>Ga0074195_1003999_pt1 | contig 12775 bp, 13 predicted proteins | sample EPASupsiteHSE623_FD_64525 | JGI IMG/M metagenome (GOLD analysis project Ga0074195, IMG submission 64525) | Bioremediated contaminated groundwater from EPA Superfund site, New Mexico - Sample HSE6-23 | ecosystem: Environmental > Aquatic > Deep subsurface > Groundwater > Contaminated ...
AATGATGTTCAATCAAAAGTTTCAAATTTAAAAGATTTTGACGACAGCTTGCTTGTTTCAGCTAAACAAGAAATTTCTTTAACTGAAAAGCAAATTGCCGAGCTTGAATTATTAGTTCAATCTATTTTATTTGCAAATGAATTAAAATCAATTGAACTTGAATTGTCAAAACTTGCTTTCAATGAAATTGCATTTGATCTTTTGCGTGAGGAAAAAAATTCATTGAAATCCGAGTTAATGACTTTAAATGAAAAAAAATCCGGTTTGACTTCATTAAAATCAAGTCTTGATCTTGACTTGCAAAAAATACTTGTTTTTGAAACCGAAATCCAGAAAATCCAATTAAATTTTGATTTGCTCAAGAAAACTGATGAAAAATTAATTGTTTTTTCTAATGCTTTAGTCAAGACTCAAGAGGATTTGCGTAATGAAATCATTGTTACAATTAATGGTGCAATGCACGATTTGTGGCCACGCATTTATCCTTATCGTGATTTTGTTTCAGCACGCATTCGAATTTTTGAAGGCGACTATTTTCTTGAGGTTCAAAACATTTCAGGTAATTGGGTTCGAGTTGAAGGGTTATTGTCTGGCGGTGAACGAAGCTCTGCTGCCTTGACAATCAGAATTGCAATTTCTCTTGTGCTTGCAAAAAATCTTTCTTGGTTAATTCTTGATGAACCAACTCATAACTTGGATGCGCTTGCAGTCCAGACTTTAAGTCAAATGCTTTCAGAGCATTTGCCCGAGCTTGTTGAACAAATTTTTGTTATTACTCACGATTCTGAACTCGAAAAAGCAGCCACTTCAAGTCTTTATTTGCTTCATCGTGAAAAAGAATTGAATTCGCCTTCTCGTCCAGAGTTAATTAATTCTTTAATTGCAAATTCGACTATTAATTAGTTTGACTTTTTTAATTGAGTCGCTTGCACTAACTAGTTTGTTAATTAGTTTATTTAATTATTATTAAAAATTAGATTTATTTAATTAGATATTATTTTTTAATTAATTTAATTAGTTTGATTATTTATTTAATCTGCAACAGCTAATTTTTTCATTTCTCTTGTAATGAATCCAGCCATTAAATTAATTGTTTTTCTGCTGAATGGCAGTTCAAGTTTTTTCACTAATTCTTTGTTTCTTGTGAAATCAACTGTTAAATCTTCTTTGTATTTGTCAATTACAGCGCGTCCTTTTGCTTTAATTGATCTTGACATTGCTTTTCCCATTAAATCACCTTAAGCGCTAATCACTTGTTTTGTTCCGTTAGGATAAGTTCTTACTACTGCAATTGGCAGTAATTTTGCATCAAATTCTTTAATTGCAACATCATAAAATGAATCTTTTTTTTCAAGTTTGATTAATGCAGGAGCGCCTAAGCTTAACTGCAAGGCTCTTGCAGAAATAATTCTGGTTATTTCAAATCTTGATAGCATTTTATTTCACCTTTTAGTTTATAGGAACTAAATAGATTAACTAACTAATTCACAAAAAGCTTTAAAAAAGCACTTGTTCTGGGGGGCTTTCATTAGCCAATCAGCTAAATCTGATTTCGGGCCATTTTTGAACTAATTTTGGCTTTTTCAGCATCTGGCTTAAACTTGCTTTTTCCAAGTCAAGTTTTTTATCTTGCTTAATGAATGCAGTGAAATTATTGCTTGCAATCAACTTGCTTCCTTGTTGCGATAATTCTTTTCTAAAATCAATTAATGCATTTACTTGCATTGCGTTCAACGCACTTGCAATTTCTTGATTAAATGCAATTGACTTTTCGTTTAACAGGTGCTTGACAAAATTTCTTTTCAAGAATTCTTTAAAGTAAATTAATTCATTAAAAAAACAATAATCTGGATTAACCTGAATTTCACTGAATACAATCAAGTCATTCTTGTTTGCATTCAAGAATAATTTCAAATTAGTCAAGTGACTTTTGCATCTTAAAATTTCTTTATTCATTTTTTCAACTTCACTTGCTAAAAAACTTTTTTGTTTCAAGCAAAACCAGTTTCCTTTAAACTCAAATTCATTTGCTTCAACAAAATCTTGTTTTTCTAATTCAATTACATCAATTATTGGCAACCAAAAAAAAGCGTTTTTGTTTAATGGACCCACTGGCACTGCATTCAAGTAATTTTGTTTCTTGAAATCATTTCTTTTTTCTTTATTCTCGTTTTCACTATGAAATTTGTTTGCAAAATCATTTAATTTGCTTTCAAAATAAAAATCATTAGTCAAGATTTTTGTTTTAACAAGCGAGTTTAAACTCAAATTTGTTTCATTAAAAGTCAAGGGCGCGCAACAATTGCAATTAATTGTTTCAAATCCAATAAATCCTTTTTTGTCAAGCAAGTCAAGCCAGCTTTCACTGAAATCAATTTCTTCTAATTGAGTGAATATTCCTCTTGGACTTGAAAACTCATTTTCTTTTTCTTTTGGTTTTTTTACAATCAAGGACAATTGATTTTTGAATAATAAGTTCTCAAAATATCTTTCATTTAATTCAAAATCATTTCTTGGAATTTGTTCAAGTGGCAGGCAAAGAGCATTGCTTTTAATTAGTCCTTGCAATACTCTTTTGCCAGCACTTTCATCCACCTGGAGTAAAGTCCCAACTCCGTGTTTGAGGGGTGTGTCAAACAAGTCAATATAAGTTTCAGGACATTGAGTGAAATTTTCTTTCATTATTTTTTCTTCAAAAAACAAGAATTCATCATAATAGGACATTTCATTTTCAACAAGAAATTGTCTTTCAGGGCTTAACAAAAAAACTTGTTCATTAAAACTTGCTTGAATTAATTCAGCAAATTGTTTCAAGATATCAAAATTAATTGCATTTACTTTGAACGAATTAGTGCATTCAACCACTCTTACTTTTGTTTTGCTGAATGCCTTGCTTAAATCTTTTAGTGCCAATAAGTCAATTGATTTTGGCAAGTAAAAGCAAGGAAAAAATTTGTGTCTTTCAACTTGCCTTGTTTCCAAGCCAGTGAATGAAAGCACAATTTCCTGCTTTTCACTTGAGTAATTACATTCTGTTAAAGAAAGTATTTCTGCCATACACTCAATGACTTTCTGGGTGTTTAAAAAGGCTCGGAGACACCATTTTTCCCTCGTTATGTATACATCAAGTAGATTTTATTTTTTTTATTTTAATTAATTTAGGAATAGTTTTTTTAAAATATTTTTATTTTAATTTGTTTTTTAATTTTTTTTTGTTTAACCTGCTCCGCCGCCTCCGCCACCACCACCCCCACCGCCGCCTCCGCCTCCAGCGCCCGAGCTTGAGTAACTAACCGAGCTTGCAGTCGTGAAGCTATTTGAAAATGAATGAAATGCATTCGCGTTTGACATTATCATAAAACTATTTGTTGAATTTTCAGCGTTTTTAATATCAAGCATTGTTCCAAATTTTCCAATTATTTTTTTTGCATTACCAAATACAACCGCGTACACAATATATTTTTCCCATAAAATCATATCTTCTGGTTTTTTTTCTTTGAAGTGAGAAAAGTCATCAAGGAATTTTTTGAATGCTTTCCATTTAGTGTAATGCTCGCTTCCAAGTTCAGTCATCGAACTTAGTGTTCGTGGAAAAACAAGTGTTATTCCAAAAAATATTGCATTAATTGCAAGTGCAATACTTAATGCATTAATTGAATGAGTAAATACTCCCGAATAAACAATTAGCAATATCGCCATTAAACTCATCCAAGCTCCACTAAAATACATTTCAGTTAATATAGTTTCTTTGTTTGCTTGAATTGCAAAATAAATCAGCGGCAGAATAAACAAGCAACCAAAAATAATTTTTAATAAAAAATCAACTGGCAAAACAATCAAGCTAATCAAGCCAAGTAATGCGCCAGTAACTAACAAGCCTTGAATGAATTTTCTTGTTCCACTAAAATCAAGATAATTATTTTTTGTTTTGTTTAATTCAATTTGGTGTTCGGCAAATATTTTCCATTTATCAAACAATGACTGGGTTTCTTGTTGTTGAGTTTCCTTGATTTCACTTAATGTAATTTCATTAACTGATTCTGGCAATCCTAGTCCAAACAATATTTTTCTTGCTTTCATGAAAATAAGGTTAATCAACATTAATTCAGGGTTGCTTAATTCATCTTTTGCATTTATTGTTTTTGTTAATTGATAATCCTTGAAACCAAAAAATCCAGCCACTCCTTTTCTTTTAATTTCTTTAACTTGAATGTGTTTTCTTCTTATTAAATCCATTAAAGTGGCGGTCATTGCATTTGTTGTAATGCACAAGTTCATCAAATAATCAACTAAATAAGGTTTGTCTTCAAAAGGAATTTCTCTTTGATAAATTATTTTTTCTTTTTTAATTTCAATTCCAAATTCTTTATAGCATTTATTAAAATAATAAATCAAGAAAATAATTAAAATAAAAGGCACTAAAATCAAAAAAGGATTTGCGCCATACAAAATCTGATTGCCAAATTCTTCTTGTTCAGTTTGAGGAATTATCAATCCCGATTTTTTTTCAGTAAAGTCGCTTTTCACAATTTCTTTGTCAAACAAAGTTCTTATTTCAATAAACTGGTTTGCAGGAATATTATTTCCTGTAATTTCAAGTGTGCTTCCCGTTGCAGTATATTTAATGTCAAGCGCGGGATGCAACCAAACTTTTGTTTTTTCATTTAATTCTTTTGGAAAATTAATCAGTGCATTGTACTTGATTATTTGCGCTGCCCAATTCTCGGGCCAGATTTTCCAGTAAAATTCAAGTGCATCATCATATTCTTTGATTGCGTTTTTTAAAGTGTATTTTAAAACAAATTTTTTTTGTTCATTATTTGCTTGATAATACCAAGTCACTTTTAATGGACTATTCTGAATTTCAGGTTCTAATCTTGTTGCTCGAATTCCATTTATTTCATAAACTTGAATATTTTCAATTGATTCATTTCTTGTTAAATTAAATTCACGGTACGCAAATGAAAAGCTTCCTTCAAAATCAAACAAGTATTCTTCGCTGACTTGAATGCTTGCATCATCTTGAATTTGATACTCTGCATTTACTTCAGGTAAGTAATATGACTTTGCATTTACAAAAAACGAAATGCAAACAAGCATCAAGCAAAGCAGAATTATTTTTTTATTCATTATATTAAAACGCAATTAGTTAATTTAAATTCTTGTTTTCGCTTTCGGTTATCACTACATCGCCAAAACAGGTGTAGTGATAACTGCATCGTTATTTAATCAATTTTTTCATTATTTTTTCAAGAATTGTTTTTTTGTTTTCAGTTATTATTTTGCTTATTTCAATCTCTCTTTTTTCAAGGCACAAGCAAATAAATTTTGTGAATTTATTATATTCTTTACTTAATTGAACTCTTTCAAGCAAGGCGGTATAACTTTGCCTGTTTTCAAGATTAATTATTGCTCTTGGATAATGATTTATTCTTAACATTACATTCAGTATTTCTCTGCCAGTCCTTCCATTGCCATCCTGAAAAGGGTGTATTTCTTCAAATCGTGCGTGAAATTCAGCGGCTAATTCAAGAGGATGCCTTTTTTTGTTTTTTTCAAACCATTTTGTCAAAGAGTTAATTTCTTTTTCAATTTTTTCTGCGTGCACTGTCTTGACTTCAGATGCCGTAATGAAAATTGGCTCTGTTCTGTATTGTCCGGGCGTTTTTTTATCAAATCCTTTTAGTATTGCGGCATTGATTTTCTTGATGTTTTTTTCATTAATTTTTTGCATGTTTTTTGAAACTTCTGCGGCTAGTTTCATATTTTCAATTTCTTTTATTTCCTCAATTTTTTTCCCTGCAATTGAAATGTTTTTTTCAAGCACAAGCAAGGCTTCTTGCAAGCTTAATGAGTTGCCTTCAACTGACGCGCTTCCTTGCGCATATCTTACAAATTCGTCTTCTTTGAATGATTCAAATCCTTGCGGCAAGAATTTTTTCATTAACCCATAATTTACTTTTAGTTTTTCAAGCATTAATTGTTCAGTTGTTGTCAAAACACTTGTTTTTAGTTTTTCTTTTGATTTTTTTAATTTTTCAACTATTGTTTTTTGAATTATTTCATTAAACGCAGGTTCTATTTTGTTTTGGATTTCATTTTTTTTGCCCAAATAAACCGAAATTCTTTTTGAACCGAGTTTATGTTCTAAGTAAAAGTAACTTTTTTTTTTAATCGCGTGTTTTGAAATAAACATATAATTCATTAACACCAAAAAGCATAAAAATAGCGTTTTTTGCAAAAAATGGTGTTAATTAGTTTTATTCAATTATTGTTTTTTTCATTGTTATAATTGACTTTGTTAGGTAGATGAATTCCTTTGCACTTATTTACCTAACTAGTCCATTTTGCTTTATTTGTTAAATAAATTATATATGTTGTCATTAATTAACACCACCAGCTTTTTGCCTTTTCGGTGGTGATAATTTTTTCTTTTCAGGTTAATTTATTTTTTTTAAAATAATCCATATCCAAGATTTTTGTTTGTCTGATTCTTCAAATTCGTCTATTTGCAATATCTTAAATCCAAAGTTTTTTAAAAATTTTAATAAATCTTCTTTTTTCCACTCGCGTCTAAATCGTGCTAATTTTGAACTTTGATAATCGTGTTTTGTGATGTATCCTTCTCTTGATTTTTTGTGTTTTGTAGTTCCAATAAATAAAATCCCTTTATTTTTTAATAAGTCATTTATTTTTTTCATTACACTTGTTGCATCCTTTTTAGTAAACAGGTGAATAAATGAATGGGCGAAAATTCCACAAAACTTGACTTTTTTAAAATCATGTGCTAAAAATTCATCATAAATGTAGGTTGTGTGGAACGCTATTTTTTTTGACTCTTTAATCATTTTTTTTGAAATGTCAATTGCGGTAGTTTTAAATTTTTCTTGTTCAAGGTACATTAAATGAAGGCCCGCTCCGCAACCAAGCTCTAAAATAGTTGGATTTACGAAATTAACTTTTAGTTCATCAATAAATGGTTGGCATAATTTAATTTTAGCTTTTTTATAATGCTCTACTTTTTGACCGTACTCTGATGCAAGTGCGTCATATACTTTTTGGTTAGTTTTAATATAATCTTTCATTTAATCGCCAGTAAGTTATTAATTTTTGGTGCAGTCGCCGGTACTCAAACAACCTTTTTTAGAAAAAGGTTGGCGAAAAATAAGTGCAGTCGCCGGGATTCGAACCCGGGCCCCGAGCTTGGAGGGCTCGGACGCTACCACTACGCAACGACTGCGCAACTAAGCCTTTTTCTCTTTGCGAAAGAGAAAAAGTCTACAGTCTATCCAAAAAGAGAAAGCGCCTTCGGCATTTAATTCAAAAGCAATTTCCTTTTTGTTCTTTTAAAGTATTCATTAAGAGCAAGGTATTTAATCTTTTTGAGCTTACTTAATTGACTTGTTAGTGTGATTTAAATGAAAGGAAAACTAATTGTTTTTGAAGGAACTGATGCGTCAGGTAAATCCGCTCAAATTGAATTGCTTGTAAATAAATTAAATAAAAAAAAAATTAAGTGTGTTTTAGTGCATCATCCGAATTACAAGAGTCCATTCGGTGCTTTAGTCGGACAGTATCTTGCAGGCACTTTTGGTCAACTTGGTAAATTACCTACTGAAATTGTTTTTTTGCTTTATTCTCTTGATCGTTATCAGTTCAAACAAACTTACACTGACATTTTGAAAAAAGGAAAATTTATTCTTGCTGATCGTTACACTGAATCCGCGCTTGGTTTTCAAACCGCGCTTTATCATAATCTTGATAAAGAACCTTTTCTTGCGTGGATGCGTGAAGTTGATTCTCGCTTGCCTCAATCTGACATGGTTGTTTTTTTGAATATGCATCCAAAAATAAGAGCAATGCTTGAAGAAGAACGCAGTAAAAAATTAAAATATTCAAAAGACCGTGAATATCTTGGTGACTTGAAAAAAGACATTCACGAGCAAAGCGATAAATTTCAAGAGCAAGTTCGACAGACTTACATTGACTTGGCAAAAAGAGAACCAAAACGTTGGCTTGTAGTTGATTGTTTTAAAGAATCAAATGAAGGACCTCAAATCAAGACTGTTGAGGAAATTCATAATGAAATCTGGATTCAAGTTCAAAAAAGATTTGACATTGAATAATTAATTTTCTTTTTTGAAAATAAATTTTTCAAAGACTTTTTTTGTTGCAGGCCATAATTGCATTTTTTTTATTTCTTTTTCAGTGAAAAAACCTGCTGTGTGAACATTATCGTTTTTGCTTAATTTTATTTTATGGTTTTTTGTTTTGCAGTTCCACCAAAAAGTTTTTTGATTTGGAACATCGCCTTTTGTTTTGCAAAGTAGTTTAATTGGTTTAATTTTAAGATTAACTTCTTCTTTTACTTCCCTGATTAAAGCTTGTTCTTGAGTTTCATTTTCTTTTAAATGGCCTCCTGAAGGATGCCAGCAACCAGTGAATTTCCCAAAATCTTTTTTTGAACTAACTAATAAAAATTCTTTTACTTTATTTTTATTGGTTTTTTTAATTATTGCACAAACAACTTGTTTTTCCATTTAAATCATTTCCGAATGTTTTTGTTTCATTATACAGTATTATTTTTCTTGTTTAAAAACAATTTCTTCAAAGACTTTTTTTGTTGCAGGCCATAATTTCATTTTCTTGATTTCTTTTTCAGTGAAAAAACCCGCTTTAACCAAGTGTTCTTTATTTACTTTAAAATCAGTTGATTTTACAGCGCACTCCCAAAAATAAACATAGTAACCTGGTGCGTCGCCTTTTCCTTCGTAAATCAATTTAATTGGTTCAATGTCAATATTTAATTCAATTTTTATTTTTCTTTTAAGAAAGTCTTTTTGATTCTTGTTTTCTTTAATGTGTCCACTTGGACCATACCATTGTCCAGTGAATTTGCCATAATCAAGCGGTGAAATGCAAAGTAAAAATTCTTTTTCGCCTTTTTCATTTGTTCTTGAAATAATTGCGCTGCAAACTTCTTTCATAAAAATCACACATATTTTTTTTTCTTTTAATTTTTTTTGCTAAATAAATTCTTTTACTTCTTTAAAGTTTTTTTCTTTTGCTTGCTCGAAAGACAAGGCTTTTTCTTCAAGAGTTTGCTCGTGCTTGCTTGCCTTACTTCTTTTTTGTCTGACCTTGAAAAACACAGGGCTATTGACGGCGTTACCAACCATTAGTGCTTCACCAACTTTAAAGCTTGAAAGCATATCACAACTTGCTTGGTCAACCGCTTCACTGCTTTTTTTGATGTGGTCTAAATCATAAGGATTAGTGATTCGCAAATAAAGATGAGTTCCACACTGACTAAGCGCAGTTGTGCTTAAATTAACTGGACGTTGACTAATCAAGCACAAGTTCGAACCAAATTTTCTTCCTTCACGCGCAATAGTTTGAATAATTCCTTTTGAAATTGCATTTTCTTTTGAAGCAGTTTCAGGGCACATTTGATGTGCTTCCTCTAAAACAATCAAGTGCGGACAAACTTTTAATTCACGTCTTGCCTTGAACAATGCATTGCAAAAATGACTTACAATCATTTGTTTTTTCTTTGCATTAATCAAGTCGCCCAAGTCAATTACAGTTAATTTTCCTGGTTCAATTAAATCATTAATACTTGGCTGTCCAATATTACTGAATAAATTATAACTCTCAAGTTCAGTTAACCAAGACAACAAAGAACCTTTTGTGTTTTCATTAATATTTTCATCATTTTTTAATTCATCAATCACACTAACTAAATTAAATGGGCCTTGACCGTTTCGCATTTCATTTCTTAATTTTTGTAATATTTTATCTAACTCGCGTTTTTGAATTGCGCTCATTTCAGGACAAAATGCCTGAAAATTAGCGGCATACAATTGAGGCACTGCAATTCTAATCTCACTTGCTTTAACTAATTTTGTTTTATTTGCAAATTCATTATCTGCATCAGGTTCACTTAAATGCCCGTATTCTGAATGCACATCAAATAAAATAATTCCAATTCTGCCTTGTTCTTTTTTTCTTGAAAGCAATTCTTCAATTAAAACAGTTGATGCAACTGTTTTTCCTGCGCCTGAAATTGCAAGAATTGCAATGTGCTTTTGAATTAATCTCGATAAATTTAATTTCACACTTAAATCGTGAAATTGAATCTTGCCTAATTCCAATCCATTTTCTTCAAAGCCAATAAATCTTTTCAAAATCGAATTTTCTGCAATCCTGACTTTAGTGCCTGGACTCGGAGGAAAACTCGGGCGTTTAATTTCATTGTCTTTGAAAACGCCAAGCGGTTTTGTTCGTGCAATTAAGTATTCCCAGTCATTAACTGGAAATAATTCGCTTAAACTCTTGCCATTACTTTCAAATTCTTTGACACTTTCTGCTCTTTCAAAATAATGATTTGTTTTAAACAATTCACTGACCAAGCAAACCATTGTGCCTTCAGAGTATTCAAGTTCAACATACTGTCCTTTATGCAACTTGCCTTGATTTACAATAAAGCTTACATTACTCGGACTCGGGCTTTCAAACAAACTAATTACTGTTCCAATTTCATCATTCATAAAAATTCACACTAAATCTATTTTTTCAATTCTAATTTTCCGCTCTCAATTTCAATTCCTTTTTTTATTTTGCTTCCCGACTTTTGAATTTTGCTTGTTAATTTAACTGCAAAAATAATTAAGTAAAATCCAACTGCAACTGCAGCTAAAATAATTATTCCGTGCCAAAATTCCATTTAATCACCTAACCAAGTGGCCTTCTTGTCCTTCGCAGACTCAAATAGCCCGAATTAACTCCTAACTTATCCATTATCTTGTCAGAAACAATTTTAATTTCCTCGGGCTTTAATCTAGCGCGTAAATCCGCTTCAATTAACGGAATTGGATAAGCGTACTCACGATGATTTGAACTCAAAGCAAAAATCACTTCCGCGACTTCATTAACCTCTTCATTAATTTTTTTTAAATTTAAGAATTCAACTCTTAATGGTTTGTCCAATTCAGCCGCTTTCAAATAAAAACAATGAAATTTATTCTGAAACTTTTCATTAATATTTTCCAAGCACGGATTTTCCTGCGGACTTTTTGCATACGAAAAAACCAAGCTTCTTTCGCCGTGTTTCAAAAACAATTCAATAAAACTCGAGTCATTACACGAAAACAAAATGCTTTTGTCTTTTCTATTATTTTGCAAAATTGAATTTTCAATTATTGAATTTAATCTTGTTCCGCGTGAATCTTCCACGCAACCAATTAATCTTACATTTTCTTTTTCGCTTTTTTCATAAAGTTCATTGAATAATTCAATCATTTTTTCAAATTCTTTTTTAATTGAACTTTCATTACTTGGTTTGTCAGCATACTGCGGCAATAAGCTACCATCAATCAACAAATATTCTGGTTTGAATTTTTCAATTATTTCAATTGCAAGTCCAATTTCTTCTTGTAATCTAATCAAGCTTTTTTTGCAATTAAATTCAACATTATCTAATGAAGCGTGACTTAATATTGGTCGCGGAAAAGTAAAATAATTTGGATAATAACTTGCTTTTTTTAATTTGCTTTTTTCAAATTCAAAAATCACGCTTGCCTTGCGAATTAAAATCAAATCAATTGAATTAAAGTTAAATCCTTCAAATCCAGAATCCACTGCGCCAATTTTGCAGTTCAATTCAATTTTATTTACTTTTGAAACAAAACTTGATTCTTTTAATTCAGCATCTTGAAGTGACTTTAAATCTTTTATTTCATTTAATTTCTGTCGCACCTGTCCGGCAGTCACTTGTTTTTTTGCTTCAAATTCTTTTACGCCTGTAATAAACGAACTTATTTGTTTATCTAATTCAATTTTTTCCATTTTAATCATTTGCCTATTTGTTTTCTTTTCAATTTTTCAGGTTCTTGTAAATAGTTTTCTTTTGAAGTAACTGGTTTACCGATTTTTTCTTCCGCATCTTTTCGTGCATTACCTGCAACTTGCCCGCCTTTTTGCGCTGCGTCCTTGCAATAATCAAGTCCTTTTTCTTCTTTTGATTTTGTTATTTCAGTTGTTACTTTTTCGCCTAACATTGAAAAAATTAATTCAAGGTCATTCATATGGTCGCGTAAATTCTGGTTTTTCTTTTGCAGACTTTTAAATTGCTTGTATTCTTCAACTGTTTTTCCGAATGTAGCTAAACTAATTTCATTTGTCAAGATTGCAAAGTCTTTTTCTTTTTGAATCTCACGATTTTTCCACTCATCAGTTAATTCCTGGCGGATTGCAATGCCTCTTAATCTTTTTTCAATCCATTCTTTTGAATAACCTTTTAATTCATAAGTTTTTTTCATTCTTTCTTGAGCTAATTCCGGACTTTCAATTTCCTGAATTCTTTCATAACCTGTTTTTGCCAGCCAAAGCTTGAATGGCTCGGCTTTCGGGCTTGGAATTGATTGAATTATTCTGAATGCACCTTCGGTGTTTACACAATCGGTTTCTCTTAATTTATTGTCTTCAGCAAGCATTTTGAAACCGTTACAAATTGTAACGAGTTGAGGTTCTCTATGTTTAAGGACTCTCCAATATACTGTTGCATCAGTGCTTTCAGTTAATGACTCAATAATATCAACCACTGAAAACCACCATTCGTTTTCGTGCCAAATTCTCCGTATTTTTTTGCCTTGAAAAATCGCAAGCGCTTTATTAGAATCATTTTCAGAATTAATTGCAACAGTCATTAGAATCAATTAAGAAATAAGAAAAACTGTTCTTTAAAATGCTTTTGGAAGTGTTTTTCCGTTCTACA
>Ga0074195_1004000_pt1 | contig 12761 bp, 9 predicted proteins | sample EPASupsiteHSE623_FD_64525 | JGI IMG/M metagenome (GOLD analysis project Ga0074195, IMG submission 64525) | Bioremediated contaminated groundwater from EPA Superfund site, New Mexico - Sample HSE6-23 | ecosystem: Environmental > Aquatic > Deep subsurface > Groundwater > Contaminated ...
GACATGACTGACCAGTTCCCCATCTTTGGTAAGATCTCCGGGAATAAGGACAAGGTCGGGCTTTGGCGTTGCATGAATCAACTCATCAATAGCCTCCTGCAATATAGCATCACTCGCGGCCAGGAGTTTCCCGTTCGTAACGAGATAATCCTGAAATGCGGGACCATCCTGTATCAGCAGCGAAGGATCCATGTAATGATTGTCGGCCAGCACAGCAATCGTATAAACATTGTTTGCGGGGCTATAAACGGTATTGCTCTTTTTACATCCGGCAAAGAAAAACAGTATTAAGATCGCTGGCAATACAAATAGTTTTTTCATGTACCCCTGGATTTGGTTATGGGTGTGAAAGATACGCTAAAAGTATAGCTTTATCCTGAGCTCCATCCATGTTCCCAATATATTTATTTCCGGTTCAACTCCATTTCGCCATTTTCCCTTGGTGACGTGGTGAAGTGGTAACCCATCCACCGACAAGGAAGAACTCGCGCTGAATATCGACGAGAACAGCGGGATCCTTGATTTTTCTCTGGCAATCCAGGTGGCCGGGTACTTCAGGCTAACCACCAATGAGGCAGAAACAATCCTGGACTAAGTTTTGACAGCAGTTAGCCATTGGGAAAAGATGGCCCGGCAAACAGGCATCTCCAGGTCCGAGATCGAATTAAGGAGAGGAGCATTCAGGGGGAGATAATTGAAATTTTCGCTATTTCGCTATTTCACCTTGGAATAAAGTAAGAAGGATTGAGACTCCTGTTTATTTCATTTGCGTCAGTTGTTCGGAAATTCCGGACAACTGCACCTCTTGACAACCAATATTCTTTTGAACATCATTTTATTTTTGTCACTGTGGTTATGGTGTATTTTATCGGCAGATTAAACTGAACTCTCACGGCTTCGCCTCTTTGCCTGCCCGGGATCCACCTGGGCATCATTTTCACCACCCTCACCGCTTCCTCATCACACCCGCCACCTATTCCTCTGAGTACCCGTACATTGCCCAGACTTCCATCTTTTTCCACGACAAATGTCACAAAGACTTTCCCCTGTATCCCCCAATTCCTGGCAGTGTCGGGATAACGAATGTTTTCCTGGAGAAATCTTATCCGCGCTTCTTCACCACCAATGAAACTGGGTTGCTGTTCAACAACGGTAAAAATGTCATCTCCCTCATATTCTTTACCTGCCGTAACAGGGATTACCTCGGTCTCATTCAAAGGGATTAACTTTATCTCTTTCAACAGGGTCACCTTCTGTTTTTTCAGGTCAAAAAGCAGGTGAATTTCGGTGTTGGCTTTTACATCGACCTCATATTCCAGAACCTTCTTTTTAGCCGAAACCCGTAAAAGATATTTTGCACAAGGGATGAATGCGATGGATGCGGCCTGATCGGTTTTCTGGAAATCGACAGCAAGTGTTGGGATTTCAATCCGGGCAACAAGGGGTTCAGTAAAGATCATGAGATTACCGTTTGCGGTTGTATCAGGATGAGCCTGCTCCTGCGCTGAAACCCGGAAAACCGTCCAGGCAAGTAACATGAGGATGGAGAGATGTCGTTTTTTCATTGTTCTTCTGTCAAATATTTTTTACCCTCAGATGATCTCATTTTCAGTTGTACGATAATTTCGTGCAACTGGGAAAAACCTTCTGAATTGAGTTTCCGTTTCAGGTCACTCCAATATCTTCTCGGATTATTGCTTTCAGTTAAAATTTCAATTCTATACAATTTTTGCAATGACAAAATTCTTCACTCTAAACTCTAAACTCTTCACTCCTCACTAATTTTCAAATTTTCAAATTTTCAAATCCTCAAATTGCTTTTTTCACATAATCCAGTATACCGAAGTAGCCAACAATGCGTTTAGTTGTTTACAACCATGCCCTTCAGATAGTTTCTCATCATCAGGTGATCATGTTACCGGTGTGAGAGAAGGCCTTCGATGTCTGCCCTGATATGGCATTTGGCACTACTTGACGGGCATCGTTGTTATTTTTCTCTTATTATTTTATACATGCTCCGATCATGAGGCATGCCGCCAAAATAAATATCATATTTTGATGAATATTCGCACCCACCTTTACTTGGTCGTGTTTCCAACATGAAGCATGCTAGTAAAGCAAAATCCGGGATAAATAATCGCTCAAACTCTTTATAAATATCCTGTTCATTAAAAAGATTATTTGCGTTTATAGTGTTATGCAGCCTTGCCATTTCAATGTAGGTTTGTATTTCTATCTCATTAGTGATCATGTATGTCTGTACTTTTAATGTATCAACGGACTTCATGATTTTTATACAAGTATCAACATGTTGAATAAAATCCTTTTCGGAAATTTCAATTCCAAAATTTTTTGCGTCAAATATGTTTCTGCTGTTATTTTGACCATTGCATATTGGAATACTAAGAAATAAAATGGTACACAATGATACTAAATAAAATGCTATTGTTTTCATGGTGCTAAATTTAATGAAAATCATATCCCGGATCACCGGATTCCCGAACTTCTGGTAAAAATCAACAAATCCTGTTAATAACCCTTATTTGTTAATCAGTGATTAATTACAATTTTTTTTAACTTGCAGGATAATCTACAGCATCCCCTGGAAAGCCTGTTATACTACTTTTATACCCATGAAAAAGAAATTTTACCTGCTGGCTCCCGCTCTGTTCTTTACCGCCTGTTTTACTTCAATTAACCCACTGGCTGGCCAAAACCAGTTACCTGACACCACCGGGTCGGAAACATTTTTTGAAAGAGGCATGAAATTTAATGACGAGGAGGAGTATGACTCCGCGCTGGTATACTATGCTAAAATATCCTATTCTGACCCGGAGTACAGCAGGGCATGCTACGAAACCGCATTGACCCTCAGCAACAAACACCTGAATCCTGAGGCTTTATTGAAGTGCGATGAAGCCATTGACCTGCATTACGATGTACCGCAGCTATATTCCCTCAAGGGTTCTTTACTGGATTTGGAGGGTAAACCTGCCGAAGGGGCCAGTGTCATCGCTTCAGCGCTGAAAAAATGGCCCTACAATCAAAACCTGATGTTTAATCTGGCCATCTGCCTGATTAACATGAATGAGCTGGAACAGGCGGAAAAGGTACTGTTACAAAGTATCAGGATCAACCCCTACCACTTGGGAAGCACAAGGGCGCTTGCTGCGGTCAACCTGAGAATGGGCAGGCTTGGAAGGTCATACCTTGCATATAATATGGCATTGATCCTCAATCCTTCAGTTTCCGCCTTAAGCGAATATGAAAAAGTCATTTTCGGAAAATCCGATTCTTTGATTCATGCTTACCGGTATAGTTATAAGAATGATGCTGATTCGGTAAAGTGGAAAAACCTTACCATGATGTTACAAACAGGGTTCATTGTAGCCGATGGATTCAATTTTCAGTTCAAGCCTGATTATAAGCTCCTCAGAACCTCTTATTTACTATTCAATTCCATTTCTTATGATGAAGCCGATACCAGTCTGTACAACCAGTTTTACCTGAGGTTCTTTGACGGGCTGATGGAAAAGTTCGGTTTTGAAGTGTTTGGGAACTACTGCCTTAAGAAAATCAATAACGCCGTTGTAAATGAATGGATTGAGAAACACAATGCATCCCTTTCCGAATTTGTCAAATGGGCTCAGGACCGGATCAATTTATGGAGAGAATATGGATTCTCCGCCACACTTGAATCATCCGGTATTAAGCGTTACCATTTCAACGATTCCGGAAACTTGCATGCGATAGGAACTTTATCAGCCGGAGATGTGAAGTCGGGGGAATGGATTAACCTTACAACGGAGGGCGGGATCAGCGATAGGGGTAATTTCAGTGAGGGGAAGAAGACAGGCAGGTGGATCGTTTACTGGGATGATGCCACAGTGAAGCAACAGCTGGAATTCAACAATGACAGTCTCAATGGGGTATGCTATACATACCACATGAACGGTGCAAAATGCGGGATTTATCATTTCAGGAACGATACGGAATATGGCAAGGAGGAACAGTATACACCTTCGGGGGAACTCAGCAGTTATAAAACATATGATGCCGACACCCTTGATGGACCATTTATGTCTATAGATTACGATGGCTGGTATAAACGGGAGTTCTCTTACAAGTCAGGGAAGGCGAATGGGAGATTGACTGAAACCTGGCTGAACGGTGTTAAAAAATTCGATGGAAATTTAAATAATGGACTAAAAAACGGTGTCCAGCGTTCATGGTACCCCAATGCGAAACAGGAGTATGAAGAGAACTATGTGAACGACACCATCTCGGGGGTTTCCAGCTACTATTACAGGAACGGGCAGTTAATGAAGACCGTCCAATACGATAATCAAGGCAGGCTTAGCGGAATAGTTAAGAATTACCGCAGGGACGGTAGCCTTGAAAGTATCGATTCAGTTTATATCGAAGGACTATTATGCGGATCTCATTATGAATATTACAAGTCGGGGATCGTAAAAGAGGAGCTGGAAATGATGAAAGACAAGCCTGCCTCACTTAAAGCCTATGACAGCACGGGCAAGCTTATTTTTCATACCCGGAGTGAAAACGGGATATTGCATTACAGAAGCTTTTATCCGGATGGAAGGCTCCATATTCAAGGTGATCTTAAAAATGGGTTACGCAACGGTGAATGGGTGACAAAAAGCCCTTCCGGGATAAAGCTGCGTTCAGACACATACGTGGATTCATATCTCACCGGCCCGCATTATGCTTATTATCCATGCGGGGAAATAAAAGAACATTACCTGTCTGACAGTAGCAGGATTATTGGTCCATACGTGGCATACTATTCCGACGGCTCGGTAAAAACCAGCGGGCAATACCAGCGTAGCGGGGAATCAGGGCGCTGGATAACATACTACCCGGATCATTCCATCAAAAGCGAAGGATTCTATGTCGACGGGCATCCCATCGGATGCTATATCTACAAAAGCATTAAACATAAAAAAATTTCCGAAATCTTTTATAATAATGACGGGAAGGAAGTCAGGTCGAGGATCTTTGATGAAACAGGCGAACTGAACTACGATCTTGATTACAGTTTCGGAGAAGTCCAGTTCTCTGAAAGCTATCGGGGAGGGTCCGTAAAAAGGCAGTTCACCATTAAGGATAACATGAAGCAGGGAGAAAGCAGGTTAACTTATCCAAACGGGAAAATCTGGCAGCAGATTCCTTTTTGTTATAATAATATTGACGGCATCGTGAGGAGTTGGGATCCCGGCGGGCTGCCTGAATACGAAATCAGCTTCCTGATGGGCAAGAGGACCGGGCCGGAGAAATCATACACCGACGGTAAGCTTTCTTCTGTTGAAATTCTGGAGGATGACAATCGGGAAGGGCCAGAGACCGATTATTATCCTGACGGAACGATACGCCGGCAGATTGAATGGAGCGGAGATTCCAGGAACGGCAATTCCGACTATTATGCTCCCGACGGCAATTTGATGTACAGGCTGATCTTTTGGGATAATGTAATCGCAGGGTATTCCTACCCGGGTAAAGACGGCAGGCTACTGACCCCGGTTCCGGTTGACAGCGCGACATCGGTCATCCGGACATTTTATGCTAACGGCAAACCCTCGATGAAGTCAGAAATCAAATCAGGAATGCTGCATGGAAGGTTTACATGCTGGTATCCCGACGGCAAGGTTTTCATGGAATCTGATTATAGTGAAGGAGAAGAAGAGGGGATGTACATTACATGGTCTTCAAACGGAACGCGTTCTGAAAGCACCTCCTACACCAGGGGATACAGCAACGGGCAATACACCCTGTATTTCCCCGACGGAAAGGTGAAACTGAAAGGCAACTACTGTTTCGGGGAGGAAGACGGCCCATGGGATCGCTACGACGCTGGCGGCAAGCATCTTTGTACTTATAAATATGACGGAGGAAGGATGTATGAGATCGTTTCTTATTAAATCCCTTACCTGCGTCTCCTTACTGTCGGCTCTTTTCCCTTTGCAGCTTTTTTCACAGCCACAGGAAGTCCTGGCAGGGTACAGGCAGAAATACCCTGCGAATGCACTCATCTACGAGCTGGAACAGAAAGATGTGACGGTGGAGATGAAGAAAGGCGTGCCTGTCATAAATATCCGCGAATATTCGTCGAGATACCTGCTCCGGGATAACTCGACCACCTTCAGTGACTTCAGATATTATTACAATTCCAAAACAAAACCTTCAAAGATCAACGCATACAGCCTGGTCCCCGGTGCGAAGGATTACAGGAAGATTCCGGCAATAGAGACATCGACATTCGCAGAGTTCGACGACGGCGTTTTTTACGATGATACCCGTGCATACAATTTCAGCTTCAGTTCGGCGGGTGCGGGAACCCGGCTTGTCATTGAATCGGAAACGACAATATCTGACCTCTACCAGCCTGTTACCTTTTATTTTAAACGGCATGCCCCCATGGAGAAAGCCGTCATCAGCATTAAAATCCCTTCAGAAGTCATCCTCAGATTCAAACTCTTCGGCAATAAAGACACTTCCCTGGTCAGCTTTACCACCGAAGTGCACGGCAATAAAACCATTTATTCGTGGAAGGCGGAGAACATGCCGGGGTACGATTCCGACAAGGAAGCGCCTGACAGCCGTTACTACGCTCCCCACCTGATCATACAGATTGCCGGGTATGAGAAGTCAGGAAAATTCATCCCCGTTCTCGGCAGCATGGCCGATCTGTACCGCTACTGTCATAAAAACCTGAAAGACACTTCAATCCTGACAAACGGTCCTGTAAAAAACCTTGCCGACTCTTTGACGGCGGGAATAAGCAACGAGGAAGCAAGGGTCAATTCGATATTCCAGTGGGTGCAGCAAAAGATCAGGTATGTAGCCTTTGAAGACGGGAGTAACGGGCTTGTACCCTGCGATCCGGAGACCGTAGCGCTTAAAAGATACGGTGATTGTAAAGGAAAGACCAGCCTGCTTGTCAACCTGCTGCGGGCGGCAGGCATCAGGGCAGGTTACGCCTGGATAGGAACAAGGGCCATCCCTTACCCTCCTTCGGTATTCCCGTCACCCTGCTGTTTCAACCACATGGTGGCTGTATGGTGGAAGGGAGATGAAACTCCGGTTATACTGGACGGTACAACCCAGTACCATGCCTTATATGATGTACCTGCCACACTGCAAGGACAGGAATGCCTAGTGGAAAAAGGGGCGAATGATTATAAACTGTTTGTTGTGCCTGTGGCGCCCCCATCCTTTAACGCCTGCATCGATTCCATCAGGTTGGCAATCCATGGTGAGTTGGTCGAAGGCAATGGAACAAGCATCCTGAAGACTGAAAGAAAAGCCTTCATCCTGCATTCCCTGAATAAAGTCGACAGTACCCGCTACAGGGACATCGCGGCTTCTGTCTTTCCTAAAGCCAGCAACAAATTCCTGGTAAGAAAAGTCAGTACCTCCGATTTGTCCTCCACCGGCCAGGACCTCAGGATCAGCTATGATTTCACTTTGCCCGGGTACGTTACGAAGACCAAAGACAGGCTCTATATAAACCTGAACCTGAACAGGATGTTTGAAAACCTGGATGTTGACGAGGATCGCATTATCCCGGTCGAGTCGGAGCACACATTCGACAACCTGTTCACCTGCTCCCTCAAAATACCTGAATCCTATATGCCAGCAGCCATTCCGGGTCCTGAGGCATTCAGCAACCCTGAATTCGGCTTTACCCAGGAATACAAGCTGGATGGCGAACAACTGACACTGACATCCCGCGTCATCCTCAATTTCCATGTGATTGAAGGGGATCAGTTAAAAGAGTTTTCACATATGCTGGCCGCATTGCGCAAGGCCTATTCAAATGCTGTTGTCCTGATTAAAAAATAAACCGATGAAACGAATCATCCTTTACTGTCTCGTACTTGTCATCCTTTCACTTACACTTCAAGCCCAGACCAGGTACGCAGGGTATTCCTGGAACAGTTTCCCGGAGGAAAAGGTCAGTGACAGCATCAAAAGCAAAAACGGCACCCTTGTGCTCCTTGAACGAATAATCAAGGAAGTATTTATAAATAAAGAGAATTCCTTCGAGGAGATCCTGGTTTACCACCGTAAGGTCCGTGTTGAAACGACAGATGCTGTCAGCCAGAACAATAAAATATATATTCCAACCGGGAAGGCCATGGATATTATCTCAATCCGGGCCAGGTTCATCTCACCGGAAGGGAAGGTCACCGAGCTTCCGCAAGCCAGCATTAAACAGGTCGAAAACCTTGAAGACAAGGGGGACTTCAAGACATTTGCCATTGAAGGGGCTGAAACCGGCGGACAGATTGAGTACTTTTATATCATAAGGGCAAAATTCACTCCTTACGGTGGCCTATACACCCAGGACAGCAAGCCCAAGGCAAATGTGGACATTATCTTCTCCTATCCTTCAAAGCTGGAATACCTGATTAAGAGCTACAACGGGTTCACCCGGTTTGAAATTACATCCGACACAAACGGGATCACCGGGCAAAGGGCGAGGTCATTGTACATCCCCGCTCTTGAAGAAGAAAAATTTTCCTTTTACAAAGCCAGTCTTCAAAGGTACGAGTACACCCTCGCCTACAATAACTATAATTCCAATTTCCGGACTTATTCCTGGAGCAAGATCGCCGAAAGGTTGTATGAAATCTATTATGAACCGGCGAAAAATGAGGTATCGGAGGTCAGGAGCTGGCTGAAGGATATAAAGGCAGAAGGAACGGATGCAAGGATCAGGGAAATTGAAAACCGGGTTAAGTCGGAGATCGCCCTGGTAAAAAACTCCCCTTCGGATATAGACCTTGAACAGGTACTGAAGAAAAAGCAGGCTAACGAGAGGGAAATAATCAGGCTGTTCATAACCATCTTTATGGAAGAAGGAATTGAATTCAACCTGGTCAGCACTTCCGACCGAAGGAGTAAGCCATTTGATCCGGATTTCAACGGCTGGAATTACATCGATGACTTCATGCTGTTCTTCCCTTCATCAGGGAAATTCCTGGTTCCTGATGACCAGTCCCACCGGTACGGCCCTCCTTCCGCGGAGTACCAGGATAGTTATGCTATGTTTTTCAAGCCGGTTTCCTACCGGGACCAACTGCATTCGCTCGGATATGAAATCAGGTTCATTCCTTCGGCAGCAAGTGAATCGGTATCGGATTCAATGCTTGTAGTGCTTAAGCCAAACCTGTCGGCCATGACCATGTCAGTTTCGACGCACCGGGTTTTTGGGGCGGAGTTTGCCAGGAATTACCAGGTATGGTGGCACCTTTGGGATGAAAGCAGGAGGAAGGAGGTGATAAAAGCCATTTTCGACATGGGCGACCAGTCTGGTAAAATTGAGAGTTATGCCGTGAAAAACAACCAGCCTTCCGACATTGATCTGAACCCCTTCATATGGGATGTCAAACTTGTATCCGGTGCGTTGATGGAGAAAGCAGGGGACGACATGCTCGTAAAGATAGGCGAGAGCATAGGAAGACAGTCGGAAATGTACCAGACAGGCCCCAGGGAAACCGCGGTTTCTATCGAAGTCCTCCACAACTATTTCCGCCGGGTGGAGATGGAAATTCCCGAAGGCTGGCACCTGGGCGACATAGGGTCTCTGAAAATGGATGTCAGCATGATGAACAAGGGCAAACCAAGCTGTTTCTTCAGGTCCGATGCGTTTATCGAACAGAATAAACTGATCATTATCTGTGAAGAAAGCTATACCGAACTTTCCTATCCAAAAGAAAGATTCGAAGAATACCGCAGTGTGATCAATGCCGCTGCCGACTTTAACAAAAAGACCGTACTGCTCTCAAAAAACTGAACCCGGCATACCTGCAACTCGTTGAAATAGTTCATCGAGGCGCCGGTCTTGAACCGCTCGTCGTTCAGGGTATATCCTTTGATGATGTATTCTTTCAGGCGTTGGGTAGCCCATATCCGGAACTGTGTCCCCTGTGGCGATTTTACCCGGTAACCCACGGAGATAATGACATCAAGGTTGTAAAAGTTGGTAGGCTTTGTAGAAAAATCGGAAATTCCGATTTTTCTCACAGACCATTGGGATTTATTGTTTTTCACAATGGCTTGTTGATATTTTTTTTCCGGTGAAAATTGATTTGTTGAATTTGTCGTATATTTGCATCAATCCACGTATGTGGAGGTGGAGGGTTGTACTGGCCCTTGCCCCGGAAACGGGGTTTTTTTATGGCAGTTTCTTTGCTCCATATCCCAAAATTAGTCCGTTATAACGAAAAAATTTATCACGTTCCATTATCTGCAAGATTTCATCACTGAAGGTGTTTTTCGATTCAGGCAGGTTCATCACCTTGATGAAAAACCATCGTCTTGCCGGATGAGCAATCAGGTCGGCAACCTGAAGACCTGAAACATTAGCTGATTTGGGTTTAATTTTCAATTCTTTTGAAGTAAAATGTTTAGCCAGATCCTCAGCCGAAAGGTGGTTCGTGCCGGACTCCATGATTCTCCTAAACGATTTCTTTAATCGTTCATCCTCTTTCCCTCCTCTTGATTCAAACATGATGTCTCCCTTTGCCATTTTGATATCCAGAAACAATCTGAACCGTTCTACCAAAATTTCCTGGCAATAATGATAGGGATCACCTCACACTTTTTATCTGATCACACATATCACCATCTAATCCTTCGGTAGATTATGTAATAAAATACGCTTATGAATGCATCAGAAAAAAATCAATTTAATGAACAGCTCCGTGAAAGAACCATGGAACTGGCGGCGAATGTTCGTAATTTACACATCAATTTGAGTATAGGTATATTCTTCAACTTCATATAAAGCTGATGATTTGTAAAGTTTCTTGAGTTTATCGATCTTTTTATAGATTCCTCCTCTATTGATTTTAAATCTTTCAAAGCCGACAAAGAAATGGGCGAATTTATCATTAAAATCATCGTTCAGAAATGACATATTCTCAATGAAATTTTTATATGCCTTCCCTTCCGAATGAGTTTCTAAAGCTGAATTGTATCGTCTTATGGCCATTTCACCATGGTAGATCTCTGTTAAGGATTGCATTGAGTCTTCATCCATCCATCTTCGGAGCAACTCATTTATTTGTTTTTTCATTTGATCAAAAAGATTAAGTAAATTCTCCTTTTCCTCCAGTGTCATCGGGTCATTTTTAAATAATCCAATATTGTCAAACGATTCTTCAGAAACATTAATAAGGGTATCATAACACATTGCCCATAACATCATTTTTTCATGTGCAGAAGCCAAAAATGAATGGTTCAGAATATAGGATTTACCGTATGCATTTACTACTTCAATTATTTCATTTAAACAGAAAATTGAGTCAGCCACCAAGTGTATATATAATTCTAAAAGCGGTACTTCCAAAAAGTTCTCATCGTTTTTCTTAGTTTTATAAGATGGGTCGAATACAATTAAAGGAGTTTTCGGTAATCTACCTTCCTTGATTTGATCTATAAACAAGGGAAGATACTTGTACAAACCAAATATTAAATTTGGTAGATAGGTGCTTTTCTTGAAACTTGTCTCCACGTCAAATTTCTGATCGACATTTTCAGAATCATAAAAAAACTGTTCTGTAAGAGCAGCAAATATCTTAAAATTCAGTTTTACTTTAAAGTTCAATCTAAGCAACCGATCATATATTGTTGTGGAGTTAGAATAGGGTGAGATGTTATTTTTACAGAAGTAGTCGAGTGCTTTACCTTTAATATAATACGTGCCTGAGATTTTAGCATTTGTTTCAAGTATTAGTATGACATCATCAGGAAGAATTGAGATTTCACTAAACAAAAGAACAGACTCATTGATATCAGAATTAATTGACAGACGGCTAAGTGTTGTCCGTTTTGGTGATTTTTTCAAATCTTTACCAAACGTAAAAGTGTTTTTAAGCTTAGGAATTTCAGCAAACTGAGAATATTCATATGCAGCCCAACTACCCCTGATACATTTGGGCATCAGATCGTTTTGTAAAATATCAATAAAGGGTTTTTCATAAAGTGAATTGTACGCTTCTTCTAATTCGATTTTGATCGGTTCTTCAAGGGGACCACTATTTCTAATTTGTTGCTCCAGATCTAAAATGATTGATTTCTGTTTTTGGTTATACCCATAATTTATTTCCTGCAAAATATCTTTGAATAACCGTAACATTCGTGTCAACTGCCAAACATAAAGTTTAGATTCATTGACCTTTTTATAGAGTTTTGCCGAAAAATAGTATTGAAATAAAACACCATTGATTGAGTCAATTTCAGGAATTGAAATTAAAGCATCAAAAGTAGTACTGTCATTTTTTTCTTGTAATAAGTTTGTCAGAAGTTCCTGTAAGGAAATTACTGTGCTGTCTGACTTTTCTTTGCAACTACATCCTAAAAATGCATCAGCCAGATCGGATATAAGTCCGGCAAGAATCCTGATGGTTGTATAATCTTTCTTGATGATTAATTTATAATTATCGGCAAGCCCCCGATAAATATCCATAATTGTTTTTATATTTTTTAAAGCACTATCTGAAATAAAATTACTAACAAAAACCAGTAATCCTTTCGTGTAAAACAGGCATGAAGCACATTCCACTGGAATTTTACCTTTGGGATAAAAAATTTGACTCGAATTGGCTCCTGATATACATTTTTCTATAATTTTATTCTGGTTGCAACATGTTGCTGAAATTTCCAGAGGTGAATCATTCTTTTGTTTGGGACTTATCTTACCTGTTTTAAAAAACAAAAGAATGATTCACCTC
>Ga0074195_1004001_pt1 | contig 12755 bp, 5 predicted proteins | sample EPASupsiteHSE623_FD_64525 | JGI IMG/M metagenome (GOLD analysis project Ga0074195, IMG submission 64525) | Bioremediated contaminated groundwater from EPA Superfund site, New Mexico - Sample HSE6-23 | ecosystem: Environmental > Aquatic > Deep subsurface > Groundwater > Contaminated ...
AGGTTTTAGAAGTTATTGCAGAAATCGTAAATGTTAAAGTTGAAAACAGTGATAATCAAATCTTAATTACACGAATTTAGTAAACGGTATGCCTATGTAAATCTTTGTATGAAAGAAAAATGCCGAAAGGTGCAGCAACACCTTCCGACATGAGTGAAATAACATTGCGGAAAGCAACATTATTAATTACAAATTTTCCAAATTTATGAAAAAATTCAACAATTGTGAATCTTTTGTCCCTCTTGCGGGATGCAGGATTTGGACATTAAAGCTTTTGAAAATCAGTGTTTTGTTATTGTTTGTTACTTTTTCGGGTAACCAGGTTTTGGCCGGGCAGGTAACCAGGGCGAATTCGGCACAGGCCGAACAGCAAAAGAAATCAGTAAAAGGTAGAGTGACTGATGAAAACGGCGAATCCATTCCCGGGGTATCGATACTCGTAAAAGGAATCAATGCCGGTACAATTACTGACATTGATGGACGGTATGTTTTAGAGATTCCGGCAGGAGGGAAAATCCTCGCTTTCTCTTTTGTGGGAATGAAGGCACAGGAAGTAGCCATTGAAGATAAAGCCGAAATCAATGTTTCGATGGTTAGCGAAACCATTGGGGTTGATGAAGTGGTGGTTACAGCTTTGGGTATCCAGCGCGACAAAAAGACGCTGACTTATTCTTCGCAACAAGTAACTGGCGACGAAATGTTAAAGGCCAAAGATATCAACTTCATGAATAGTTTGAGCGGAAAGACTGCCGGGCTCGAAATCAAGAAAAGTGTTTCGGGTGCCGGCGGTTCAACCAAAACGGTATTAAGAGGGAACAAATCTTTGAGCCAGTCAAGCGATCCATTATATGTTATCGATGGTATTCCAATGGTCAACCGCAAAGGTGACCAGTCGGGCATGTGGGGTGGAACTGACGAAGGTGACGGACTTTCTCAAATTAACCCGGAAGATATCGAAAGCATCAGTATCCTGAAAGGTTCGAATGCTGCAGTTTTGTACGGTAGTCAGGGTGCTAACGGTGTTATCATGATTAACACAAAGAAAGGAAAAGCTGGAAAAACCAGTGTTAGTTTTAGCTCAAGTACTATTTTCGAAAGTATTATTGCAACACCTGAGTTGCAATTCGATTATGGTAGCGAAGGTGGGGCAAAAGAGAGCTGGTCAACTACCAAAGGAAACTATGCAAGCGACTATGTGAAAGATTTTTTCCAGACGGGTTCTAACCTTGTTAATACCGTATCGATAAGTGGAGGGAACGAAAAAACAACGGCCTACTTCTCTTATGGTAATACATCTTCTACCGGCGTTATTCCAAACAACGAATATCAGAAGAACAACGTTACCTTTCAGCAATCAACCAAATTGTTGAACGACAAACTTAATATTCGTTCAAATGTGATGTTGACCTCCGAAAGATCAGAAAACCGTAATACAGCAGGTTATTATCTGAACCCGCTGACTGGTTTGTATTTCTTCCCTCGCGATAAGGATTTTGCTTCATACAAAGAAAATTATGAGGTATTTAGTACCGAAAGGAACATGAACCTTCAAAACTGGTTTGTTTCCGATCACCATCAATCAAACCCATACTGGCTGATCAACAACCAACCCAAAACTGACTTAACTAAAAGGGTTATTGCCAGTATTACTGCCGAGTATGAGATTACTAAAAACCTGAAGTTCCAGACTCGTGGAAGTTATGATTATGCCGAAAAATCATACGAACAAAGATTCTATGCAGGCGGTAACTCTACAAATATTTCTGAAAACGGAAGGTGGAATTATAAAAAATACGATGACGAGTTAATTTATACCGATGGTATTTTTACTTATCAAAACAAATTCGGTGATTTTAGCCTGAATGGGGTTTTAGGTGCCAGCTACCAGAAATCGGTATATGGAAACGGTGTGAGTGTTGACAATGGCACCAACAGCCTGCTCTATCCAAACGTGTTCAATTTTCAGAACCTGCCAACAAATGTTCAGGTAAAATCAATCTATAGCGGAAAGATAATCAAAGAAGCTATTTTTGCGAATGCCCAGATTGGTTATAAAGATATGTTATTCCTTGATTTATCAGGCCGTAACGACTGGGCATCAACCCTGGCCGGAACAGGAAACGATTCGTATTTTTATCCGGCCATTGGTTTGTCAGGTATTCTGACACAAATGTTTGAAATGCCTGATTTTGTAAGTTTTGCCAAAGTCAGGGCTTCGCACAGTACAGTGGCCAACGAAGTGCCGTTTAACCGGGTTAGCCCTTTAAACACAATAAACGGCAATAATGGTATGGATTGGACTTCGCAAAAACCATTTACCAACCTGAAACCAGAAATGCTCAGAAGTTTGGAATTGGGTACCGATTGGAAATTCTTTGATGGCAGGGTAGGACTCGATTTGACTTATTATAACATCAACAGTCAGGATCAGTTCATTACCTTACCTGCTCCTTCCGGTTCCGGATACACGTACTATTATATCAATGCCGGTGAGATTGTAAATAAGGGTGTTGAAATTACCGTGAATGCAGAACCTGTAAGATCTGACAATTTTGGATGGAACACCGCATTGAACTTCTCGAAAAACAAAAATGAGATTGTAGAATTAGTTCCTGAATTTGCTGACAAAAAAATAGAATACGGCAGCTCTGAGGGATATATAACCTATGTTATTGCAGGTGGTTCTTTCGGTGATTTGTATGGCTACAAGTTCAAAAGAAATGACAGTGGCCAGATTATGCTGGATGAAACCAGCGGAAGGCCTCTTAAAACAGCCGAACAGGAGTATTTAGGTAACCTTGAGCCTAAATTTAGTTTAGGATGGAACAACAGCTTTAATTACAAACAGTTCACTCTAAATTTCCTTATCAATGCCAAGATTGGGGGAAAAGCCTTTAGCCAGACAGAAGCAATGCTCGACGGATATGGCGTAAGTAAACGTTCAGGCGAAGCCCGCGATAATGGTGGTGTTGAGATTAACGCCATTCAGGGAACTACTCCGGTTACTAAAATTGATGCCAAATTATACTATACTACTGTAGGTGATAGAAATGGTATTTCTGAAGAATATGTTTACGACAGAACAAATATTCGTTTAACACAATTTGCTCTTTCTTACGACCTGGATGTGAAAAAACTTGATCTGCCAATCAAAGCTGCATCAATTTCAGCGGTGGGACAAAACTTGTTTTTCCTCTATAAAAAAGCTCCTTTCGATCCAGAGTTGACTATGAGTACTGACTTGAATTCCCAGTCTTTGGATAACTTCAATGTGCCTTCTACCAGAACATTTGGCTTCAACCTAAAAATCACATTCTAATACATTGATACCATGAAAAAAATCATATTCTTATTAATGGTAGCATTCTTTGCGAATGCATGTACCGATCAATTTGAAGAGGCAAATAAAAACCCCTACGAAATCAGTGACGAATCGTTGCAACAGGACTTTAACCATATCGGAGCTTTTTACCCTTCCATGCTGGGTAATATTTTTGGGCATCAGATTGAAGAAAACCTGGCGGCAGAATCGTTTTGTGACTATATGGCAACCCCAACACCTTTTGCCGGTGGGGTTAATAATACGACCTACTACATCCGTTGGAACACCTACTGGGACCGCATTTATGGTAGTTTAATGGCTCCTGCAAGAAGGGTAATTGAGAAAGCTGACGAAGGTGGCTATACTGTTTTTGCTTCATGGGCAAAGCTAATCCAGGTTTTGGGAATGTCCAGGCTTACTACTTATCATGGACCGGTAATCTACTCCAATTACGGATCAACAGAATCCACCATCAAATATGACAGTGAATCGGAACTGTACAACAAATTTTTCACTCAGTTAGACGAAATTCAAGCTGTTTTTGCTGCCAACAAAACTTATGCTGGTATGAAAAAGTTTGATGCCAGCTACGGTGGAGACGTAACCCAATGGGCAAAACTTGTTAACTCCATGCGTTTACGTTTGGCTATTCGTATTTCAAAAGTTGCTCCTGCTTTAGCCAAAACTCAGGGAGAAAAAGCAATCAGCGATCCGGCAGGATTGATCTTAACCAATGACGATAACTTTACTGTTTCACTTTATGGTGGCAAATTGTATTTATCAGTTATCTGTTTTGAATGGGGAGATACCCGGATGTCAGCCGGAATGGAATCAATTTTAGTTGGATTGAAAGACAGCCGTGTTACCAAATTCTTCCAGCCTGCAACTGATGCTTCTGTTTATTCAGATCATCCTGAATTCCCATATAAAGGCATTCGTAATGGAGCTAGTTTAGTTGCAAAAGACGATCACCTGTCGTTCTCTATGATTAATGAAAGTTTCAAAACGATTACCAAACGTAATTATCTCGCTGCATCCGAAGTTTATTTCGACCTTGCTGAAGCCAGTTTACGTGGCTGGGCAGGTGCCGGAAATGCAAAATCAAACTACGAAAACGGTGTTAGATTATCTTTCGCCGATTGGGGTGCAGGTGGCGTTGACGCTTATCTCGCTGATGATACCAGCAAACCTATTGACTACAACGACCCAAAAGCTACAGGTTCTGTTAACGACTTTGTATCCCGTTCAATAGTAACTGTGAAATGGAACGATGCTGATTCAAACGAATTAAAGCTCGAAAAAATCATTACTCAAAAATGGATTGCCGGATTCTTCAATCCGAACGAACCATGGGCCGATTTCCGCAGAACAGGTTACCCCAAACTGCCCAATGTTTATAAAAACGACAGCAATGCTGACTGGGGTGTTATTCCAGCTAACGAATGGATCAAGAGAATGCCATTCGTGAATGCTGAAAGAACCGGAAATACTGCTGGTGTTGCAGATGCAGTTTCCAAAATGGGAACAGGCGCTAAAGACGATATCGCTACCCGTTTGTGGTTCGATACTGGAAAAGCTAATTTCTAATAATTAAGGCTTTTGCATAAGCAAAACTCATAAAATTAAAGAGGCTGAACACGATCCGGGTTCAGCCTCTTTTTTATAAATTAAATTCCTAATTGTTTGTCGGATTTAGCTTTCTTCGAAGCTTTTACTCCTGTTGTTCCTCCTCCTTTCAGTGTCAGTTCAACCGGTGTATTGGTTTTCCACGAACCACAGGTAAAATCCGGAACATCAACCGAATTGGACCGGTTAGCTACTGATTTTTCGCTCAGCGGTGCAATGGCGCTCCAAAGAGCTGCATCGTAAACATCCTGATCAAGTGGCAACCCGTTGCGCAGACAGTCGATCAACCGCCAGTCCATCATAAAATCCATTCCACCGTGACCACCCACTTTTTTAGCCATTTCGCCAATCAACTTCACAATTTCGGGAGTGTATTTTTCTTCCAATGTTTTCATTTCTTCGTCTTTTAACCAACTGTGGCCAGTTGCAATCTTAGCCGGGTCAGGCCATTTACAGGCTACACCTTTCGACCCACTCACCAAATGGATACGCGAGTAGGGGCGAGGACTACTTACGTCATGTTGAATCATGATCGTACGGCCTTTGTATGTTTTAACAGTCGTCGTGTTCATATTTCCGCGGAACGACTTGCCATCAAATTCACGGAAAAAACTGTCTTTGGCGGCTAATTCTTTAGCCATGGCGGCCATGTGGAAATCGGCTGACGACATCGAGGTGAGGTATTCCATCTGGTCGCCACGGTTGATGTCCATGATTTGGCAGATTGGGCCCAGCCCATGCGTTGGGTAGAGGTTCCCGTTTCTGAAATTCTCCTTCAGACGCCACATTTCAGCATAACCGTTTTCTTTTGCAAAATTCAGGCTGCGCAGGTCGTGAATGTATGCGCCTTCACCATGAATAATCTCGCCAAAAAAGCCCTGACGGGCCATATTCAGTGTCAGTAATTCGAAAAAGTCGTAACAACAGTTTTCGAGCATCATGCAATGTTTTTGTGTACGTTCCGAGGTTTCAACCAGTTGCCAGCATTCGTCGATGGTGACCGCCGCCGGAACTTCAGTGGCCGCATGTTTGCCATGCTCCATGGCATAAACAGCCATCGGGGTATGCCATGACCAGGGAGTGGTAATGTAGATCAGGTCGATATCCGGGTTTTCACACATTTGCTTCCAGGCATCTTTTGACCCCGAATAAGATTTAGCCCGAGGTAGGCCTTGTTTTTCGAGTACCTTCTGCATGGCTTCAACCCGATCTTCATACTGATCACATAAGCCAATGATTTCAACGCCATCAATGTACGACATGCGTTCAACAGCACCCGGCCCACGCATTCCCAGACCTACAAAACCAATGCGTACTTTGTCGAGTTTGGGTGCGGCATAGCCACTCATGTTGAAGCGTTGTTTTGGAGCGCTTGCTTTACGCTCTGTGCTCGATTCGCTGCTCAGTGAAGCAGCATGACTGGCGAATCCAGTGGCCAGGACCCCGGTTCCCAGTATGGTATTCCGGAGAAAATCACGTCTGTTTGAACTCATTTCTATAGGTTTAATAGTTTGTTATTTATACCTTTTTCTTTCAGATTGAAAGGTATAAACTGTTTCCAATTATTTGATGTCAGAAAAGTACAAGATTATTCATTATTTATAAACAAACCATGATCAAAATCGGGATTATCGCTTCAATGTTTTTCTTTTTATCCTGACTCCGATGTTTGTAGAAAAAAGATGGAGAACCGTCCCGGGTTCCCCATCCAAAATATCACTGAAATTAAATCAGGTATTAAAGCTATATGGATGATTGGCTATTTGGCCGATCCAAAAACATTTATTTCGCCTAAATGGGAAAATGTATTGGGCCCGGAAGTCGCTTCAAATTTAAAGTAACGAGCCTCTGGGTTGGACGAAATCCGGTAGCTCTGGGCTGTATTGACATTCCGGTTAAATGCGTTTTCCCCCAGATCAGTCCAGGTTTGACCATCCATACTGGTGTAAAACCTGATTTTGTCAGGACCACCCGAGTTTCCTTGTCTCCGGTAGCATTCGAAACGGCTGATTGTTATTGTTTGGTTCATGTTGATGATAAACCAGTGCGGATACGGGGGTGTTCCACCATCCCATTGCGAATGCCAGAATGAGTTAATATTATCATCGATCGCATGGATAACCCTTCCGTTTGAAGAACCTTCGCCCGAAGCTTCTTCTGAAGAGAAACTAACTACTTCCCAGCCAGGTTTTTCGATCATACTTTCGGCAAGCGGAGTTAAGGTAAAATCTTTTGTTGGTCCGGCATTGCCTATTGAATCGGAAACCGTGATTTTGAAAACCTGAGGTTTAGCCTGTAATCCGGACAAAAAAAGTACATCGGCAGGTTTGTTTGAAACCGTGGTTTGTACTTGTTTTGCCCCACTGTTATCTTTGTATTGGACCATTACCGCAACTTGTTTTCCGCAGGTATTTTCCCATTTTACATTGATCCCTCCAAAGTCGGGGTTCACTGCCAATTCTTGGGCAACTACCAAAAATGGGGGCGTTTTGCACTTTCCGCTGATTGTTTTTGTTCCGGAGGCGTTGCCCGATTTGTCGTAACTGACCAAATTGAACGTGTAATCTTTTTCTTCAGTCAAACCGGCAACAAGGGCGCTGTTTCCATATTGACTGATTTTTTTACTCCATTGATTTCCTAATGCATCGGTGTACGAAAGATCCACATAGCGGAAATCAACGTCGGTCGGATTCTGCCAGGACAATTTAAATCCGCCAAAATCCGGAGTGATTACGATATTGTCAACAGGGCTTGGGGGGATTGTATCGCCTTCGTCTTCCTTGCATGATGATACAAAGATCAGACAGGGCAAAAGGGAAAAAAGAATATAGATTAATTTTGTTTTCATAAGATTTCTAAATTACTGATTGTTACCATCTTGGGTTTTGTGTAAGGCCAATGTTTTTATTCAGCTCGACCTGGGGAATGGCATTGAAATACATTTTCTGATCCCAATACCTTGTTTCGAATACATAAGTCGGATCCCAGAAATCGTTTCCATCTTTCTGGATGTTGAATCCGTGTTTTGGACCGCCCTCATTTTCTGCGACCAGCCATCTTCTGTTATCAAAATAGCGATGCCCTTCAAATGCCAATTCAACATTTCGTTCCCGGTGAACTAACTCACGGGCTTTGGAAGGAGTAATGGCGATACCTGCTTTCTGATAAGCTTCTATTACCGAAGGAATTCCTACCCTATTCCGAATCTGGTCCCAGTAAAGTTGAATTTTTGGATAAGTGGTAAACGGATCTTGTCCTTTGGCAATCGCGTATTCGGTTGCCGCTTCAATATAGTTCAACAACAATTCGGTGTATCGGAAGATGCTGATTCCGTTGTCGCCCTGGTTTGATTTGCTCCCGGTAACAGGCATGTATTTGATGCACAGGAATCCGGTAGTGCAAAAATCGCGGCCTGGTTTTAACTTGAACCCGTCCTGCCCTGAATAATACGGACGGAAATACAAGAGCTTATTGTCGGTATCGCCGGCCCATTTGGCATCAAATTTTTCAGTAGTCCCATCAAGCATGGCATAAGAATATTGTTCAGGGAAAAGTATATTGGCATAGAAACGTGGATCGCGTTTTTTGAATTTTTTGTACAAATTAACGTTAAATCCATCTTTCGCGTAAGGCTCAAAACCTGTTGCAGCCATATAATCAGGATCGTCTTCAGGCATTAATCCATTGGCCATAAAATATTCATCAACATGCTCCATTGTTGGGCACACTCCAGTATATCTCGACCAACTGATTGGTAATGCATGGGAGTTAAAATCGCCGGTTCCGTAATTTTGCTTATAGAAAATGTTTTCCTTATTGGGTTCACCACCACGGGGATAGGTAAACAATCGTTTGTACCGGTATAATCCCTGGTCTCTACCTGTTGCAACGCCTTCCATCATCAGAAAGTAATTTTTATTTGCAAAATCAATGGCACCTTCCGAAATGGCCATGGCGGTTTTCCATTTTTCAGCGTCGAAATTATCGTTTAGCAGGTTATTCCCTTTGTTGTCTTTGATCATCATGTCTGCCAATAATTTTTTCCCGCCGGATATTTGCATCCCGTTATAAAGTGGACTTGCAGCATAAAGCATCAGGCGTGAGCGGAGAAATTTTGCAGAAGTGATATTGGCACGACCTGCCCGGTCGGGGATGGCATAAATAGGATCAAGTTTTTCAGCAGCTTTTACCAGCATCCCATCGATGTATTTAACTACATCGTTAAATGAATTCCGGGGGACTCCGGTTTTGAGCAGCTCAATCATTTCGGTTTCGCTGTAAACCTTATCGACAATTGGCACCGGGCCATAATTGGTGAGGAGCTGGAAATAATAGTAGGCAATCAGAAATTCAGCTTCACCTTTCCACCAGGTACGTTCCTGCTCGGTGAGTTTTTCATCTTTACATTCATCAATCCGGTTCAGAAAATAAAGTGCAGTGCGAATACTCTGGTAGGTTCCACCCCAGCGGTTATATATCGGGTTTGAAGGGGAATAGGCTCCATTGTCTTTATAATTTGGTGAATAATTGCTCCAGTTATAGTCTGCCTCATCAGACGCCATCCCAATGTTATCTCTAAATTCAATCGGATTTTCGTAATAAGCGTAAACCTGCGTTAAGACCTTAATCATGTCGTCTTTCGAATCAAACAGGTTTCTTTCTTTTAATGTTTCATCAGGAATCTGATCCAGATATTTTGAGCAGGATGCCAGTCCGGTAATTGCCAGAACCAGCAGAAATATAATTGCTTTGTTCATTTCAGTAAAAATTAAAAGTTAATATCTAAACCAAGGTTAACCACTTGCTGCGCCGGGTAGAACATACCAGTACTGTTTCTTGCTTCGGGATCCCACCATTTAAAACTGGAGATAGTAAGTAAGTTCAGTCCGTTTGTATATATCCGGGCTCCCTTGATATTTATTTTCTGCAATGAATTTTTCGGTAATGAATAACCCAATTCTAATTGTTTTAAACGGATGTAACTACCATCGCGAAGCCAATGGCTGGAGTTTAGGTAATTACCACCATTGCCTGATCCGATGGAGAGCCGGGGGAATGTAGCATTGATATCCTGGTTCTGGGGCGTCCACCTGCTTTCTTCAATGTATTTCCATATATTTCGTTTATAAGCTTCAATAAATGGAGTTGGGGAGGCAAAGAACGATACGCGGTCAGCACCCTGAAACAACACGGAGAAATCAAACCCTTTATAGGTCAACGAAATGCCCAATCCATAGGTAATTTCAGGAATGTTGCTGTATCCCATATATACCTGGTCGTTGGGGTCAATTTTTCCATCGCCGTTTACATCCTTAAATTTCATGTCGCCAGGTTTTGCAATTCCTAATGACGATTGATCCGGGCTATTCAGGATTTCAGCTTCATCGAGGAACAAACCTTCAGATACATAACCAAACATCCGGTTAAGCGGTTGTCCGATTTTTGACTGATAGGCTTCTTTCGGTTTTTCGTCGCCGGTAGCAAGGACTTTATTTTGCGCGAAGGTGTATGTTCCTTTAAGGTTAATTGCCCAATCTTTATTGATCTGTCTGGAATATTCAAGGAATCCGTCTATTCCTTTATTTTCCATTTCACCTACGTTCCCGTAAGGTTTTTGCGAATATCCAAACATATCGGGAACATAAGCAAGTTCAGTCCAGATGTCTGTCCTGTTTTCATAGAAAAGGTCTGTTTGCAATTTGAAATGGTCCAGGAAATTAATTTCAAGGCCCAAATCTGATTTGGTAGCCACCTCCCAGGATGCATCCTTATTCCCGAAGTAGGTGATATTTACACCTCCTCCTGACCCATATCCATAACCGTTGTTGGTACCAAAACCAACGTTGGTTGATGTTGAGGCAACCCTGGTAATATACGCAAATCGTTTACCGGATATCTGGTCGTTTCCAACTTTCCCGTGCGACAGTTTAATTTTCATATACTGAATATACCTGGAGATTGGGCCCATGAAGTTTTCTTTGGTTGGCTCCCATCCGATCGCGTAAGATGGGAAATAACCCATTCGTTTTCCTTTGGCAAAATTTTCGGATCCATTGTACCCAAAGTTGAACTCGGCAAAATACCTGCCGCTCCAGGCATAAGTGGCACGTCCGGTAACGCCTTGATTTCTTTTTGAAACCGATTCATATATATCACCAACAGTTGGGTACGATTTATCGCCTTGATTGTAAAGTACCATAGCGCCCAAGTCATGCCTGCCAAAGGCCCGGTTATAATTAATGGACGACTCAATGTAGATCGAACGGTCAGTATATGGTGTAGGAATCGTTCTGTTCAGGTTAAACGAGTACGACGCACTTGATGGTTCCTGGTCAACGTACTTATAATTCCCATTTTCATCCTTTAGTATTGGGTTTCCTTCGGTATCATATCCAAACGGAACAATTAAATAGGGGCGGGGGCTCATCGCACGTTTGATATTGGCGTTGGTATAGGAGTCAAATGCAAATGTTCCACGAAGCCTTAATCCTTTCGTAATGAAGTTTAAATCCTGGTTCAGGTTAATGTTCGCTTGCATCGTTGCATGATGCTCGGTGCTGTACCCGGAATAGGCCAGTAACTGGTATGGATTGCGCCCTTGTCCGTACGGGATGCCCGCAATCTTTTTTGAATCGGGGTACCTAAGCGGAAATTTGGTTGGCGGGGTATCGAGCATCCATGTGAATATGGTACCCGCTGATTCCCCCGGATAATTTCGATCTTCTAAAATTCCGGCAATCTGCAACGACACCACCGTGGTTTTGGTAATGTCCATATCAATGTTGGTGCGGAAATTATAGCGTTTCAGGTTGGTGTTGTTGTTGTAGCTGTTTTCCTGAAATCTTTTCCACATCCCGTTCTGATTTAGGAAAGCGCCGGATACAAAGTAACGTACGGTTTCAGTTCCACCTGATACATTTAAAGTCGATCTTTGTCCGGTAGCTACCGGGCTAATCAACTCATCCATCCAGTTCACGTTGGGATAGTAATAGGGGTCAGTGCCTTTTTCAGTGTTTTGAATCTGATCGTCCGAGAACAGGGGAATCTGCCCCATGTTTCGGTTGGCCTCATTGTGCAACTTCATAAAGGTTGGCCCATCAACAAACTCAGGCAAGTGGAGCGGGCGCGTGAAACTGTTTTCAACTTTAAAGTTAACCGAAGGTTTTTTTGATGTCCCTCTCTTGGTAGTAATCAGGACTACCCCGTTTGCACCGCGTACTCCATAGATGGCGGTTGCAGTGGCGTCTTTCAAAATGGTGAAATCGGCAATTTCTTCGGGGTCGATATTGTCCATCGAACGCTGTACGCCATCAACCAAAACCAACGGCGTTGAGTTTCCGGCAAAGGTGTTCACGCCGCGAATCCAGAAAGATGCCTCATCATAACCGGGTTCACCTGATGACTGAACAGATATAATACCGGCTAAACGTCCGGCCAAAGAGGAACTGATAGTCCTGGATGGCTGTTTAAGTTGTTTGATTTCAACCCGGTCAACAGAGCCTATCACGCTGGCTTTTTTCTGTGTTCCGTAACCAATCACAACAACTTCATCAACATCTGTAGATTCATCTTCCATCACCACGTCAATGATTTTCTGATTTTTCAAATCAATTTCGAGTGTTTTCATTCCGACAAATGAAAACGCCAGCGTTTTGGCATCCACCGCGACCTGGAGGCTAAATTTTCCATCCGCATCGGTAATTGTTCCATTGCTGGTGCCTTTTACAACCACAGAAACTCCAGGAATCGGGAGCCCCTTGTTCTCTTTAACAATTCCTGAAACGTCTTTCTTTTTCACTTCCTTCAT
>Ga0074195_1004002_pt1 | contig 12742 bp, 18 predicted proteins | sample EPASupsiteHSE623_FD_64525 | JGI IMG/M metagenome (GOLD analysis project Ga0074195, IMG submission 64525) | Bioremediated contaminated groundwater from EPA Superfund site, New Mexico - Sample HSE6-23 | ecosystem: Environmental > Aquatic > Deep subsurface > Groundwater > Contaminated ...
CCGTAAGCAGATATGTCCAGTCATGCACTCCGCCCCCGACCAATGGGAGCGCCTGTTTTAACGCGTCGCCGGCGTAAATACTGACATTAAGCAGATTTTCCCCGAACCAGAAAACGCATAGCTGCCAGCCCAGCCGGTTTTCCTGCCTCCATAGATGGAAACCGCAGACAGCCGGGAAAAGAAGCTGGAAGATAGTCCCGCCGGCCGTCATTATGAATGTTCCGAACAAACCCAGAAAGATGTGCCCGGCCTCATGGAAAGCCAGATTTATATGGTCCAGCGGAGAAAAATAGTTCTCCGTTCTCCACCACTGGACATAAAACGCCGCCAGAGCGAACACAAGAATGAATCTGCCCGCGGCACCCCATGAACCGTTCCGGGGTGCGGCTTCCTCTTCCGGAACCGGGACCTCGGCTTTCAATTGAGAAGTTCCGGAAGGCGGCTCTTTAGGAGCGCGCAGAATCTTATAGCAGGCCCAGCAGATCTCGCTCTCCGGCAAATTGACCCGGCCGCAATGAGGACAGCTGATTTTATCCATAAAAAGGCTCCTGGCGCCTTTTTACTCACTTTACGCCTTACGCCTCACTTTTTACTCTCAGAACCCGGCGTTCAGGCCTATGGTAACGGGAAGGATGCCGTTGCGCGCAAGGTTGGCGAAACCGAGCTGCAGGCCTTTCAAAGTACCTTTACAGATATTGACCGCGCCGACTTGTATTCCGGTCATGTCGCCGGGCGCCTTGTTCACAAAACCGATCTGGATCCCGGTCATGCGCGCCTCGGCCACATTAAGCGGGGCCAACATAAGCCCGGCGCCGCGGCCGCTTTGGTTCCGCAGCCAGCCGGCCTGTATGCCGCGCATTTCAGTTGACACATTCCAGCCGCCGAACTGAACGCCGTACTGATTGTCCGCGAAATTGCGCGCCGGGGACATCTGGAAGCCATAAAAAGAGTCGAGCGCGTAATTGTAAACCAGCCCAAGCTGAAAACCGGCGGCCTCGTTCCCGCCGTTCTGAAACCCCAACTGCAAACCGTACATATTCGACGTGTCGCCGGAAAAATTGAGGTTAAGCCCGGCCACCGTCTCCGCTTCCCTCGGCCATACCCAGCCTTCCTGCGTGGTCTGCAGCTTGAAAGGCGTCCAGGCCCGGCACTCCCCCGCCGCCAGCAGCAGCACCGCCGTCAATACTCCGAATTTGATCTTATTCATATTGCGATCCTCCATAAAAAGGCAACACTTACCTTTTGAACTTTCCGCCTGGTAATGGATATTATTTTGTGCCGGGAGTGCCCAGCGTATCCGCGGCGCCGTTGATCTGGCCCTGTATCTTTCCGAAAAGCTGCGGGATATACTGTTTAAGCGCCGCGCCGGCTATAAGGACCACGCCCACCACCACGGCCAGCATCAGCAGATACTCCACGGTGTTCTGGCCCTTCCTGCCCTTCGATGTTGAGATTTTCATTTTGTTGTCCCGGCAACAGCCGGATCCGGTCCGGCTTCTCGCCACTGCGGCTACGATTTACTGTATCATTTACTGGCTGGCGGTGCAAAAAAGGTACGGGCTCGTTAAGAAATAACTGACGCGATCTGGAGGCGCAGCTTTAAGCCGGATGCAAGACGCGACGACGATGATGTGGCCCCCCGCGCTACATTGAGGAGGAGCAACGCGGCAGCCGGACAAAGATGCGCCTCCCCCTGGGGGCTGACCGCTTTTAAGCCGCAACCGCGTCACTCGTCGCTTATGTGCCAAAGGTACACCGCGCTCCTCGTTCCTTGTTCCGTCTCAAAATCGGTCAGCCAGATCGCGTCAGTTATTTCTTAACGAGCCCTGAGTGTTACCTTTTAAGGAGCAAGGCCCGCATATCGGCCGGGAGAGGGGCGGTTATCGCCATACCGCGGCCGTCCGCCGGGTGCAGGAAGGCCAATGAGGAAGCGTGCAGGGCCTGACGCCCGATGCGCATTCTGGCCGCGTCCTCCGGCGTAAGCCGGTTATCGATAAAACGGATGAAAACCCCCTCGTCCAGGCCGTACATCTTGTCGCCGACAACCGGACAGCCCAGAGACAGCAGCGTCGCCCGGATCTGATGCAGCCGCCCGGTATGCGGAACAGCCTCCACCACGCTTATCCCGCCATGCCGCTCTCCCGGGGTAAATTCCGTGTCCGCCCATTCAGCTTCGCGGCCGGGCTCCGGCGAGGAGCCGTTCGCCGGCTCGAACCGCCGCTTCTTCCGTATCGCGGAATCCACGCGGGGAACGATATACCCGCGCGAACGAACGGGACCCGCCAAGGCCCCCTCCACTATGGCCGTATATTTCTTTGTCACTCCCCGGCTGGCGAACTGTTTCCGGCACATATCGGAGGCCGCCGGATTCTTGGCCACCAAGGTCACGCCGGAAGTTTCCCGGTCCAGCCGGTTTATTATTGAAGGCTCGGCCACATCGAACTTCTCCTTAAGAACGCCCCACAAAGTGTTCCTGAAATATCTCCCGGCCGGATGGGCCGGCAGATTCCCGGACTTATCAACCACAATGATATCCCGGTCCTCGTACAGAACCGAAACGGCTTTATCCGCCGCGGGCTCAGGCGCGCCGTCCGCGCGGAAACGGACAAGGTCGTTCTCTTTGAGAACTATGTCCACCGACGCGATCGCGCCGTTCACCAGCAAAGCCCCGTCTCCGGCCAGGCGGGCCCAGCCAGCGGCGTCGTGGTACGGGAACCGGGTGCCGAGAAAATCGATGAGCCGCGCCCCGGCCTCGTCCCGCCGTATCACGCAGCTCAATATCCTCTCGCCCTCGATCTTCGGCATCCGTTCCTTATGAAACAGTATTATGTCCCGGATATTCTATCAAATGACCGCGAGCAAGCCTGGCGGAACGGGGGTTTGGTACAATAAAGCCATGAAAGAATATTCAGAACCCAGGATGCATACCGCCGAACATCTGTTCAACCAGGCGATAGTGCGGCTGCTGGGGTGCAAGCGCGCTTTCAGTTCGCATATAGAAAAGAAAAAATCCAAATGCGATTATAAATTTTCCCGTGACCTCACCGAATCCGAAAAGGCGGAGCTGGAGCGGCGGGTGAACGAAGCCATCGGAGCCGATATGCCGGTGACCACGGGAGTAATTCCCCGGCAGGAGGCCGAAGCCAGGTTCGACCTCGGCCGCCTGCCGGAAGGCGCCGGCGACAGCCTGCGCATCGTCTACATCGGAGACTACGACGCCTGTCCCTGCGCCGGAGTCCACGCGGCCTCCACCGGCGAGCTGGGCCGGTTCAAAATAATCTCCACCTCGTTCGCCGACGGCGTTCTCCGCGTAAGATTCAAACTGGTTTAGACGCCGCCCTGCGCCCGCATGCTGAAGCCGGCCATACCGCGTGAGCACCTAGGTTATGCCTTCCCGCATTTTTAAATAGCTCTCATCAGTTTGACCGTCTCTCTGATTATCTGGACGTGCACCGCCGTGGCTTTGGGACTTTTCAGAATAGTGGAAAGCATGGAGATCCCCAATTCGGTAAAGACCAGCGCCGGACCTTTTTTTGTTTCCAGCTCGGGAATGGACATTTTCTCCCGCCGGTCCAGGCGGAACATGAACTCTTTCGTAAACCTGCGCGGATTGCGCCTGACGGCGCGCATCAGGATGTCCGGCGTCCCCCCGTAGAACGCGGCAGCCGCCGTTACAGGCACCACCTGCTGCCCGCGTACGCGGAAGACATGTCCCTTTATCCTGATGACCGGCCCGTTAATTCCCATAATGTTTTCCTTTACCCCCGCGTTATTTTGGCGCGTACCGCTGTAAATAGCATACAGCACATATATCGCAAACGCAAGGTCTAAAGTTATGTGCTCTTGCCGGCCGACGCTAAAAAGACGCCTGGCGCCTTTTTGTGTTTTCGTTAACCTGAATCCTGCAATTGAATCGAGGATTCATTGAAGGATCTGGTGAATAGAAATATTGCGGGATTCCCCGCAGCAGCGGGTCGCAAATCAAGCGCTTTGCGCGAAGGGTTTGCGAAGGTGTAACCCGCGCGACGCCGCGCCGGCGCTCCTGCGCCGGGAATCCTTCAACTGAAGGATTCCGGTTAATCGGGTCGGGGACGGGCGGGACCGGGAAAGAGACGGCGAAGCACATTGGCGGGCAGCATGATGACAGCCGCCACCAGCGCCAATACTCCGCCCACCGCTATGCCGAACAAGCGTAGCGGCAACAGCAACAGCCATACGATCGGATAGAGCACCAGCGCCAGAAGCGCCAGCGGCCAGCAGAGCGCCAGCAAAATAAGCCACATCAAAAAAGTCAGCATTCGTGTCTCCTTGCCGGCAAGGAATCCAATCCGACAGTTAAGCGTTTAGGGAACAGTGCTGCTGGATTCTCCAACGATTATAATTGATCCGCGGGGATGCGGAATACTTTTCCGTTTTTCCAGACAGCAAGGGGACGGCCGGACTTCTTGTGCTCTGCGACCACTTTCCGCACCGCGCTTTTCATGGCCAACTCGGCCTTATCCTGCAATGAAAGCCTTTTTTTCATATCTCCTCAGACGTTGCCACTGATAGTTTTAAATAACGCGGGATGCATAATATCAATATGCCCGTTGTTCCCTTTCGCCGCCAAAATCGGACGTGATCCTGCATTATCAAACAACATCCATGAATTTGCCAGCGGCTTATATAATCCGAAGAAATTGCGGATAGAGCGACCGAACCGGCGCTCGACATCTTCCGCGGGCACGTCATGCCCCCCAGTCGCCACCCTGTCTTTGATCCTGACAAGTGACAGGCTGGGGCCCGGCACCCACAGAAAAAAAATATGGATCTTATACCCGCGAGCCTTAAGCCTCTTGAACAAATTTAACAAAGTTTTCCCGGAAAGAGTGGTCTCAAAACCGAAGTCCGCGCCTATCTTCTCAAAATCATAAATACGGGTCAAGACAAGTTTGCCGGCCTTGATTGCCGCCGCGCGCGGCACAAAAGGAGACAAACCTTGAGCTATCAAATCGGCGTTGACGAAATTGGGGCACTTGGCGTAAAACGGCAGGAACTCCCGGGCAAACGTGGTTTTGCCGGCCCCATTCGGCCCCGCAACCACATAAACATTCTTTGCCTCCATACCTTAAATATATCAAATTTAAATCCGGCCGCGTTTCTGGTCAGCCGAATTTATAATGTTTTTTTACGGGTTTTTTGATATTCCAGGTGCAGTCCAGACCTGCCGGGAAGATCACATAATCCCCGCCATTGAAAGAAACCGCCTGCGCACCGGCAACAACGCTCACATCGCCCTCAATAATAAGGCAGGTCTCCTGCTCCCCGTAATGCCAGGGGAATGCGGAAACTTCCTTTTCCCAAACCGGCCAGGCCCCCGCCTCTTCCCTTTCGCGCTCCGTAGGCCTTCTAACCTCGATCTTCATGTCCCCTCCGATAAACCTCCGCCAAATTCAAAATCTAACTCATTTTTAAAAGATGCCAGGATGGAATCGGTCCCTATTGTGGGACTAACGCCGGCCTGAAGATCGCATGTGTTGCGTTTGTTTCGCGAGGGATCTCGAAAAAGTAACCGCGACATATTTCTCCGCCAGCATGCGTGATTGTTCCGGACTTATCGGAAGCGTTTTGCTAAAAAAATCCCTGAAAGTCTCCATATTCTGTTCATGGGTCAGTCCAAGACGATATGGCGGAAAAATATAGCACAAAGAACGGCGTGGCAGCGGCTTAATAAATCCAGCCTTCATCGCGACATCACCACATATGTAACCGCTCCAGTCATTCGCCCACTTCATAGCTTTTTTTGTCGTACCGAAAGACTTCAAAACAGCGTTTTTAAATGCGCTGATAGAAGCCGGATCCGCACAATTCAATGTCTTCCCGTTTTCAAAAAACGCGGGTGACATGGAACCAGGGTCTACGCATTCATTGCTTTTTCCGGTTTCCGCGAATACCGGACAGATTGCAACCAAACGCAGCATAATAATGAATAATATTTGGGGCGCCATAATCCTCTCATAAATGCACAGCAAATAATCCACGATGACATCCACCGAGCTCCCTTCGCTTATCTGCTGCCAAAATATAAACTCCATTATACCACTACTTTTCCGGTTTGAAGCCGGGGATTTGTTTGGGGACGGAGGCGGCGGGGGCACTATTGGGCGTAATTGTGCAGGATTTCAGATATAAAAGTCTGATAAGGTACGCCAAGCTTTTTGGCCTTCAACTTCAGATTGCTCAAATCCCGGCTGTTCATCCGTATATTAAGGACGGCGTCTTTCCTGCGGGACGCGATGGCCCTGGCAACGGTGCGAACCGTCACCGGGTCAGCCTGCACATACTTCCCCCGCAGGAGGTCCTTTTCAATAGCCAGTTCCGCCTTGGCAAGTTCAATCCTCTTCATGGCAGCGCTCCTCTCTCGAACATTTTTGTATATTTTCGACCCGGAAATAGTGTTTTCAAGATAATGCCCTCACCGCAAACCCGCATGGCGTCACCCAGATATATCCCTGATGACGGAAAATACCCCCGCGCGCGCTTAAGCCGTTCGCTCTTCTCCGGGTAACAGCGCATATCCCCTCCATATATTGTAATACATTTGTATATACATTTAAAGCCCGCGGTTGCCGAATAAAGTCCGCTTATCTACGACAGTGCTCAAGTACCGCTATAACCCGCTTATCTTTCCGGTTTGAAGCCGGGGATTTGTTTGGGGGCGGAGGCGGGGGACGGGGCCATCAGCAGGCGGATGGCGTCGAATACGCTTTTGAACTGCGCGTCGTATTTCTTTTCCAGCTCTTCCAGCTTCCGCGCCAGATCCGCGTGAGAGTTCATCAGCCTGCGAAGCTTCACAAAAGTCCGCATGATCTGTATGTTCACCTCCACAGCCCGCCGGCTTCTCAAAACGGATGATAACATGGAAACCCCATTTTCAGTAAAGACATATGGCAAATACCGCCTGCCTCCCCAGCTTGAGGTTCCAAATTGGAACCTCAAGTTATCCAACTCCCCGTTTTTAAGTTTAAACAAAAAATCGGCGGGAAATCTGAACAGATTTCTGGAAACAGCCTTATTTAAATTCTTTGTTGTAACCCCATATAGCGCCGCCAGATCACGATCCAGCATTACATTCTGCCCCCGAATAACAAAAATTTTAGTCTCAAGAATTTCTTGGGGAACTATATCTTTGGACATATACCCTCCATAGTGCGCAAAGCATTATAAATATCATAGCAGACGACCGCGACAACATATTGTCGCGTTCGCCGAACTGGTTATTACGGACGCATCAATGATACGGGCGGGATAAGCGGCGCCCCGACTGGGCATACCGCGGCGCAACAGCCAAAGCCGACCGGCCGGCGTTACCTTATCGTCGGGAACTCAATAGAAAACCCGGACCGCACGATTAAGTACGGTCCGGGTGGCAAAAGCACTACAACGGAAACCAGGCCGGTCTAGGCCGTTTGAGGCGCATAGCGCCTGTTACGGCACAACCATAGGTTAGAGCTTGATCTCCACATCGACGCCGCTCGGCAGATCCAGCTTCATCAGCTCGTCCACCGTTTTCTGCGTAGGGCTTATCAGGTCGATAAGCCGCTTGTGAACCCGCATCTCGAACTGCTCGCGCGACTTCTTGTCCACATGCACCGAGCGGTTCACCGTATACTTGCGGATCCTGGTCGGCAGCAGCACGGGGCCCGCGATGAGCGCCCCGGTCCGCTTGGCCGTGTCCACGATCTTGGCCGTAGACTGGTCTATCAGCCGGTAGTCGTAAGCGAGCAGACGGATCCTTATCTTCTGCTGCGCCGCCGGCTTGGAGTCCTCGGGTTTTACATTTTCTGTCATAAGTCAGCCTTATTCTATTATTTCGGTGACGACGCCGGCGCCCACCGTATGCCCGCCCTCGCGGATCGCGTAGCGCAGACCCTTCGTCATGGCCACCGGCGAGATCAGCTCCACCGTGATCTCCGTATGGTCCCCGGGCATGATCATCTCCACGCCCTCTTTCAGGATGATCGAGCCCGTCACATCCGTCGTCCTGAAGAAGAACTGCGGCTTGTAGCCCTTGAAGAACGGCGTATGCCGCCCGCCCTCGTCCTTCGTCAGCACATACACCTCGGCCTTGAATTTCTTATGCGGCGTGATCGACTTCGGCGCCGCTATCACCTGCCCCCGCTCGATCTGGTCCTTCTCTATTCCGCGCAGCAGCATGCCGATATTGTCCCCGGCCATCGCCTCGTCCAGCAGCTTGCGGAACATCTCAAGGCCAGTAGCCACCGACGAGGTCGTCTCACGGATGCCCACGATCTCCACCGCGTCCCCCACATGGATCTTGCCCTGCTCCACGCGCCCCGTCGCCACCGTGCCGCGCCCCGTTATCGAGAACACATCCTCCACCGCCATCAGGAACGGCTTGTCCGTGTCCCGCTTCGGCTCCGGAATGCTCTTGTCCAGAGCTTCCAGCAGCTTCAGGATGGCCGGTTCGCCCAGCTCGCTCTGGTCCCCGTCATGCGCCTTCGTAGCGGAGCCCCGGATGATTGGAATCGTGTCCCCGGGAAATTCGTACTTCCTCAGCAGGTCCCGCACTTCCTCTTCCACCAGGTCCAGCAGCTCCTTGTCGTCCACCAGGTCCGCCTTGTTCAGGAACACCACCAGGCTCGGCACATTCACCTGCTTGGCCAGCAGCACATGCTCCTTCGTCTGCGGCATCGGGCCGTCCGCGGCCGACACCACCAGGATCGCCCCGTCCATCTGCGCCGCGCCCGTTATCATGTTCTTGATATAATCGGCGTGGCCCGGACAGTCGATATGCGCGTAGTGGCGGGTCGGCGTCTCGTACTCAACATGCGAGACCGCCACCGTTAAAATCTTAGACGCGTCGCGCACCACCCCGCCCTTGGCGATGTCCGCGTACATCATCTCTTTGGCGAAGCCTTTCTTCGACGATACTTTCGTGATCGCCGCCGTAAGCGTCGTTTTGCCGTGGTCCACATGTCCGATCGTTCCCACATTCACATGCGGCTTCTTCCTGTCGAATTTCGCTTTTGCCATATTGTCTCCTGTATCAGGGCTATTTCAGGTTATTCAGGCTGTAGACTTTTAGGCTGGCAGCCCGATTCCACACCCCTACAGCCTAACCGCCTACAGTCTATCTCCCTATTGCTCAAAATCTTAGCTGGGGATGGGGATCTTCCTCCCTCGGACGCTCCCGCGTCCTCATCCGGAACCGGCCGCCTTCGCTGACGCTGCGCTCTTCTCACACCGTGAGCGCTTCGGGTCGGCTTCGATCCCCATCTTGCACTCATTCGGGGAACGAAATCTTAGCTGGGGATGGGGATCGAACCCACGACCTCCTGCTTACCATGCAGGTGCTCTACCAACTGAGCTACCCCAGCATTTTTTCGTCAGGCCGCCCTGGGCTATGCCCGTGCCGTATCAAGGCCTGTGGCCCTCAAACGGCCTCGCTTCATCGCCCACCGGGCGCGCTTCGGGTCGGCTTCGATTCCCCTCGCCCTGTCGCCGGCACAAGGGAACAAATCTTAGCGGGCGATGGGAATCGAACCCACGTAACGAGTTTGGAAAACTCGTGTTCTACCATTGAACTACGCCCGCATCCGCCGGCCCGGCCGGCAAATAAAACCGGCCGCCGTCTCAGCGGCCGCACGCCAAAGAACGCCGGCGCCCTGCCATTGAACCACGCCCTTACAGTTAAGATTATAGTTATTTATCCGCCCCCCGTCAACGCAGGAGCGCTTGCCCGGCCGGGGTCCGAATTTATACCATTAGGGGCTCGTCAAAGGGGGCGTTATGTCGCTTAAGGATTTTTCCGGGGATAAAAAATACTACCGCGTGCTGAAGATCCTCAACCTGCTCAATGAACGGGGCAAGGTCCGGATCTCGGAACTCGCGGCCGATTTCGCCGTCAGCGAGCGAAGCATACAGCGGGATATCGAACGCATAAACATGACCTTCGGCCTGCAGCAATGCGCCAAGGGCGAATACGCTTTCGCGGCCGGCGTCTCCCTCAAGGAAATGCGCCTGTCCGGAGAGCAGTTATCGGCCCTCATATTCATGAACGAAATGATGAAGGGCATGGGAGGCGCCTTCGGGAAATCCTTCGAAGCGCTGTTCCGGCGCATGACCAAGCTTTCCCCGTGGGAATCGCCCTACGCGGTGGTAATGCCCAGGCCCGGGAAGCACCTCGATATCTCAAAATTCCTTCCGGACCTGGAAACCGCCATCCTGGAGAACCGCAGGCTCCGCGTGGATTATCTGAAAAAAGGAACTCTTTCCCGCAGGATCATTTCTCCGCTGAAAATCCTGGCCGACAACGGTTTTTACTACATACTTTCCATGTCGGAAAAGAAAGGCGAATTCGTGAAATACCGGCTGGACAATATCCAGTCGATGGAATTGACCAGACAGACCTTCGCGCCGCCCGCCGACACGGCGAAAGCGATACGGAACGCCACAAGCGTATGGGGCGCCATGCCGGCCCGCGACCGCAAGATACTCATGCGCCTGAACATAAGCCCGTCCGCGGCCGATTTTTTCCGTAAAAAGGAATTTTTTCCCCTCCAGAAGATCTCTCAGGAGAACGCGGACGGGTCGATCATCCTCGAATCCCGTCTGGCCCAGCTCATGGAAGCCATCCCCACCATACTTAACTGGATCCCGGATATAGAAGTGCTTGAGCCGGAATCCCTCCGTTCGGAGATCCGTTCCCGGGTAGAGCGGTATCTGGACAAGATAACCGCCGCGACACAATCCAGGCTTTAATCAAAAAAACGCTTTTCCATCCCGACAGCACGTTGTCGGGGTGGTCTGCTATGCTATTTCCATGATCAACGCCAAAAAACGCATCTTCGACGGCGCTTTCTCCCTGCTGCGCGGCGCGTTCCGCGGCAGGCTCCGCATATACAGGGTGGGACGGCGGGACGATACCGTCATCTCGCTCTTCCTGGACGCGGAGTTCCAGGAACGGGAGAGCCGGGCCTTCCCGCGTCAGATATAAGGAGAAGGGCGCCGTACGGCTGGAGGATATATGTGGTGGAAAATAAAACCATGGATCTGCGGAGGTTTTCAGGCCGTGCGGACGGACGGAGAAAGGGTTTATATCTACGCCAGACTGACCTGGGAACCGGCCCGCGCCGGAGCCGGCGCCTCCTACGAATTCCGCTGGCGCGGCAGGACCGCGGCCCTGCTGACCCGCGGCGCGCCCTGGAAAAACGATATGCGCCTCAATTGCGTTCTCGGCGGAAGCGCGGGAATAAACGAGCAGGATCTGCTTGACATCTCCCTGCAGCTCTCCGATATCAACGGCTGAATTCCTGTTCACCGGGAGCCCGTTTTTTTGTATAGTCAGGGGGAAGGCCGGATCATGCGATTTCTATCTATATTCCTTCTCTCTTTCCCGTTCATGGCCGCCGCCGCGCCGGAGGCGGGCTTTATGTCCTCGGACGGCATGGAGGTCGCCGGTCTGCCCCCCGCCCTGGACACGCTGGAAACCTGTCCGAAATTCGGGGAATTCAGCGCCGCACGCGCATATCCCGGCCTTTCATCCGGACTGAGGGAAGTTTCCGAAGTTTCCGCGGAAGCTCTCCCCCTGCCTGAGGATGACATGGGAAAAGAGGGATTGCTGGAATCCCTCAGGCTTACCTTATCTTACTGGAAAAAACGGCCGGACGCCTTCCGCATCAAAATCGGCCCGGATTCCTATGGCGCGCCGCGGATGCGGGACACCACACAGAGGCTGATAAACCTGTTCGAGGCCGGGCTGTCGGGGCAGGAACTCCACAAGGCGTTGAAAGACGATTTCCGCGTATACAGATCCGTCGCGGACGACGGTTCCGGCAAAATAGTACTGACAGGATATTACGAGGCCGAGATAAAAGCGGCGAAAAAACCGGATGAAACGCATAAATTCCCGGTTCATCTGAAGCCGCCGGACCTGATAAAAACCACGCCCGACATGGGGGTCGACTTCGATTACGGCCGCATTGACCAGAACGGGAAGCTGGTCAGATATTACCCCCGCCAGGAGATCTCCGGCGGCGCCCTGGCCGGCCAGGACCTTGAGCTGGTCTGGTCCGAACATCCGGCCCTGATAATGCTGCTCCAGATACAGGGCTCCGGCATAGTAAGGTTCCCGGACGGCGACTTCATAAAGACCGGTTTTGACGGGGCCAACGGCTGGCCGTTCAAAAGCGTGCAGAAACTGCTGAAAGACTGCGGAGAGATACCGGATATGTCCTTCAAGGATTTTATCTCATACCTCGCAAAACAGGGAGGCAGGGAGTCCAGGCTGGTGGACCTTAATCCGCGTTATGTCTTCTTCAAACAGCGGCCGAAAGATTCCCCCGCCTACGGCGCGATCGGGACGGCGCTTATTCCCGGCAGGTCCATAGCCGTGGATCCGGGTCCCCTGCCTTTGGGCATAACCGCCCTGATAAGATCCAAAAGACCTGTGGCCGGGCAAAACGGCTCCCTGGCGTTCAAAGACTTCACCCGTTTCGTGCAGGCGCATGACACCGGCTCGGCCATCCGCGGTCCCGGCAGAATAGACCTGTTCTGGGGCGCCGGCGAAACCGCCGAAACCGAGGCCTCGGCCATGAAAGCCAAAGGCGACATCTTCATCCTGATAGCGAAATAGCACTTTTTATCCGGTCGGGGCCTGATACAAAAGGCTCCTGCCGTCTTTTTTCGGTAAAAAGGCGGCAGGAGCCTTTTTTGTCAAGGGCCCTCCGGACCCAAAACA
>Ga0074195_1004003_pt1 | contig 12741 bp, 8 predicted proteins | sample EPASupsiteHSE623_FD_64525 | JGI IMG/M metagenome (GOLD analysis project Ga0074195, IMG submission 64525) | Bioremediated contaminated groundwater from EPA Superfund site, New Mexico - Sample HSE6-23 | ecosystem: Environmental > Aquatic > Deep subsurface > Groundwater > Contaminated ...
TTAAAAGACCATCATTACGATTTGTATTCCACCAAAACACCTCGTTACCATCAGGTGAAAATGTTGGAGCGCTATGTTGAAGCAAACTGTCTGAAACAATTCCACGGGCAAAAACTACGGGCGTGTCTCCAGCCAAGATAGTCTCCTTTTAATTCCGTAAATTCCTGTCCGAATGAAAATTTAACAATCAGAACCAGGCCAATATATAATCCTTTATTCATTTGCTAAATATTTATGGTGATTGTCTGTCAAATGTGGACTAATGGCCACCAGTATGCGCTGTAGGAGAATTCGGAGCCCCTTCACTATCAGAATACAACAAACCTTGATGCGTGAACTGAAGCTCAAATAACCACGTCATCCAAAGTTTTATTACCGTGTGGGCACTGATAGCCATTCCTTCTTTATTGCTTGTGCTACTGTAACCTTAAAAATTTTAGTCCTTGGATCTTTATGTAATTCAAATTTCTTAAAATAATATTTAGTAATTGGACTGGTATCTTCAGAGTCGTATCGATATGTTTCTATAACACCTTCATCTGCGCTTATCGTATTTTTGTTCAAATCATGATAGGCTAAAGGTGATTTTAAAATCAAATAGCGATCATTTTGTCTACCTACGATAAAAAGAGCATCAGTCAGCGTAACAATCCTGTTCTTAATTGAATTTGAAGACCCCATTTCAAAAACATTCTCAAAATTATTGAAGGCTTGTGTTTCAATTTTATGCTTCTCTATAATTGGATACCACCACTCTTTCCCGAAGTTCTTTAAATTTTCTTTTGATAAGTTCTCCTGGCTAAAAGTAAGCGATACAACCAAAATCAGTACAAAAGGGACAATGGCAACTTTTCGAACCATTGATTTCATTGAAGAATTATTTTTCGTCATCATGATCAATCGTTTTTTTGTTAATGAATAATTGAAATTACTGGCCAGGTATGTTGAATTATTCCGGAATACAAGATTTAATAAGGTGTCCTGATACTCTATCAGTCTACAGTTTGATAATACTTTCTTATCGGCAAGATACTCATGGTTTAACCGGATAGCTTTGTAAAAAAGCCATACCATGGGATTGAACCAAAGGAAGATCTTTATAAACTCAGTTAAAATTATATCTACCGAGTGGTATTCTGCACAATGGGTTTGCTCGTGGATTAGTATCTCATTTTCTATCTTTCCTTCTTCATAATCCTTGCGGTAAACAAAAATATATCGGAAAAAAGAATATGGTAAACTCTTTTTATCAATAAGGACTATAGAGAATTTTGAATCTGTCTCTTTGGGACTTGTATTGATCAGTTTTATGATCTTATAGATATTTATTGCAAAACGTATCAATAAAACCGATGATACAATTATATAAATGGTCATTAAAATACGCTGAAATTCAAAAAAGTGAACTGGAGAAGCAACAACCGGATTATCTGGATTGTTTGCAGCTGTGACATATGAATAACTTTGTAAGGTTTTAATTAATGGCAGGTCTATTCCGGTATGAATTGTAATGAGAGATACTGCAATTGAAAAAAATAAAGAGAACATTAAATAGTACCTGTTGAAATCAAAAGCCTTTGTATTCCTGAGTAACAAAAAATAAAACCCGTACAAAACTGTAAAACATATTGCCGATTTTATTAAAAAAGCCATCATACGAATACTATTTATTTTGCTTTTTTATCCTGCTTTCCACTATCTTTTTCAGATCTTCCAGTTCTGAAAGGCTAAGGTCGGTTTCATTTGTGAAAAATGAGGCGAACTGAGAAGTGGAGTTATTAAAGAAATCCTTTATCATTAAATTAATGTTCTTTGCAAAATAGTCGGTCTTTTTAACCAACGGAAAATACTCCCTGTTATTGCCATGTTGATTATACCCGACAAACCCTTTATCTGTCATCCGCTTAAGTAAGGTCGCTATTGTTGTAGTTGCCGGTTTTGGTTCGGGAAACTCATTTAGTAGGTTTTTCATGTAAGCTTTTTCGAGCTTCCACAGGTATTTCATTACTTGTTCTTCGGCGTTTGTCAGTTGCATGGCTCTACGTATATAAAATAAGCTCTACAAATATAGAACAAAAATATTCAATTTCCAAATATTTTAACAAAAATATTCAAGAATAATGTAAGTTTCACATAAAAGGAAGCTGTGACCATATAAAACGAATTTAAAAGATTATGATGAAACAGTGACAAAAAAATCAGGATTCCTCCTCGGTAATACGCATTTCCGGTTCATTTTAGTTTCCCCCGCCTCGTTCGGGATGACGATGTAATGGTTCCGGCGTTGCGCTGCGCGCAACGCCGGAACTGCTCTAACGTCATTTCGAACCGTGCGGGAAGGGATGCGGGTTGGAAGGGAGAAATCCTGATTTTACTCAACTACCAGCTTTCTTACAGCAACACCATCTTCTGATTTAAATCTCAAAAAATAAATGCCAGTTTTAAGATCAGAGATGTCAACAATGTTAGAATTTTCCTGAAGACTTCTTGTGTAAATTGTCTTTCCTTGAATGTTCACTATTTCAAGCGAGGCTTTTTCTTTAATGTCAATGATTATTTTTTCAATTGCTGGGTTAGGGAAAACGGAAATGTAATTATTAATATAGCTTTCAGGGTTGCTGACATACAGGTTACAGAAGCACTTTCCGCATATTGGGTTATCGACCCACAATACGGTGTCATTCTCCTTTACACATGCCAATATGTTTATCAAACCACAAAGACAGATATCAGTTACAGGGGCAAAAAGACCTTCACCGTCAATTGCGCCTATTCCTTCAATCCAAGTATTTCCGGATATTCCGCCGGATAAATAAAATATTTTCCTCATCTGACCATTGATATCAACAGTGCCTGTCGAATCAAGCCTCTTGTAATGTTCATAGGGTGATAATCCTGACTGGATCAAATAATCATAAAAGATTGTATCTCCAACGTTAAGTGAAAAATCGTAGAGTAAAACCTCTGTTGTGTCAAACAAAAAAAACACCTTTTTACTGCTATCCTCCCTGAATGGGAAAATATATGCAGCGTTGCCGCAATTTAATGTTGTGTCGTCAATTTCGTATAGTTTGGAATAGACTTTATTGTTTATCTCAATAGTATCATTAAAGAAAGCATATCTTTTCATTTCGGTGTTTGTTTGATACCATGTGTCATTCAAATAAATATTCCAAATGGTATTTGACAGAGGAAAACTGTAATAAGTCTGCCCGAAAGTTTTAAAACTTAGCAGGAAAAATAGTATTATCAAAAGTGATTTCATATATCAATTGGTTTCCATAACAAAGATACAAAAGTTTTTGGATTTATTGTTATTAAATCAAGATCCCACCTCTTAAAAAAAGCAGTCATCCTGAGAAAATATCATTTTGGCTGAATGCTTGAGGTGAAATGACTGTTATAGCGCGATTCCCGCCCGCAGTCTTCGACACGGACTTGATAGTTTGTTTATTCTTTAAGCTTTCAGGAGGTCCGGCTCAGACTGACTGCCAGGCGCACAAAAAAAGCAGTCATCCTGAGGCTCTCGAAGGACGGCTGCTTTTCATTCACAGCACATATGTGGCGGTTGTAGTTTTTTGTCTCTAAGAATAGTTTCCGATATTGAAAAGACCACCGGTGAATTCCAGTCGGTAAGAAAGGTAAAAGCTTTATAAAAGTCCGGCTGTTTCCTCGAAGCCAGTGTAAAGTAATATGTATATTTATTTACTACCAGATCGTCCCATTTGATCAGACTGTTTTTCTTTTTTGGGTCAATACAGATACCTTCTGAATTAAAAACGATATCCGAAACTGTGACTGTTTTTCCATTTTCAATTTCCTGGCAGGATTTTCTTACATATTCATCAAATGCATGTTCGTAAATATTATTTATAATACCTGAATATTTTTTAAAAAGCCTGTTTCTGTTAATGCCATAAAGCGACCTTAATCTGACCTTGATAATTTCATTCTTATTGTTTCTGATGTCAACAGAATAAACCCTGCCTATTGTAAATTCAATTCCTGTGATCCATTTAACACCAAACCTGAAATCTTTTATTTCCTCTTTCTTAAATCTTATAAGAAGGTTCTGTTCAGAATAAAACTCAATACTTTCATCTGAAAAGACAATTGTTCTTTCGGTACTAAAGAAATTTGTTTTGTATTTTATTTCTACTATTTCCATCTGCGGGAATAGATATTGTGCAATAAAGATACAAAAGATTTGTTGTTGTTGTAAAACTAAGATCTCTCCTCGGCTTTTTACATTTTTATTTCTATTATACTTTCCCCAGCCTCGTTCGGGATGACATTGAAGGAGGGCGGCGTGACCGGGCTTCCGATGAATATCGGAATGTGCGGGCAGGTGCGTGGCGTCACCCGGTCAATAGCGGGGGCTTTTTACAATTATTCAGACTCTTTTGATATTAATGATAAATTATCAATGCCATGGTTATACAATGCAAAAATTCTTTGTTCATAATATATGCAATTTGCTGAATTTTTGTTGATTTTAAGCCACTGAATAAATTCAGGGTTAGAATGTAGCTCATCAATATATTTTTGTTCTTGTTCAATATCACCACACAGTCTCCATAAGAAGGAAGAATATCTATACAAGTTTAATAATTGCTCAAATCTATTAAACTTTGACCAGTATTGCCATGCTAAACTATGGCATTGGTTTAATAAAGTCTCAAGACGTTGATAAAATGAATAACTATATGAAATACTTAATCCTAATAGGTCTTCGTCAGATATTTCGTCAATACTTTTTGTACTTAATATGATATCGGCTTTTGCGGCTAATGCTCTTATTTTGTTATATGTGCTATTCTTTGATTCAATAATTATTTTATCAAGAAGATTCAATTGTCGTTCATCTTTTTCAATTCTACAAATTTCTAATATTATATTTGCTTTCAGAATATTATACCCAAATTTCTCAGATTTGGATTTTAAAGTATTTAATTTTTTGATTTTTTCGGATTGATCTTGAATAAAATTTACAACTACAGATTCTGCAGATAAATATATGTAGCTGTTTTTATCGGATTCATTCTTTTTTATAAGATTTGCATAATATAATGCTTCTTTTTCCTTTTCTAAGTTTTCATAAGCGTATGCAATTGATAATCTAATATCATTTCGATCCTTCTTACTTAATGAATTATTCTCATCATCGCATATTGACTTTAATATTGTAATAGATTTTTCATGAATAGATGTCATTCTCAAATTTTCTCCTAGGCTCTTAGTTAGATACGTTCTATTACTTTCAAATCCTTTGTATTGTATATCTTTAATAAGTAATAGAGTTTCCTCTGCTAAAGAAATGGCATCTTTATAGGCACCTCTTTTTTCCAAAAACTTGATTATTGAAAGTGAAATTTGAGTCATTCTAGTTACTTCAAGCTCATTATCTTTTTCAACACTGTTTGACAATAGGAATCGTATGGCAATTTGAAGATTTTGGTAGATTATCAAGTCAAGTTCAACATCTTTTGGTTCTATCATCTTTATAGAATTTCTCCAATTTTTACCTAAATATAAGTTACAAGCCATTTTATATATTTCAACTTTATCATCATCTTCTAATAATGATGTAATATAGTCTCTGATATTTCTCGGGACTCTTATTATCTTAGTAAATTCACTATCTTCTTTCTGATTTTCAAAAATTGAGTTAACGTGTATTGTTTCAATTAACTTGTTTTTAAGCAAATATGCAATATCTTCATAGTGAAAGGGTTTGGTTGGGTCACATCTTTTAATACGTTCAAATGTCTCTCCATTGTGTAATAAAGATAAGACTGAAAGTAGTGTGAACCTACGACTTCCTTGTTTACTTTCATCAATTTGAAGAATTGCTATCTCGTTTTTCTCAGTCTTTGGTAGTATGTTATATGTATCTTCATTTGAAGTCGTTTCAAATTCCATTTCACCTAAGTCAGATAAAGGTCTGAATTTCAATTGTTCAATAATCTTATCAATATAAAGAGGAATTCCACTTGATATTCTATGGATTTTTTCATATTCAAGAAAAGTAAAGTAGCTATGAAGTTCTTGAGAATGCTCGATGTATTGTTTTACCGAAGGAATATCTAAAGGAAACAGCTCAATATATTCAAAGAAACGATTATCAGGTTTAACTTCAGAAACAATAATAATTTTTAAATTTGGGCTAAAATCAAAAATTGCTTGAATGAAATTCTTTAAATATATTGCATTTGTAGAAAAATCTTCGTTCAAATTATTAAGTACCAATAAAGGTTGAGATAATGTATTCATTATATCAACAAACTTTGTTATATTTAGTGAGAAAATATTATTAAATGTATTTGTAAGGTTTTCTATAGTATATACTTCATCACAATTAATACTAAAGCAGTTACCTGGGTTGATCGAAGCACCATCTAATATTGAACCTATGAATTCATCTTCTCCAAATCCATATTTTGTAACTATCCAACAATAATTTTTCTCTTTTAAGTTCAAGACGGCATGTGTTTGATCCTGAGATCTAATGCTTTTATGAGAATCATAAATTTTGTATAAAGTTCTTGCTAAACCTTTATCAGAAAATGTTCTCTTAACAAAGAGATTTTCAGTTTTCTCGTCAATGCTAATTAATGTATCATCATTTTTGCTTAAACTGTCCTCTGAATCTTTAATGTTGTCTTTTAGAACTTCTGTTAAAGATAATGTCTCTTTATCTAGATTGTATTCTTCATTTTGTGAAATTTTAAGTATCCCTGAATTTGTTCTAATAGAAATTCTTGGCCATATAGTTCTAGATATCTTGCCTGACACAATATTGTATATTCCTGCAGTGTAGCCGTGTATTCGTTTGGATTTTGTAATGTCGTTATAGTATTCAAGACCAAATAATGATGGAGATATGAAAATTCTTCTAGATGGAAAGCCATTTGTAGATGATGAAGTATATCTAGGTTCATGCATATGACCACATAAATGCTCAATATAACTACCTAGACAATATATTTCCTGATTATATTCCTCTTTGGATTTTGGTTCAAACCAATCTGGTGAATGATGAGTTAATAGAATAGATAGATTTTGTTTTTGAAACCATTCAATATATTTTTCTCCAAATAGAAGATTGATTTGTTTGTTATAAACTCCAATTTTTTGCATTGCACTAATACTTGAAATCTGTAAAAAAGAAGAATTAAGCCCTACTATACCCATATTGACATCATGTAAACATAAGGAAGTATAGAAATCACCGGGTAAATATCCCCAGTTAATATTATCTGGTTTTCTTATTGAAGTACTTTTATACCATTCCATATAATTGCAGTATCGATCATTTACAAATTCAAGATAAGGATTTGATTTCTTCCAAAAAAAACCTTCTTTAATATCTTCATTTAGCCAATTAGACATTACCTTTTGTACTGGATTATTAAGATCATCAATTCGCTCCATATCGTGATTGCCGGGAACGCTCAGAAGATAAGGGTTTTGTCCTTTTTTTTCAAAAAGTTTCCATAAATCAATTAAAAATTCTTCAAGTAAAATAAATTCGTCTTTTGTGCCTTTTTGAACTAAATCTCCAGTAAAAAATACAACGTCAAGTGATTTAATTTTTGATAAAATGAATTCAATATCATCAAAAAGTAATTTTTTAGTTTGAGAGATTAATCCATGCTGAAGTTTATCACCTATATGTAGGTCAGATAATAGAATGAATGAAATATTTGCCATAAAAAATATCTAATTATTTTATTTCAAAATTTGCAAAATAATTGGTTGAAAATAATTAAAAGAATAGATATTGAAAATATTCAATATTATAAATGCATTGGAAATTCAAACTTCGGAAGGAGTCTTCGATTTATCATAATAAATAATTATATAACTGATATTGTCAATTTGATACTTCAAATCGTGATATTATCATTTATCCTTAAATAATTATTCACTAAATTCGCAAAAAAATCCCATGAACAAACTCCTTATTTCCATATTTCTTCTGACTGTTGTTATACCTCTCGCAGCGCAGCCCGACAAAGCAGTGTTTAAACCATACCAGATGGGTTTTTACCATAATGTTATAATGAAGGAAATGGGATTTAAAGTTCCCGATCTTTCAGGTAAAAAGGTTTTCAAGGCAACATTCGATGGAATAAAAATTCCCAACGACACAAACAAATACGAACGCTGTGTTTACCTGCCTCCTGTGCAGCAGGGAATGACAGGCACATGCTGGTGTTATGCAACCACTTCTTTTATGGAAGCAGAGGTGTTGCGCATTACCGGAAAGAAAGTAAAACTGTCTGAAATGTATACTGTGTACTGGGAATATGTCGACCGTGCTGCAGATTATGTAAAGCTCCGCGGTAACTATTTTGCAGAGGGCAGCGAAGCATCAAGTATTCCTATTGTGTGGGAAAAATACGGAATTGTTCCTCTTTCAGCATATGCCGGAAAACCAGCAACACAGCCATACCATAATCACCGCGAAATGGTGGAAAAAATGTCGGCATATCTCGACAGTATGAAAGCAGCAAATGCATGGAACGAAGAAGAGATAATGAAGCATATCCGTGCGATCCTCGACAGTTATATGGGAGCACCGCCAACATCATTTAAATACGAAGGGAAAGAATATACACCGCAAACATTTTTAAAGGAAGTTGTGAAACTGAATCTGAACGATTACTACAATTTCATGTCAACTAAAAGCGCCAATTACATGGAGCGCTCAGAACTTGTTGAAGCTGACAACTGGCGCAAATACGACGAATATTACAACCTCAACTGCGAGGACTTTACTAATACTCTTGTTGAAGCGCTTAAGAAAAAATATTCTGTTTGCATTTGCGGTGATATTTCGGAGCCGGGAATTGATGCATTCAACGAGGCAGCATATATTCCCAGTTTCGACATTCCACAGGAGTATATCAACGACGACTCACGCGAATTACGCCTGCAGAACGGCAGCACCACCGACGACCATTGCATGCATGCTGTGGGCTGGTATTTCGATGGCAAGCATTACTGGTTTCTTTTTAAGGATTCGAATGCAGGTGCTAATGACGGTCCAAACAAAGGTTACCGTTTTTTCCGCGACGACTTTGTAAAACTGAAAATGATGAATGTGATGATACATAAAGAAGGGGCGCCGATACTGGATAAGATAATTAAGTAGCGTCACCCTGAGGCCCTCGAAGGGTGGCGCGTACCCCACGCTCATGCTTCGAGTGCCTCAACATGACCCTGCGCTTTTTTGCTTTAAGTTATATGGACAAACGCGAACTACTTAAAAAACTACTCCCGGGCTTCCTCCCGCTCTTCGTCTTTATAGCTGCCGACGAAATATTCGGCACTACGTGGGGTATGATTATAGCTGTTTCGTTCGGGGTGTTGCAGATGGCATATATTTTCATCCGCGAAAAACGTTTCGACAAATTTGTTTTTTTCGATACAATTCTGCTTGCTGCATTAGGCGGTATCTCCCTTGCTCTCGACAACGAAATATTCTTTAAACTGAAACCGGCATTGATGGGAGTTATCCTTTGTGCTGTGCTTGGAGTATCGGCTTTTACACCGTTGAACTTTCTTCTTTCGATGAGTCAGCGCTATATGAAGGGAATGACATTCAGCGACGAGCAGGTAAAGAAAATGAAGCAGAGTCTTGCCGCTATGTTCTGGCTGTTCACAGTGCATACAGGACTGGTTTTTTATTCTGCCTTTTACATGTCGCACGAGGCATGGGCATTCATAAGCGGAGGACTTTTTTACATACTTGCAGGAGCATATTTCCTTTGGGAATATATTAAGATGAAGTTTTTCCGTCGTCTTCCTGCAGGAGAAGAATGGCTGCCAATTGTTGACAAGGACGGTAAGATCACAGGAAAGGCGGCAAGATCGTACGTTCACAAAAATCCTGACATGATGCATCCGGTGGTGCATCTTCACATATTAAATCAGAACAAACAGATATTTCTTCAGAAGCGCCCTGAGACGAAATTAATTCAACCTGGTAAATGGGATACTGCAGTGGGAGGTCATGTAACATTTAACGAAACAATAGAAAAAGCACTGGAGCGCGAAACAAAGGAAGAAGCAGGACTTACCGGACTCGAGATAAAACCGGTTGCGCGTTATATATGGAAAAGTGATGTGGAGACCGAACTTGTTTTTATGTTCATTGCACAGACAAAAGAGATCCCAAAACCCGATCCTGTAGAAGTGGAGGAGGGTAAATTCTGGTCGTTTGCAGAGATACAAAAAAACCTCGGAAAGGGAGTATTCACACCGAATTTCGAACATGAGTTTGCAATGCTGCGAAAACTTAAATAGAAAAAAGTTATAAATAAAAAGGGTCTGTATTAATAATTCAGACCCTTTTTTATATTTAAGAATCAGGTTACCTCAGAATCAGTTTTTCAGTTATATTGTAATCATATCCGGTAATCTTTAAGAAGTACATCCCCTCGGCATATCCACTGAGAATAATCTGAATTTTAACATTCCCTGTAGCATCCGATCTGGTACTGTATACCACCTTTCCGCTTATATCACTCAAACTGATATTCATTTCACCCGTGCAGTTTTCAGCAACGATATTGAATGCTTCGTGGAATGGATTGGGGTAAACACTAATGGCAGCATCTCCTGTGTTCAGGTCAGTGCTTACATTAAGTAATACTTCAACAGAACCGGTAAAACTACAGCTCGTCTGGTCGGAAACTGTTACGAAATACGTACCTGCTGTAAGATTTGTTGCAGTGCTGTCGGTATCACCGGAGGACCAGTTATATGAATAAGGAGGTACTCCGCCCGCAGGTGTGGCAGTTGCTGTCCCGTCACCTGTGCCATGGTCATCTGTAGAGCTCAATAATGCAGTTAAAATGACCGGTTGTGTTATTACAATATTATCAGTGGTTGTGCATCCTGAAATATCTGTAACAGTTAGTCCGTATGTTGCTGCGCACAGGTTTGTAATTGTAGGAGTGGTCTCCGTTGTTGACCATAAATATGTGTAAGGTCCGGTAGTGCCAAAGGCAGCTGCAGTAATAATACCGTCGCATAACCCGGTGCATGATACATTAACAGATGTAATGGTTATAATAATCTCGTAAGCTTCAATTTCTGTACTTAATGTATTAGTGCATCCGTTAGCGTCTGTAACAGTCACTGTATAGATACCAGGGCATAAACCTGAACTGTTGTTACTTGGTGTAGAGCCTGAACCGAAATCATAAGAATAAGGAATTGTGCCACCTGCAACAACAATAAATATAGTCCCGTCGCAGGCCGAATGGCATGTCTCGTTTGTCGTTAATGCAATTATACTTATACTGTCCGGTTCTGTTATTTCTTCAATAAGATATGAATTGCAGCCACTTCCATCAGTAACTGTAAGATCATATATCCCGGCGCAAAGACCTGTAATTGTATCATTGGTCATTCCGTTATTCCACAGGAAAGTATAAGGAGCTGTTCCTCCGGTTGTCTCTATATCTATTTCACCATTACACTGTCCGTAGCAAAGGTTGTTTACAGTTGTTGAAGTAACTGTTGGTGCTCCTGTTTCGTTTATTACAACAGATAGTGTTGCTGTGCAAAGGTTGTCGTCAAAAATTACAACATTATAAATTCCGCTTTCGAGACCTGTAATATCCTGATTTGTTGAAATAAACCCACCGGGCCCGTCCCATGTAGCCGAATATGGCGAAACGCCGCCGGAAACTGTTAAAGTGATAGTTCCGTCTGATGCACCGCAAGTGGTAACATCTGTGTGGGTTTCACCAATGACGATCTGTGCAGGCTCACTTAAATTAAATGATGACGAAAGTTCTGTGCATGAATTTGCATCACTAACTGTAACCTGATATGTTCCGGCTGCGAGTCCGGTAAATGTACCTGATGGCTGATTTCCTGAACCGATATCATAGTTAAGTGTTCCGCTGCCACCTGATGCTGTAACTGTAACTGTCCCGTCATTTCCGTTATAACAAATAAGGTCAGTTGAGGATTCTGAATCAATACTTATGGCTGCTGGTTCAGTGATCGTATACGCTGAACTTGTTTCGGTGCATCCATGGGAATCTGTTATAGTTACCGTATAACTGCCTGCGATAAGCCCTGTGAACATTCCGTTTGCCTGGGGTGCGCCTCCTGCTGAGAATGACAGTGGAACCGTACCACCTGCTGCAATAACCGTAATTGTTCCATTATTGCTGCCGTTACAGCTGATATCCGAAAATGTTTCAGAAACGATGCTCAGGGCAGTTGGATTTGTCATGGTGTAAGTTGCAGAAACCACCTGACATCCATTAAGATCAGTAACAGTAACAGTGTATGATCCGGCACTCAGGTTTGTAAATGTTCCTGAAGCCTGATTTCCTGTCCCTATGTTGTACTGGATGGGGGCTGTGCCGCCTGTTGCGGTTATTAAAACCGTACCGTCATTTAGGTTGTGGCATGTTATGTTGGTAAATGATTGTGCACTGATGTCAAGTAATGCCGGTTCAGTAATTGTTACTGAAGTTATGCTTGTGCATGAATTGTCGTCAGTAACAGTGAGGTCGTAAATGCCTGCACAGAGCGATGAAATGTCTTCGTCAGTCGAAACGAACGATGAAGGACCATTCCATGTGTATGTATAAGGAGCTGTGGCACCCGAAACGGTTATGCCAACATTACCTGAACAAACCCCGTTGCAGAGAATATTGGTATGCGATTCAGTAATGCTCCATGCCGGTGGTTCGGTGATAAGGAATG
>Ga0074195_1004004_pt1 | contig 12740 bp, 8 predicted proteins | sample EPASupsiteHSE623_FD_64525 | JGI IMG/M metagenome (GOLD analysis project Ga0074195, IMG submission 64525) | Bioremediated contaminated groundwater from EPA Superfund site, New Mexico - Sample HSE6-23 | ecosystem: Environmental > Aquatic > Deep subsurface > Groundwater > Contaminated ...
ATTTCTAGGCGTTCCAGTATGTCAGTCACTGCCGGTTCAAACCAGACCGTTGTACCATCAGGCGCAAGCTGCGGGCAACCATCCAGCGGCTCAAAGGTAATAACCGGCTTTCCTGTAGCACTGAATGCTGCGAGATCTGGATCGTCCCCCACCAACACCCGTGCTGGGGAAAGATACATATCAGCGCAAGCGGCAAAATTCCAGGGCGTTTCGGTAGCTGACACATGGAGAGCGGGCAATGTTCTGGCAGGATCAATCCCGTTTTTTGCGAGCAATCCGTCAAGATCCCAAGGGACGCAACCATCCATCGTGCAGTGGGGAGATAGTTGTAGTTGGCTAAGATTATTACTTTTCAAAATCCAGTTACAGGCGAGCCAGCAGTCGACATGTTGTGCCATGAATTGTCTCATTGCGCACAGAGCCAGATCATGGCCATTGTGCAACGCCAGGTTGCCACCGCTTGCAACGACAAATTTGTCTGCATGCAGATGCTTTAAATCTCCGTTAACCGGTACTGTTTCGTATCCTGGGCGTATGGTGATAACACGGGTGATGCCACGGATTCTCAGTTGATATTCAAGCCACTGTGACGGAACGACAATCAAGTTCCACGGGAAATCAGTGTTCATACATGCGGGGGTTATCAAGCCGTTATCAGGAAGATAAACCCCTATATTAATTTCTGAACGGTCTTCGGGGGACTGCGGAGCAAAACTATCCGCATCCACTGGAAGCAACGCAACCCCTTCCAACGGAGGCAAGCCTGCCAATGAATCGCATAGGTAACGGTAATAGTAGTAAGGATAGCCCTTGTGTGACGGAGCGGAGAAAATCATGCTGGCTCACTGATGCCAAGTACGCTTTCAGGCGACTGGTCGGTTACGCAGCACAGTTTGCATTTTTCCTCCCATGATTTTGGAAGTTCGAACGCGTTAAAATGCTCAATTATGTTTTCTAACTGGCGTTCCAGAATGCGCGAGGAAGGATCAAGATTTCTGATGATTGCCAATCCCGAAGGTTTGACCGGCAGAGTAACGATGTCAAGATCAGGGCGGACTGCTTTCAGGCAGGGAATAAGCTTCCACACATCACCCAGCCAGAATGAAGTTTGGCGCTGACGCTCGGCAACCTGGGCATTTACTGGAAGACAATCATGGATCAAAACCAAAGAATCCGGCCGCGAATATTTTTCAACATTTATAAAATCTTTCAAAGTCTGGTCAAAATGGTGTAGTCCATCAAGGAAAGCGACATCAATGGTAGCTTTTCCAAGTTGTTCCGGCAGATTGCAGGAAGCAAAAAAATCATCACTGGTCAATCGAAATAGTTGAGGATTGTTTTCCGGAGAATGAAAAGAAATACGTTCCGGGCTGCCCGTGGCCGGATCAATACCTACACATACTGTTCCTTTGTGTGCCAACGCCATGGAACGCCCCTCGGCAACTCCGATTTCCAGGTATGTTTCAGGTTTAGCGTGTTGATGAATCAGATTCAGCACATCATAGTAGTCACTCGCAAAAAACAACTCTTCAACGTCGCACTGCACCAATTCCGAAAGCGCATCCGTATTCTTCTGTCCGGCAGCAATGATTCCGTGGGCCATCTTTCGCGCACCCTGCAGATCTCCTTTGGCCCGCAATGCAGCGGCATAAATAAGCGGCAAGACGTCACCAGTCGACAGATACGCGCCGGTTTCGGCAACGGCGGCGGCCGCGTCATACATCCCCAAATGGGCAAGTTTTTTAGACGTAACAAACAAAACCAATTGATAGGTAGGCTGCAGTTCAATTAGTTCCTGATAAAAATCAGAAAAATCAGCATTCCAGTAGCGTTTGTAAAAATCAATCGCCTCAGTGATTAGCAAAGAAGATCTAAAGCCATCAAGAAAGTTCTTTTGGCCATACAACTGCCGGCATAATTCCATCCGGGATTTTAACCGGGTACTGATTTCACTGATACTATTCATGATTATGGCTCACTTTAGTTTGTGACTTTAGTTGTTGAAGTTCAATAAACCTCATTAGGGCAGTAACTTCATTGTCGTCAGGGAAACAGGCTATTAATTGGCGGGATAAATCTACAGCAGATTCAATGCTGCCGGCATGCAGCAATTCTGATGCTGCATTAAAAGCGTAATCACGCCATCTGCTGTGGAGAAGCCCAGGTATCGATGGAGAACGGTGTGCGATACCTCGCCACTTCGTTTGAAAAAGCTCCCGGTTTCTGAACAATACTTCACCCGCAGTTTCTTCCCTTCCCAGATAGGGTATGGTTCGCAAAGCGCGGATAGTTCCACTCCAATGATGCTCATAACCGACCGTTGGAACAACATAACTGTTTAACCCCGCCATTTTAATCTGTAAACCAAGATCCCATTCCTCGAAATAACAGGGGGTAAAGGCAGCTTCAAACTTTAGCGTTGCGTTATCAAACAGCTCCCTCTTGACACAGAAAAGAAAACCGGAGACAGCATCAACGGCGACCGGGCGGTTAAAGTTACCTTTGTCAAAATAGTGATGATCGTTAGTTAGTTCAAAATTGAAAAAGGAACCCTGTGGGCCGACACAGGCTGCCTTGTCAAGATTCCACAGTTCCTTTTCAAGGGTGTCGACTGTCTCGCAGTTGACATGCAAGTCTGCATTCAGGATGAAAACAGTCGGAGACTCAGCAATATCAAGCCCTACGTTCCAGGCACGGGAAACACCCACATTCTTCTGCATAATCACATAATGATCGATACGGGGATGGGAACGTACTTCATCGGCAACTTTGGGATCATTGAAGACGACAATGACCTGCCCTGGAATGCTCTCCAAATCCTTGAGCAGAGTCAGGATGTTGTATTCGCTGGCAGGAGAATAGTCCAGCACTGGAATAACAAAACTGCGGGATGACACTGACGGAGGCGTTGCCTTGACGCGCCAGTTTTGGTCAGGTGCTTCAAGACCTGCCAGAGAGCGCTCACGCAGTTCGGTAGCTGAAAATGTATCCGACTTGAGACCTGTTACAACATGCAACAAATCCTCAACGCGATGCAGATAGGTGTGGGCATTCAAGACCAGTTGTTGGCCGCGAGCGGCAATTTTTTCTCGAATGCGTTCATTTTCCAGATAAAATTTAACAACGTCCATCAAATTGAGATCGTTGTAGAGAGCATAGTCTTCTCCGGCAATAAACAGTTCGTCCTGACCACTGCCTTTTGCCATATCGGCCAGCAACAGTGAGCCACTTGCAGGTGCTTCAAAAAAACGCATATTGAGATCATGATTGACAGCCTCGTTGAAAACGATGCGCGATTCAGAAAACACACGCGCCATTTCATCAAGGAAACAACGTTCATAATAGAGCAACTGATTTGAATTCAATATGGACAGTAGTGCAGCCCGACGCGTACCAAGTTTAATAGCTCCGACAAAACCTATTTGGTGTTTCTTTTCGGCACTTTTTTTGCCATGGACATCAGGATCACATGCCAGCGGCAGCCAATAGGTGCGAGGGTTGACTTTTCGAAAATCATCCAGATATTCACGCTGCGCAACAAAAACATAATCAAAAAAAGGAGCCATTTCCAGATGATTGTCTAGATGTAAATGGCTATCAATCAGATAACAGGCTTTGGGACAGGGCAATTGTGATAGGTTAACGGGTGAAAAACCACCCGTCGACTCTATCATTAAAAAAAGGTCGGGGCGATTTTCAGGCAAGCTCTGTTCAAATATTTCATATAGATCCGGTGTGAAAGAAGTGTCAATATCAAGCGGTACGATCGGCTGTTTCAACGATTGGAGGGACCAGCGTTCAATGTACTCTTTCGGTAATCGGGGTCCGACAGAAACGACCCTGCATAACTTCCGCAAGGCACGGTCAAAATAGACGGCTGTTGTGGCCGGATAAGATACATAGGAAATCCAAACAGTAAGATCATGTTTATTCATAGTACTCCCCACTGCAATTTGTTGCAACTCAGGCTGGGCCTCATTCCGTTTAAACAATCAAGATCACTTAGAAGCTGAAAGGCGCGTTGGCGAGCCGTATTTTTTTCAATGAAATTCCGATAACGTTGTACCTTGTCCTGGGCAAAGGGATCATGCAGATAGCCGAGCACCAACCGTTCAAAAGCATCGTAGCTTGAGACCCGGTCACATAAGCTGTTAAGCCCCAGGCTGGTAAAGTCCTCGTTATCGGGATGGCGACTGATCATATGACAATATTGTGCCGCACTTTCAAAGTAACGGATTGCAACGGTATGGCACCCACCGGTTGCGCACTCGTTGTCGTAGCCTGGAGCAGAGACCAGACTTATTTTACAGCGCGCAAGGACACCCATGAACTCGATACGTCCATCACTCCGACCCATGTCCCCATATTTGTTTGATTTGAAACGAACTTCCAATTTTTGGTGATTAGCCTCGGTGGTCAGATAGTGTATATCCGGATAACGGAGTAGTAGCCGCTCCATATACCCCTGTAGAATCGGACTACATCTGCCGTATTGCACAATATCAATATCCTTGAGCGGAATATCATCCCGCAGATAGTTGCTCGTTATGCAGAACGGCATGAAGCGAACATTGTTTGCCCCTCGCTTTTGCAGTGAACGATAAACTTCAAGGTTGGTAACATATACCAGAGGAAGTAGCTTTGTCAGTTCGATAAACTCAGAAAATTCATGTGGCCATACATCATTTACAACCGCAATCAATTGATAGTTATTAATAAAAGGACGAAGCTCACTAACCAGTGTGACAAAGACCAGGCTGTATTCGTTGTCAGCGTAGTCGGAGTCGGGTTGACGGAGCCTGCCATTAGCGGACTTAACGTCAACATTCATCGCCGCAGCACACTCCAGAGCAACTTCATTAAAATACTGAAAAATGGGATTATGCTCAAGAGGATAATAGACAACCGACCGAATACGGGCAGGAAGACGATAGACATTGCCAGTGCTCAATGATGATAAAGATCTTCCAGTACCCATCTGTTTCGTCCCATGCAACTGTATGCTGTCATTTGTCTTATTTAGCGACAAACTCCTTAGCTCCGAAGCTGAGAACGTATCCGCCTTGCCCCGGCAAACAACCTCAATCAAGTCTCGAACCCGGTGGGCATAGGTATGGGCTGCATGTACTGTTTTTCTTCCGTTATTGGCTACTCGTTCGCGCTCTTCTTCATGCTTTAGATAATAACGGGCAACATCAACTATCGTGTCATCAGTATATAAGACATACTCTTCGGTTGGGATAAACAGCTCTTCCAGACCACTGCCATGCGCCATGTCAGCCAGCATCATTGAGCCGATAGAAAGCGCTTCAAAATATCTCATATTGAGATCTTCTTTATAAGCATTGTTAAAGACTATTTTAGACTGGGAAAAAAACAGTGCCATTTCATCCCAGAATATGCGGTCATAGCCGAAATTGAAGTTTTTTTCCAGTAGCTTCAGCAGATTATGACGACGTGCACCATTGATAAAACCGCCCGCAAAACAAATGTCGTAAAGTTTCTCAGCCGGGTATTTGAAATGAATTTCAGGATCGCATCCGAGCGGCAACCAGTACGAATGATTATTTATCTTTTTAAACTCATCTAGGTACGCCCTCTGGGCAATAAACACATAATCAAATCGTTTAGCCCATTCCAGCTGTGCGGTCAGGCTTACATGATTGTCAATCAAATAACAGGCGGTTGGACATTGTAAGGCAGGCATGTTTTTGGGCAAAAAACCACCAACAGATTCTATAAACAAAAAAAGATCCGGTCTGTTTTCTTCTCCAACCGTTGCCATTATCTTTCCCATATCCGGCGTAAAACTTGTTGAGATGTCATGGGGTAGAATTGGCAGCTTCATTTGCTCAAGCTTCCAATCATTTATCAAATGTGTTGGGAGCATTGGCCCCAGCGTGACACAGTGCAGCATGCGCCGTAAGGCACGCTCAAAATAAGCTGCCGCTGTTACAGGATAGGAGACATAACCTAACCATACCGTAAGGTTTTCAGGTGTATGCATCATTAGTACTCCAGTCGTAACGTGACTTTATGGGGGGGGGCGGCAGCCAGCGTAGCCTGTTCATAGCTGCAGGTACGGTACAAATTCGGGAGGGGGATTGCCGGTGCGTGAACACCCCTGCTGGGGAATGACGTTGCAGGCCGCCTGGTCTGTTTTTTCAACACACAGCCATTGTGAAACCATCATGTCATCCGGCATATTCCCGTAACTGTACTTATCGAGCATGCCCGGCAGATAATTATAGATCATCCAGGGATCTTTCAAAAAATCACGTTTAAAAAAAATAACATACGATGAAGCAATGCTATAGCGGTTGATAGTGTAGTAATCATATAGCAATTGTGGAGAGAACATATGGTAGCCATGATCCACATAATTGGAAACGGGCACCGATATGAAAATCGCCCGCCCTCCTGGTTTGAGCAGTGTATGCATATTTTGGAGCACTGTTTTCAGATCAAAGATATGCTCGATAGTACCACTATCGATAACGGTGTCATACTTTCCCCATAATTCACGGGGAACCGGCTGATTCAGGTCCAGAGTGAAGGTCGGACTTTCACTGCTGGAAATATCGCAGCTGTGAACCGAATCAAAACCGAAAGCGGAGAAAAGGGTGATGTCATCAACGTAGCCAAACCCTCGGCACTCTTCGAGATTTGAAAATGTTACGGGCACATTTTTCAATACTACACCATGCTGGTTCGCCCAACCATAGAGCTCATCCTTAACCAGATAAATGGTATTGCGCCCCAGTTGCAAAAGGTTGCCGCCAAAAGGGCGGCGTTTATGTTCTTCCAGCAACAGACGGAACCCGCCGCGTGATATCGCCATCAAAGCTCCTTTGGTGAAAGCTTACCCTACCGCTTCCGGGACAATCCTTATGGTTCAATCAGATCGTCGCGGTAACGCTGTTCAAGATCATTGATAATATAGACCAGCTCTCCGCGGTGCGGATTAGTGGAATGGGAAGAATAGAGAATATGCGTTTTACGCAGTATCACATCAATCAGTAAGCGATCAAGCTCCGAATGATATTCAAGATACACGACCTTGATATCTGCCAGCCATTTTACGATGCTTCTCAGTATGGGAACTTCACATCCTTCAGTATCAATCTTGAGAATGTCGATCACATCCACTTTAAGGCGACGCATTTCAGCCGCCGCGTTTTTAAGTGGAATCAAGAAGAAGTCACCTGTTACAGCGTTCCACGGAATAATGGAATCAGATATGCCGCCCATTCTTCCTTTGTATAACTTGACGGTGGATTCAATTTCATGCAGCCCGCAATTATAAACATTAATGTCATCGAGCTGTGAGGTGTTGAAAGACAGCAGTTCAAATGATGCCGGATTTGGTTCAAAACAGTACAGCACCGCCTCAGGATGTATGTTTTTGAAAAAAACAGCAGTGGCTCCAATGTTTGCACCGACATCAACGATTGTATTGACAGCGCCAATATTTTCAAATGCCTCGTAGGCATGGCCATCGAGAATATTTTTAGCAGCCTTGACCGATGCCGGACCATCGAAGCATTTAAAATCATTACGTTGCATGCATGGCTCTCCTTAAAATGTAAAATCCGTCATGCCTTTTGTATCCAAAACTGGTACATGCCGAAGAACGTATCAGGATTATCATTCTCGAAGGCATGCCACTGGACAAGATCCGTTGCCGCCGGATCAGCGGGAAACCGCCGTATATATGCAGCACGGACCTGTTCATCAATCTCAAATCCCAGAAATATCAAATTGTTGTTTTTCAAAAACAGATCAATCTCAAGTAGTGACAAACAATGTTCTTGCACATGAAACAACAGATCTCGACAGCTACTGGTACTGAAAAAATCCGAAGTTTTTACGACAGAATCAACATCGGGTTTATTGGCATTTTTCAGCAGCTCCTGCCGATATTCCCGGATATCAGCCACCGTTGCTCCGTAACTCTTTTCAGCGATATATTTTCGGATTTGTGTGATATTCCTGCGGGCTATCCGGCTATAGAAGCCGAGTTTCATAAAACCGCCAGGACGGAGTAGTGATACCAAAATCTGCCAGCCATGCCAGGTATCCGCAAGATGGTGCAGCACACCGCAAGACTCGATCAGATCGAACGTACGCCCAATGGCATCAAGCTTCAAAATGTCGGCCTGCGCATAGTCAATGGATGTTATACCCATCTCCCGAGTCTTTCGTTTGGCATAACAAAGGCTGCTGACACTTAAATCTACAGCCAGTACGCGGGCATTCCTAAACCGCTGGGCCGTCCCAATGGGGTGTTGACCGGTACCGCATCCGGCAACCAGTATTTCTGCTGTAGAACTCAATTCTTGACGCCGTAAATCTACCAGAGGAAATTTTTGATGCAGGAACAAGACGATAGTCATGCTGTTTCCGGCCGAAGGCGCCTTTACCCAACGCGGGTACGGATTGCTTTCGTACTGTCCCTGAACCAGGCGTGACACATCGTTCTCGATAGTTGTCAGCTGCTGAATTTTATCCCTTTCGTGGAATTCTTCCAAAGGTTCAAGCAGCTGAAGCCGCAACACATCTGCAACCACGTCCGGCCATTGAATTGACAGTAATCGATCTGCCCCTGGAAGAGAATGCAATGGATAGTAGGCCGCCACAGCCAATAATATGATAACCGGAATTCTGTCATTGTTATTCAGCGCCACATTGATGGAATCCCTCAGCTTGCCAGCGCTATTTGACTCGGCTTCCGGGCATAAAAACACATATTCATTAATGAAGCATTGATTAGCCAACGCGACATAAAATTCCAGCTCACTGTCTTCATGGTCGGCTGCCAACCTCGCTTTGCTGGCGTTTTCCAGCAGAACAGTACGCGCCAACGTCAGAAAGCGCTCCAGTTCAAGATCACAGATAGGCACTGAGCCAAGCAAGGCGCTTAATAACCTGTTTTTCGAAAGCGTTGCCAGAGTCCCGTTTTCAAACAGTTCCGATGCCGGCAATCGGGAGGGCCAGGCAGTAACCGCCCGTGAAACAATCGTACTTATATACCGATCCAGTTTTAGCACCACGGTACAGGTGTGTACCAGTTCGATCGGTCTCCCCCACGGCTCTGTCAACGCCCGTACAAGGTACGGCTGCAATTCATCCGGGTCAGAGACATAATTTAACTTTTTTACACATTCCACAAAGATGTTTTTCGTATCAACCGTTTCCCGTATCCTCAGTGACTGCATGATAGTTTGCAAGGCAGCCGTTGAATGCCCCTGTCCATTAAGCAGCAAAGCCAGATTGTTATGCGCATCACTATAATCCGGGCGTAACTCCAGGGCATGACGGTAACTTGTTTCTGCATCCTGCAACTGCCCCAGGTCTTTAAGAACAACCCCCAGATTGCAATATGCTTCGGCAAAATCAGGATCAAGTTTCAGCGCCTGGAGATAACTGGCCTTTGCTTCATCCATACGTCCAAGTCCCTTCAAGGCTATTCCCAGATTATTGTGAGCCTGCAGATACGCTGGTTCGATGGTTAAAGCCCGCCGCAAGCTGGCTTCAGCCTCATCCAAACGCCCAAGATCATTGAGGCAAACCCCCACATTGCTGTGCACACTCGCATCAAGCGGCAGCAGTGCCACTGCTTTTTGCATGGCTATTAAAGCCTCTACGGCACGCCCCTGCAACTTAAGCAGAACCCCGTATAGTTTCCAACTCATGCCTTCAGCGGGAGATCTTTCTGTCTGAGATTGTGCAATTGACTCTGCTTCGTCAAGTCTGCCTTGATTAATGCAGTCCGCCAGATATTCCAGCTCTTCAATCGGTACATGGTGTTCTGGCGCGGCAGTGACAGGCTGACTCAAATTCGTATTGTTAAAATTGCTGTAAAAAGGCTGCAGATTTACATCGACCATTTTTTCGGCAGGGACATGGTCCTCTCTGGGACGGCAATAATACCCCCAATAGGCATCCTTGCCAGCGTCAACTTCAAAATTGTATTCTCTGCCATCGACACATTCAAAGCCGGCCTTTGTCAATAAGGCCAGCCAGCTGTTTCTCGAAAAGACACTATAATGGTTCGGATTCCACGCATGCCGGCAATCCGTATCAGAACCCGGCACTTCCAGATACAGCATCGCATTTCTCTTCAAAACCCGTCTGAACTCACGAAGGGTGTAAAGCGGGATCACGCTATGCTCAATGACATGGCGTGCCCAGACAACATCAAACGATCCTGATTCAAAATCGAGAAAAGACTGATCCATCTTGTAAACGTCAAAACCTTTTTCCCGGCAGACATCAACATCGGTCTGATTAAGGGTTATTCCAATCGCCTGAGCACCCACACTTTTGAAATGCTGTAAAGCCGGCCCCTGGCCACACCCGACATCAAGGATTTTTACCCCTTCTCGCAGGGGATACAGTGACTGTAGACGCTGAATCGCCAGTTCAGTGATCTCGGAATGAATATTCATCTCTGTTTCAGGATAGGTTTCGCTTTCAATCTGTTCAATAAATTGAAAAAAACGGATAAGCGCAGTGGTTGAAAATTGCATCCGACCTACCTCCTCAAAAACTGTGCGAGCATTTCAGCTTTCTGGCGATGAAACAAAGATTCATCCAATCTAACGCCGTGTTCTGCACAGCGGCAGTAATAGCCCCAGTAATAGTCACAGCCAGCATCATTTTCCAGTATGATCCGATATTCCTGACCATCGATAATTTCAAAACCGCTTTTTGCTAAAAGCGAAAACCAGCTTTGTCTCGTAAAAACACTGTAGTGGTTGGCATTACAAGCATGACCTGCATCGGTATCGGCGCCAGGCACTTCAAGGTACAGCATTCCGCCCTTTTTCAGCACCCGATTAAATTCTCGCAGGGTAAAAAGCGGCATCACGCTGTGCTCAATCACATGTCGAGCCCAGATAATATCAAATGACTCCGGTTCAAACTCCATAAATGACTGATCCATCGGGTAAACTTCAAATCCTTTTTCCCGGCAGACATCAACATCAATTTGATTTAGTGTAATTCCCGTTGCTTGAGCTCCAGCGTCTCTGAAGTGACGTAACGCTGGCCCCTGGCCACACCCGACATCAAGAATTTTTACCCCCTCTTGCAGGGGATAAAGTTCATGGAGGTGTTTAATTGCCATTTCAGTAATTTCGGTATGCACATCCATCGGAGTTTCTGGATAGGTTTCCTTTTCAGTCTGCTCGAAAAACTGCAGCAGCCGAATCAGCGCTGATGTTGAAAATTGCATCCGGCCTACCTCCTCGAAAATTGTGCGAGCATTTCGGCTTTCTGGCGATGAAGCAAAGATTCGTTGACTCGCCCAAGCTTTTCAAAAATGTCAGCAAGTTCTCCGTGGACAGCACTATCCAGCGGCGAAAGATTCAAAGCCTGCAAAAGCTGAAGCGCGGCCAGATCGAGGCGACCAATCTTTACCAACCCTTCCGCCCTCAGGCGATAATCCTCTGCATTCACGCATTTTGCGCCGGGTGCCTGCCGGGAAGCAATATCGTAAAATTGCTGCGCAGCTTTGCTCCAGTCCAGCTTGTGCAGGTCGCTGGCAGCCTGACACGCCTTGCGGGCTATTTCTTCCCGGTTACAATATGCATATTCCAGCTGCTCAATCACTTCTTCCACCGCGGGCTCAAACCAGAGAGCTGATGGCTGACCGTTCCGTTCTATCAAACGGGGTGTATATGCATTAAGTTCAAAAGCGTTCTGGGGCGTAATAACATCGGCATGGCCGCTCTTGTTGGAGGCGATTACCGTTCTGCCGCAAGCCATGTATTCAGACATGACCATGTTATTCCCTCCCTCACAACGATTGGGAAAAAGACCAATATCGCTTTCCTGATAAACCGCGCGAATCTTGGTATTCGGCATCATTGGATGGAGCATGACACGGGAGATATCTATGCCGTTTTTTTCAAGTGTTCTTAGATAGATTTCTTCACAGGGACACTCTTCCATGGCGAATTGTATGACCGATGTTGCCGACATGGTGGCAACCGAAAAAGGCCACTGGTTGTGCCAGGCGGCCGACAGCCAGACATCGTTATGACGATCCATGAATACCTTCATGGCAGCAATAACAACATCCTGGGACTTGCGCAGTTCGAACTTGCCACCGGAAAAGACAATGAAACGTCCGTTATCACAACTGCGGGGCATTGGGAAAAAATCGTTGGGGTCGATCCCTTGCAGCACGGTAGCCGTTCGGGTGACACCCCAGAGCCGCAAGTGATATTCGCACCAGCTTGAACCGGCAACAATAAAATCCCATGTTTCAGAAGCCTTTTTCATGTGCCGGTAGGCTTCAATATCATTCTCGAAAAAGCAGTACCCGACATTTACCTTGTTCCACATATTCGGAAATGATGGGGAGAAATCGGGGTTATTCATGCTGTGCAGCGTTACATCGGGAATCGGCTGTAGTTGATAAATTTCCTCTATCAGGTGCTGGCCGGCTATTCCCCAGCCGTGTGCTACTCCTGTCGGCATGGCGACGATCATTTTTGTATCCTCATTGAATTTAGACCTCTGCTATTAGCATCCATTGGCCAACTTTGATTTCAAGTTAGCAATCAGCATTAACAACTCATCTGTTTTATATATCTTCAAGGCAGAAAAGGCTTGATTAAGCGCGCCTGGCACATCGCCAGCACTGTAAAGGTCTGCAATGGCTTTCAGTTCTATTTCATAGGCCGGTTGCTCGACTTTTGCAAACCAGATCCAAGTTTCCTTTATCAGAC
>Ga0074195_1004005_pt1 | contig 12735 bp, 11 predicted proteins | sample EPASupsiteHSE623_FD_64525 | JGI IMG/M metagenome (GOLD analysis project Ga0074195, IMG submission 64525) | Bioremediated contaminated groundwater from EPA Superfund site, New Mexico - Sample HSE6-23 | ecosystem: Environmental > Aquatic > Deep subsurface > Groundwater > Contaminated ...
CTTTCTTGCATCCGGGGCACATCTCTCGGTCCAGGGAAGTGAAAGTGTATGTCCTCGAAATGCTCATGATCACTGGGTTTGCCAGAATGAGGTGAAGGATTTGGGCCTCTAGAATCTGTCGGTCTTTCGTCCGACAAGGCTCCAGTCCGGACTCATGACTCAATCTGCCAACGGACCGTCTTGGCGCCGACCTTGTGACCGCAGGCTCATCCCATCATGTGATAGGACCTGTAAAGATAGGCCTCGGCATACAGGAGATAGAGCAAAAGCGAGACCTGGCCTGCGACGTTGACGACAGGTTCTTCGGGACCGTCGAGCGCGAACTCGGACACCGCGGCACCGGAAAAACGTCGACCCGCCCAGCCGCAGAACCCGAAACCGAGGTAAAGAGCATAGCCCGCACACAGGATGGAATGGAGGAAGAAAACCACGCTCACGACGGTGGTCATCTCAGGTCTCCCTTGAGGAACGCTCCTCTGTCTTGTTCACCCACCATGCATTCGGCCGTCGACTGGCGAACATTGACTGCGCCAAGGGTTTGGCCTGGAATGCCCTTCTCGCGGGCGGGTCGGGTCAAATGAGGCTTCAAGACATGCGATCGTGTCGATCTATTTCGTCTGATACACAACACATGAAATGCCTCGAGACAAGGGCGCAAGATGAAGGATCAGGGCAGAGGCGTCTGCTGGAGTTCCGTGTAGGCCTGCATCAGGTCTCTGACCCCTTTCTCCAGACTTTGGAGCGCCAGAGGCGGCGTGGTGAGTTCCCTGGCTAGGCTCTCGATCATCCCCGGGTCGGTCAGACCTACGCGGAGCCGAAAGAGATCCGGCTGAGACTCCGGGACCGGAGACGTGACCTGACGGAGCCCGGAAACCCGGCTGAGTCGCTCTTCGACGATCTCGATGGGGCCGCGGACCGTGATCGTCCACGTGGACTCCATGGCAGTCCGCACGGGAAGCTCGCCAACGAGCACCCCCTCCTTCAGGACGAGCACTTTGGAGCAGATCTCCTGAACGTCGTGGAGCAGATGGGTGGACAAGACCACGATCGAACAGGTCCCCAATTCAAAAACCATGCGTCGTGTCTGTTCGACTTGGACCGGATCAAGGCCGGAGGTCGGTTCATCGAGGATGACAAATTCCGGATCGTGAACCAGGGCTTGCGCCAGCCCCACCCTTTGCCTGTATCCGCGCGACAGTTGCCCGATCAGGGTTCGAGCGTGGTGATTCAGCTCCAGACGCGCCATCACACGATGAGTGTGGGCATGGACGTCCTCGCCCCTCAACCCTTTGAGTCGGGCCACGAACCCAAGGTAGTCGAGGACAGTCATCTCCCCATAGAGCGGGGCATTTTCCGGCAGATAACCGATCCGACCGGACGCTCGAGATCTCTTTCCATGGGGCACGACGATCGGCTCGCCATCCAAGAGCACGGTCCCCGCGGTGGGTGCAAAGAAGCCGGCCAACAGACGCAGAGTGGTCGTCTTGCCGGATCCATTCGGTCCAAGAAGTCCCACGACCCCCGGGCCATCGAGCCGGAACGAGACCCCTTTGAGAGCGGGCCTTGTCCCGAATGTCTTGGTGAGGTTATTCGCTTCGACCAGCACAGGGGCAGTCTAATGCCAGGGCTTACGATCACGCAACGGCCTTCGGATCTTGGGGGATCAGGGCTTCTCAGGGCCTCCGTGGTTGTCCGGGTCCGGCTCGGATGGGTCTGGACTTGCCACCCATCCCCTGAGTTTCTTCCAGACGGCCCTGACCTTCTGCGTGCCCTTCTGGAGGATGAGATCCTGATATCCTTCGGTTCCTTTGACCACCTGCCCTTCACAGATGGGCGTTCGTGATGAAGGCGGGGCCACGACCAAGAGGGCCTTCTTTCCGAAGATGAACTTGTCGTTGACGATCAAGAAGGTCGAATCAGCAGGAACGAGAGCGCTGAATCGGTCAGTCAATCGCACGTGGACGCGCACCTTGCGAGACAGCAAGAGGTCCATATCGACGACCTCTCCAACATCGACCCCCTGCATATAGACACAATCGCCGGATTTGAGGTTTCCCCCATCGTCAAACTCCACCTCGAACCGGACGCCGCGACGCCGTTCATGGATCAACATGCCCGTCAGAAGGGAGGCAGAGACCGCTACTAGTAGGATTCCAACCAAGACATCGCGGTTCATTTCCGACCTCCTCGAATGGTCTCCGACTCCACGAAACGTCTCTCCCCACCTAGAACCACAGGGCCAATCTGGCCAGAACGCAATCCAGAACCACGACGGCAATGGAAGACCGAACAACGGCCTGGGTCGTTCCATCACCAAGATCTTGTGGATTTCCCTTTTGAGACGCACCGGATCTATAACTGATCACCACGATCGCGAGGCCAAAGAGGATCGACTTTGACAGCGCGATCCCCAAGTCCTTGCCAGAGAGCGCCCCAGAGATTCCCGTGGACAGAAGGGATGGCTTGAGCCCCAAGAAGAAGGCACTGACACCAAAGAGCCCCAAGAGAGCCGTCGCGATCGCGGCGAGCGTCACGAGCGGCATGGTGAATCCCACGGCCCAGAGGAGGGGGCTGACCAAAAAGGGACCTGGATTGTGTCCGAGGACCTTGAGAACGTCGAGTTGTCCGGACAGGCTCATGCTCCCGATCTCAGAGGCGATCGACGCTCCTAGTCGCCCGGCGAGAAGAAGTCCGGTGAGGAGCGGGGCGATCTCTCGCACGATGGTGCCGGTTGCAACCTCTGGCAACAGATCGCTCGCTTCGAAGCGGACCAAGCCCGCGACGCTCTGGAACGCGATGATAGCTCCAGCAGCAGCCCCGCCAACCATCGAAAGAGCGAGAGACCCCGGAAACAGCCGGAGGAAGCTCCGCAAGACAGAGCCGGTCCGGGCAACCGAGAAGGCCCCCAACAGAAGCCTGGCGGCCGCTCCGATAGCCCCCAGCGAACCAAAGGCGCCATGGACTATGGATAATCCTTTGCGGCGGAGTGAGTCGGAAGGGTGTCTGGAAGTCGCTGACTCCGGGATCGCTCTCGAAAGATCGTCAAGACGGGTGCCCAGCCGTTCGACCAGCCGTCGGCCCTCTTCAGAACCCGGATCAATCCCTGGCCGGCAGTCCGCGGAGCCAAGGATCTCGATGAGACGGCCAGTATGAGGGGAAAGCGCGACAACGCCATCCGCGACGTGCACGGCCGTCTCGAAATCGTGCGTAACGACCAAGGATGTCAACCCATTGATCTGAACCATCGACCGGATCAACATGGAGATGCGTCTCGCGGTCAATGGGTCGAGGCCGGCCGTGGGCTCGTCGTAGACGAGCACCGAAGGACGAAAGGCCAAGGCCCGGGCGAGCGCCCCACGGCGGCGTTGTCCTCCCGAGAGCTGACCTGGAAAGAGACTCGCCAAGGACGGCTCGAGTCCAACAGCAGCGAGCAGAGCCTCCACACTCGTCGAGGGAGAAGAGCTGTCGGTCGCAAAGGTCAGATTATCACCGAGAGTCAACTCGTCAAACTCGAACAGGGCTGGGTCTTGGGGCACGAAGCCGATCGGTCCCGTGACGCAGACAGTCCCTTCATCGGCCTGCTCGAGGCCAACGACGATCCTCACAAGCGTACTTTTGCCACAACCAGATAGACCGACGATCGCAACGCAGTGGCCCGCCGGGACTTGAAGTGAAACGCCATCCAGCACGACCCGGCGGGGCCAGCTCTTCTTCAGATCCCGGATGTCGATGGCCAGTGGGCCCATGGACGCCATTCGTTCCACGAGAACGTCAGGGGAGCTCGCTCCAACCTGGTGAGGATGAGCCCACCCCGCATGAAAAGTTGCGGGCTCGGGTCTCACCACGATCTTGGCCATCGTGGAGGGGAAGGAGTGGAGGTGGGGAGAATCGAACTCCCGTCCAAGATAGAACCAGTGCAAGCGTCGACAATCATGTCTCGCGTACTTGAGTCTCGCACAAGAGGATCTCCCACGAGCGGGATCCCTCCGCGCCAGCCCGGTTCACTTAGCCGCCGGTCCCGGACAGCCCGACAGCGCAACCTGCCTGAAGTGACGCCTCCCGAGGTCGGACAGATAGCGAACACCCGAGAGACGTGTCAGATCCTAGAGTTAACTAGGCTGCCATGGCCAACTGTTGGTCGGCATTTGAAATTTGAGCGAGTTTTAGCGAAGCCCCGTTCAACTTCGGATTGCAGCCGGCACATCATCTACCCTGTCGAAACCAATTCACCCCCGTCTTCCTTAAGAATTTTAGTCACTGCAAGCATAGCACGGTCCGGCGGGAAGGGTCCAGTGGGGCCTGAGGGCCCAGGACCAAGTAGAAATCGTGGGAGAGCTCTCTTTGGGCAACAGTTGGAGATGCGATCAGTGCGGATGAGACGGCCGAGATCTTCCGGCCATACACGGAGGCTCGGAGCCTCGTGGAGGAGCGCGGAGAGCTCTTTCGAGAGGGAGCGTTTAGGTTCCAAACCTACTAATAGACACCCACAGACAAACCGTAGAAAAAAGACACCAACAACTACACCCACCCGTAGTGCATTCTGGTACACTCTAACACAATACATAGATAGGATGTAAATAAGAACTCCATACACACCTATTGGGTGGATGTCACAACACGCTCAAAACACATCTAATAGCAACAGAGACGGTGTGACATACAAATGGGGTCCTAGATAACCAATGTGCTAGCTTGTAGATATCTACGACTCAGCAAAGCCTATATCTAGTGTTTGGTTTACCTAGCCAAGATCTAGAGCGACCGGACTCTCCGGTCTCACAGATGCTCCGGCCCCAATGAAGACCGTCAGCTTGTAGGCGCTGGCCCAAGCGTCACGCCCTGCCAGGCGTGTCCGGCACTGTGAGATGCTCGACCGCAGTCTCCCCAGGCGTGATGCGACAGAGTCTCTGACCCTCTCGAAGAATGATCTGCGAGGATCGATCCAGCGTAGATCCAGGCCTCACGCCTTGAAGGATGTCGGAGATCAGCTCCTTCAATCCGCCGATGTCTGGCCAGGCCGGGTCAGCACCCTTGTGGACCACGTAGGCGTCGATTCGACAGAGGCCACCTGGGCCCCGCGAGAACCGAAACCCTCCAAGCTCATTTCCTGGAGGTAAGGCGATCCGGAGACGCTCTCGAATCTCCTGCGACCAACTGCGCTCGGCGATCGGGTCGACCAACCCCTTACTCTGCCGTGGTCCTGGAGCAAACACCGGCTTAGCCGACAGCGAGCGCTTTCCCTGACATGCGCGATTGGCCGCGATGGTCATGGTCGCAGACGGAGCGTCTCGCCTCGTGTCAGATGGTCCTCGACAGTAAACGGGCAGTAAACGGTTCGAGGTCAATTGTTTGTGGATCCGAAACAAGCGAGACCTATCTGTAGTTGTCCGGCAAAACGTATCTGAAGTCGAGGCTGAAGTCGAGGCTGATCGATGGGCTGCCAGCGAGAATCGGTCCTGTCTCGCATGCATTTCCGGTGGTCGATCAAGAGCTCCACGAACGAAGGCGTCCACTTTCTTGCGCTCCGGCGAACCGTAATCCTGAGGAATCCCCGAGTACTCCCGGATGACCTGTGTTACGCACCCCTCGGAGAGTCCCCGGCAAAGCAAGATCTTGCGTTGGCGGCTCGCCCCGATGGCGGCCAGAATCCGGGTGTTCTCTCTGGTTGAAGCCGAGGTCTCGAGCTGAGGTGCAGGACGGTCAAGAGTGGACCGCGGACCGAAGTCCGAAGACGAACAAGGCTGGGCCGACGATCTGTACGCCCGAATCCCTTGGCTTCGAGGCCTTGGTCGGAGCGGTCGTCGCGTTGTCAGAGGGTCTGCCTCCATTGGGAGGGCTGAGACCCTGACGCCCTCCGAATTCTCCGCTTTCCGGAGGCTCAGAATCGGAGGAATGTGGATAGCGCGCCCGGTTCCGATCTTGTCTTCAAGTGCGCGCCCGTTGCATTGGGCAAGCCATTTTGCCGCCTCGAGGCCTGTCACGCCCCGATACGTGCGAACCAGAGACTCCCACGTGTCTCCCGGACCTGCCCTCACCACGAGATCCACGGGACGCACGATAAATGTTCGGGGGCCGTTGGCCGCCGAAGTCTCAAGGCCCCGCTCGACCGGGACGTGGTGACTGCATCGTGGATGCCCCAAGATTCTCCAAGCGACCGATTCTGCAGATTCCCCTGCGTTGATCGTGCATTCTGCGGACGGGAGCAAAAAGAACCGGGGCATCGTGGCGGATTGGCCTGGTCGGAACGAAAACCAAAAGAAGAGTCCGAACACCAGTTGCCTTCTCGCCTTGCGCGACACCATCAGCGTTCACGCTCCTCTTGGGCTCAATACACCTGCTATCGAGCACATCTCGCGTCGAGTTGAGCCCCTCTCACGCGAAAACCCTCTTCCCATCGGGATCTTAGCGGGACGCGCCCCGGGTGACGTTCTGTTTATCGCTGCGCCTTGGATTTCTGCTCCTTCGTGACGCCGGTTTTGACCCTTATCGTGACCCTCAAAAATCCTTTCCTGGTCTCATGTTTCTTGTGTTTCGTTACCTTGCGGCGTATCCTGGCGGCCTGGCCCGTGAACATCGACGAAAGTGCGGTTTTGACGTGTTGTTCACGACTCACACCATCAGTCCTCGGTTGCTGAACCGGGTGGCTGAGCTGTCCTGCGACCTCGGGAAGATCGACCTGCTGGTTGAGCTGGGAGTGTCCCTCGAAACTCCTCGGCTCACCGCGACCCACGGCTTCCTGCGGTGCGTGTCTTTGTGTGTTGAAGCGGCAGGATACCCATCGGACCACGCTGAGGGGGCGCCCGGCTCCCTGGAACCTCTCGTTGCGGAGCTCTTCGAGCGCGTGCGCTCGGGCACCTTCGGGAAACCGTGTCTGTCAGAGGGTCTGCTGGCTTGGCACGGCCGGTTCTGCGAGCTCCTCGGCCTGCGCCGGAGAGAGCCCGCAAGATGCGGGTTTCGACGCCGGAGGGAATCACGAATCGATTGGACCACGACTTCGGGAGCTCTGATCGTCGGTCCTCCTCCCGAAGAGATCCTGGGCGACCTCGAAAAGCTCCAAGACTGGCTGGTTCTGCCCGTGGAAGGCAGGGCCACGGCCTTCCTGAAGGCGGGCACAGCTTTCCATTGCATCCTCCGGATCCAGCCGTTCCTCGTTCTGAACGAGCTGATGGCATACCTCGTCGCGCTGGATACTCTTGGCGGAACAGGGGTCAACGGTCACAGCCTGCTGACGTGCGAACCGCTATTGAGCGATCTGTCCGCCTTGTTCTCGGCCTTTGACGAGGGAACCTGGTCCGGCGACTTGACGCGATGGCTCGAGTTCTTCGTGGATGCCGTCCGTTCGCAGGTCGGAGAAGTGACGCGCGGGCTTCTGCGCGACCACGCGAAACTCGCTCCTGTCGCCGTCCCGGAGCCTCTCGAGCCAGGGCTCAACGATCGACAGATCAGAGCTCTCTCGTTGCTTCGCACATCCGGTCGATTGACCAACCGAGAGTATCGCAAGCTTTTCTCTGTCTCCAACAAGACGGCTCATCAGGAGTTGCGGATTCTCGTCGATCGAAGAATGGTTCGGCGGGTGGGGTTCGGCCGGTCAGTGGAATACCTCCCGGTTGCACGACAGTAGGGCCCGCTCTTTTGAGAACACAAGTCAGAGACTCGCGACGCGCCTAGAGGTTGACACGTGTCCTTGTTCCCCCTACAATCCCGCTGATGAAGCGTGAAGCCGAAAATTTCGCCGACCGCTTGGTGTCGGCGATTCAAACCGTCGGGAATCCCATCTGTCTGGGAATGGACCCTGTTCTGGGGAGGCTTCCCCGCTCTATCGTGGACGCCGCGATCCGTCGTCACGGCAACGGCCGGCGGGCGGCCGCGGACGCGATTCTGGCCTTCTGCGGGCAGGTCCTCGAGTCTCTGGCCGGGCTGGTCCCTGTCGTCAAGCTCCAGTCCGCCTGTTTTGAGCTGTACGGGCCACCAGGCATCCGCGTGCTGGAATGCCTCTCGCGTTTGGCCCGATCTCTCGGCTACCTTGTTATCGGAGACCTGAAGCGTGGAGATATCGGGGTCACTTCGCGCCACTATGCTGCCGCGTATCTTGGCGAAGTGGAGATGCCCGAGGGGCCACCGCGAGAAGGAATGGGCTTCGACGCGATCACGGTCAGTCCCTATCTTGGTCCGGAGGGGTTGAAGCCCTTTGTGGAGGCCTGCCAACGCCACGGACGTGGGCTGTTCGTGGTGACAGTGAGCTCAAATCCGGATTCAGAGGTGTTCCAGGGGTCCTCCGAGCAGAGTGACCCGCTCTATCGACGAGTGGCCGAAGAAGTGGCCCGGTCCGCAGAGCCTCTCGTGGGTCAGAGCGGCTATTCATCGATCGGTGCCGTTGTCGGAGGAACGCGACCGGCGGTGGCGCAGGGCCTTCGATCGCTCTTGGGGCGGTCGTTCCTCCTTGTACCGGGGATCGGCGCGCAAGGTGCGACCGTGGGCGATCTCGGCCCCTACTTCAATCCGGATGGTCTGGGCGCCTTGGTGGCCGTGTCTCGATCGATCCTCTACGCCTATGAGGAGTCTCCGGGCCTGCCATGGGAAAACGCGGTTCGCGAGAGAACCCTTGCGATCGTCCGTGACATGCGTGGACTTCTTCCAGGAGATCGGGGGCGAAGGACCTTGTAGGGTCCATACAGTGGTCATCTGTCCGGTCATTTGTCCGAATGGAAGTCGAAAGACCGCTTGCCATCGAAATGGCTGGCGGAACACGTGCCCGAGAGTCTTTTCATAGGCCCTCGTCTCACCCGAGATCGGGAGCCGTCATTCCCGCGGGGGCCTCGTGGTCGACCAGAAAGGGATGCGCTGGTGAAGATTCTGATTATCGGGGGCGGAGGGAGAGAACACTCTCTCCTCTGGGCGTTGTCGAGATCTCATCGTCGCCCAAAACTCTTCGTGGCCCCCGGCCGTGCCGGAATGTCGTCTCTCGCCACGGTCGTTCCCATCACTCCCCTATCGATCGATTCGCTCGTCAGCTTTGCCGAGACTGAAAAAATCGACGTGACTCTGTGCGGACCGAGCGCCCCGCTCTATGGGGGTTTGGCTGATGCCTTCACTCGAGCCGGTCTCGTCCTGATCGGGCCATCGAGTCTGGGCGCCCTTCTCGGGGGATCGAGGTGTTTTGCCAAGGCCGTCATGGCTCGTCTCGGTATCCCGACTCCCGCTTCCAAGGTCTTCTGGGAGCCCCAAGACGCGAAAGAGTACGTCCGCAAGGCCAGCCACCCGTTGGTCATCAAGACAGACCGTCGATCGGATCGGAACACTGTTTTTTTGCCGTCCGGACCCGAGGAAGCCCTCCAGGTCGTCGATGGCCTCGTCGAGATGGGGCTTTTCGATCGCGCGGGAAGATCGATCCTCATCGAAGATCGTGTCGTGGGGCCGGAGGTAACGATTCTGTGTTTGAGCGACGGTCATACGGTTTTGCCCGCGGCGACCGCGACCGAGTACCGAGTCTCGGACTCCGGCTCCACGGAATCGCCACCTCGGAGCAAGGCTCTTCGTCCATCAGGAGCCTTGGCTTGCGAGACTCTCCGTCTCGGGTCGAAGGTGGGCGCGATCTCTCCAAGTCCGCACGTGGACGAGACAGCCAAAACGGCCATCGTGGAGAAGATCCTCAACCCCGTGCTGTCCGGGCTTCGATCACAAGGGATCGTGTACAGAGGATTCCTGGGAGCAAGGGTGGTCTTGGCCAGTTCCGGTCCATCAGTCCTCGGCCTGCACGTGACCCTTGGCGATCCCTTGGCTCAGACGCTTCTGCCCAGGTTGAAGACCGATATGGTCGAAGTCCTGACCGCTCTGGGCGATGAACGACTTGGAGAGATCACGTTGAACTGGGATCGAAGAGCCGCGGCCTGTCTCGTGTTGACCCGTTCGAGCCGATCCGATGGCCCGACCCGGACCGTCGACATCTCAGGCCTCCACGAGATCGAGGAGGCGGATCTGTGGGTCTGCCAGGAGGAGACCGGCGTGGCGCAGGGGCGCACCCTCGCTTGCGGTGAGCGAGTGCTGTCCGTCACCGCCCTGGGACATCCTCTGACCCAGGCTCGGAAGAGAGTGTACGAAGGGGTCTCCGGCATCCGGTTCGATGGGATGGGGTGCCTTGCCGATCTCGGCGCGGAAGTTGTCCCCACCCGAAGTTGACACCTGTGGGCAAAAAGGAGCGCCATCTTGCCAGCAATCGTTGTCCTGGGGGCCCAATGGGGAGACGAAGGAAAAGGGAAGATCACCGACCTGTTGGCTCGCGAAGCCGATGCCGTGGTCCGCTATCAGGGGGGCCACAACGCGGGCCACACGGTCCAGGTCGGTGAATCGCAGTACAAGCTTCACCTTGTCCCGTCAGGAGTGTTCCACAAAGGCACGATCTGTCTTCTCGGAAACGGGATGGTCATCGATCTGCCCGCGCTCGTCCGGGAGATTGATGGACTAGAGGCAAGTGGCGTGGACACTTCGCGGCTCTACATCAGCAATGCTGCCCATCTCATCCTTCCCTATCATCAGGTTTTGGACGCGAAAGACGAGGATTCCCGCGGGGCCGACCACATAGGAACCACTCGTAGAGGCATTGGCCCGGCCTATTCGGACAAGGTGAATCGCCTCGGGATCCGGATGGGTGACCTCAAGAACGAGAAGAGGTTTCGAGAGCTCTTGGAGGCCAACCGTCGCAACAAGGAAGGATCGTTGGCATCGGTGGCTCTCGACTGGGACGCCATGGCACGAGACTACCTCGGATGCTACCAACGTCTGGCCGATCGGGTCATCGACGTGGGGCACAGAGTCTCAAGCCTCATCCGCGCGGGTGCCAAGGTCCTTCTGGAAGGGGCACAAGGGACGTTCCTCGACCTGGACCACGGAACCTACCCTTTCGTGACATCATCCAATCCCACCGCGGGCGGTGCCTGCGTGGGGACCGGCATAGGTCCGACTCTGATCGATGGGGTGTTGGGAGTCGTCAAGGCCTACACGACCCGGGTCGGGGCAGGGCCTTTTCCCACGGAGTTGACCGACCGTCTGGGAGATCTACTCGTGGATCGAGGGCACGAGTTCGGCACGACGACGGGTCGGCGGCGGCGCTGCGGTTGGCTGGACACGTTCATGTTGAGGTACGCAGCACGGATCAACGGACTCTCCAGTCTAGCCATCACAAAACTCGACGTTCTCGACTCCCTGGATCCGATTCAGGTGTGCTCCGGATACGAGGTGGATGGCGAGCTCCTCGACAGTTATCCGGAAGACCTCGCGACGCTTCGACGAGTCGTTCCACGCTATGAATCGTTTGCGGGCTGGAAATCGAGCACGTCACAGGTGCGAGAGTACGGTCAACTCCCTCCCCTGGCGAGAACGTATCTGGATGGGATCTCCAGGCTGACCGGGGTCTCGGTATCGCTCGTCTCGGTGGGGCCTGACCGATCGGCCACCATGGTGACCGCGGATCCCTGGCGGGTCCGCTGAGAGCGTCTGGCGAGACGAAGGCTGACGAGGAATCGAAAGCCTGTCGGACTTTCATCCGACAGGCCTCCATTCAGGGCGGTCAGGGGCTTTAGCGATAGGCTCCTAGCACCCGAGAACCGTATCGACAACGTCGTTGACGGTCTGGCTCCTCAAAGGCTTGGAAAGGGCGACGTCAGCGTACCGCTTCACCACTTGGCGAGCGATCTCGTCATTCTCGTCATAATAGGCCGAAATGATGATCACGTTGAGTTTCGGCCGGATCTTCTTGGCCTGGTTGATGAGGATGAAGCCGTTGACGTTGGGCATTCTCACGTCGGTGATGAGAAGCTGAATGTCTTGTTGTTTGATGACATCGAGGGCTGCCTGGCTCTCCGTGGCTCCCACAACATGGTGTTTTCCCGCCAGCATGGACTTGACCAATTCCACGATGTCCAGATCGTCGTCGACGACGAGAATATTTGCCATGACTCTCCTTCGTTCTCCCAGGAAATCGGCCCTCAACTGCCCCCGGGCTGGTCACTTTCCCACACACACCGTGCCGGAGAGAGACCTGACTTTACTCAAGAGTAGCACCCGAGAAAATCCAATACCACCTTGTTGGTGGTTCTGACAAGCTGTCCGTTCTGTTGATCGGCGCATCGGTGATGACAAAGACCTCTTTTCACCCCACGATACCCGCGGCGGCAAGCCCTCCTCGCCACGAATCGAAGAGTGAAGAGAAGAGGGGAGAGAAGAGGGGAGAAGAGTCTCTCCCCGAGGGTGCCGATGAGGAAGATGTGGGGGGACTAGAGTCCTCTGTCCCTCCAGTTGCAGGACTCATCCTCACAATGGTAAAGATAAAATAGCCCAATGAGGCTCTGGATGCCGATTTGGACTCGTCAGGCAGGAAAGCTCATGACTCGACAAGCGATTCTCCTGCGCTGTTTTCTCTCCTGGTGCGTTCTGGGGTCGATCCTCCTGTCCGGGTGTTCTGGCGGCGGCGGCAGCGGGATGTCGACCTCCGCCTCCGCGGCCGTTCAGATACAGGCGCCCGTTCTGGCCGGCAGTCCGACAGGCAGCCAGGCCGGTTCCATCAGCATTCCCTACAAGCTCTACGCAAGCGCCTTTACCCAGGTGTCGGTCAGGGCGGAGTATTCCATCGACGGTGGACCGTTTTTGACCGCCACGGGCGCGGTCGGAAGCGACGGGATCAACGAGCTGGCCGCAACCCCCTACGGCTCGGCCCACGTCTTTGTCTGGGACAGTCTGTCG
>Ga0074195_1004006_pt1 | contig 12734 bp, 6 predicted proteins | sample EPASupsiteHSE623_FD_64525 | JGI IMG/M metagenome (GOLD analysis project Ga0074195, IMG submission 64525) | Bioremediated contaminated groundwater from EPA Superfund site, New Mexico - Sample HSE6-23 | ecosystem: Environmental > Aquatic > Deep subsurface > Groundwater > Contaminated ...
AACGGCCGTTTAGTTTTCCGCTGAACATTATTTTCCCGTTTTGATCGGTGATTTCATAGTTTGTTTTCTCATTCCCTGGATTGGATAGTGTGATATACCCGGAAGTCGGATTGGGATAAACCGTGAATTCATCTTGATCCTTTTCACCTGCGAATCCGGTGCCCTGGTCATGCACTTTGATCAGTTCAATCCCGTTTCCGGTTCCCAGGTTACGGGTATATTGTTTAAGAAGTGAGTCGTTCCAGTGTTCATGGACGCCCAGGGAGGGAATGAGGATCCCTTCGTTGTCGGGATCATAAATGATTCCTTCGGCCCAGCGCGAGGAGTCGGCCGCCTGGTGCAGGTAATCATCCACCCCGAACCAGTTGGGGCGGCTTTCGGCGATGGTGGGTCCGTTATATTCCGTGCGGAGGAAATCATGACAAACCGATTCAACGGCCACAGGATCCAACGACATGAAAATTGACGAGCACCAATCGCCTGCAAAGGGAATGGAGAGCCATTTTTCGGGAACACCGCCGGCATCTTCACCCGGGTAGAGCCCGTCGACAATGATCAGCAGGTTCTTTCCGCTCAGCAGGTTGTGCATCATGATATCGGTTTGCACCCGGTAGAGGCCATATCCCAGGCGCACCGGATCATCGTAACCATCCATCAGCCCGCTGTGAAGATGCAGCGCCCAGGTCCGGGTAAATGAGCCGAAGTGATTTTTGGCTGCCAGTGTGATGCCTGCTGTGCTGTGGGCCTTCATGGCCGGGATGTTGATCAGGTAATCCATCTCCTCGAAAATGGTGAACAGCTTGTCCGTGATGGCATCGGTCATTATCGTTCCCTGGTCAGAAAAAAAGACCTTGTCGCTGGCGGTCACCACCACCGGCAGCCTGCCAAGACTTTCAATGGCCAGTTCAGGATGGATCAGGTTGTTGCCAAGAATGTGCACTCCCGGGAATTCATCATGCCATAAGTCATAAAATTCCTTGTAGATGTTTCGCGCCGGGTCGCCGACATAGATCATATCCTCAGGGACCATCGCACTTTGCACCAGTTGCCGGAGTATCGAAAGGACCAGGTAGGGATCCGTTTCCGATAAAAAGGGATTGACTGCAAGATAATCGGTGCGGCCCAGGTCTGCGTTGTAATGTCCGCCGGAAATGCCGCCATAGGCTGAGGTGGTATTAACCTTGATGAAGATCTTTTCGCCCGCAGCATATCCGGTGTTGCCCTTTCCATGATGGCTGTTGAAATATTTAAAGATCAGGTCCCAGGCTTCGGCATTGCCTGTTGCCCCGGTCAGCGCCATCACCAATTTCATGACCATGCTGTCGATCACAGGAAGGCTATTGTTCTTTTCCATGAACCAGGCATCATCGTCCGGATCGATGACGCCGTTGTTGTTGGAGGTGTTGGTGCAGTTCTCATTGGTTGCATCCGGGTTCCACATCCAGACAACCCTTCCCGGGAAAATTCCTGTCGCAGTGCCTATCGGATCATTGGGAGGGAAGTTACCCCGCACCGATGCTTTGTTCCCGGCATGGGTGATCACAGGCATGGTGGTATGTGAAATCAGATAAAACAACCCTGCAACGACCAGGAACAGGAATGCAAGGGCATATCTCGATCTGGCCAGTAGGTGCCGGAACCGGGTAAAGGCTGTTGCTGCCCCTCCAAGGCTCACCAGGTAAAGGACAAATCCCGACATAAAAGGGGCGGTGGCCTGCATGCATGGATAGGCGGCACGGCTTGGTTTGGGGATCACCCTGATCAGGAACCACAGTGTTGCCAGCGATCCAAGGACGAAGAAAACCAGTTTTGGCGGTATTTTCCTTGCTTTTAACCACAGGATGAAGACCTGGAATTTTTTTGGCAAATAGGGCAGCGGATTATACATGGTGCATTTTTTTTAACTTTCTGTTTAATGTTATCTGGGTGCCTTAATATCCTGGCTCAAAATCAATTTTTGCCTTTCATATCCCCGGGTGGACTTCAATTCCACGATGTATAAACCCGGAGCCAGGGAGGAGCCATTCCAGGTTCGAACATGCAAGCCTGGCGAAAGTTCGGTGTTCAGGATAGTCTCCACAAGAATTCCTGCCGAACTGTACAAATTGACTTTGATCCGTGATTGATGGCGGAGCTCCAGGGTGATCTTAACCAGGCCTGTTGATGGATTTGGATAAACGGACAACATGCGTGGAGTGGAGATGGAATCATCCGGGTCTTCCGTGGCTGCAGGATTTTTCTGATGACCTCCCGAAAGGCAATAAAGAAATCTCCTTCCACCGACAACCATCTCTTTCACACCATCATCGTTCATGTCCTGGATTGCGGCGATGGCCGTGGTTATATCAGGAAGCGGGACGGAATCTATGGCCTTGCCATTAATCCCATTGATGAAATAGGCATGATTCAGGGTACTGTCCCTGCTCGCACCGGCGAAAATATCCTGGATGGTATCTTTGTTGATGTCTCCTGCATTTACAGCATAAAATGTTCCCGGAAATGGCAGGGCCCAAACGAAATTATGGCAGCTTGATCCGCTTACCAGGATGGCTCCCGATTGGTAACCTGATAGAATCATTTCCACCATACCATCCCTGTTTACATCGTCGAGCGGATTTAAAAGGACGGCTCCCGGCTGATCCAATTTCTCTTGGCAAAGAATCTGACCTGTTGTTGCAGAACAGTAAATCAGGCTTCCGTAAATGCCAGAAGCGGCAAAATCTTTAATTCCATCATCGTTGATATCAGCAATTTGAACCAGTGATTTCCATCCCCATCCCTCCATGTTCACGTTGTCCCAGTGTACGCTTCCGTTCATACCATCGAAGCCAATCAAACTGGAAAATGGATACCTTGAGCCAACTGCAACGTCCGGGTTACCGTCGCCGGTAAAATCTTCAATTCCAATCACACCGTCAAAATTTCTGTGAAAAATCCTGTTCCATAGAAGGGCGCCTGTTTTGCCGTTCAAACAGGCCACCCGGCCATTGTAAAACACGGGTGCAGGGTTGTTACCGGTTGTACAAAGTACATCAGGGAAACCATCGCCGTTGAAATCATATTTTACATTAACTTGCCTAAGTGTCTCAACCACTCCCTTTACCCAGATATCCTTACCTGATTTTCCTGAAATTGCGACCACTTTTTCATGTCTCCCATCAATCAGATCGCCATACCCATCGTTGTTGATATCGGGAATGGCAACCGGCGTAAGGGGTCCTTCATGCCATCCCGCGATCTTTGGCCGGATATGCCATAATATTTCAGGGGTTGGGTCCGCATTGCCATTGAAACAATAGGTGTTCCCGTCATCGAAACTGATCACCAGCTCTTCAATGCTGTCTCCATTGACATCCTGGACCGGAACGATTGCTTTTAACAGGCCCCATCCGTTGAGTCCATAGAGATTGGTGGACCACAACAATGCGCCCGGTGTATTAACAATATCTATCCCTGTCCCAGAGAGGTCAACAGGAATAGAAATCTGGCTGGTGTTATTGGAACTGATCATAATACTTCCTGAATAATCGATGGCCTCTTTTGGAAAAAACCAGGCGTCAAATGCAAGTGTGTCGCCACTGGCTATCGGAATTGGGAATTGAAGTGTATCGCTGAGTTGAAATCCTTTGATGTCTTCGGTGATCGAGTAGATTACCAGGGTGTCGTTACCTTCATTTACGATCCTGAATAATGCCCGTGAATAGGATCCTTTTCGTTTTTGTCCAAAGTGCCAGTTGTTTGGCATAACCTTCAATTGAGCTCCTTGCACGCTTGATTTTTCAAAAGATTTGACTCCGTTATCAGGTTTGGAATGGTGTTTTATGCTGATAAGCGTTGCCGCATCGACTTTATCCTCCTGTTGAAGTGGTTTCTGTAATAAGGATGGCATGGCGCACCGCAAGGCTGAAGCAATGAACAAATTGGACCATTCCCGGGTCTGGGCATTGACTGCACAGCATGATAGCAATGAGAACAGCAGGAAAAACAGGTTTCTCATAATGGAATGTTTTTCAGGGGAGTGAATAAGAGGGCTTCCATCAATGGAGACTGATCAGGTAAAAGTTTCAGATGCGATAACTCCATCCTTACAAAAACCAAATATACTAATTATTTTTGTTGTTGCAATTTCATCTATCGGGGAGTGAATAAGAGGGCTTCCATCAATGGAGACTGATCAGGTAAAAGTTTCAGATGCGATAACTCCATCCTTACAAAAACCAAATATACTAATTATTTTTGTTGTTGCAATTTCATCTATCCTTGTGTATTACAATTATTTTTTCTACTTTTGCACTCCATTTTCCAGGGGTGGAAATCAACATCGTTCTTTATGTAATTCCCCGCCAGTTAACATATTGTTAAACCCGGTTGGTGTTTTTTACACCGCCACAAAGCAAGAATTGAATGAATATTGAAGAAAAGAATGACAACCTTGATCAGCCTGTTGAACCCATCGCTGAAGAGATTGTGAATGCCGAAACCGAAGCCGCAGATGTGGAAGCGGTAGCAGAAACCGTTGCCGAGCCTGTTGCAGAGGTAGTTGCAGAACCCATGGAAGAAACCGTTGCCGAAGCTGTTGTTGAAACAGTTGATGAGCCTGTTGCTGAAGTTGTTGCAGAACCTGTTGCTGAAGTTGTTGCAGAACCCGTTGTTGAAACAGTTGCCGAACCTGCAGCCGAGGTCATTGCAGAACCTGTTGTTGCAGCTGAGCCGGAAAAAAAGAGCAAAAGGACGCACGCAGCACCTGTATCCCCGGCCGATTTTGACTGGGATGCCATTGGAAAAAAACATGAAATTTATTCAAGTGATGAACGCAGGAAACTGGAAGAGACTTACGACCAGACCCTCCGCGCCATCCAGGACCATGAAGTGATTGAAGGTACCGTTGTTGCCATGACAAACCGTGAGGTTATCGTGAACATCGGCTTCAAAAGCGACGGTGTGATCCAGATGAACGAATTCCGCTACAATCCCGAACTGAAGATCGGTGATAAGGTGGAGGTGTATATCGAAAATCAGGAAGATACAACCGGACAGCTGCTCCTTTCGCACAAGAAGGCCCGCATCCTGAAATCATGGGAACGCATCAACGATGCCTATGAAAAACAGGAAATTATCAAAGGATATGTTAAATCCCGCACCAAAGGCGGCCTGATCGTCGACATCTTCGGCATCGAAGCTTTCCTCCCGGGATCACAGATCGATGTGAAACCCATCCGCGATTACGATGTGTACGTTGATAAAGTTATGGAATTCAAGGTGGTGAAAATCAATCACGAATACAAGAACGTGGTTGTATCGCACAAAGCCCTTATCGAAGACGAACTCGAAGCCCAGAAAGCCGAGATCATCAAGCGCCTCGAAAAAGGTCAGATCCTCGAAGGCACTGTCAAGAACATCACCAGCTACGGAGTGTTTGTCGACCTGGGTGGCGTCGACGGCCTCATCCATATCACCGACCTTAGCTGGGGACGTATCAACCATCCTGAGGAGATCGTTAAACTCGATCAGAAAATCAAGGTGGTTATCCTTGATTTCGATGAAAACAAGAAGCGTATTGCCCTCGGCCTCAAACAGCTTACCCCGCATCCATGGGATTCACTGGATCAGGAACTGAAGATTGGCGACAAGGTGAAGGGTAAAGTGGTTGTTATTGCCGACTACGGCGCATTCGTGGAAATCACGACCGGCGTTGAAGGCCTCATCCACGTTTCAGAAATGTCATGGTCACAGCACCTGCGCACTGCCCACGATTTCCTTAAGGTTGGCCAGGAAGTGGAAGCTGTTATCCTTACCCTCGATCGCGAAGAGCGTAAAATGTCGATGGGTATCAAGCAACTGATCCCTGATCCATGGGCCAATATCAAGGAAAAATATCCTTTGAAATCGAAACACAACGCCACTGTTCGCAATTTTACCAATTTCGGTATTTTCGTGGAACTGGAAGAGGGTGTTGACGGACTCATTCACATCTCCGACCTGAGCTGGTCGAAGAAGATCAAGCATCCTGCCGAATTCACCAAGATCGGTGAAAACATTGAAGTGATGGTACTTGATGTGGATGTCGACAACCGTCGTCTGAGCCTCGGTCACAAGCAACTCGAAGAAAATCCATGGGATGTGTTCGAGAATGTATTTGCAGTGGGATCGGTTCATGTTGGAACCATTGTGAGCCTGAGCGACAAGGGCGCCATCGTTGCCCTGCCATACGGCGTTGAAGGGTTTGCACCGCTCCGTCACCTTGGCAAGGAAGATAACACCCAGGCCAAGGAAGAGGAAGCATTGGACTTCAAGGTGATCGAATTCTCGAAAGAGAACAAGAAGATCATCCTCTCGCATAGCAAGATCCACCAGGATAATCAGTATGCCGAGAAGAACAAGGAGGCCAAATCGGGTCAGAAAAAGGAAAGCGATACCAAAAAGGCTGTCAAGAAACTCAAGGATAACCTCGAGAAGACCACCCTTGGCGATATCGACGCCCTGGCTAACCTGAAGGCCGATATGGTAAAGGCTGAAAACCTCGCCCGCGATGCCAAGGCACCGGTGCAGGAAGAGCTGAACCTCGAAGTTGAGCCGGAAAACGAAGAACCGAAGGCTGAATAATCCATCATGACCTTCTCGTTGACGGTGCTGGGCAGCAATGCAGCTATCCCGGCTAACAACAGAAACCTAAGCGCTCATTTGCTCAATGCAAATGAGCGCTTCTTTTTAATCGACTGTGGTGAGGGCACCCAGTTCCAGTTACGCAAATATCATATCTCGTTCCAGCGGATCAGGCATATCTTTATCAGCCATCTGCATGGCGACCATTTTTTTGGACTCATCGGGTTGCTTAATTCGATGCACCTCCTCGGCCGAAAGGATGAACTGCACCTGCATGCTCCGGCGGAACTAAGCGAAATCATCGACATGCAAATGGATGTTTCGCAGACCAGGCTGGTTTATCCCCTGATTTTTCATCCCCTGCGGATGGACCAGTATGACCTGATCCTGGAAGAAGAAAGGCTCACTGTGCACAGTTTCCCCCTCAGGCACAGCATACCCACCTGCGGCTTCGTGTTCCGTGAGAAAAACCCGCCCCGAAAGGTTCCCGTAGCCCGGTCGTATGCCTATTGCAGCGACACCGGGTATTCAGAACAGGTCATTCCTTTCATCAGCGGGGTTGGCCTGCTGTATCACGAGGCCACCTTCATGCAGGATATGGCAGCCGTTGCTGCAGACAAGCTACATGCAACGGCCATTGAAGCGGCCACGATTGCCAGTAAAGCACGGGTAAATAAACTGCTCATCGGGCACTTTTCAGCCCGGTATGAGGATGTAGCTCCGTTGCTTGCCGAAGCCAGGTCGGTTTTCCAGGAGACCTATGCGGCGGAAGAGGGGATTTCCATTGCCATTTAATTATAGCGGGTTTTTGTGCAATCTTAATGCTTGCATGACCGGTGTTTTTATATACACTCAAAGATAAAAATAATTGGACTGACAAGAATTTTCTTGCTTTTAATGCAAATCTATTTTACATTTGGCCGTCTAAATGTAAAATACAGTTGCTATGTTTCAAAGACCTTTCTGGATATCCTTGATTGAAAAGGCTTGGGAGAGCCGGTCCCTGGTATGGTTGGCCGGGGTACGCAGGGTCGGAAAAACCACGCTGACCCGGATGTTCCCGGATGCAAAATATTTGAATTGTGACCTTCCCTCGGTAAACCGACGCCTTGAGGATCCCGAATCCTTTTATCAAAGCATTCAACCGGGCTCAGTAATTGTCTTCGATGAGGTACACCGGCTTGAAGATCCTGCCAGGATTCTCAAGATCGGCACGGACGAATTTCCGGCAATAAAAATTCTTGCCACCGGTTCCTCATCGCTCGCAGCCACGCGAAAATTCTCAGATACCCTGACAGGCAGAAAAAACATGATCTATCTGCCGCCTGTTTTATGGGATGAGTGCGACGAACCATTTAGACTGCCCGATCTTGAACGCAGGCTTTTTCTTGGAGGAATGCCTGAAATTTTCCTATCAGGAAAGCAGGATTCCGATTTTTTTTCGGAATGGATGGACAGCTTTTTTGCACGCGACATTCAGGAACTATTCAATGTGCACAACCGTGCCGCATACATCAGGCTGATGCACCTGTTGTTCCGTTCAAGTGGGAACCTGATCAGCCAGACCCAGCTCTCAAAAAGCTGCGGTATCTCCAGGCCCACAGTGATCACCTATATTGAATCAATGAAGATTGCAAACGCCATTTTTCTTTTGCCTCCTTTTCACGGTGGCGGAAAACGTGAGATCACCCGGCAGCCTAAATGCTATGCCTTTGATACTGGTTTCGTAACATTTGTCAGGGGATGGAAAGAGATCCGTGAAGAAGATGCAGGTCTTCTTTGGGAGCACCTGGTTCTTGATATACTCAGGTCAAAATATCCGGCTGTCAGCCTTTTTTACTGGCGCGATAAATCGAACAGAGAAATTGACTTTATTGTCAGGCATCCGGGTAACCGGGTTGACGCAATCGAATGCAAGATCAATCCCGGTCAATTCAATTTCAATACATTGAAGAAGTTCAGAATCATATATCCGGAGGGAGAAAACTATTGTTTTTCTCCACGAATCAAAGATCCCTATATAAAAAAAACAGGGGATTTCCGCATCCATTATTGCAGCCTGGCAAAGCATCTTCAGCCTGTGAAGATGTGATTTGCTTTCGGTCTTGAAATTTGTCATTGTTTTCCTATCTTTGTCAGACACTAAACTCTATTTTGAGCATGAACCAATTTATCCTGACTTGTACCATTATGGCCATTTCCATGGGATCCGTATTAGCCCAGAACACAAACCCATTTTTTGAGGTGTGGAAAACCCCTTTCCAGGTGCCTCCGTTTGAACAGATTAAAAACGAGCATTACATGCCAGCCATCATGGAGGGGATGAAGCAACAGCAGGATGAAATTGCTGCCATTGTTGAAAACCCGGATGCACCAACCTTTAAGAATACCCTGCTGGCTTTTGATCAGAGCGGTGAGTTACTCAGGAAGGTGAGCTCGGTTTTCTATGGATTGAATGGCGCCAATACCAACAAGGAGATGCAGGAGATTGCCAGGCAGTTATCGCCATTGCTGACGAAGCATTCCGATGATATCAACCTGAATCCGCTGTTATTCAAAAAAATCAAGATCCTTTTTGAACAGAAGGATAAGCTGAAACTTGATGCCGACCAGCTTCGGCTCCTGGAGGAGACCTACAAGGGATTTGTACGTGGCGGGGCCAACCTGGAACCGGCTCAGCAGGAAAGACTGCGCGATCTGAACAAACAGATCAGCCTGTTGCAACTTACCTTTGGTCAGAACCTTTTATCAGAAACCAATGCATACAAGCTGGTCATCGACCACCCTAAGGATCTGGCCGGCTTGCCGCAGGGAGCAATTGCTGCTGCTGCTGAAACCGGGAATGCCGATCCGGCGACAAAGGGCAAATGGGTCTTCACCCTTCAGAACCCAAGCATCATGCCCTTTTTGCAGTTCTCTGAACGCCGGATGTTGCGTGAACAGATTTTCAGTGCATACATCAGCCGGGGCAATAATAACAATGAAAAGGACAACAAGGCCATTATTGAAAAGCTGATTCCCCTTCGACTGGAAAAGGCAAACCTGATGGGTTTTGAAACATGGGCCGATTTTGCCCTGGATGACCGGATGGCTAAAAAACCAGCGAACGTCTACAAACTGCTTGAACAGGTTTGGACACCGGCACTCGCAAAGGCAAAGGAAGAGGGTGCCGGAATGCAGCAATATATTGATAAGGAAGGCACGCCCTTTCAACTCGAGGCATGGGACTGGCGCTACTACAATGAGAAGGTGATGAAGCAGCGTTTCGACCTGGACGAGGAAACCCTGAAACCCTATTTCAAACTTGAAAATGTGCGCGACGGGATCTTTTATGTCTCCAATAAGCTCTATGGCATCACCTTCACCGAGGTGAAGGATGCTCCCAAATATTTTCCGGATGTAAAACTCTATGAATGCAAGGATGCCGATGGCAGTCATCTTGGTGTGCTTTATCTTGATTTCCATCCGCGTGCAAGCAAGCGCGGCGGTGCATGGTGTGGCAGTTACCGGCCCCAGACTTACAGGGATGGCAAACGTGTTGCCCCGATATCGACCATTGTATGTAATTTTTCAGCGCCGACAAGCAACAAACCTGCGTTGCTCACTCCGGATGAGGCTGAGACCTTCTTTCACGAGTTTGGTCATGCCTTGCATGGTTTGCTGAAGGATGTGAAGTATGACGGTATTTCGGGTGTTCCGCGTGATTTTGTTGAACTGCCTTCCCAGATCATGGAGCACTGGGCCTTTGAACCTGAAGTGCTTAAGGTTTACGCCAAACACTACATCACAGGAAAAGTCATTCCGGAGGATCTTGTGGATAAAATCGTTAAAAGCGGTAAGTACGGACAGGGTTTTAAAACCACGGAATATGTCGCAGCCTGCATCCTCGATATGGATTATCACACAACAAAGGATTTAAAAAACCTGGAGGTGCTGAAGTTTGAAGCTACCTCGATGAATCGCATCGGGCTGATCCCCCAGATCCCTCCCCGCTATCGTTCCACTTATTTCCAGCATACCATGACGGGCGGATATACGGCGGGTTATTACAGCTACCTCTGGGCCGAAGTGCTTGATGCCGATGCATTCCAGGCTTTCAGGGAGACCGGGAACATCTTCGATAAAACAACCGCGACAAAATTCAGAAAGAGTATTCTTGAAAAGGGCGGTGCAAAGGATGCCATGGAAATGTACATCGATTTCCGTGGTCATGAACCAACGATTGATGCGCTGCTGGAGACCAGGGGACTTAAATAAATTTACGATTTACGATTTACGATTTACGATTTTTTTCGTCCCGTGTCCCGCGTCCCGATTTTCGTCCCGCGTCCCGTTTTTCGTCCCGCGTTAACCTATCCTGCTAATTTTGTGCAACTTTTCTGCATCTAAGAGTTCCATTTCCTGCTCGGTAAGGTTGATGATCCCTTCATGCTGAAATTCGCGGAGTACCTTTGATGCGCTGTCCTTCGACATGCCCGAAAGATCGGCGATATCCTGCCGCGACAGGTGCATCGCGAATTTCGAGGACTGGAAAATATCTTCGAAAAGGTAGATCAGGGTATCTGCCATGCGGCCGCGCATCTGTTTTTGCGTGAGGTACACCAACCTGTTATACACCGCCAATATGTTACTGCTGAAATCCTTCATGAATTCGGCTGCAAAGGATCTGTTATTATCAATAATCTCTTTGAAAATGGCCACATCGATAAAGCAAACCGTCGAGTCCATCAACGCGGTGACCGTAAAATGATGCCGCTGATCGAGGTAAATACCCGGGCCTCCGATAAAATTCGTTGGTTTTACGATCCGTATTATGGCGTTCCGCTGTTCAATCCCTTCCAGATAAAGTTTGGCCATCCCTGAATTAACAGAGATCACATGCGACATGTAGGTGCCTTGCTTCCGGATTGTCTCTCCTTTTTTAAAGTTGACCGTTATTTTGTTGTTCTGCACCTTTTCGAGCTCCTCAGGACTCAGGAAACAAAAAAGAGGTGACTTGACATCACAACCCAAACAGTTGTGGTTGGGATTCATGCAGTTGTTTTCCATAGGATCGTCAAAAAAATAAACAGGTCTGTCACTGATTCCTGCCAAAGATAGCAAATTCTCAAACGATATATTTCCGTTATGACACGTTTTATTTCCTCATCAGGATGGAAATACACCGGGAAAAGGAGGATTTAGAATTTTAGATCCTGGTTTTATTAAGATTATTTCTAAATAAATTTGACGGTGATGAAATGCCCAAAAAATACCATTGCCGTAAGCGGTTAAAACTGACAGGAGGACGCAAAATGATACATATTTTTACAATTCCGGAGAAACAGCATAAGCTTAGTCATGATCTGAATTTCAGACCCAACAGACTGTTCACATTTTTGACTTTGTTAATCCTGTTATCGGTCGTTACGTTGAACTCGGCTGGCCAGGTCTGCTGTCCTGATTTCAAGTTAAAGGACGCAAAAGAAATCTGCCCTCCCGAAGGGGCATGTCACAGTGCCTCACCAGTTGGGGGGCAAGGAGGAGGGATGACCGCATGCAAGTTAGCCCCTCATATTTATACTGTTTATCCTAATATCCCGGGATATGCTTATACCTGGACCATAACCGGCGGCACACCGGCTGCTTTTACCGGTAATCCGGTTACGATCGTATGGGGCACGGGAGCCAGCGGAACCATTAAAGTGGTGATAAGTAACCTGGCCAGCGGTGGAAATTGTATTGATTCAATCAGGCAGGAAATTTGCCTGATCGATGGCCCGCAGGCCAATTTCATCCTGAGCAGCGACACTGTTTGCCTCAACACGCCAGTTCTTTTTATAAACACCTCCCTCGGAGGCAGTGATTATCTGTGGGATTTCGGCGATGGAACAACATCCACCCTGGCGAATCCTCCGGGTCATGTATATGCAACACCCGGTATATACACGGTAACGCTCACTGCATCCAATGCTGGTGGATCATCCGCACAGGGTGATATCAAGCGCCTTTGCGGATGTGTCGATATAATAACGAAGACAGTGGTTGTGCTGAGCGGGGCAGGACCGGAGATCAGCCTGGATTGTTGCTATGGAACAGGCTCCCCCCCCCACACTTTTCCCCTTTTCTTCCCCCCCCTCTCTTCACCATCT
>Ga0074195_1004007_pt1 | contig 12733 bp, 8 predicted proteins | sample EPASupsiteHSE623_FD_64525 | JGI IMG/M metagenome (GOLD analysis project Ga0074195, IMG submission 64525) | Bioremediated contaminated groundwater from EPA Superfund site, New Mexico - Sample HSE6-23 | ecosystem: Environmental > Aquatic > Deep subsurface > Groundwater > Contaminated ...
CAGCGGGCTCCGCGGCCGCGTCCCCTATTCATTCCCTGACCGATTTCCATCGGCCCGGTTCCGTCAAATCCAGGCATATTTACCACCATTATGAATATATATTCATAATAGTTATTAATGGTTCCTACTTGCCGCAGGTAGGATGTGAATAATTCACGCCGGAAGCCTCAGAACCGCAAGAGTGATGCCAGACCCAGCGCGAGCGCAAACCCAAAAAGAAGGCAAAGGCCGGCAGTGCGTTCCTGACCGGGCTTGAATGCGTCGGGAAGAAGCTCGACAAAGACCACTGCAAACATCGCTCCGGCAGAGATTGCAAGCCCGTAGGGCACGACCCACGCCACAAGCATCAGGAAGTAGTACCCTATCAGGGCAAAGACCGCCTCGACAAGGCCGGAGAGTATGCCGAACATCAGCGAGGCGCGCTTGTCCATCCCATAGCAGGCGAGTGGAGCTGACACGCTCAGGCCTTCGGGGATGTCCTGCAAGGCCATCGACACCGAGACCAGCCAGCCAAGCGGAGTCGAGCTCGCGAAAGCCGAGCCGATTGCTATTCCTTCGGGGATGTTGTGCAAAGTCACCGCACCAGCTATGAGGGGCGCGTTGCGGTCTCCTGCAAGCTTGGACTTGCGCAGGATGTGCATGTGGGGCATCGAGCGCTCGAACAAGACAAAACCAATTGCGCCTATGGCAACAAAAGCAAGTCCGTAAACCCAGCCAAGCGAAGAGCCTGCGCTTGAGGACATCTCGAACGCGGAGTAGAGCATCACGCCGGAGGCAAATGAAAGAAGGATGGAATAGACGCGCCGGTCAAGGCAGTCCACGAAAAGGACAACAACTGAGCCTGCCGCTGTTGCAAAAAACACCAAAAGAGCGCCAAGTGCCGCGTCGATGAATGCCAAGAAAACCAGCCAACTTTTTTACAGGGAAGCGCACCTTGGGCATACTGGCCGGTCAAGGAAAGCACGCAGCCGCTTGAGGGCGTTGTCGCTGAGCTCGTGCTCCAGCTTGCAGGCTTCCTTTGAAGCGGACGCCTCGGTAAGGCCGATTGACAAAAGGAAACGCTTGATCGTCTCGTGCTTTTTGTAAACCTTGCCGCCAACGACCTTGCCTTTCATGGTAAGGGAAGTGTCGCCGCGCGCCTCGTGGCTGACAAAGCCCATCTTCCGCAGCTTGGGAAGCATCTCGCTAACCGAAGGCATTGAGACGTCAAGCCTGGCCGCCAGGCCCTTGGTGGTGATGCGCTCGTCGCAAAGCTCGCAGCGGTACATCTCCTCCAGATACTCGTCCACGCTTGAGCTGAGGGCCTTTTGGTGCTTCATACCCTAATTCGGCCCGCCTAACTTATAACCTTTCCGCGACGGCGCCTCAACCCTGCGAGAAAAAGAGCCAGTACACTACGGCGAGCATCACCAGCATCGCCACGTATTCCATGTGACCGCGAACCATACAAAACACACCTTCCGCACCTCCAGGCCTGCGGCCCCCGGCGGCTGCGCAGCATAATTAGGCACGCCTAAGTTATTAATCGTTGGCCCCGTGCGCACTACGGGGCTCGCAACGAATTAAAACAATCGCAACTGCATTTACAGTATGGCCAAAACTCACGCAACCCTAAAAACCAAAAAGAGCTCCGACGACTTGATTCTGATTGCAGGCATACTTTTGCTGCTTGTAGGCGCGTTCATGTTCTTTACCTATGATAATAGCCAGAAGGCTGCCAATGCAACACCGACTCCGCTTGCTTCGGTAACCCCGTCGGCAATCCCGACGGCCCAAGCGTCTGCAACGCCAACGGTTCAGGCAGTTGTGCAGGGGCCTGCTGAGGACGGGCTTGTCTTTGTCAATATGACCGAGGAAGCCGCTTACGCCGGGCTTAAGGACGGCAGCGTGGACATCTACCTCGGGTCGCTTTTGCCCAAACACGCTGTTGAGGCCAAGGATAACCCCAACATAACGCTGTACTCCGCGGCTTCGCAAATCAACGCGCTTACATTCAACCCCGCGCCTTCGGCCAACGGCACGTTCAACCCATTTGCGCTCCAGCAGGTTCGCTTTGCAATGAACTACCTCATTGACCGCGAGGCAATAGTCAAGAACGTGCACAACGGTTTCGGGTCGGTCCTTTTCACCAACCTCAACCAGGCCCACCCCAGCTACAGTGCAGTATCTTCGGTTATTGACGAGTACGGCATTTCTTACAACAAGTCTTTGGCCCTGCCAATGATTGACGCGGCAATGACCAAGGCCGGAGCAAAGAAACAGAACGGATTCTGGACTTACAACGGAAAGAACGCGACAATAATAGTGCTCATCTCGGAATCCAATGCAGATATGAGGGCAATCGCCGAGTTCACCGCAGCCGCGCTTTCCGACGCAGGCTTTGCAGTTGACAGGCAGTATATGAAGAAGGAAAACAAGACCAGCCCATATGACTTCGACCCGGCTGAACTGAAGTGGAACGTCGGCGTGGGCGCCTGGATTTACTACAGCGCCTCAAGGTACGAGGACGTGTTCTTCCCCGGGCTTGACTACCAGGATGGCTGGTACAAGTTCGAGAACAAGAAGCTGGAGAACCTGTACAAGAGGCTCTCAAACTACTCGACTGAAGCAGAATGGCAGGAAATCAACTCCGGGATTGCCAGGCTTGAGCTGAACGACTCAGTAGGGATGTGGGTTTCGGCAACTGACACGGTCTTTGCAGCAAGAAAGGAAGTGCTGGGACTTTCACAGGACAAGTTCATAGGCATTCGCTCCTACGCAAACCTGCGCGACGCCCACTCGCAAGGCAAAAAGTCGCTCACAATAGCTGCTGACTACCTTTACACCGAGGGCGACTCGTGGAACAACTACGTGGTCGAGTCGATTTCGATGATGGACGTGCACAACTCCATCACCGACCCGATTACGGTGTCAAACCCGCAGACCTTGGAGACCCAGCCGTACAGGTGGGGCTACAAGATAGAAGTTGCAGGCACTGCTGGAAAGCTTGATGTTCCTGCTGACGCGGTCTTGTGGAACACGAGCGCGGACCAGTGGCAAACAGTCGGGAAGAACATTAGCGCAACAAGCAAGACCACCTACGACCTTTCCAAGTACGTTGGCGCCAAGTGGCACCACAACGCGACAATAACCATTGCAGATGTGCTTTTCTTTGCCGCCTCGGTGTGGGACGCGTCGCTTGACAGCAAGAAAAACGAGAGCGCCTCGTTCAAGTACAATAGTTATTTTGCAACAGTGCGCGGAATCAAAGTCGCAGGCAACACACTTGAAGTGTACGAGGACTCTACTGGGTTCACCGACGACCCTTACCTGGGCTTTGCGGGAATGTTCCGGCGTGCGGTTCCGTGGGAAATCGCTGCTGCACAGGACAAGGTGTTCTACCAGTCCGACGGCAAGTACGTCCAGAGCGACTACTACAAGCCCAAGTCAAGCAACGCGACATCGCTTGTGCTTGTGAACGCCACGCACATCAAGGCAGTGACGGACGCATTGGACGGGCTGAACTACTCGCAGGTTGCACCGTACTTCACAATAGCAGGAACCGCCTACGCAACACCAGCTGACCTTACACAGAGGCAGGCTGCGGTGCACAAGTGGGTCGCGGCTTACGGCCACCTCATCGTAAGCAACGGGCCATACATGATGACTGGATTCAACTCCCAGACTGGCGCGATTACGCTGAAGGCGTTCCGCGACAGCACCTACCCGTTCGTGAATGCGGATGCAATCACCGACTTTGAGGCTTGCTCAAAGCAAGGCACCGCACTGAAGATGACCTACGCGCAGGCGCGGGCAATCGCAGCAAAGAGCGAGTGCGTTGCAAACGGCGCAACGCTTGGGACCGAGCACTGGTGCAACGACTACACCGGCACTTGGTGGATCAAGACAAGCATCGAAAAGAAGGGCTGCAACCCGACCTGCGTAATCAACGTGGAGACGCAGGCAGCTGAAATCAACTGGATGTGCACCGGAGCATTAGTGGGTTAATTTCCGTTCACTTTAGCCGGTTTTCCGGCCTTTCGTTCTTTTTCTTTCCATCCTTTTTTTGCACATATCCACCGAATAGCCGCGGATTGACTCGCCAAAAGTACATGACGGCCGTTTCATTCCAAGCCCGCCAGCCTTGGCGAACAGTATATACGTTCTTTCTGTTAAAAGAAACAATTTAAAGGTTTTCTTTCTTCTTACTTATGGTAATCTATTATGGACGATTTCGATGCAAAGCGCACATTCAAGGAAATCATAACCGAATTCCACTCAAGGGGCGTGCCGCAAGTCCTGGACAGGGACGCCAAGGTGCCAGAATACTCGAAGATAAAAAAAGTCATCGTCTTCTCCGGGCCAAGAAGGGCAGGAAAGACGTCCCTGCTTTACCTTCAGATGAAACGGCTTGAAAAGCAAGGCTCCAAAGCAACTGACTTTCTGTACTGCAACCTTGAGGACGACCGCATAGGCGGGCTCAAACAGGGACAGCTGCGCCTTTTGCTTGACGCGTACGGCGAGCTTTACCCGCAAAACCGCAAGCCAGCGGTGTTTCTTGACGAAGTGCAGGCAGTCACAGGCTGGGAACTGTTCGCCCGCAGGCTGTGCGACTCCGGCTACAAGGTGTTCGTCACCGGCTCCAACTCGCTGATGCTCGGCCGCGAAATAGCCACCCAGCTCCGCGGCAGGAACATAGTCGTCGAGGTCTTACCGCTCTCGTTTTCGGAGTTCCTGCTCTTCCGGGGGATTACCATCAAGAACAACTGGGAATACGACAAACAGAAGAACACCATACGCAAGCTGTTCGACGAGTATTTCCAACTGAGCGGCTTTCCCGAAGTCGTCCTCGAAGGCGACCTAGGCATACTCGACGAATACTTCAAGACCATGTTCTACCGGGACGTCGTCGAACGCTACAGGATACGCAACAGCGGCCTGGTACGCTTCCTCATGAACTACCTCTCGCGCAACTACTCGTGCGAGTTCTCGATATACAAGTTCAACAACGTCGCCAAGAGCAACGGCTACGTCTCAAGCACATCGGTGGTGCAAAAATACGCAGAGATACTCTCCAACACGTACTTCTGCATGTACGCCACACCACTGCAAAAGTCCCCGGCCAAGGAGGCCGCATACGGCCGCAAGGCCTACCTGATAGACCACGGCCTGGCAAACTACTTCAACGTGGACAAGGACCCCGGCCGCCTGATGGAAAACCTGGTCTGCATAGAGCTTGCCCGGCGCGGAAAAAGCCTCCACTACCTCAGGCAGAAAGGCGAGTGCGACTTCGTGACCGACGACGAGTGCATCCAAGTGACCTACAGCCTGACGGACGACAACAAAACCAGGGAAGTGGACGGGCTCGTCGAAGCGGCCAAAAGACTCAAACCAAAAAAAAGGACTATCCTGACTTACGACCAGGAAAGCGAAATCACTTCCGAAGAGCTGAAAATAAGGGTCGTACCGCTGTGGAAATGGCTACTGCACAGCCCGGACCAGACGACTTGACACGCGAAAAAAGCGTCCGGAAATCACAAGTTATAACAAAACGCCCTTTAGCAGCGCGCTCGGCCTCGGCACGTTGCACTGCACCGCCTCGGCGCAATTAAATCGGGCACCCCGCACCCGAGGATTACAAGACCTCAGAATTTAGCGGGCGCAACGGAAGCCAATGCTGCTAGGCGCGTTCGATGGTGCATAACGCAGATCCAATGCCCATGCGCCTGCACTTGCGCCATAACCCCAATAGCCGCCACGCAGGAACGCGTGAGTCGAGTGGTCGCCAACCCCACAATGCTCATTGCCAAAATCGTAACCGTAAGCGCAATTGGAATCAACATAAACCTGCCCTACGCCATAACTTGAATTCCAAGCCGCATTAGGCAAACGAGTCCAGTTCACACTCATAAAGTTCGTAATAGAAGTGTATTGAATCCATGCAGAAGCGCAAGGAACAGGCATCGTCCCATCACTACAAGCATTACTGGTAATCGAACCATCAGTCCACTCCCACACATTACCAGACAAGTCCCAGACTACATCGCCGGTCGAGAAGTAGAACGTGCGCCGGGTTTCCAAACCACGACCCTCGTTAGGGGTGAACGGGCAGGTCGCGGTTGCAACGTTTGCATTGATGGTACCATTCCACCAACCCTGTGCATCATCGGAAGACGCGTTGAAAGCCACATTGCAAGGCGCGGCATCACACTCCATGTGACCGCCGAACAAGCACGTGCTCCCAGACGAAGCGCCCGCATTGGCAGTAAACCAGTTCGCGGGAACATTGACGACATTGGAAACGACCGCGTTCCACTCGCGGTCACGAATCAAGTGATAACCCGAACCAAGAGCAGAGCAACGGTCAGCAGCATAAGTCTGGTTGATTGAGACCCAAGGGTTTCCAGACCAGTTCGAGATGGCGGTGACGCCGGATTGCTTGGCCTCGTATTTCATCATGCAGAAATCGTTGACGAGCAGCGAGGAGTTGCCGGGCACTTTGACCCAGTTGACGTCGCAAGCCTTGGTGCCGCACGAGGTAATAATCGGCTTGTCGCCCTTCAAGAGTAAGTTGGTGATACTGGAACCTCCGAGGGAGTACGCGAACTGGACGTTGGAAAGCTCGATGCCGGTCTTACCGGCGCAATCAACAGCCGGACTTGAACCGGATATTGCGCCTTGGGCGGTAACGTAAACGCTTTCGCCAACACCAATCATCAACGCGCAAGTCATTGTCGCAGAGAAGTTGTCGTTTGGCCGCGAACAATACGCGGCGCCATAATAGTCGCCGGAATAATAGGGATAAATCGGAAGGTCAACACTGCCCACGTTAACGCCATCCAAACGAAGCGTGGAAGTGCCGGTGTTCTGGACTTGAAGAATGAGGTTCGAATCAACGACTTTCGAAGACAAGACCTTAATCGGTGATAAAGAAGACCAATAGGCTTGCGACTGCTGCTGCTTCATCGAAACCTGCGAAGAAGTGGACGCGGAAGTTGCGCTTACAACAACAAGAGAAACTAAAAGAACAGCGCCAAGAATCACCAAATACTCAGTCGCGCCCTGACCACGAAGAAAACCACGAAAACGAGACCGTAAACCCTCGGAAGCCATAACAAAAAGACGGTCAAGCACTAATTAAAACTTGGCATTAACGGCCAGTTTACTCCCGCGGAAAATGAGGGAAAAACGGAAAAAACCACGGAAAGCCAAGAACATGCGCCGAACTTGCTTGAGACTTTTTGAAAAACGGAAAAAAGTTAGGCACCACCCCACCCAATCCACCCCGCACCACAGGCTAGGTAAAAATACAAAATCATATAAATAAGATTAATCTTATTCATTGAAGGTGTCAGCGATATGGAAGTGAGCATGGGAACAATCAGCGCCAGGGGCCAGGTGGCAATACCGATAGGCATCCGCGAAAAGATGCGCCTCAAGGAGGGCGAAAAAGTCATATTCCTGTGCGAGGACGACTCGCTTATGATGAAAAAAATATCCACCCTCTCTTGGGCGGAACTGACCAAGCCCCTGCGCGACGCGAAAAAGAAGATAACCGAAAGCCAGGTCAACGACCTGATCCACGCCGCAAGGGCGAAAAAAGCATGAAACGCGTCGTCCTGGACACCAACGTACTCGTATCCGGCACGTTCTGGACCGGACAATCCTTTGCAATCCTGGAACTAGCGGACAAAGAAAAAATCAGGATAGTAACCACCCTGCCAATCATACGCGAATACCAAGACGTAATAGGACGCGCTGAAATCCTGGAAAAAACAACTGAAAGCCAGAGAAAAAACGCAAGAGACACCGTACGAAAGCTGTTGACAAAAGCAGAAGTGGTCGAACCCCGCCAGGAAATCCACGCAGTGAAAGACGACCCGGATGACAACAAGATAATCGAAGCAGCTGTAGCCGGAAACGCAGGATACATCATCACGCAGGACAAACACCTGCTCTCGTTGAAAAACTACGCCGGCATACGGATTATGACGCCGGAAGACTTTCTCAAACCGTGCAACGAGTAGCGCACAACCCATCCCGAACTTTTCAAAAAGGCTATTTCGCATTCTTGCCAGATAACCAAAAGCATACTGGCGGCCATTTGCCGATTTCCTGTTTTTAACGCTGCAAAACTAAAAGTCTCCACAAACCGCTCAGCGGAAATGAACCCAGGCGAGCGTTAAAATTGTAGCGGGTGCACATATTATGTCCCCTCCTTTTCCGGAAGACAAAGCACTCCCGGACAATAGGGCCATAGGACTGATTTGGTAGCCAAAGGTAAGAGCCAAAATGCCATTTGAACTCGTCTCGGAATACAAGCCAGCTGGAGACCAGCCGCAGGCAATCGCAAAGCTAGCCGAAGGCGTGAAAAAGGGCGGAAAACAGACCCTGCTGGGAGTCACTGGATCCGGAAAAACTTTTTCCATCGCCAACGTCATCGCCAAGACCGGCAAGAAGACCCTGATAATCTCGCACAACAAGACCCTTGCTGCACAGCTTTACGGCGAACTGCGGCAGTTTTTCCCGAACAACAAGGTAGGGTACTTCGTCTCCTACTACGACTACTTCCAGCCTGAAAGCTACATACCTGCAACGGACACCTACATCGAAAAGGACGTTGACGTCAACGAGAAAATCGAGCAGATGAGGATAGCAGCATCAGCCGCATTGCTTTCGCGCGATGACGTAATCATCGTGGCCACGGTCTCGGCAATCTACGGGTTGGTCTCGCCAAGGGACTATATGGACATGTCCTACGAGCTTCGGGTGGGAGAGAAAATAACGAGGCAGAAACTTCTCAAGCAGCTGATTCAGATGCAGTACCAGCGCAGCGAGTACGACTTAATCCCCGGAAAGTTCCGCGCAAAGGGAGACACCATTGACGTGTTCCCGATGTACAACACCGGCGCGTACATCAGGGTATCGCTTTTTGGGGACGAAATCGAGTCTATCTCTGAGCGCGACTGCCTGAACAACAACAAGATTTCGTCAGTGCAGGTCCTTCGAGTCTTTCCCGCAAAGCTTTTCGTAATCCCGCAGGAGCGCATAAACAAGTCCCTGGACGGGATACGCGCCGAGCTTGCCGAGAGGCTGCCCCAGCTTTCCGAACTTGAGAGGCACAGGCTCAAGCAGCGCACCGAATATGACTTGGAGATGCTCAAGAACACCGGCCACTGCAACGGCATCGAAAACTACTCGCGCTACATGGACGTCCGCGAGCCGGGGATGCCGCCGCACTGCCTGCTTGACTTCTTCGGAGACGACTTCCTGGTTGTGGTTGACGAGTCGCACATCACGCTCCCCCAGATTACCGGGATGCAACGGGGAGACCACGCGCGAAAGAAGAACCTGATTGACTACGGCTTCCGGCTCCCAAGCGCCTACGACAACCGGCCGCTCACATTCACTGAATTTGAAAAGTACACCAAGAACGCAATCTACGTCTCTGCCACGCCTGCTGATTACGAGTTCCAGAACTCAGACGTGGTTGTTGAACAGCTTGTGCGGCCAACTGGCCTGCTTGACCCCAAGCCGGAAGTGCGTCCGACTATTGGCCAAATCGACGACTTGGTGCGCGAGCTCAAGGCCTTGGAAAAGAAGGGCTGGCGCGCGTTCGTGACCACGCTCACCAAGAGGATGGCCGAGGACCTCACGGATTACCTGATCAAGGAAGGAATCAAGGCACGCTATTTGCACTCGGAAATCGAGACGCTTGAACGCACTGACATCCTGCGCAGGCTCCGGCTGGGAGAGTTCCAGGTGCTGGTTGGAATCAACCTGCTCCGCGAAGGGCTGGACATACCAGAAGTCGCGCTGGTCGCGGTTTTTGACGCGGACAAGGAAGGTTTCCTGCGCAATGCACGCAGCTTAATCCAAGTATTCGGCAGGGCCGCGCGCAACGTGGACGGCAAGGTCATAATGTACGCTGACAGGATGACAGACTCGATGAAACAGGCAATCGAGGAGACCACGCGCAGGCGCGCCATCCAGGAAAAATACAACATCGACCACAACATCACTCCCAAGACAATCATCAAGGCAGTTGAGAAGACCGAAGCCGAGGTCGGCCAGACGCGCAACTACGCAAGAAGCGAGCTTGCGCACCTCATCATCGACACCGAGGCGCAGATGAAGACTGCTGCTGACGAGATGGACTTCGAGAACGCAATAATGCTCCGCGACAAGCTGGCCTCCTTGCGCAAGCAGATGACGCAGAAAGAAAGGGATGCTGATTACCAGAAGAAAAAAACAGCGGACAAGGCCGAAGCAAAGATTGTTGCCAAGGCCGCGGCAAAAGCGGAGAAAGCACAGGCAAAGAAGACATTGAAGGCAAAGGAATAGGCAGAATTGGAACCAGCTAGTAAGCAAAAAGAATAGACAGGGAATTGAGACAAGCCAGTAGGCAAAAGAACGGAAAAGAAATAGGCAGGAAAAACGGAAAAAGAAGGAAGAAAAGAAAAACAAAAAAAATCCAAAAGGCGAACATACTTATGCAGGACAAAATCATCGTACGCGGGTGCCGCGAGCACAACCTCAAGAACGTCAACGTCGAAATCCCGAAGAACAAGCTGACCGTTTTCACGGGGATTTCAGGAAGCGGCAAGTCCAGCCTCGCGTTTGACACTATTTACGCGGAAGGACAGCGCCGCTATGTGGAGTCGCTTTCGGCGTACGCGCGCCAGTTCCTTGGGATGATGAGCAAGCCCGACCTTGACTCCATTGACGGGCTCTCGCCTGCAATATCCATCGAGCAAAAATCTTCCTCGAACAACCCGCGCTCAACAGTTGGAACGATTACCGAAATCTACGACTACCTGCGCCTGCTTTACGCGCGCATCGGCACTCCGCACTGCCCGGTTTGCGGGAACAAAATCTCAAGCACAACAATTGACGCCATAGTCACCGCGATAATGGCGCAAAAGCAGGGGACTAAAGTGCAGATCCTCTCTCCTGCAGTCGAGGGCAAGAAGGGCCAGTACGAGAAGTTCTTTGCTGACCTGTCAAGGCAGGGCTACTCGCGCGTGCGCGTGGACGGCGAGCTTTACGAAATCGGCTCGGAAATCAAGCTTGAAAAGAACGTCAAGCACTCCATCGAAGTTGTTGTTGACCGGCTTTCCATTGACGACACGCAAAAGCAGCGCGTGTACGACGCGGTTTCAACCGCAGTCAAGCTTTCCAAGGGCGCGGTAATCGCAATCATCGGCTCCGAGGAAAAGAGGTTCTCGACTTTGAACGCGTGCATCGAGCACGGAATCTCGATTGGCGAATTGGAGCCAAGGATGTTTTCGTTCAACGCACCGTTCGGCGCGTGCCCTGAGTGCCACGGCCTTGGGGTGAAACTTGAGTTTGACGAGGATTTGATTATTCCCGACAAGACCAAGACGCTCCTGGAAGGCGCGATTGAGCCCTGGGGAAGCGACTTCAACGGCTACCGCGCGCAGGCGCTTTCAAGCGTGGCAAAGCACGTCGGGTTTGACATGTACACGCCGGTGTGCAAGCTTTCCAAGAAGCACCTGCAAATCATACTACACGGCACTGATGAGTCAATCCCGTTCAACTACAAAGCAAGGAACGGCTCCGCGAAATGGTCCCGCGTTGGCAATTTCGAGGGAGTTGTGCCCCAGCTTGATCGGCTCTACCACGAGACCGACTCGCCCGAGCGCAGGCAGGACATGGAAAAGTACATGCGCGAGACGCTGTGCCCGGCATGCAAGGGAGCGCGGCTCAAGCCCGAGATGCTCTGCGTAAAAGTCGGCGACAAGAACATAATCGAGGTCACCGACCAGTCAATAGGAAAATGCCTGGAGTTCTTTGCCGAGCTCAAGTTCTCCGATTACGAGAACAGTGTTGCAAAGATGATACTCAAGGAAATCCGCGACCGCCTGCTTTTCCTGCACGAAGTGGGCCTGGACTACCTCACGCTCTCGCGAAAAGCCGGGACGCTTTCAGGAGGCGAGTCCCAGCGCATCCGGCTTGCCACGCAGATTGGAAGCAACCTGTCGGGAGTGCTTTACATACTTGACGAGCCAAGCATTGGCTTGCACCAGCGCGACAACGAGAAGCTGATTGCAACCCTGCGCAGGCTGCGCGACCTGGGCAACACGGTAATCGTTGTTGAGCACGACGAGGACACCATACTCGCAGCTGACCACGTTGTTGAAATCGGGCCAGGAGCCGGAAAGCACGGAGGCCAGATTGTCGCAACCGGCACGCCCCTTCAAATCAAGCAGAACAAGGACTCGCTCACCGGCCAGTACCTTGCAAAGCTCAAGACCATCCCCCTCCCCCTTAACCGCAGGCCGATTGGCGACAAGTTCGTCACCGTGCGCGGCGCGCATGAGAACAACCTCAAGAACATCGACGCATCGTTCCCGCTTGGCGTGTTCACCTGCGTGACCGGGGTAAGCGGCAGCGGAAAAAGCACGCTTGTTCTTGAGACGCTCGAGGCTGGCTTGCACAGGCAGCTCTACAATTCAACTTGTGCAGTCGGCGCGCACAACAGCATCGAGGGAGTCGAGCACATTGACAAAGTTATTTCCATTGACCAGCAGCCAATCGGACGGACTCCGCGCTCAAACCCTGCCACATACATCGGCGTATTCACACCCATCAGAGAGCTTTTTGCCAGGACGCAGGACGCGCAGGTGCGCGGCTTCGGCCCCGGAAGGTTCTCGTTCAACGTCGCCGAAGGCCGGTGCCAGGACTGCGACGGCGACGGGCTGAAGAAGATTGAGATGCACTTCTTGGCGGA
>Ga0074195_1004008_pt1 | contig 12730 bp, 14 predicted proteins | sample EPASupsiteHSE623_FD_64525 | JGI IMG/M metagenome (GOLD analysis project Ga0074195, IMG submission 64525) | Bioremediated contaminated groundwater from EPA Superfund site, New Mexico - Sample HSE6-23 | ecosystem: Environmental > Aquatic > Deep subsurface > Groundwater > Contaminated ...
TGACCCTACTACTCTAGCAAAAAAGGGGGCAATTAATTGCCCCCCTTAAGCTATCATCAGCCTTGATAGTCGAACCGCCGACCGGCATTTGGCTGTCCACCGTCATATGCTTGTGCGACGCCGTGTTGCTGTTGTAGCTGATTCATATTGATTTTAAGCATAAGCGATATTTTCTGGTTCTCCTGCCTGATGGCTGCAAGCACTGCCTGCCCCTCTAGCGAGTGCTTAAAGGTACCATCTGAGGCGTGATCAATTATCTTTTGCAGTTTATCACGCTGAGACATTATTTCATTAAACAAATCAAAATCTTTGCGGGTCAAGAACTTACTCATCTCGCGGGTAAGAAACAGGTAATCTTGCCAAAGCCCGTTGGCAGACCGCACGTTACTTTGTTCAACCATTTAACGGCCTACCGCGTGAGCCATACCTGCGGTGTTAGCTGAACGAACTTTCTTCATAGCTTCAGCCCAAGTATCACGTAAATCTTTAATCATATTTCGAGCTTCTTGCAACTGCTCTTTATCTTTTTTTATATTTCCTTGAACCAAACGATATACAATATAATCATAAAGCGACATCCAATTTTTAGATATCTCCTGTTTCATGTCCAGTGTAATCATAAATTCGTGAATAATATCCTGTGCTCGAAGATTACTCTCATTGGATTTGGTATAGTCCTTGCCATCGAGCGCAATTATACTTTCATCAACAAACTTAATGGCACCGTTATAAAGCATAAGTGTCAACTGCTCCGGCGATGAAGTCATTATTTGTTGAGTTTTATATGCATTGGCCATATTCATCGTATTGGTCATGATTTATCATCCTTCCTACTGACTCCCAAGCTGCTGCGACAACCAACTACTCTGCTGGTTCATTTTGTTTAAAGCTACTTCCATAGCATCAAATTGTTTATAGTAGCGATCTTCTTCGTCTGCAAGCCGGGTATTCATTCTATCCAGTTGCTTAGCGTAATCGTCGATTTGTTTTCCCATACGGCTAACGATTTCATTAGCCGTAGCACTTCGGCCTGCCTCTCCGGCTATTTTATCGGAAGCTACTGTCAACGAATCGTATAGGCGTGAGTAGACACCTTTCTCTGCTGTTGTATTTCCGGTTGCACCAAAAAGTTTATACGCAATATCCGGATCAGCATTAAGTGCCTCTTTCAGCTTGGCTTCGTTAAGATAAAGTTTTCCGCCTTCAGTATAGTCGCCTGTCGTAATACCTACTGCAGCAGGATTCTTATACGAACCGGACAGTCCCGCAATAGCGTCAGTAAAATTATTACGCATATTTCGAACTAGTTCCTGAAGAGTCTGATTATTATGCAACAAACCGCTATGGGCTTTTTCTTCCCACGCCTTAATCTGACTTTCTTTCATGTCGGTCATTTCATCTGCTGTTAAAGGCATATAATTCTTATAATAAGTCTCGTTTAATTCTGCATTAATACTATCGAGCGTCTTATTATAAGTATCAATAAAAGTTTTAACACTCGATACTATCTTATCAGTATCAGTAGTAACAATAACCTTAGCTGGCGTTCCTGTTTGAGTTTTGTCATTGAGTGTATAGGTAACACCGGCCACGGTAAAGGAATTATTTGCTTGCTCCATGCTAATACCGTCAAGAGTTAGATCAGCATCAATTCCCTTTTTCCCCACTACATCAAGATTTAGCTCACTTGCGAGAAAATCGAGTGCCGCAGGATCACTCCCGCTAAAATCAAGCGCAGCTCCAGTATTGAAAGATAGCTTACCATTAACATAACTTGCGGCTCCAGGCCATTGAGCGTTTAATTTGTTCACAAATGTATCCATTGTGTCTGTTCCGGTATTTAGGTCTATCGTTTTAGGGGCATCCGTCCCACTCTTAATCTTTAAAGTTAGTTTACCTCCGTTAAGGTCTGGGAATCGGTTCTGCAGCCCTTTATCAATTTCACTACCGAACATCTCTGTACCACTAGTAATCCCAGTTGAAGAAATATTTGAAAGAGGAGATAGTTTTAATTTACCTGCTAAGAAACTTATTGCAGAAGCGTCACTGCCAGATAGGTCAAGAGTGCCTGTTGTAGCACTAATGCTAAACTTTCGGCTAAGTGCATCATAACTAGCAGTTGCATTTACGCCAGCATTGGCAATTTTATCCTGCAGCGTTTTAAGCGAATCAACAGCAGTATTAATTGATACTGTCTTAATTGTCGAGCCATTCCTCAGCATTAATTGAAATGTGCCTGACAGGCCTTCAAATTGCTTAGATAGTGGGAGCTCATCTGGCAGATTATACATTGCGGAGCTACTAGATACTCCCGTTGCCGAATCAATACCTGTGAGTGTTCCAAGCTTTAGATTATTTGCCAGAAAATCGTTACCAAGTGTGTCGCTTGTAGTAATATCGAGGGTTTTGCCATCCATTGCCTTTATAGTAAATTCGCCTGTAGCTTGATTAATACTGGCCTGTGCTTTTCCGGTGCTATTGATCTTACTAACAATCGAAGCAAGACTGTCAGTAGCTAGATCAATCTTAACTGCAGCATTAGAACCATCATTGAGATTTAGCTCAAAACTTCCTGCCAAGCGGGAAAATTGGGCTGCTAAGGGAACGGTCCCTAGTGGGGCAGACAAGGCACTTGTGCTAGTTGTCCCGGTGGAGGTAACAGCACTTAAACCTGTGAGATTTAGGTTGTTTGTCAAAAGATTAACTGCTGCGGCATCACTGCCGGTAGCTAAGTCCAATGTTCCGCTAGCAGTCTTAACGGTAAATTTACCAGTGGCAGAATCAAAACTAGCTGATGCATTTACCCCACTTGCATCAGTTATCTTCCTCGCTAGGCTAGACAAACTATCTGTCGCTTCAATTTGAATAGAAGTTGTATTTGTACCATTGGTTAAATTTAGCTTAGCTGAGCCGCTAAAGCCAAATTGACTAGCTAGAGTAGCATTAACATTTGCAGTACTAGACGCACCATCTGTTGTTGTGGTCGAAGTTGGACTTAGTTTTAATTTGTTTATAATAAAGTCCATACCTGCAGCGCTGCTGCCAGAAAAATTTATACCTGAACCGGCACCTGTATTCCCTGTAGATAAGAATACCCGGTCTAAAGTGGCATCATAATTAGCATATAAGTTCACTCCCGCACTATTGATCTTGCTGGTAAATTCATATATGCTCTGTGACGGATCAACTGTTATGGTTTTTGAGTTTGATCCGTTAGAAACAGTAATATCAAACTTGCTTGAATTCATACCAAATTGACTAGCAAGCGTATCTTTAGAGGTTCCCTTAGTTATACCCTCTGCACTTGTTTGGCTAACCCCTTCCGCCAGACGGCGGACTTCGATTGAATGGCTGGCATTGCCGGCTGATGCGTTTGCCGTAGCAGTTACAGCTCCCTGGTTGGTAGATGAGGCCTTCCTTACAATTAAGGCAGACTGAAGTTTACTATCAAAGACTGTATTACGGAAGTCTCGGATAGTGTTGTACATCACATTATAATCAGCCTTTTTCCATTCCGTCTGGGTTTTCTTCTTATATAGACTATCATATTGAACGCGGCGAGCTTTCATGAGATCTTTGACCATCTGATCAACATCCATACCAGAACCACTCAGCCCATAAGTACGTATTGCCATTATTCTTCCTCCCTAACGCGACACGTGGAATTAAGCTTTTTTGTCAAGTAATAATCCTACGTATTCTCGGATCTTTGCTATAGTGTCCAAAAACTCATGCGATGGGAACTCACGAAGAACCTTCTGATCCTTTGTGTCAACAACCTGTACCATGAGCTGCTGGGTTTTTTCATGCATTGTAAATTGAAGGTCAGCATTCATTAATTGCATAAATTTATTCATTTCTTCGGTCATAGTCTTCAAATCATTACCACTAATTTGCTGCTTTTGCGTGTTCTGGTCGCCTTTTTGTAATAAAGCTATAGATTGACTAGCTTTATCTATACCATCGTTTTTTGCAGTATTAGTCTTTGTATCCACAGTGTTACTGGGGGAAAGACCGTTAATATTCGTACCGATGGTTTTTACAATATTGACATCCATGTCATACCCACCCCTGTGCATCCTTTTTCTAATATTTATATCGATTAAAATTGCTAATTTCTTTAGTCTTTTTAGAAAAATAATTCACTTTGTTAAGTGAGCTGTGCTGTTTATACAAAATATAATTTGAATTAAACAAGGTGGTCTACCAAAATAATGATAGACCACCTTATTAGTCATAATAAAGTTAATTCAGATAAGGCATTGGCTTGTGCGTCTCCATCTAAGCCCCTGTAGTACGCCTTGATACGGTTGCGTTTTTCTTGGGCATAATGCGGTCGCATATAACCTTTGCTAAAGGTTACTAAACAAAAATAAAAGGCCCCCAAGGGGGCCTTTTATTTTTGTTAAGATTAACGAAGAAGTTGAAGAACGCCTTGCGGAGCTTGGTTAGCTTGAGCCAACATAGCTTGAGCAGCTTGGGAAAGGATGTTGTTCTTTTGGAAGTTCATCATTTCTTTAGCCATATCTACGTCGCGTACACGGGACTCAGCAGCAGTTAAGTTCTCGCTGGAAGTTCCGAGGTTAGAGATAGTGTGCTCTAAGCGGTTTTGGAAAGCACCAAGCTTGGAGCGCTCAGCCGATACGGTTTCAATAGCGTCATTGATAACTTTGATAGCTGCAGTGGCGCTAGTATGGGAAGAAACGTCAAGAGCAGCTTCTTTCACAGTTGAGCTAGTTCCATCGGTTACATTGTTTACAGTTGAGAAGCCTGCATCCCCAACCTTACCAGTGAGTTTGAGTGCAGATGCACGCATATCATTGATATCCATAGTGAAGCTTTGTCCTTTGTTAGCGCCTACTTGGAAGGTAGCTTTGAATTCTTCTTGTACGCCACCGTCTGTAATATCAAGAGTTGCGGTCGTTCCTGTCGCTTTAGTGGAAAGTGTTACAGTACCAGCTCCGTCATCAGTAGCAATAATTCCTTCGACTTTGTTGCTTAATTGTGAAGCAACAACATCAGCCAATACATCTTCAGTGTTGGCAGTTGCATTGATAGCATCACTAATATTTACACCTATAGCATTTCCAGTATATGCGCCTTTAGTAGCATCGTAGAACTCTACTTGCTGGCCATTAACCGTAAAACCTTTTCCAACTAACGCAGTGGCCTTAGTCGAATCGGTTACAGCTGTAAGGTCTAAAGCTTCTGTAGCTGCAGTAGATGCAGTTGTAGTTCCCACACCAGCAGTTGCTGTATCGCCTACAAAGTTTCCTGGAGTAGCTGCACCTGTCGCGTCAAAGGTCGAAATATTACCAGCAGCCCCATCGAAGGTACCGCCTTTTACTGCAGTAATTGTTACGACACCGGCAGCATCGGAAGTTGCTGTGTAATTACCTTTTAATGTTTCGTTGGCATCTATCATTGCTTGGAATGCATTAGCGAGACCATCTCCAGCATTATTCTTATCAGCAGTACCAGCAATGTTTATATCAGCAGCAGAGCTTGTAACATTGTATGCCGCTGAATCAGCTTTGGTAGTGTCGTTTGCTACGAAGGTAGCAGTTAATGTAATACCGTTCAAGTCAATCGCGATGGCATCAGTATCCACCGCTGCTGCACTTAGTGTGATTGTTGCAGTTGCTTGCGTATGTACTACATCGGTTCCTGCATCGGAAAGTGGTGTACTAACCAAACCTGACTTTGCTAAATTAGCCTTTCCATCACCCTTCAGCAAGCTCTGAGTATTGAACTCAGTTGTGTTGCCAATACGGTTGATTTCTGAGGAAAGTTGGTTAATTTCTTTTTGGATCTCGCCACGGTCAACGCCGACGTTAGTATCATTGGACGCTTGGGTAGCAAGTTCGCGCATACGCTGAAGGATGTTATGAGTTTCGCTCAAGCCGCCTTCTGCAGTTTGAATCATGGAGATACCGTCTTGGGAGTTACGAACAGCTTGGTCAAGACCACGGATCTGACCGCGCATTTTTTCGCTGATTGCAAGACCAGCAGCATCGTCGCCTGCTTTATTGATGCGAAGACCTGAAGACAATTTAGCCAGGGAGTTAGCGCTGTTAGCGTTGTTAGTGCTCAGCTTGTTATAGGTGTTCAGAGACGCCATATTGTGATTGATAATCATTGTTTATTCCTCCTTGATTTTCCTATACGGGCATCCTTGCCCATATTTATTTGGTACCAGTGATGACTCCCGCCGGCCGGTCAGGTTATTATCACCGGATACTTTCACTATATATATCGGAGCAATTTTGAGTTTACTTAAGGGGTATTTTGTTGTTTTTTATTATTTTTTGATATCTTTAAAGATATCAAAAGTGTTAATATTCGCCGGTACTACCGCTTGTCTATTTTCAGCGGCGATTGCATCGTATATTTCTCCACGATAAATCTTAATGCTTTTAGGAGCATCGATTGCTAAACGAATACTTTCTCCCTTAATTTCGGAGATAGTAACTACTATATTATCCCCTATAACGATACGTTCTCCGACCTTTCGTGTCAAAGCCAGCATAACTATCTGCCTCCTTGTGATGAAGCTTGTTTAGGGAGGCCGTTAGGAAGAAGAGGCTGACGGGTCGTATAGGATGTTTTTTCAAGAATAATTTGAGCCGCGATTTTTTTGTGCCAATTCACGACTATTGGCGCGACTAAATTGACAGTAGCATTTTGAATGGTTTCACGAACAGTGACGATATTAAAAATATGCGGCGGGTTTTCATTAGATAGTTCTAGCTCAGAGACTAATTCGTCGGCTAAATTGAAGGTGTAGTCTTTAATAAATGAAAAGGGTTCAACAATGACAAAGGTCAAGTCAGGATTAGCAATTGATTGCAAAAAGGCAAATGGGCTATCTTCACCTTGTGATAAAAAAGCAAATTTTTTTTCTTCAGGGAAGCCCGGTATTCCGTCGCAGAATTTTAGGATATTATCTTCTGGAACGTCTAATGCGCCGAAACGCGTTGAGTTAATATTCACTATATGCACCTCACTAAGTAGTTTATTAATGGCCGTAACACACCCCGCCCTCCGGGCACCCCTCTCAAGAGGGGATTATATTGGGGTGAAGTTATATAGAAGGCACTTGGTACCTGCCAAGTGCCTTCACTATGCCTTTACGTCATATTTGTTTGCGGTTGTCCAATATCTGATACTTTGGTACCGGGCAACATGTATATCAAGGGTACCACGTTGCAGATCGCTCTTTACATTACCGGGCTGAAAGGAAATATCAACGTTACCTGGTTTTACGTCTACTTGATGCGGTGTAAGTTTATACCTCACTTCAGGCGCGGCAATATGCGCCCAGGTAAAATCCGGTGGTTCAGAATAGTTTGCTTCAGCCGCCATATCGGCTATTGGATTGCCTTTATTCTCAATGCTGGCCAGGCGTTCACCTTCTTGAGCAATCCGCCCAATTGTTTCATAAGCTGTCTGCCGGCCGGCATCGGCGTTATCCCGAGCCATGTCCTGAAGATTTTTTATACCGATGGAGTATCGATAGGCAGTATTATCAATTTCAAGTTCACCTTTGGCCTGACGAATTTCAAGCTTTGCTGGTTCAGTATGAATTTGAATTTGGGGACGAGTTGTTTGGAGGTTGAGAACAGGTCTGGTAGTATTGATACTTAGTTTTGCATTTTGACTTGAGATATTGAGGCAGAGCAAGCTTAGCCCTCCTTTACACACCCCGCCCTGTGGGCACCCCTCTCAATAGGGGAATTAAGTAACTATCTTAAGAAATCAACTAACGACGTAGGCATAATCTTTGCGCCGACTGAGAGTGCCATTCGATATACGTTTTCACTGTTTTTAAAGTCAATTATGGCTCTAGGGATATCCAAATCCTCATTTGCCGCTACATCGCCAGTAATTATAGTATTCTGGTTTTCCATCATGCTTTCGGCCATTTCATATGACGCCATACGAGTACCCAACTGCGTTTGCGCCTGCAGAATACTAGAATGGTCTTTATCAATATAATCCAATCCAATTTTTGAAAGCCAAGCCTGGTCTTCTTGAGTACCGCTTTGAAGATGATTCTTGATTTCTATAAGGTGATTAAGTATCTCCTTCGAATCCCCGAATAATTCTAACCCGGTAAGGTTAACACTGTCCTGGTCAGGAGCTACCAACCCGGGTTGGATAGTCATAGATATCTTGCCCCCATCACCCTTGTAAGTAATATCATCGCCTGAGCGAATAAATGGCTGCTGTTTATCATTTTGTCCGGCAAATATATACCTATCCCCGATTTTTGTATTACTAACATTTATAATGTGGTTGATAATATTATTTACTTCTTCACCAATTGTCTTAACGGCATCCTGCGGATTGCTTCCATTGGCAGCCTGAGTAACCTTTTCTTTGATGTTTATCATCATAGAGTTAATGTCAGAAATTGCCCCATCCGTTGTATCCATCCAAGACAAAGCATCTTTGAGATTTTGGGTATACTTTTCATTCGAAGCGAGATTTGTATTAAATCTCAGACTGCGAATAGTTTTTATCGGGTCGTCTGACGGCCTGTGTATGGCCTTACCGTCTGCAAGCTGTTCTTGGATGTCATTCTGGCGCTCTAGTGACTTATTAAGGCTATTTAAAAAATTATAAGTTATTGTATTGTTTGTAATTCGCATTATTTCACCTCTTATCTGCCGACTACGCCTGTACCATTGATAAGCTTATCAAGCATTTCGTCCATAGTAGTAAGTACCCTGGCTGCCGCATTATAACCTTTTTGGAAACGTATCATGTTAGTCATTTCTTCATCCATATTTACACCAGCTGTTGATTCACGCCAGTTTTTAATCTGGTTGACGAGCGTCTTCTGGTTGTCTGTCATACGCTCAGCATTTTGTGTTTGGACACCCAGCTTACCTATTAAAGAATTGTAGTAGGTATCGAGTGATGAGCCTTTGCTAAGCACACCTACATAGGTAGATCCAAGAATATCGCGAACGTCGACTTTTAAAGCTTGTCCTAGTCGAATGGCATTATCACCGCTTGCATTGCCTTGAGGCGGCGTGAATGAATAGGTATTATTAAGCGCATTATCAGAGTCTTCTGCAATAGTTACCGTAAGACCATCTTTAAGGGTAATTGTTGATGGAACACTCGTGGTAGCAGCCGTTACCTTAGCGGCAATCCAACTTGCACCATTATCCGTACTATAGCTAGCTCCCGTAACTCCGCCACTTGAATTCACAGTATCAATTCTAACCTGGAATTTAACGTTGCTTGCACCGCTATAGGTGCCACCAACATTTAGCTTTCCTCCTGAGGTGTTGCTTTGTAGGACGGTTAACTCTCCTGGTGAAGTTTTAGCCGCAATCTTATCTAAGCCGGCCAAGCCATTAAATAACTCAGGGTTGACTTTTAATTCACTAAGCCAGTCACCTTTTCCTCCGGAAAACCCAGCGTAGTCCGAGTCTGTTAAGCTGGCATCTCCATCACCAAAGAAGTTGTTTTTAGTACTATCGTCCGTACCATAGCCGCTTCTGTGAACGGCATTAAAATCTTTCAGCAAGAATTCGCTTATAGTAGACAGCTGATTTAGATAGCCCTTAGCTCCTATCTCTTCATTATCGCGAGCCTTAATTAGCGCTTTAATTTCACCGTTAGTGAACTCTAATTTCTGAGTGGACCCTTCCGCAAAAACATTCAAAACTTCATATTTATAATCGGCATCCTGACTTTGAGGATCCGTTGTTAGCTTTGTATAACCATTCCCATTAACCAAAGTAATACCGGCTGTTTGGATGTTGTAATTACCGTGTTGGTCTTCAGTAACTCTAACACTTGTAATAGAGGAGAGCTGATCAACCAGCACATCACGCCTGTCCCGCAGGTCGTTGGCATGATCAAGACCGCCTACCTCGATATTAACAATCTGCTTATTTAAAGATGCTAATTCCTGAGATATTTGATTAACTTTGTCAACTTTAATCTTAAGCACAGAATTAATATCTGATATCATGTCTTTTAACTGCTGAGCAGAATGCTGTACGGCATCGACGACCTCTACGCCGCGCTGCCGTAAGGCTGTGCGGGCACCATTATCGGAAGCATTGGTCGATAAAGTCTGCCATGCACTCCAAAACTGATTTAGAACTGTTTGGATACCTGTATCCGAAGGCTCGCTAAAGACTCCCTCAATTTTATTAAAGGTATCCAAGGTAGTTTGTCCATACCCCAAGGAGGAGGTTTCTTTCCACATTTGCTGGTCAACAAAAGTATCACGGGCACGCATAATAGAATCTACCGTAACCCCTGTTCCTAATTGCATTACTCCGCGATTTCCGAAAATGTCCTCACTTCTCGTTGTCACAAGATTTACATTCTGCCGCGAATAGCCCTCAGTATTTGCATTTGAGATGTTATGACCAACTGTGTCAAGCGCTACTTGCTGAGCATATAAACCGCGCACTAACGTATTTAAACCACCAAAACTAGAACTCATCTATTTCAACTCCATCTAATAGCAAATTTCATTCACACTTTAGCGTCAAAGAGCACCCGCGCAGGAGCTGTAGTCTTTTCAGCAGATAGCCCTTTGGGGGCATAAGTAGGCCCCGAGGTATTCTGGGCAAGAACGTTTATATTATAATTTATATAGGTAAGTGCTTGCTGGATAAGCTTCGTGTTAGTCTTGTTTAGCGGAACCAACTCGGTGAGCACTTTGTCGAAGTCGCTGCTTAACGCTTCCAGTCTTTTAGCCATTTCAGGATCAGCTAATTGTTTAGTTTTCTCGAGTGTAATGTCATCAGGTTTTAATCCAAAAGATGTTCCTATTTCCTGGATGATACTTTCTCGCTGAGCATCCAACTTACCGGTCTGCAGAATAAGGATTTCTTCACGCTTAGTTAGCGTCTCAAGCTCCTGAGCCTTAGCTGCGACAAGAATCTCACGTTTTTGTTTGCTGATTGCTAAAATTGCTTGGTACAGGACCAATATCTCAGAAAGATTATTGATAAGTTTATCCCAAAGCTGGTTCACGGCTTCCTCCTTCTAGCGCAAACGATCGGCTTGCGCATGAGCTATAATCTTGTCTGCAATATCTTTGGAATCAACTTGGTAAGTGCCTTCTTCATAACGCTTCGCAAGCTCAGAAGTTTTGCTTTCCCGTACATCAGGCAGTTTTTTGATAGCCTGAAAAATCTGTGCAAAATCCTTCGCTTCTGAAGATAAAATAACTTCATCTTTTTGTTGAGCCGCTCCCGGTTTATCAGTCTTAGTATTTTTTACGACTTTGCTTTGTTCGCCGTACGCCTTTAAAATATTTTGAATTGGTTTGCCTGGAATGATCATATTCTCTATCCACCTCGCAATGTCCGTACTGTCTGTTAATAATATCGACAAAAATGGCAGGGAACTTAACCCCTGCCATCAAATTATTTTTATTTTTTATCAATACCACTTGAATACATACGCTCATGTGACTTCCGCGACTCTTTTGCCTCTGCTGGCTGCCAATTTTTTTCCGTCACCGGACGCATTTGATCGAGAATATCTTTACTGCACCTTGCACAAAGCCTTCCTTCGCTTATCGGAGCACCGCAGCTTTCACAAGGATACGTGACTTCGAAATCACTGAAAACTCGCCCCCGCTTTAACATTCTCATTATAATACTTTCTTTTACCCCGGTAGCTTCATGAATCTCCTTCAACGATGCTTTTCTTGCCTCACGCAGAAAATCTACCACTTTAAGTTCATCATGTTCTACTTGTTCGTAACAAGCATGACACATGCCACTAGGATTTTCAACAAATAGTCTGCCGCATTCAGGGCAATTTTTTAGACCCATGACAACTTCCCCCTAACAAGTCAATTAGAATTAATAGCTGTTATTAGTATAATCGATATTTTTTCGCATTTCCATTATACTAAATTTTTCGACAATTGACAGGGTTATTTGATTATTTCCCTGGAAATAATACATTTTTTTCACAGTCAAGCAGGATTATATCGTTTTTTAGCTAAACTAGTATAATTGATATACTAGAATCTTAAGTGAAAGGCAGTTTGTCGTGTTTATGCTGACACTCATGCAGGAACCAGATGCGTATACCGGTAAGCCAGAGATGCTTAGCGACGTCATCACCACTTTTACGCATCTGCTCGAACTTAAAAACTATAAATTATATTTGCATAGTCAGCAAGTGGCCAATTACGCCGTGAGCGTTGCAGCTAAAATGAGACTGCCGCGTGAAGAAATCGAGCGAATTCGTGTCGCTGCTTTGCTGCACGATATTGGACATTTAACTGTACCTAATGCTATCATTGGCAAAATGCCTTATGTGACGACGCGGGAACTGAGCGTATTTAAAAATCACTGTAACGCCGGCAGTTATATGATGGAAAGCATAACTTCCTGCCAGGAGCTTATTCCCTATATTCGCTATCACCATGAACGGTGGGATGGAAAAGGATATCCAAAGCGTCTTAAGGGCGTTAACATTCCGCTCGGGGCCCGAATAATCGCTGTAGTTAACCACTATGACCGATATATAAATCCTTGCACCAAGAATTGGGTTAAAACAAAAGATGAAGCAGTTCGTGAGCTTTCCAGTCTATCCGGAATGGCATTTGATCCGGATGTTGTTAAGGCTTTTATTGATGCTTTGGGTTAAAGAAACACGGCTATTAAGCCGTGTTTTTTCGTTTGAAAATATCAAATTCAGCCTCTTGGGCAATTTAACCGCCAGATAGTAT
>Ga0074195_1004010_pt1 | contig 12725 bp, 8 predicted proteins | sample EPASupsiteHSE623_FD_64525 | JGI IMG/M metagenome (GOLD analysis project Ga0074195, IMG submission 64525) | Bioremediated contaminated groundwater from EPA Superfund site, New Mexico - Sample HSE6-23 | ecosystem: Environmental > Aquatic > Deep subsurface > Groundwater > Contaminated ...
CATTCATAATAAAATCACATTTTAAATTTAATTTTTCATAATTCATTTTTTTATTTCATTATTTTTCATTTCATTTTTTCTTTTAATTTTTCCTTTTCATAACCTGTTTCGCGCCGTTTTCGTTCGGCGGGACCGAGCGCTTCGCGGTTTGAGACGAGTGCTTCGCAGTTAGTTTTTCCTTTTCATTATCAACGCAGTTACATTATTTCCGAATCCGCCGAAATTACAGCAGTAAGCGCTTTGTGCATTCTTGATTTGCATTTCGCCTGCCTCGCCCTGCAATTGCTTTGTAATCTCACAAGCTTGCGCTACTCCAGTTACTCCAACTGGATGACCGCGTGCTTTCAAACCACCGCTTGGATTAATTGGAAAAGCGCCATCTTTTTGAGTGATGCCTTGTTCAAGCGCTTTAAATCCAGTTCCTTTTTCAAAAAAACCAGCGTCCTCTGATTCAACAATTTCAAGAATTGAAAATGCATCGTGTAATTCAGCAAAACTAATGTCTTTGGGAGTTAATTTTGCCATTGCAAAAGCTTGCTTGGATGCCTCGCGAACTGAATTCAAAATTGTTGGGTCAACTCGTTCGTGAACAGCTAAAGTGTCAGTTGCTTGTCCAATTCCTGAAAGAAAGACTGGAGTGTCAGTGAATTCTTTAGCGCGTTCTGCATTGCATAAAATAATTGATGCGCTGCCATCACTTACTGGACAGCAATCATACAATCGCAGTGGATCAGCCACTAGCGGATTATTAATTTCTGATTCAGGTTCAAAGCAAATTCCTTCCATTGTAATTTCTTGTTGAACGTGCGCAAAAGGATTCTTGCAACCATTCTTTTGATTCTTGACTGAAACCATTGACAAGTGTTTTCTTTCCATTCCGTATTTATGCATATACAAGCGAGCAAGCATTCCAGCTAATGAAGGTAATGTAACGCCGTGAACATACTCGGCTTCAGGATGCGCCATTGTTGCAACATAATCAGTTACTGTTGCATTCGAGACTTGACGCATTTTATCACAGCCAGTCACCATTACAATATCGTGGACTCCAGATGCAATTGCCATGTAAGCCTCGCGAATGGCGCGGCCGCCTGCTGCATTTCCATTTTCAATTCTGTTTGCAGCGCAAGGCAATAAACCAAGAGTGTCAACTAATGCGCTTGCAGTTCCAACTTGATGATTTAATTCACCTGCAAACAAGCTTGACAAGTAAAGCGCGTCAATATTTTTTTCACTCATTCGAGAATTTTCAAGCGCTCGCAAACTTGCTTTTGCGGCTAAGTCAACAAAACTTTTTTCAGTGTGTTTGCCGAACTTAACCATTCCTTGTCCAACAATTGCAACTTTTTCCATTCAATAATCACATTTTATTTTATTTTTTTTCTTTTTATTTTGTTCCTTTTTTAATTTCTTTTTATTTTTTTTCATTATTTTTTTGTTCGTTTAATCTTCATCCTCGCTTTTTTGTCGTAATAGTTGAGGTACAATTGGTTTCAAATTATAAGTTGATTCCAATAAATCCTGTGGAACTGGTCGAGAGCCAAAAACTAATTTGCTTTTTTGCTTGTAATAATTTTCTTTTGTTAGTGACCAAGTGGTTACTCCACCTAATTCATGTTGGATTTCTGGTCTTAATTCCAATGCCCATTCTTCCATCCATCTATGAAATCCAATTGGACTTTCGGCAGTAACATAAATTTCATCAACACCGTAATTTTCAATTGCATTTTCTTGTTTTGCCGCGAACAAGTGAGCACCTGCTCTTATTCCACGCATTAATGCCATTGTATGAAAACTCATGCAGATTTTATTATTCATTAAGCGATTGTTCACAATTCCTGCTAATTCGCCGTCAACAACGCCAATCAAGACAAATTCATTTCTTACTCTGTTAACGTACCAGCCAAGAATTTCAGCGTACATTCTTGAGCTCACAATATCATAATAATCCTTGTGATAAAGTTGCAATGGTCTAATGCTTTCAAGCAAAATCGGAGCTTCTTCTTTTTTTGCTTCTCTAATCACCATTGTTTTTCCATTTGCTAATTTAATTGCTTTTGCCTGGTAAGGTTTGTGTTCAATGTCCCAGTCCATATTTAGAATTGATTCAATGTCTTGACTCATTTAATTCACTCCCATGAATTTTGATTTTTGTTTTTGATTTCTTTTGTGGATTTAAAGTTCACTGAATGATTTTTTGAAAAACAAAAAACCATTTTTGCTAACCCACTATTAATTTCCAGTCATTTTGTATAAAAAGCTTTTCAAATGCAAGGGTTTATAATATTTTTCAACGAAAATTAAGCGTTTAATTCATTCTTTTTTTATGTTTTTATAAATCAAAAAGGGTTTTAAGGACTAATAAACATTAATTTATTGATTTTTCATGCATTTAAAACTTTTTGCAATACTTTTGATTTTTTTATTTATTTCAAGCGCAATTGCGGTTGAAAATTCAAGTTCTGACTTAAAACCAGTTTCAATTCAAAGTCAATTGTTTAATTCTTTTAATTTAATTGCAAAGCAAGTTCAAAAATTATTTTCTTCATTAAATAAATCAAATGCATCAAATAATATTACTGAAAACAAAAGTTCCGAAAGCTTAGAAGAATTGCTTGTGAACACAATAGGCGAGAAAAAAAATGTGGAACCACAGACATTGTCTGATAATAAAAATTATTCTTGGAACACAAAAGCACTTTCTGAATCAAATTATGTTGAATTCAGGCAAGAAATTCCAGAAACATTTGTTTTTGAAAGTACTTTTTATGACTTGCTTTCAATGGAAAACACTTGGTTTTTAGTTTATTCAAAAAAAGACCTGGAAAAAATTTATCTAAATGAGCGTTCGCTTGGCTTGTTTGCAGAGGATTTAAGTGCATATGCACCCAATTTAAATCCGGGAAAAAAACTCAAAATAAAACCGTTGTTTTTTACTGAACACGGCAATTTATATTTTAAAATAAATTTTGAACCAAATGTACTGGATTTTATGGCTGTTAATGACGCCAAGAATTATAAAAAACTTTTTGCTGAAAAATCAGAGAAAGAGTTTCGCATTGGGACAATGCTTAGTGTTCCAAAAATAAAAACAATTAAATTCAAAATAATGCGTGATGAAAACGCATTTGAAAAAATGCATAAAAGTTACAGTGAATTTATTGATTCTGCAAAAAAAGACAAGTTTTATTTTATCAAATTTACTGCTAGTGGAATAAAATTTCTTGAAGCAAATGATTGGCAAGGCGCTCTTCTTGCAAAAACCTGCTCTAGCGCAAGTGCCCTTGAATCCTTAATTTCTTTTTCTTTTGACAGCAAGTTAATTTCTGAAAATTGGTTTGAATTAATTGAACTTTCAAAAACAATGCACAATAAAACAGGGTTAGATACTTGTCTTGACTTTACAAGTCTTCTTGCTGATGCAGTAAATAATAAATTAATTCCCCAGTATTGGCCACAAACAATTGAATTGCTAAAATATCCTAAAGATTTTGTGGGAGATGTTTTTGAAGACTTTCCAACAGACTTGGTTCCAGTTTACTGGCCTGAATTAATTAAATTATCAAGCTATTGTCCTGAAGATAATTCTGTTTTCATGGCTTTGCCAGTAAAAGCAATAAAACAAAATCCAAAAATTTGGAGCAAGTTACTTTCAATTGCAAAGTATTCAGAAATGCTCCCATTCCGTTTTAATGTTGATGAAATAAATGCGCATCCTGAGCTTCTTGATAATTATCTTGAATTAACAAAAAATTCAGGAATTAATGGATTATTGGCAGAATTTGCATTTAATCTTGAAGCTTCAATTAAAAAAGCACCGCTTAATTGGCCCGCGCTATTAAAATTATCTAAATTAACAGGCAAGGATGTTGAAAAAGTAGCTTATCGCGCGGCTTATATTTCATCTAATTCTAAAGTTCCAGTGTTTGATAAAATACTGGAATTGGCCGATATTTGCACTGACAAAACAAGCAATAAATTAATTAAATTTGATGTCTTGCTTGGAAGTTTGCCTCTTGATTTAATAAAAACAGACTTAACAATATGGGATTATTTATTTAAAATTGCAAAAAATTCAGGAACAAAATCCTGGCAGGCATTTCAAAAATTGCCCAGAAATCTTGTTCCTGATTACTGGCCTGAATTAGTTGAAATTTCAGATTATGCAAAAGAAAACACTGGTGTAGTTTATGAAAATTTACCTTTAAAATTCATTCCAGAACACTGGAAAGAAATTCTTGAAATTTCAAAAAAAACTTCTGGTGATGACAGAATTTTTAAATTAATTAATGCAACAGGAATTTTAATTAATGCAGATGACGCAGAATCTTTGTCAAAAGACTTCAGTTTAAAGAATGCGCTTCCAATTTTAAGGAATAATTTTAGTGGGGAGAAATTTTCAGACGCTTTTGATTCTGAAATAGTTTCAAATGCACTTGCCCTTTTGGAAAGAAACTCTTTTGGCAATAAGGATGTTGTTGATGAACTTACAAATGCCATTCTTGCAAGTTATTTTTTAAAGGCATTGGAACCAGAGAATTTTGAGTTTAATTGGAATACTTTGGAAAGTTTTTCGCAAAGTCAAAATGTATTAAAAAATATTTGGGTTGGTAATAATGGTTATTTATTGCCTGTTGCGAATGAATTAATTAAAACCGAAACAACAAAACTTGCAGTTAAAGTAAATTCACTAAAAACTGTTGAGGAAAAAAATAACTTTGTTAATTCTCTTTCTCAAGAAACAATTTATCTTGTTTTGACATCAAGTAGTGAACCACTTATTCTTCAAACATATTTTGATATGTTATATTATAAATTAGAGAATGGCACTGAAGAAATGCCTGTTGCAAGACATTTAAGAACTGAAATTCAGCGCAAGTTTGTTGATTCTGGCAAAGAAAAAACCTTTGATTTTATTAATAAAATTGACCCCGAACATGAAAAGCATTTGGATTTTTTATTTGCTGCTTCTGAAGCAGGCGAGCTGTCAATTATTTTGCATGATTTATCAAAACAAGAGTTAAAAAAGTATTTTTCCGATTTTTTAATTTCGCTTGCGAATAAAGATCCTAAAAAAACGGCATTAAAATTCTTTCCTGCGGCAAAAATATTATTGAGTAATGAAACTTCTTTGTCTGTAAAGCAAGTTTTTGAAGAAGAAATAATTAATGCTTATGAAAGCAATAAAAATCTTTTAGAAGAAAAGCCATCACTATCTGCAAAATTTGCAGGCTTACTTATTTATCTTTACCCAAATAGTTTTTCTAATAAATCAAAGGCAATTTCTATTGCAGCCGAAGTCAAAGATAAATATGGATTAGATTTTTCTGGATTTGTTGAAGATTCTATTCCTCGTGAATGGTTTGAAAATCAAAATGCCTCTAAAAAACCTGTTATTAAAGCAACAATTTATTTTAATGATGGAAGTGATGCCCTTTTGTTAGTAACTGGATTTTTAGGGCGGGTTTCTGATTACGCCTACACTGGTTTGGATGAAAAAAATACTGGATATTATATTGAAAATTACCCTAATTTATCTTTATCCCAAAATTTAACTGCTGCTGATGAAAAAACACTTTCTGTATTGTTAAATAAAAATGAAGGTATTATTCTGAAAAAAAGTGGAGCAATCAATGATTTAATTGTTGAGGTAAAAATAACCAATAATGAACTTGTTAAAAATTCTTTTGAAGATTCTTCAACTGACATTATTTCACATATTGGACATTCTTATCAGGCAATAAACCTTTTTTCAAAGAATTTTAATGTAAATCCGCCATATTCAAAACTTGTTTTTTTAGGTTCGTGTGGCAGTTATACTTTAACATCAGATCTTTACAATAATACTCAATACAAAAGCATGTTTATTGCTAATAATTCTCTTGCAGCGCGTTCAAACAATATCCAGATTCTTTATTATTTGTTTGAAAAGCTTTCAACAGCTAATTCAGAAATAAAATTAGACCAACTTGACAGATACCTTATTGAAAAAACAAAAATTGATTCAGATGATTACTTTTTGCCAGGCAGTGGATTGTATGCCTTTATATTAAAACACTTTTCATAATCAATTTAAATTCAAATTTTCAAACTTTCAATTATTTTCTTGTACTTTTCGGCTGAATTATGCAGTGCATTTAATTCACTTTCATTTAATTTGATTTCAACAATTTCTTTTACTCCATTTTTACAGAGTTTAACTGGCACTCCAATGAAAATGTCTTGCAAGCCAAACTCGCCAGTGCAATAAACTGAACAGGCAATTACTTCATCATTTTCTTTTTCTATTAATTCAATCATTTTGACTACTGACGCGGCTGGAGCGTAATAAGCCGAGCCAGTTTTCAGTAACTCAACTATTTCACCGCCTCCATTAACTGTTCTTTTGATTATTTCATTTAATTTATTTTCATTAATCAAGTCACTTGCTTTTTTTCCATTCACTTTAATTTCATTTTTGAGTGCAAGCATTGAATCCCCGTGTCCGCCAAGCACAAGCGCTTTAATTTCACTCGCGCTTTCTTTTGTTTCAATTCCAATGAATGTTTTTAGTCTTGCTGAATCAAGCACGCCAGCTTGACCAATTATTTTTTTTGTTTCAAAACCAGTTGTTTTCCACGCTAACCAAGTCATTACATCCAAGGGATTTGTTATCATAATCAAAACTGAATTTGGAGCAAATATTTTTATTTTTTCACAAACTGATTTAATTATTCCTGCATTTTTGTTCAACAATTCCTCGCGAGTCATTGTTGGGCTTCTAGCAAGTCCGGCAGTCACAACCACAATTTCAGAGTCTTTAATTAGTGAATAATCGTTTGAGCCAATTATTTTTGTTTCAAAATCAAGAAGCGAATTGCATTGCATTATGTCAAGCGCTTTTCCCTGTGCAGTGCCTTCAACAACATCAATCAAAACAATTTCGTTACAAAGTTTTTTCTGTGCAAGAATAAAGGCAGTTGTTGAACCAACTTGTCCCGCTCCAATTACAGAAATTTTCTTGAACATATTAGGAATATTGTTTAATTTAATTAAAAAGCTTGCTTTTGAAAATTAAGTTTTATTTTGTAAATAAATTATTTATTTTTGCCAAGTTTACTTCATTTAATGTTTTAACAATTAAATCTGCATTAGTAAAATTATATTTGGTTTTATTTGTTAATGTTACAATAATGCATTTCATCCCAGCCGATTTTGCGGATAATAATCCAGTGTCCGTGTCTTCAATTGCAATGCAATTTTTGGGATTTGCCTTCAGCAATTTACAGGCTTTTAAATATGATTCTGGATGAGGTTTTCCAAATTTAACTTCATCGCTTGCTACAATTGCATCAAAATAATTATGGATTTTTAATTTTTTAAGAAGAAAATCCAAGTTTTTTCTGTGCATTGAAGAACTAAGACCAAGTTTAATTTTTTTTGATTGCAATTCTTTAATTAATTTCAACGAACCTTGACAAAGCTCTATTTTTTCAAGTTTAATATATTCAAAAAATTGTTTTTGTCTTATTTTAACTAAATTTTCAATTATTTCAGCAGTAAAACTATAGTGTCTGTCAGTCAATACTTTTTTCATGTGGTCTTCTGTTCGCAACCCATAATTTTCACAAAATTTTTTGAATGAATAATTAATGTCAAGTGTTTTCAATGCATCTTTGTATGCTGCATAAAGATATTTGCTTGTATCAAAAAGTACGCCATTTAAATCAAAAATAATTGCATTCATAAAATTTAATCAGTATTGTTTTGCAATGTAAGTTACTAATTCAGCTTTTTTACCGCAAATCACGCAGTTGCCACTTGCTTTTTCTTCTTTGTCCATTCTCAATCCTCTTACTGTAGCGCTTGTTGCTTCCTTGATTTTCAAAGAACATGGTTCGCCAGTTAATTCAATTGAGCAAAAATCTGCTTTTGCAATTTTTTTGTTTGCAATTGCAGTTTTTAATTCATCAAAAGAGTTTACTTTCACGATATTACTTTCAAATTCCTTGTTTGCTTTTTCGCGCAAGTTTCGTGAAATGTCTTTGCCAATTCTTTGAATTTCTTTTTTCAATAATTTGAAATCAATCTTGATTTTTTCGCCAGTGTCTCTTCTAAATAAAGTCACTTTATTTTCATTTAATTCTTTTTCTCCAAGTTCAATTCTAATTGGAACACCTTTCATTTCCCAGTAATAAAATTTTTCGCCCATTCTCTTGTCAGTCAAGTCAATTGTGCAATCAAATTTCTTGTTTAATTGTTTGTATAATGAATTTGCTTTTTTAATTACTTTTTCATCACTTTCTTTTCCCCACATAATTGGAACAATTACAACTTGTTTTGGCGCAATCTCAAAAGGAAAAATTAATCCTTTATTATCACCATGAGTTGCTATTACGCTTCCAAAAATTCTGCTTATTGCAGGGCCATAACAGGTGGTATAACAATTTTTTTCTTTTCCATTTTTGTCAGTGTATTTTACATTAAATGGTTTTGAAAAATTTTGTGATAATAAATGCGTTGAAGGTTGTTGGACTACTCTGCCTGATGGTGCAAAGCAATCTGCTGCAAAAGTGTCTTGAGCACCAGGAAATTTATCCCACTGGGGTCTTTTGAAAAAAATTAAGGGAATTCCATAGATGTTTGTTAGTACTTCAATTGTTGTTTGCATGTCTTGCCTGACTTGTTTTTCGGCTTGCGCTTGCGTTGCAAATGCACAGTGTGCTTCAATCCAATGAAATTCTCTTGATCTTAAAAAAGGTCTTGTTGCATCAGTGCCGTAACGAAATACATTTGCTCTTTGATATTTTTTGAACGGCAAATCATTATAACTTCTAATCCAAAGGGCATACATTTGATAGAATGCAGTTTCGCTTGTTGGTCTTAAACCAAGTTTTTCTTCAAGTTTTTCGAGTCCTGATTCAGTTACCCAGAAAATTTGTTCTGCAAATCCTTTTACATGCTCTTCTTCTAATTTAAAATTTTTTTCTGGAATTAATGCAGGAAACCACACTGGTTCATGTCCTTTTGCTTGTAATGTTTTTTCCATGAAATCGTACATTTTTTCCATTGCAAAAACAGACCATGATTGAAATACAACCATTCCTTTTACATCATAACGAATATCTGCTAATTCTGCTTTTGAACAAATTTCAGTGAACCATTCACTAAAATTTTCATTCTTGTCAATATTAAAAGTAACTTTTTTTTCTGTATTTTCTTGAACCATAATAATCATTATTTCAATTATAATAAATTATTTAATTAAATCAATTTAAAAATCAATTTTGCGTCTAAATTAATTTAAAAAAGCCGCTTGCTTTTTTAAAGCTTTAGAAACTTCGTTTCTAAATTAATTTTACATCCTTTACCTTTAAATAAGGTATTATTTCATTGCCAAAAAAACGTGTTTCTTTGCTTACTTGAACTTCTTTTAAGAATTCCTTGAAATTACCTCCAAAACTAGCTTCTTTTTTTGCAATTCCTAGTTTGCCGTTCTTGATTTCAAGTGCATCACTAATTGATAAAGTAAAATCGCCAGTCTCGATGTTGCAGGTATGAAAACCCATTAATCCAATTACAAGCAAGCCTTGTTTTGTTTCCTTGATTAATTCTTTTAAATCAAAATTTCCTTTTTCAACAATGCAGTTTGAAATTTCACAACTTGGTTCTGAAAAAATCCCTGGTTTGAATCCATTGCCTTTACTTTCTTTATTGAACTTACTCGCGGTTCTTAAATCAAAATAAAATTCATTTACTTTTCCTTGGTCAATCAACTTTTTTTCTTGACAAACCGTTCCTTCATCATCACAACTTGAACTTGAAATAAAATATTCTTCAAAAGGCATTTCTTTTACAGTCAGGTTTTCGCCAAAAACTTTTTCTCCAAGGCTTTTTCCTAAAAATGATTTATTATTCATTACTTTATCGCCATCAAATCCATTTAAGATAAATCCAATTATTTCACTTGCATTAAATGGATGAAAAATCAAATCATAATTTCCTTGTTGAATTTTGCTTGGATTTTTTAATTTCATTGCCTGTTCAAAAGCGCTTTCAAAAACTTTTTCCGGTCTTAATTCTTTTTTCTTTGTTGCAATTATAAAATCATAACCATTTCCATTGCTTTTGTCGTGAGTTGCAAAAAAACTTGAAATTGTTGCGAACACATTTTCGCTTTCGTGTTTTATTCCATTGCTATTAATCAAAATTCCTTTATTCCAATTTTTTTTGTAACTTGATTCAAGTCCAAGCACATTTTTTTTCTTGAAATATTGTTCAGCAAGTTCATTTGCCTGGCTTGTGAAGTCAAATAAATCAAGTTTTTTTATTTCAGAATCAAAAGTAATTATTTTTTTTGATTGTTTTTTTGTAGGAAATTCTTTAATGCTTTTTTCTTTTTTCAATAAAGCAATTTTTTCAGCTATCTTAATGCTTTTTTGAATTCCTTTTAATGTCAAATCATTTGAATATGAACTTCCAAGAAAACCTTTTTTGATTATTCTTACACTCAAGCCACTTGCATTGCTTTCCTTGATTTCATTTATTTTTGTATTTGCAGTTGTAATATTACTTGATTGTTTTTCAGTGTAATAAAATTCAACTGCATTGCTTGATTTCTTTGCAACTTTTTCAAGAATTTCAGTAAAATCATTTTCTTTTTTGTTCATTTTTTTCCACCAATTCTTGCATTTTTTATTTTAATAAATGGACCGCCAACGCTGACTCTTACTAATTGTCCTTTATCACAATAACCTGGTTGCATTTTTGTTGAGTTTCCAATTAATTCAACTGATTTCAAGAATGACAGCAAGTCACCTGATAAATTGCCTCCATTATAGAGTTGTCCAATTTCGCCGTTTTTTATTTCAAATATTTCAAGTGCATTAAACATGAAAGTGCCTGTTGTTGTGTTAACAACTCCGCCAGTATGCCTGTTTAATAAAAAACCTTGTTTTACTTCTTTTATGATTTCTTCGTAACTTGAATTTCCTTTTTCAAAAAAAGTATTTGTCATTCTGACTAATGGAGTAAATCCTGGGCCTTGCGCACGCGCATTTCCTGTTAATGGCAGAGCCATTTTTTTTGCGTATTCCATGCTTGTCAAGTAATTTTTCAAGATTCCATTTTCAATTAATTTTGTTTTTCTTGTTTCAATGCCTTCATCATCAAATGCAATTTGCCCGTATTCAGGTAAATTTCCATCATCACTTATATTAATCAAGCCATTTCCAATTTCTTGGTTTAATTTGTCTTTTAATGCACTGCCTCCTGAATAAACTGAATCCGCTTCGCTTGCGTGTCCAATTACTTCATGCGCAATTACTCCTGCAACATCAGGACTCAGTACTGCATCACATTCAACATTATCCAATTTTTTTGCAGTAAGCAAGTCAACCGCTCTTTTACTTGCATTAATCACTCTGTTTTCTTCTTCTCCATCAAAAATTATTTCCAAGCCGCCTAATTTTGCATTCCTATCATACATTGCTTGAATTTCATTGCTTTGTTTTGCAATTATACTTACAAGTAAATTGCTTTCTTGCATTAACTGTTTTATTATTCTTCCTTGGCTTGATGCAAAGTTTTTTTCAAATAATGCATTTTCAATTGTTATTTCACTTGATTTTATTTTAAAGTCTTGCTTTAAACCAAGTTTACTTAGTTCAAGCGCTTTTTCGGTTAGTAATTCAATGTTGTTTTCATTGAATTTTTTCTTGCCAATTAAATTAACTTTTTTTTTCAGTGATTTTAATTCAGGCATTTCAATTTTGTCTTTTGATTTATTTAATCGCGAAATTTTTTCTGCAGTTGAAATTGCATTTAACACGCTTTGTTTGTCCATTTTGTTTGTTGAACTGAATCCAAATTGTCCTTCGCAAAGCACGCGAATTCCAATGCCACTTGATTGTCCTTGTCTTACTTTGTCAAGTTCTTTGTTTTTTGACACAACTAAAATTTGATTCGCGTTTTCACAGCGAACATCCCAGTAATCCAGTTTTCGTTTGCCTAATTCTTTGGCAGCAAATTCAATTAATTCAGTCATACTCTAAAATAGTTCTTTTTCTTTATTAAGTTTACTTAATTCGAGTGTAAATCACTGTTGAGCCATCAGGAGTTTTTTTGTCAAATCCGGGAAATTCAATTAAATTTGTTTTAATTTCATCTGATTCAGTTGCAATAATTAATTTGCCTTCTGGCGCAAGCAAGTTAAGTTGTTGGACTAATAATTTTCTTCTTAATGGACTGTAAGTTAGTGCACCAAAAATTGAGATTATGCAATCAAATTTTTTGTTTTTTGCGTACTTTAGTTTTTCAGCAGGGCTTGCAATCCATTTAATTTCTTTTGTTTGCAGTAATTCTTTTTGTCTTGTTTTATTAATTTCGCGAATTTCTTTGGTTGTTTCTGAAATATGCGCATTTTCTTTATCTAGTTTTGCTAATAAATCGACTAGTGTGTTATTCAGATTTTTAATTTTTATTGGATCTGCATTATTTTTTGCTGATTCAGATTTTCTTTCATTTAAATAATGAGTTATTTCTTTAACTAACGTTCTTCTGTCTTGCCTAATATTGCCTAAATGATGTGCTTGATGATGTGTTTTTTCTGAACGCGGTTGTGTTAATGAAACTGAAACAATACTTGCTTTTTTTCCGTTTTGTTTTGCAAAATCAGTTATTTGTTGGTCCATTATTCCGTCTCCCGCGCCTAACATAAGAATTTTTGAATTATTTTTTTGTAAAAT
>Ga0074195_1004011_pt1 | contig 12717 bp, 9 predicted proteins | sample EPASupsiteHSE623_FD_64525 | JGI IMG/M metagenome (GOLD analysis project Ga0074195, IMG submission 64525) | Bioremediated contaminated groundwater from EPA Superfund site, New Mexico - Sample HSE6-23 | ecosystem: Environmental > Aquatic > Deep subsurface > Groundwater > Contaminated ...
TCTGAATTCCCAGACCAATCAGAACTTCAGGAGCTATAAATTATCGGAGATTTTGACCAATCATGTTGCAATTGCACGGGAAATAACCCAGGAAGTTAAGCCGTTGGCTTTCTTTAACGACTACCTGAGAACCGGTTATTATCCGTACTTTATGGACAACAAAGCTTTTTACAGCGAAACCCTTTTAAAACATATAAACCTGGCACTTGAGATTGATGTGACATATCTCAACCAAATCGATTTGCAATATCTGCCTAAACTTAGGAAATTGCTCCAGATTATTGCCAGCCAGGCGCCATTCTCGCCAAACGTGAGCAAAATAAGCGCCGACGTACAAACGTCGCGGGCGACCATTATGAACTATTTGAGATACATGAAGAATGCACGAATAATAAACATGTTATTCTCGAATGGCGATGAAGATGAAATTAAAAAACCTGATTTGGTTTATTTGCATAATACCAACCTGATGTATGCCATCGACGATGCAAACATCAACAGCAAAATACTACGTAAAACATTCTTTTACAATCAGGTAGGATATAAAAATCAACTTAAAAGTTCGGATAAAGCCGACTTTATGGTGAACGATCAATTCCATTTTAGCGTTGGCGGAAAATATACATTACCAGCAGAAGATGCATGTTTTGCTGCCGCCGATATGATTGAAATTGGAAAAGGGAATGTAATTCCTTTATGGCTGTTTGGCTTTTTGTATTAAATAAAATATTGAAATAAGAAATAAAACACGAACTAAAATTTTTAAAAATGGCAAAAGAAAAAAAGTTCATTACATGTGACGGAAACTATGCCGCAGCGCATATCAGTTACATGTTTAGCGAGGTAGCCTGTATCTACCCTATTACGCCATCATCAACCATGGCCGAGTATGTTGACGAATGGGCAGCTAACGGAAAAACCAACATTTTTGGTCGTCCGGTTCGCCTGGCCGAAATGCAGAGTGAAGGTGGTGCTGCAGGTGCAGTTCACGGTGCTTTGCAATCAGGAGCATTAACTTCAACTTATACTGCTTCACAGGGTTTGTTGTTGATGATTCCGAACATGTACAAAATTGCAGGTGAATTACTTCCAACCGTATTCCATATCAGTGCCCGCGCATTAGCCGGTCACGCATTATCAATTTTTGGTGACCACAGCGACGTTTATTCTGCTCGTCAGACTGGTTTCGCTATGTTGGCTGCCGGTTCAGTTCAGGAAGAAATGGACCTTGCCGGTGTTGCTCACCTTGCAACCCTGAAATCACGTGTTCCATTCATGGCTTTCTTCGACGGATTCCGTACTTCACACGAAATTCAGAAAATTGAAGTAATCTCGAAAGAAGATATGCTTCCGCTGATTGACATGAACCTGATCCAGGAATTCCGCGATCGCGCGTTGAACCCAGAACATCCTGTAACACGCGGTACAGCTCAAAACCCTGATATTTTCTTCCAGGCAAAAGAAGCTGCAAACCGTTACTACGATGCAGTTCCTGATATCGTTGAAAACTACATGCAGGAAATCAAAAAAATCACCGGCCGCGAATACCACCCATTCGATTACTACGGAGCTCCGGATGCTGAAAACATCATCATCGCTATGGGTTCGGTTACCGAAACAACCCGCGAAGTAATTGATTATTTGGCTAAACAAGGCAAAAAGGTAGGTTTGATGTCAGTTCACCTGTATCGTCCGTTCTCAGCTAAATATTTCTTCAATGCTTTACCAAAATCAGTAAAACGCATTGCAGTTCTCGACCGCAGCAAAGAACCGGGAGCAAACGGCGAACCATTGTATCTGGATGTAGTTGAGTTGTTTAAAGATGATGCCAATGCTCCGCTGATCGTTGGTGGCCGCTTCGGCTTAGGTTCAAAAGACACTACTCCTGCTCAGATTTTGGCTGTTTACGACAACCTGGAAATGAACGAGCCTAAAAACCAGTTCACTCTGGGTATCGTTGACGACGTAACATTTAAATCGCTTCCGATGAACGGCGAGGTAAATGTTGCTCCGGCCGGAACTTTCGAAGCTAAATTCTACGGTTTAGGTTCCGACGGTACTGTTGGTGCAAACAAAAACTCGATCAAAATCATTGGTGAAGCTACCGATAAATATTGCCAGGCTTATTTCGCCTACGACTCGAAGAAATCTGGCGGTTTCACATCGTCGCACCTTCGTTTTGGCGACGTGCCAATCCGCTCAACTTATTTGGTAACCAATCCTGACTTTGTGGCCTGCCACGTTCCGGCTTACATCAATCTTTACGATGTATTGAAAGGTCTGAAAAAAGGTGGTTCATTCCTTCTGAACTCTATTTGGGACGAAGAAGAAACAAAAAAACGTTTACCAGACCATATGAAAAAATATATGGCTGAAAACGAAATCAACTTCTACATCATCAACGGAACAAAACTGGGTGAAGAAATTGGTTTGGGTAACCGTACCAACACCATCATGCAGTCGGCATTCTTCAAAATTACCAACGTAATTCCTTTCGAAACTGCGGTTTACGAAATGAAGAAAGCCATCGTTAAATCATACGGAAAAGCTGGTGAAAAAGTGGTTAACATGAACTACGCCGCTGTTGACGCTGGTGCTGCCAACTTCCAGAAAGTTGAAGTTCCTGCTGAATGGAAAAACATCCAGTTGACTGACGAATTAGCCAATGGCGACCGTCCGGAATACATCACTAAAATCGTTGATGTAATCAACGCTCAGAAAGGTGACGATCTTCCTGTCAGCACATTCGTTGGCGCTGAAGACGGTACATTCCAGTCCGGTACAGCCGCTTTCGAAAAACGTGGTATCGCTGTAAACGTTCCTGAATGGCAGTCGGAAAACTGTATTCAGTGTAACCAGTGTGCTTATGTTTGTCCTCACGCTGCAATCCGTCCATTCCTGATCAACGAAGACGAAATGGCTAAGTTGCCAGAAGGAACTCAGACTTTGGCAGCTGTTCCAAACAAACAGTTCCCTGGCCTGAACTTCAAAATCCAGGTGAGCGTACTCGACTGTACAGGTTGCGGTAACTGCGCCGATGTTTGTCCGTCGAAATCGAAAGCTTTGGTAATGAAACCTCTGGGAACTCAGGAAGTTGAAGTTGAAAGATGGAATCATTTTGCAAAGAATGTTACTTACAAAGAAAAAGTTGTTGAAAAGAATAAATCGGTTAAAAACTCACAGTTCGCTCAGCCATTGTTCGAGTTCTCTGGCGCTTGCGCTGGTTGCGGCGAAACTCCTTATATCAAACTGATTTCTCAGTTGTTTGGCGAACGCATGATGGTTTCAAATGCCACTGGTTGTTCTTCAATCTATGGTGGTTCGGCTCCTTCAACTCCATATTGTAAACACAACGAAAGCGGACATGGTGTGGCTTGGGCTAACTCACTGTTCGAAGACAATGCTGAATATGGTTTTGGTATGGCTGAAGGTGTTGCCGCACAACGCGACCGGATCGAAATGATCATGAAAAATGCTGCTGCCGACGGAGCAACTGAAGCTGAAAAAGAAGCATTCCAGGCTTGGATCGACAATAAACTGAACGCTGAAAAAACTGAAGAAGTATCGGCTAAAGTATTGGAAGTTTTGGCCGGAAGCACCGCTGCTTACGCTAAAGAAATCGTTAGCCTGAAACAATACCTGGTGAAAAAATCACAATGGATCTTCGGTGGTGACGGTTGGGCTTACGACATCGGTTACGGTGGGTTGGATCACGTTCTGGCTTCGGGAGCCGACGTAAACATTCTGGTAATGGATACCGAAGTTTACTCAAATACCGGTGGTCAGGCATCGAAATCAACTCCGGTTGGTGCTGTAGCTAAATTTGCTGCTTCAGGAAAACGCATCCGTAAAAAAGACCTTGGCGTAATGGCTATGTCGTACGGTTACGTTTATGTAGCTCAGGTTGCTATGGGTGCAAACCAGGCTCAGTACCTGAAAGCTATCCGCGAAGCTGAAGCTTATCCGGGACCATCACTGATTATTGCTTACTCTCCATGTATCAACCACGGTTTGAGAGCATCGATGGGTAAATCGCAGCAAGAAGAAAAACTGGCTGTTGAAAGTGGATACTGGAGTTTGTACCGCTACAACCCACTTCTGGAAGAAGAAGGTAAGAACCCATTCGTAATGGATTCGAACGCACCAGACTGGTCTAAATTCCAGGCTTTCCTGAATGGCGAAGTACGTTATACTTCATTGAAAAAAGCATTCCCTGAAGTTGCTGATCAGTTATTTGCAGCTGCTGAAGACAATGCAAAATGGAGATATGCAAGCTACACCAGAATGGCTGCTGCCAGCTATGCAACTGCTGAATAAAAAAACCATCCATATAGGACTGGAATAAAATCCAGCTGTTAATACTGAAAACTCCGGAGTAATCTTACTTCGGAGTTTTTTTTGCCTGAATTGTTTGCCACAAAGGCACGAAGGCACAAAGGAGCCACCGCCCAAGCTATCGCGCCAAACGACGAACGATATTTGAAGGATGACAGGCAATATTTAATGGAAGACGAATGATATTTGCCCGATGACAAGTGATCAAAGCCATCTGGCAGGCAAACAATGACCGGTGACAGGTAATCAGAGCCATCTGACAGGCAATCATTGGTATCTGACAAGCGTTCAAAGCCATCTGACGGGCAATCATTGGTATCTGATGAGCATTCATTACAATTTGACGAGCAATCATTGGCAACTGACAAGTAAGCATAGCCATCTGACAAGCAATCATTGGCCGATGACAGACAAACAATGATCGATGACGAGCGCACAGAAGCCGATGACGAGCAATCATTAGCATCTGACAAGTAAACATAGCCATCTGACAGGCAAACATTGGCCGATGACAGGCAAGCATATCAATCTGACAGGCAAGCAATGCCATACGACGAGCAAACATTGCTATACAACAGGGAAACATTGGCGACGACAAAAAAAACTTAATATGCCACACTAAACAATCATGCAGAAACTTTCCTCAAAATAAAATTAATACTGAACATATTGGATTTGACGGCTGGTTAACGTAAATTTGGGAAAACCGGAGACTTTGTTGCATAGTAAATAACACCTGTTCTGATCCTTTCAAATTAGAGGAATGAACGCATCTCTTTAATAATGTCAAAGAAGAAATAAACAAAGGGATTATACACAATATACGTTGTCCTTAATTATCACAGAACCGTAACAAGAACTATATATGGAAATACCAAAATTTCATGAGACTTTCATTCCGATTTTGAAAGTGTTAGAAAATGGAGAAACTCTACAAGCTAGAGAAATGTATCAAAAAGTAATTGATCAATTCTATTCTGGACTCTCAAAAGAGCAATTAGAGGAAAAAACCAAGAGTGGAGACATTCTTATAATAAACAGAATTGCTTGGGGAAAATCATATCTGAAAAAAGGCGGTTATATTGAATTTCCCAAAAGAGGGTTTGTAAGAATTACTGAGAAAGGAAAAAATCAAAGTTTATCGGATTTGACTTTGAAACAAGTCGAAAGTTCAGAAAATTACCTCGAATTCTATAATGAGGAAAACTCAAAAAAAGTATCAACTCCTACAATAATAGGAAATTCTTCACCTCAAGATTTGATTGATGAGGGTTTTAATCAAATTGATCACCAAGTTAAAAGTGAATTGCTAGATAGGCTTAAGGAAATAGATCCATTTTACTTTGAGAAAGTGATTCTTATTCTGCTCAAAAAAATGGGATATGGTGATTTTGTAGAAACGGCAAAGACTGGCGATGGTGGAATTGACGGAATAATTAATGAGGATAAGCTAGGGTTAGATAAAATCTACATTCAAGCGAAACGATATGGTGAAAATAAAGTACGGGAAAAAGAAATTCGAAATTTTATCGGAGCAATGAGTGGAGACACTCAGAAAGGTGTTTTTGTTACAACGTCTTCATTTGATGCTGGTGCAATAAAGAAAGCCCATGATGCACATCATACGATAATTTTGATTGATGGTGTTAAGCTTGTTGACCTAATGCATCAATATAATGTTGGGATACAGGTAAAAGCTGTTTACGAAGTAAAAGAATTGGATAATGATTTCTTCGAAGAAGACAATTAGTTTGTAAGCATATGACAAATCGATGGGGAATACCGAAAAATATAGAAGACATTGTAAAAGAAAGGGATATTAAATGTGTTTATTGTGGTGTAGTATTTTCGACTGAAAACAATTCCAGAAAAGATAAACCATCATGGGAGCATATTGTAAATGATATTCGAATAAATGGAACAGACAATATCGCTCTTTGTTGTATGTCATGTAATGCAAGTAAAGGTTCGAAATTACTTGAGGATTGGCTTGGAAGCAAGTACTGTAAGAAGAAAGAAATAACTGTTGATTCTATTGCTGATGTTGTAAAAAAGGCATTGAAGAATCCACCGACTCATCGGGATATGAGTAAGAATGGCGAACGCTAAAATGGCACTTTTTAGTTCTGGATTTGAACCGGATCACAGATCCGCAATTAAGAGGTGCTGATACAAATCAGCAACAGCGGCTGTAACCTTGAATTAGTTATCTATCCGCAAAAATTACGTTGACTTTCTAAAAATGCTTACATTTAGCCAAACTAAATCTTAAACCATTATGCAACGAAGAAATTTTCTGAAAAGCTCGGCAGCCGTAGCAGCTGTGGCAGCTACTGGAGGAATTGCCTCCGCAACAAACCTACCCGTTCAGGACAAAGAATTTTACGAATTCCGTATTTATCAGCTTACCGGCGGAGGATCGAAAAACACGATGAAAGCCTATTTTTCCGAAGCATTGATGCCACTGTTTGGCAAGTTTGGTGTTAAACTCGGGGCTTTTGAAGAATACGACAAGGAAGATCCGCCAAAGCTTTACACCATTTTTGTTTATCCATCAGCACAAGTCTATTTTCAGGTTCAGAAAGAATTAACAAGCAACGCTGAATACCTGGCAGCCGCAAAAACGTACTTAGAACTTCCGGCAGCAAAACCTGTTTTCGAGCGTTACGAAACCTTCTTAACCGAAGCATTCGACAAAATTCCGCAGTTAAGAGTTCCGGATAAAAGCAGGGGTTTATTTGAATTGCGAACCTACGAAAGTTACAACGAAGATGCCGGAAGACGGAAAGTAGCCATGTTTAACGACGAAGAATTACCACTCTTTGATCAGGTTGGACTTCACCCGGTATTTTTCAGCAAAATATTAGCCGGAAAATATATGCCTGCACTGATGTACATGTTGTGGTTTAAAGACATGGACGAGCGCGAAGCCAACTGGAAAAAGTTCAGCGACAGTCCGGAATGGAAATCCATGTCGGGCAAAGCAATTTATGCTGATACCGTAAGCAAGGTGCGGAAAAAATTCCTTGTACCTACCGACTATTCGCAAATTTAATGCACAAAAACTCTGTTATATTACTGGTGCTTGCAGTCATCATTTGCAGTGGTGGCTGCACCAGCACCCGTTATCTTACCGATTCACAAAGCATTGAGCGACAACACGACATGCGCAAAAACCGCACGGGTGTCAATGTTGGCGATGTTTTGCTCAGTTTTGCCAATATGTTCATTTCTGGCGCATTAAATACGGATTACGAAGTCATTCAAAGCGAACGAGCCTTTAAACGAATCAGCATTATAAACGAGTCGGCCGACACACTCATTGTTAATATGGTGACCGACATTGTTTGGAAAGAAACAGGTTACTGCGACATTATGGGCATTGTACTTCCGCCCGGGGAAAAACAAAAATTGCTGACACCCTACCCTGCCGCTTACAACATTTATTTCCGGACACCTTATTCTGAAGAAGAAAAATTGGAAATACGAACCGACAACCGGCACCGGCGTTTTGTACTTCGCCCGGGCATGACAAACTGGTTGCAGGAAAAAGAAAATTGAATATCCCATAATATTGCCTAAAAGACCTTAGCGCTGGGGCGTTGCCCCAAAACCCCAATTACTTTTTTGTCTTGACACAAAAAAGTAATCAAAAAAGGTCAAGGCTGAGCCCGCTTCGCACGAAAAACTACGCTCGACGGCTAAAATCTTTTAAACTCGCCTTCGGCTCAAACAGAAAAGATTTCTTTGCGCCGTCTTCACTTGTTTTTCGGCTCACCGGCCTAGGCCAATTGCACTTCGTTTATTTTTTTGAGGTAACGAGAAAGATATTCATTAAAAATGAAATTGAAACTCAAAGTTCGGCAAAACCTCTTCGCTTAGGATTTTTTATTTCGGATATATTCCTGAATCATTTCATTATACTTTTCCATCAATCGGGAAACGGCATCATTCCGAACATTAAACGTCAGTTTGCCAATTGAATTTAAGGACAATACCTTGGGCGAAGTACCTGTAATAAAAGCGACATCAAAACTGTCGATATCATCTTTTAAAACAGCCTCTTCAACAACTGCAAAACCAAGTTCTCTCAGACAATTCAATACTTTCTGCCGGGTAATTCCCTCTAAAATCATTGACGCGGGTGCGGTATAAAACACACCCGATTTTACAAAGAAAACATTTGAGCGGCTTCCTTCGGTTATCTTTCCGGCGCGATCGACCAGCAAAACTTCGTACAGACTATTTTGTGCCATCATTTGATTGGCTTTGTCACGAATCTCCTGCTGCACAACTTTGGCGTTGGGATTCTGACGCTCGGCTAAAAGCAGACCGGCAGGCACCCCATTTTTATAATCGGCCTGCGTTGGATAACTATGCGGTATAAAGCTGAAAGCCCAATGTTCGTCATTCCTGAAAATGGAATAAACAAATTTTACATTTCCATGGAGTTGCTGATTTTTCAGACAAAGTTCTTCCATATTCCTTTTGAATTCAGCAAGAGACATTCCAAGCGCAAGTTGCTGGATGCGCATCGATTTTTGAAGCCGCAGAAAATGATCTTCAAGGAAAAGAGCTACACCATCAATTACGCGAATAACTTCGTAAACAGTCCTCTCCGACTGAAAAAATGATGCCCGGTATTCGGATTCATCGTTCCATCCATTGTCTGTTAAAACTAAATTCATATATTTCACTATTAATTGGCCAGCCAGATGCTTTTTTCTGAACACAAAGATATTGGTTAAAAAAGGATCACATTTAGTTATTATCCAAAATTCAGCAAGAACCAATAAGTATTTAATTTTCAGGAATTAAAAATGAAAAACAGAATTGCCATAAAAATAACCCTGTTATACTTAGCAATAGGATTCCTATGGATACTGTTTTCTGACCAATTCATATATTTAACCGTAAAATCAGCCGATTCGATAACCGTTATGCAAACTTACAAAGGCTGGTTTTTTGTGGTTATAACTTCAGTTTTGCTTTTTTTCCTGATCCGAAAAGAAATTCATAAAAAAGAAGAAGTTGAAAAACGCCTGATTCAGGCGAAAGCAAAGGCCGAAGAAGCTGATTTGCTTAAATCTGCTTTTATTTCCAACATGTCGCACGAAATCCGCACTCCTTTAAATGGCATTTTAGGCTTTTGTGAGCTTATTCTCGACGATTCGTTCACTACTGAGGAAAAGAAAGTTTTTGCTCAAAATCTGACTAAAAACGGGGGTGATTTGCTTAAACTCATCAATGACATTATGGACATTTCAAAGATTCAGGAGAATCAATTTGAAATCACCACAAAGCGTTTCAATCTGAATAATTTACTTGACCTGCTTTACTACGAGTATCAGCAATCCGACCTGAAGGAACTTCGGAAAAACGTATCGTTCAAATTAATTAACGACGAGAAATCTCCAATAGTCGATATGATTTCCGATCCGGTAAGAATTACCCACATCCTCCGGAACTTATTGAATAACGCATTCTTTTTCACTCCTGAAGGATTTATTCATTTTGGTTTTGAAGAAACCGAAGCGGGCATTGAGCTATTTGTTGAAGATTCGGGATGCGGAATTGAAGAATCGAGTAAGGACCATATTTTCAAACCATTTTTTAAAGGGAAAAGCATGGTTGTGGGCAACAAAGGTTTTGGGTTGGGGCTGGCAATCAGCAAAGGATTGGTCAGATTACTGGGCAGCAACTTGAAATTTAAAACCCAGCTTAACGTTGGAACGCGCTTTTACTTCGATTTTGATAAGAAAGACATTATTATCAAGAAACCGGAACTCAAAGAAATCTAATTTCTGAGTCCGGCATCGATAGTAAACAAAAAGGCCATAAAACCTGAGGTTTTATGGCCTTTTTAACATTCAGGTGAAGATTATTTGGTGTTGGCAATAACAGCCCTGAAATAACCAAGCGATTCGGCAATCCCCATCGAAGGTTCGGCCATATCACGTTCGTACTCCAAACTGCAAACGCCGGTATAACCAACCTCACGCAGCATTTTCACAAAAGCTGGAAAATCAATTACACCGCGACCAATCTCAATCGAGTAGCCCAGTTTTGTGGTTCCGGTAACATCTTTGATGTGGATATCAAAAACACGCGAGATATATTTTTTCAGGTCGGCAACGGCATCTTTTCCATTACGCGTGTCGTGGCCAATATCCAGACACATACCAATTCTCGGGTCCAGATCTTTTACGTGATCCCATACATCCTGAGCATCAGGATAAATTTTAATATCCGGACCATGTAAATGAATGGCATAATGGAAGTCGTATTCCTTCACTTTTTTGTCAACATATGGCAAAAGCTCATAATTTGGAACTCCAACAATCAGCTTTACACCAACCCGTTTCGCATATGCAAAGGCGGTGTCGATTTCTGCCTTGGTTTTCATATAAATCGGACCAACGGCGTAGCCGGTTACCCCTTTTTCTTTCAGCTTGGCATGAAAAGCCGCAATTTCGGCAGTTGTACTCTTTAATGGCAAATGAAAATCCTTGATGCAGAGATAATGAACATCAGCCCGCTGCATAATCGAAAGCGATTTATCCAGGTCGTTTAGCTTGACAAAAGAATATCCTGCCATACCAACCTTGAATTTTTCGTTGGTTTCGGGTGCAGGTTTTGGACCCGGCCGCTCTCCCTGCTGTGCCCTGGCAACAAATCCGGCCACCGACAAAAAAAGCAGAACGATAAATAGTCGTTTAGTCATGATGAATTAAGTTAATGGTTTATTCTGACAACAAATCTAGGAAATTTGGTCAATTATAACCTGTCATTCACCTTGAATATAACGTCCTCTTTAAATTTTAAACGTGTGCACGTATTTCAGCAAAACCATCCGGTTCAGGAACGGAACTGAAGTGGCTTCACCAAACGAATAACCTGATGTTGGCCGTGATTCGTTGTAAACCAGGAAAAAGTCGTTTCCTTCGCGCGGATTATATCTCAGTCTCAAATTGCCTATCAGGATATTATTTACACTGTTGTACTGCAAAAAGGAGCTGATTGACAGTTTTGTGTTATACATGTACAAAAGCTTTATTCGTGCAAGGTGACTGGTAAACTGCTGATTACGATCGCCAAACTTCACCTGATTGAAGCTGTAAGCCCCGCCCAGCTGAAAACTGGACGATAAATTGAGTGTTGGCTCGACCGATACCGATGTTCGCGTTCCATCATAAAATCCACCGCCTGAAAAGGTTAATTCAAGAACAACAGGCTTTGTAAATGGCGTTGAAATCATCGAGAATAAATTCTGATAGCTGTAAATTCCGGCCGGAACAACTGCATTTGGGGATAGTTTGAATTCGTTGAGAATTCCTTCTTTCATGTGAAACAACGAAGTCATCACACTCCAGCCGCTTTTCGACATCAGGTTAAATCCGCCACTAATCCACTGGTTTTCCAAACCATCGTCTATTAAGCGGTGCATACGGGTGTAACCCATCACCAACTTGAAGTTTTGTAATTTAGATTTTTCGCCGGGCAACCAACCATACTGTGTCCGTAAATCAACTCCGGCAATGCCAAGTTTCGACATAAAACCTACGCTGGGATTAAAATTCAGTCCCGAATATGAATAGTTCAGATTGTATGCAAATCCTTCTTCGTTTCGTCGTTCCCACCGCAAATAAGCAAACGAATTTGATTTAGAGTCGGCCTGAATAGTACCATCAGCATCGGTTGTTTGAGCAAACCGGGTTTCGAGGTAATCTTCACCAAACAGCCTGAAAACACCATCGGCGCCATACGCCATGCTATGCTGCCCGTTCATGCCAATTCGGGTAGTTGCCATGGCTCCAACATACGAATTTTGATTAAAAACCTGCCGCCGTGCCCTGAAAACACCAAAATTTTCTGAAGGGGTTTCATCATATTTCTCGGTTTGCATATCGAGCACGCCAAGGTCCCATTTCCCCATCCGGCCGGTTAGCCGGGCCCCACCATAAATTCGGACAGGACAGCCATTGTTCAGCCCTATGCGGCGACTGTAAAACAACTCCTGAGACTGCCCCATATTGAAGCCGAATATGCTCGACCGTTCCTGAAAAAACATACGTTTTTCGGGCAGATACATCAAATAGCGGGTCAGATTCACGTATTCGTCATCGGCTTCAACCTGCGCAAAATCGGTATTGGCGGTCACATCGAGTGTCAGATTGCTGTTCAGAGAATATTTCACATCGAGTCCGGCAGTCAGCTTCGGTTTATCATCGCGACTGTATTGGGTTCCAGCCTCATTTAATACCTGGTTCTGCTCAATGCCCGAAACAACATACGGAGCAATGTAAATGGGCTTTGCAGGTTTTACACCACTTATCTCTACCGTTTGCGCGAGCGATGGCTTCAACGCAGCAAGGATTCCGT
>Ga0074195_1004012_pt1 | contig 12715 bp, 7 predicted proteins | sample EPASupsiteHSE623_FD_64525 | JGI IMG/M metagenome (GOLD analysis project Ga0074195, IMG submission 64525) | Bioremediated contaminated groundwater from EPA Superfund site, New Mexico - Sample HSE6-23 | ecosystem: Environmental > Aquatic > Deep subsurface > Groundwater > Contaminated ...
GGGATTTGATTATTTTATCAGGGACACGAAAGACATGTTGATGGAAAAAACATATCCCGGCACGCTTGGAGCCGACGCTCCCAATGAAAATGCTGCCGACCTGAAAAATACAGGCTGGGAACTCGCTGTGACCTGGCATGATAAAATAGGGAAAGATTGGTCTTACCGCATTAATCTCTCTCTGTCCGATTATCAAACTGAGATTACTAAATATGAAAACCCCACCGGGGCTTTTGATGATTATTATGTCGGGAAGAAAGTCGGCGAGATATGGGGTTATAAAACGGTTGGTTTATTCCAGACGGAAGAAGAGCTGGCCAACGCGGCCGATCAGTCTAGAATTGGCTCGAAATGGAAGTTAGGCGATGTGCACTATGCGAATCTCGATGACAGCGACAACGAAATTACCACCGGCTCCAGAACTCTGAATGATCCGGGCGACTTAACAAAAATCGGGAACTCGACGCCACGATATGCGTTCGGCATCAACCCGGGTATCAAGTATAAGAATTTTTCTCTTGATATTTTTGCACAGGGGATCTTAAAAAAGGACTGGTATCCGTCTACCGGTAATTTCCTGAGGTTTTTCCCTTTCAAAACCCTGTCGATCGAACAATGGTGGATTGACGATTCATGGACGCCGGAGAACCCAGGTGCGTATTTTCCGTTGTTGCAATACGCGTATTCTGACGGTAAAAATACCGTGACGCAGTCCCGTTATTTACAGAATGCCGCTTACATTAGGTTGAAAAACGTGACTTTAAGCTATGATATCCCGGTGAAATTTGTCAGCCATGCACAGGTCTATCTTAATGGCACAAACCTTTGGGAAGCATCGGGGGTGTATAAATCTCTTGATCCTGAACAACCGAGTGACTTAAAGGGGAGGTATTGGTTTCAAAGGTCATTTACGATCGGGTTAAAAGTTACATTGTAAGCAAATTAAATACATAGGACCATGAAAAATAGAATAACATATTTAATGATTCTTACAACTTTTTTGATGGGTTGTAATGATGATTCCCTGGAAAAATATCCGTTAACCACCATATCGAGCGAGACTTTCTGGAACAGTGAGAACGACCTTAAAATATATAATAACATCTTCTATGACTATGCCAAGTCAAATGCCATGCGGTTGTTGAACGGCAATCATGAAGGGGCGACCCGGGACGGACAGTATTCGTTGGACGGTATGAGCGATAACGATGTCCGGTCATTGTCTTTCAATGCGAATCATGTAAGAACAAGAGCCGGGCAGATCATCCCCGACTCCAATCCTATGCCGTTTGGATGGAACAATACCTGTTTTCAGTTTGTCCGGGCGATTAATATTGGATTAGCCAATTACGACAGGGCGACTATCAATCAGGCGATTATTGACCGGTACAAAGCGGAAGCCCGGTTATTCAGAGCGTGGGTTGTTGCCGACAAGGTTTCCCTGTATGGCGATTACCCTTGGATAGACAGGGAACTAAATATCGATTCGGAAGAACTGTATGCCGAACGTACACCGCGTGAGACGGTTATGACCAATGTGCTTGCCGATCTGGATTATGCATGTACGTATCTCCCGAATGACTGGGGGGATGGAAATGCGCCGGGGAGACTTAATCGCTGGTGCGCTTTGCTCATCAAATCGCGTGTTTGTTTGTTCGAAGGGACCTGGAGGAAGTATCACGGGGGTAATGATGCCAATGCGTGGCTTGAGGCTGCTGCCGCCGCTGCAAAAGAATTGATGGATAACGGACCCTATAAATTATATACGAAAGGAGATCCCGCCCATAACTATAATGCCATTTTCCAGAAATCTGATCTGACAGGGGTGGATGAAGTGATGTATTGGAGAAGATATGTTACCGGAGTGGTCCAAACTTCATGGCAGATCTATTACTATATGTCGTGTGCAACCAAAAGCGCGGTGGAAGATTACCTGTGTACGGACGGGTTGCCCATTACGCTCTCATCATTGTATCAGGGTGATGCCGTTTACGAAAACCTATTTGTAAACAGGGATCCCCGGTTGAGACAGACCGTCCTGCATCCCGCCGATGTCGGATACTATCATTATATGGACTATGACAAAAGCGGTACTGCTGTTCCCCAATTAATCGGAATGATAGGGTCCGGTACGATGACCGGGTATCACCAGGTGAAGCATGTGAATAATGAAATGAATTTGCTCCAGCATAACGGATATTATCCTTGTATTATCCTGAGATTTGGAGAAGCTTTGCTGAATTATGCCGAAGCAAAAGCCGAGCTGGGGACGATTAGTCAGGCCGATATGGATTTGAGTATCAATAAATTACGTGACAGAGTTGGCATGCCCCACATGAATCTTGCTGATATCCCGGTCGATCCCCGGTATGTGAATGATGGCGTTTCTCCGTTGATCGTGGAAATTCGTCGTGAGAGAAGGGTCGAGTTGTTTGGGGAAGGTTTCCGCTTCGATGATTTGAGGAGGTGGAAGCAAGGAGCGAAAATGACAAAGAAAGATTATGGCGTCCGTTGGGACGAAGCAAACCGGACCAGAATTGATCCGAAAGGATCCTGTACCTTAAAGTCTGAGGTGTTTCCGGGAACAGGAACGGTATATATATGTCCCAATAAAGGAGGAGACTTTGAAAACCCGGTATTCGAGGACAAACACTATCTGTGGCCTATTCCGGTGGATGCCCGTTCAAAAAATCCAAATCTTGGTCAGAACCCCGGTTGGGAATAAATCCAAACAAACGTCTCAGAGAAAACGAATACTCGTTATCTCTGAGACGAATTTCAAATGAGTCGGAGGATGTGGCCGGCAAGCAGTCTTATTTTTAAGATCGTGGGGATATACCATAAAAAATTGACTGATGATTTTTTGTTTGAAACGACCGCGTGAAACGGTCTGCACCAGAAGGCTTCTGATAAACAGGGAGATGTTTATTCGGCAAGTCCCGCTTTTCGGTGTTTTGACTAAAAGATAGTGAATTGAGCACGAATGTGATATTTGGGTAATTTGACAAGTATATGATGATTAAACTAATTTTGCCGGGATTGGTTCTGCTATTCTCATGTTATACGACTCAGTCCTACTGCAAAAACGATCAGAATGGCAACAATTCGATGAATTCGATCGGGAAATACGGAGAAATCAGTGCGAAATGCCTGGACAAGCCGCTTCCGGTCTTCCGCAATAACGATTTTTGCAACACTTGTTCAGATCCGTTGAAGGTCATTTCGGAGGTCAGTAGTCAACCTCTGCCGGTTGACATCCCGGAGCTCCGGAGCGATTATGAGTTTTCTGAGTCAGATGGCAAATTTCTCACGCAGACCCCTCTCCGATCGGAAATCCCGGATGTTGCACCTGAATTAGCAGGTGAGGAAGAACTAGATCCTGTGTTTGCGAATAGCAAATTTAATGATGAGAACAAGATGGCAAAGTTTTATGCTCAAGAGGGGATCATTGCTGTAGCAGTTGATAACCCTGGAATTGCAGAGACTTCAGATCTTGAAAAATATACCGGTAAAATAATCTATGATCGAACGACATTTACCCGGTATTTGATTGATATGGCATACCCTATTATGGGTGCTGATGCTAATTTAGCTGTTTATCATTATCCGATGTACAAAGATTGCAGGAATCGGAAGCATGATTATGAGACTATTCCTGAAGGGCTGGATCATAAAGAATTTTGGGAGTATTATAATATCGATGGTCATAATCACTACTTTAAGGCAGATGTTGTTGTTCCCCGGCTAAAGGATGTTCAAAAACCATAAAAATATCAGATTATGGAATTGGAAAAAAATATTGCCGGATTACTGAGACTGGTTCTGGCTTTTGGGATTTTTTCCTGTACTCCCGAAGAAAAGGAAGATGAATCAATATCTGATATAGAAAAATATCGTGAGATCAGGCAGGAATTTCTCAACAAGGCCCGTCCGGTTATTCATAATAACGACGGATGTGATGCCTATTTATATCCATCCGACCGGAATTTTTCCGTTTCTGATTTTCTGAGTTACAGAACAAAGGGATTGGTTGGGTCTGATGTCAGTACGATTTCCTACTGCTCGATCACTTCTTCATTCGGACAGTTTACCCACAAGACAGAGGTGGGTGAATTCCTGACGCTGACCCATCAAAGGCCCGGGAGCAGGAACGTGGTGCCGGAGTTTGTCAAATTGGGAACCGATCCCCTGGAAGTGACCGGTAAGTATGCCCATGAGAACGGTTTTGAATTTTTTTGGTCAAACCGTGTGAATGATACCCATGATTATGAACATCGGCCTGATAATCCGTACGAACGGTGGTCAAAATTAAAAACCGCACATCCGGAATATCTTTTTGGCTCACCGGGAGAGAAGTTGCCTCACGGACGGTGGAGCGCAGTCGATTTTAATCAACCGGAAATCCGAAATCTATGCATCCAGTATTACACGAAAGTGTGTGAAAATTACGATGTGGATGGGATTGAACTGGACTTCTTCAGGCATCTTTATTTATTTAAAGAAGTGGCAAGGGGGGCTACTGCAACTGCAGCACAACTTGATATGCTGACCGATATGCTTCGACAGATCAGGGAAATGACGGAAAGGGTGGGAATGAAAAAGGGTAAGCCGATACTAATTCTTGTACGGATTCCTGATTCCATTGACTATTGTCGCGAAATTGGCATTGACATTGAAAACTGGATGAGAAAAAGGCTGGTGGATATCATCGTCGGAAGCGACTATTTCAGGTTGAATTTTTGGGAATACTTTGTTACTCTAGGACATCGATACGGTGTAAAGGTTTGTGCCGGATTAAGCGAACCCAGGGTAAACAAGGAACACCCGCTGCTTATCCGCCAGCAGGATCCGGTTTATCGTGCCCGTGCATCCGCAGCCTGGCAGGCTGGAGTGGATGGTCTGTATATTTTTAACGAATATGACACCCGGAGCCGGTACCTTCGTGAAATCGGGAGTGCGGACAAACTGAGGAACAAAAACAATCTCTATTTTCTGACCTATCTGAATGCAAATCCAAATTCATATTTAAAGAACGGCAACGACCATTGGAATCTGCCTAAGCTTACGCCCTCAAATCCTGTTACCCTCGGTTCAAAACCATTGAAATTCCTGCTGGAAACAGGTGATGAAAGTTTGCCTGCCAGGACGGCACTTCTTCTGTATATCCGGGGGAATAACCCGGAATCGATTGAGGCATATCTGAACGGGGTTGCTTTGAATTACCTAAGAAGTACGGCTGACGGACTTTCTGTTTTTGAGGTCCCTCGAGGGACAGTGAAATCAGGGAAGAATGAACTGGAATTGAAATGTGCTTCCGGACAGGAAGGATTGACGCTCCTGGATGTGGCTATCCTGTTTTGCCGGGATGCGGACGATCCTGAGATAAAAGCACTGGCAGCGCTCTGTTTCAGGGACTGAATGTCAGCAAAGGTAAAAAGGAGATTGAAAATGATGAAACCGATACTGCAATGAAAAAAAATGTTTGGATGTTGTTGTTTTGTTTGTGGATGACGAGCTTTCATGCGCAAGGGCAAAAAGATGTTTTCAATGTATTTAAAATATGGGACCAGGCAGAGCATAACGCATTGACCGGAGGGAAACAACCTTAACCAAACGATCTGTTGAAAATAATGAGATGAAGAAAATCCTGATTTTACTGTTGGGGAATTTTATGGTTTTATTTTGTCAGGGTCAGCGGCCGGCAAACGATTATTCGGCAGAACTGGCCAGGCAAATAGAACCTGCACGCAAGATCGTTTATAAAAGTATTGCGGGTCAGGACCTGCAGTTGCATATTTTTGAACCTTCAGGTTTCAAACTGTCCGACCGGAGAGCCTGTTTTGTTGCCATTCATGGTGGTGGATGGTCTGGCGGAAATGCACGCCGGTTTTATGCTTTTGCTTATGAACTGGCGAAAAGAGGAATGGTGGGAATAAGCATTGAATACAGGTTATTTAATGCCTCTTTAGGAAATACGGTATTTGAATGTGTAAAAGACGGCCGGTCGGCAGTGCGTTATATCCGGGGACATGCGGCAGATTTTGGGATTGATCCCGGTAAAGTTATTGTTTGCGGAGGATCGGCCGGCGGACAAATCGCAGCAGGAACAGCTTTTTTCGATCATGTCAACGAAGTTTCGGATAACCTGGATATTTCTGCGAGACCGGATGCTTTGGTCCTGTATTATTCAGTCCTTGATACATCGGAGGAAGGATGCGGTCATCACCATCAAAAGTTTGGAGATCGTTGGCGGGAACTGTCTCCGCTGCACCAGGTAAGAAGTGGTGCTCCTCCGACGATTGTTTTTCACGGGACCGGTGACACTGTAGCTTCTTTTGCGGGAGCAAAAGCATTTCAGAAAGCCATGACAGATGCGGGGAACCGGTGTGACCTGATTGTTAAAGAAGGGGGCAGGCATGGTTATTTGATCTTTGACAAGGGTTTTTATGAGGAAGCTATCCGGCAAACCGTATCATTTTTAAGATCATTGGGCTATACGATAAAAGATTAAAAGATAAAACATTTCTTTTTAAAATGATACATTATGAAAATTAAATTAATTCTGACGGGATTAGTCCTGTTACTTTTATGTGGTATTAATCTGTCCTGCTTCAAAAAGAATGATAAGAGCAACAACCGGATTAATTCGGTCGGAGAATATCGTGAGATCAGGGACGAATTCCTCAACAAACCGCGACCGGTCATCCATAATAATGATGGATGTGATGCGTATTTGTATCCTTTGAAAGTCAGTTCTGAGTTTACCAGTCAGCCCCGTCCGGGTGGCGCAGCGGGACCACAGGTTGACTATGAGTTCTCCCTGTCAAATTTCCTTCAGCTTCGTTCTGCCGGTTTAAAAGGATCCGATGTCAGTACGATTTCCTACTGCTCGATCACTTCATCATTCGGCCAGTTTACCCACAAGACAGAAGTGGGCGAATTTCTTACCCTGACCCATCAAAGGCCCGGCAGAAGGAACGTGGTGCCGGAATTTGTCAAACTGGGAACTAATCCTTTGGAAGTGACCGGTAAGTATGCCCGTGAAAACGGCTTTGAGTTTTTCTGGTCGAACCGCGTAAATGACACGCATGATTCCGGGCACCGGCCTGACAAGCCGTATGAACGGTGGTCAAAATTAAAAACAGCACATCCCGAATATCTTTTTGGTTCGCCGGGCGAGAGCTTACCGCACGGGCGTTGGAGTTCGGTGGATTTTAACCGTCCGGAAATCCGGGATCTGTGTGTGCAATATTATACGGAAGTTTGCGAGAACTACGATGTGGATGGCATTGAACTGGATTTTTTCAGGCATCTTTATTTGTTTAAGGAAGTGGCCAGGGGAGCGGTTGCAACCACCCGGCAGCTTGCCATGCTGACTGATATGCTGACACAGATCAGGGAAATGACCGAAAGGGTCGGAATGAAAAAAGGAAAACCGATATTGGTTCTGGTCCGGATCCCTGATTCCATCGACTATGGCCGCGGGGTTGGCATCGATATCGAAACGTGGATGAGAGAAGATTTGGTGGACATTGTTGTGGGGAGCGGCTATTTCAGATTGAACTTCTGGGATTATCTTGTCGCGATGGGACATCAATATGGCGTGAAAGTATATGCCGGGTTGAGTGAACCACGAGTGCAAAACGAACATCCCGGCCTTGTCCGTCTTCAAAACCCGGTCTACCGTGCCCGCGCATTCGCCGCCTGGCAGGCCGGGGTGGACGGGTTATATATCTTTAACGAGTACAACACCCGGAGCCGTTATCTGCGTGAAATTGGCAGTGCAGGCAAATTAGGAAATAAGAATAATCTCTATTTTGTCACGTACCGGAACGGGAACCCCGAATCGTATCTGAAGAATGGCAGGGATTATTCAGCTATTCCCATGCTTACCCCGGTAAATCCCCATGTTCTGGGATCCACTCCGGTATCCTTTCAACTGGAAACCGGAAATGAAAACACTCCGGCAAGAACAGCACTGATCCTGTACTTAAAAGAAGGAGCACCGGAATTGATCAAAGCAAGTTTAAATGATACCGATCTGAAATATCTGAAAAAGACAAACGATGGGCTTTGTGTCTTCGAAGTTCCCGCCGGATGTGTCAAAGCCGGGAAAAATACGTTGAACATAGGCCTCAAACAGGGAAATCCGGCTACACTGCTGGATGCGGCCCTGTTTTTCTACAGGGATGCCGGCGACCCGGACACAAAAGAATTGGCAGCGATCTGCTTTGGCAATTAATATCATACACGTATAAAATAGTTTGATGAAGAAGGATTTATTTTTTAGTATCTTTTTGACTGTCTTTTTTGTTCAGGCAGTTGCCGGAACGCAAAGGTGGGGATCCACCTTGCCGGCTGAAGGGAAATTACCGGATCACCACCATATCACGAATGTTTCCCCACCTGCAGCGCCAGAGGCTGCGGGTAAATTGCTGTTTCGCCACTCAGGCTTCGGTGATTTCTCAGCAGGGACTGTGTCAAACAGCGGAAATAATTTGTTTGTCAGTCGTGACGGACAGATCCGGTTCATTAACTGGTTTGACCTTAACAATGACGGCTACCCGGAAATCGTATCCGTGAATGATCACAACCCTCACGAGACCCCGGACGGACTTGTCTATTACAACAGACCAGGAAAGGGATTCCGGTCGCTGATGCCTCCGGTGCATGAATTCATACCGGGATTCCAGCAACTGGAATGGATGGAGGAAAGCCTTAAACATATGGACAGACTGCCGGGTTTGGGAGGCGGCAACGCCCTTGTTTCTGATCTGAACAGCGACGGATACCCGGAGATCCTGTTTACGAACTTTGTGCATGGCTGGTCAAACAATCATTTTCCCGTATTCCTTTACTGGGGAGGAGAAAACGGGTTCAGCCGTTCACGGGTCTCTTATTTGCCCAGCCTGACCGCTTCAGGCCTTGCTGTGGCGGATCTTGACGGCAGCGGCCACAAGGATATCGTCATGGCCAATGTCGGCAGGGAGGCATTCGCCTCTGCCCATATCAGCGCTTACCGTATTCCGAAGGAAGCAGACGTGGAAAGAGTTGTGGAGCCGGAGGAGGGCACTTCATACATTTACTGGCAACAAGCGTGGGGATTTTCAGCAGAGAACCGCAGCGAACTACCTACGGAATACGCGCTGGATGTAGCTGTTGCAGATCTTAATACGGACGGATACCCGGATATCGTTTTCCTCCAGGGTGGCTCGCCAGGGAGCATTCGTATTTTTTATGGAAGAAAAGGCGGAGTTGATGCCGGTAAATATACCGATATAAAGGCTTTAGCCCCTGTGTGGGGTACAATTACAAGAAAGTTGCTTGTCGGCGATCTGAACGGCGATGGCCGGCCTGATCTCTTTGTTCCTTCGCTTGGCGATATGTCAGAAATTTTCTGGAACGATGCCGGGGGGTTCAGTGCAGACAAACGTACCCTTATTCCTGCAAGAGACGCCATGGCTGGGGCGGCGGAAGACCTGGATGGTAACGGCTATAATGAATTAGTGATTGTGAACAACAATGGTCCTTCTTATGTCTATTGGGGAGGAGTTGACGGTTTTAGTGAAGGTAACCGTACGCAGTTGCCTACCAACAACGCGACCGGCGTTGCGATCGCTGACCTGGATCACAACGGGTTTGGGGATATCGTTTTCTCCAACAGCCAGAAAGGAGAGTCGTACGATACGCCGTCATTTATTTACTGGGGGGCGAAGGAAGGTTATCATCCCGCAGATCGGGATGAAATATGGGGGTTCGGCGCTGCCGACGTTGCCACAGGCGATTTCAACCAGGATGGATTTAATGACCTCTTTCTTTCAAACAGGGAAAGCGGTACACGGTCTCCTCAATACGGTCCTGACACCTATAATCCGGTCGATCTTTTTGTGTTATGGGGAAATGAACGCTCCAGGTATTCCGAAGCGGCAATGACCACATTGCCCGGTGCGGCTGCCCAGTCGTCCGCACTGGCCACCGATCTTGACGGGAATGGTCACGCCGACTTAGTGTATCTCACCAGACAGGGCACGGCAGTAAACGTTTTTTACGGCGATCAGGAAGGTTACTCCCCGGATAAGTGCCGCCGGTATGAGATTTCCGTAAAAGGACGAACTCCGTTAACCGCCGACCTGAATACGGACGGGTACCTTGACGTGATGGTGGAAAGCAGTGAGAAAGACGAGATCGCTGTTCTGCTCGGCAATCAGGATGGATTTGAAAAGGTGCGGATCGAACGCCTTGGATCGCCGCTGACCCGCTTCCGGACCGCGGCGACAGCGGATATGGATGGCGACGGAAATCCGGATCTGCTTTTAGGAGGTCATGGATTTATCAAAATCGCATATGGTGACGGAAAGGGGAGTTTCGACATTCAACGAACGAAGACCATAGAAACAGGCATGTATACCACAAAAATATCAGTGGCTGACTTTAACGGGGACGGTCTGCCTGATCTGCTCGGGCATCATCATACTCCATCCGGACGTGGAGGGGAATACAGCGTTTATTCAGCGATATACTGGAATGATAGTGGCTCCTTTTCCGGCGGCAACAGGCTTGAATTGCCCACGCACGGGGCACACTCCGGTTCGGTAGCCGACGTGGACAACGACGGAAATCCGGATATCCTCATTGCAAATTACAATTCGCAGAACAGCAGGAACCTTGAAACATTTATCTATTGGGGAGGAAAGGGCGGCAGTTTTTCGAAGGACAGTGTGACCAGGCTCCCGGGATATTCACCCGTTGCCAACCTTGTGCTTGATCTGAACGGCGACGGGATCAATGACGTTGTTGTTTATAACCACAGCCAGTCCAATCAATATGCAGGACTCACGCCCCTGGGAGGTATGCATGGTACTTCCTCTTCCATTTATTGGGGGACAAAAGAAGGTTGGCTTCCTGAAAAGCGGGATCAAATACCTACGGTAGGGCCACACGGCCGGTTGGTTGCCGAACCCGGGGATCTGATGCGGCGGCGCCCGTTTGAAGAGTACACCTCTGCCCCGGTACCGGTCGAAGATGCCAGGGGGCCTTACAAACTGAAAGTTGGAAGCAGGCATAATTTCAGACAAGCTATCAGTGTGTTTATGAAATCTGCAGACAGCAGTTCCGGATTGGAAAAGGCAGACTGGACAGAGATTGCCCTGGTTGAAAAATCCGGTGATTTTTTCCTTTATAAGGGGGTATTTAGCGGTGATGATCTGTTTATCCAATACAAACTCAGGCTGGAAACCGGAGGAACAGGTACGGGACCTGTGGTGACATCGGTGGAGATGTTTAAATAAATTTGCGAGAGCTGTCCTTCTGCTAACGAAATAACAATAGAAATGAAGAAAAATGAAAAAGAAAGGCTGCTTTGGATCGAAGTGGAGAGTTTTGATCACCCGGGGGGATGGGTCATCGATCAGCAGTTTATGAAGACGATGGGATCGGCGTACCTGCTGGCACACGGGTTCGGGAACCCGGTCAAAGACGCGGTGACTGCCATTGATGTGCCGGAAAGCGGGGAGTACCGGGTTTGGGTCCGCACCAAAGAGTGGAGTGGCTGCGGGCAGAAAGAGGATGCACCGGGAAAGTTTCAATTGCTGGTTGGCGGGAAGCCGTGTGCTCCGGTTTTCGGGACAGGGTCGCCAAAATGGCATTGGGCAGACGGTGGAATGGTGAGCCTTGAACAGGGAAAGGCAACGTTGACGCTTCATGACTTAACCGGCTTTGAAGGGCGGTGCGATGCCATCGTGCTGAGTGGTGACCCGGATTTAAGGTTGCCCGAAGGAGGTGAGCAGTTGGCGGCCTTCAGAAGGAAAGCGCTTGGCCTGGACAAACAGGAAATTCCCCGGAAACGTTATGACCTGGTAGTGACCGGAGGAGGAATTGCGGGCATCTGTGCGGCCGTCGGAGCCGCGCGTCTGGGATTAAAGGTAGCCCTGATCCATGACCGTCCGGTGGTTGGAGGAAATAACAGCACGGAGGTGCGGGTTCAGTTGGGGGGCTTTACGAACCTGCCGCCTTACCCGGAGTTGGGGAACGTGGTAAAAGACATGGATCCCCATTTCCGGCAAAACGCACGGCGGGCCCATTACTATAAAGATGAGCTGAAGATGAGCGTGGTGAGAAATGAGTCCAACCTTGATCTTTATCTCAGTCATTCGGTCGTACAGGTGAAGATGAACGACGCGGGACAGATCGGATCAGTCCTGGCCCAGTCTGTGCTGACAGGGAGGCAGGTGGAATGCGGAGCCGCGCTGTTTGCGGACTGCACGGGAGATGCGAACCTGGGTTTTTTAGCCGGCGCCGCCTTTATGGTTGGCCGCGAATCCAGGAGTTTTGCCGGGGAAACGCTGGCGCCAAAGAAGGCGGACATGCTGACCATGGGTTCGTCGGTGATGTGGTATTCGTCGGTAAGAAAGAAGGAATCGGTGTTTCCCCGCCTGCCCTGGGCGGTACAGTTCACGGAAAAGACGTATCAGAAGGTGATCCGGGGTGACTGGAACTGGGAACTGGGACTGGGGAAAGACCAGATCGCGGAAGCGGAACAGATCCGGGATTACGGGTTTAAGGTGATCTACGGGAACTGGGACTATCTGAAAAACAGCAGCACAGAGAAAGAGGAATACCGTAAAAGAAAACTGGAATGGGTCAGCTATATCGCGGGGAAACGGGAGTCGCGGCGTCTGATTGGCGATCTGATCCTCACCCACCACCACCTTGCATC
>Ga0074195_1004014_pt1 | contig 12713 bp, 11 predicted proteins | sample EPASupsiteHSE623_FD_64525 | JGI IMG/M metagenome (GOLD analysis project Ga0074195, IMG submission 64525) | Bioremediated contaminated groundwater from EPA Superfund site, New Mexico - Sample HSE6-23 | ecosystem: Environmental > Aquatic > Deep subsurface > Groundwater > Contaminated ...
CGTGGCATGAGTCTTTTCTGAACTCGAAATACACATACAGCAGCATTTAAGCACATCGAACCGTGAGAAACCGATAGCAAGAAAATTAATGAGCGTTCAAACCGTTAATGCGAAATGTGGGATTCAGATTATGCCACGTTCTTTTAGAGCGGACTTAACCTCGGCCAGCTCGCTCTCAATGCCCTCAAACCTCTGATCCATGTGGCCTTTCAGGTCGCTTCTTAACCCTTTGATCTCGCTGATGGTATCATCCCGCTGCATCCGGTGGCATGCGTATCCTCAGCGTCTTACCGCTCTCGCCGCCTGGCTCCAGATCTTATCAGAGTTATCCATAGATTCAATCAGGTCATGGACGTCGATTCGGTGCTGCACGTCCGCTGCTCGAAGCCTCTTTTCAGTGGAGAGCCGCAGATTCTCCCTGGCAGCTTCGTGTAGCTCTTCAGCCTCCTGCCAAAGCCGCTCCGCCTGCTCGGCGTCAGTCGGCCTCGTCTCCACCGATCGGGTTCGAAGAAGCATCTCCTTTTCCCGTGCTCGATCGTGCTCCTCTCTCAAGCGTCCGGCCTCGGCCAAGAGCTCCTTAACCTCTGCGGCCATATCCTCGACACTTCTCTCAACCAGGTCCTTTTCCGAAAACATGACTCAAGCCTCCAGCATCTTCAGGAATATCTGATGAACCCGTGAATCTTCCGTCAGCTCAGGGTGAAAGGCCAACGCCAGCAGATTCTTCTGGCGGGCTGCGACCACCACTTCCCCTACGCGCGCCAGTACCTCTACATTGCCGCCAACACAGACGATGGCCGGGGCGCGAATGAAGACCGCCCGGAAAGGACTGTCAAGCCCCTTTACTGCCAGGTCCGCCTCGAATGACTCCCTCTGGGGGCCGAAGGCATTCCTGCCGACCTTTATGTCCATGAGGCCCAGGGGTGTGACGCGGCCAGCCCCCTCGATCTCCTTGGAGACCAGCACCAGACCGGCACAGGTAGCCAGAATCGGCTTGCCTGAGTGGACTGCGGCCTTTAGCTCTTCGGCGAGCCCAGAGTTGTCCAATTGGCGGCGGATGGTGGTGCTCTCTCCACCAGGCAGAGCCAATGCCTGACAATTCTCTATCTGGCCGGGCTTTCTCACCTCGACCACCTCGATCTCCATGGTCGCGGCCACCGCAGCCCTCTGCAGGGCCAAGACGTGCTCGGATACGTCCCCCTGCAGGGCTAATACTCCAATTCGCGTCACTTGCCTATCACTGCCCTTTTACCAGCCTCTGGTCTGCAGTGACTCCGAATCTGGAATGGTCGCGGCATCCAGTCCCTTCATGGCAGCCCCAAGACCCTTGGAGACCCTGGCCAGGAGGGCGGCATCATCATAGTTATGCACCGCCTCTACGATCGCCACAGCCATGGCCTGAGGGTTCTCGGACTTGAAGATGCCTGAACCCACAAAGACACCATCAGCTCCCAACTGCATCATCAGTGCTGCATCCGCCGGCGTCGCGACTCCACCAGCGGCGAAGTTGACCACCGGCAGACGCTGCATCCTCGCGCACTCCTTAACGATCTCCACGTCTGCCTCAATCTCCCTGGCCGCTGCCATGAGTTCCAGGTCGTCCATGCCTTTCAGACTCCGGATCTGGCCGAGGATCATCCTCATGTGCAGGACTGCCTGGCTCACGTCTCCAGTTCCAGCTTCACCCTTGGTCCTGATCATAGCTGCGCCCTCCTTAATGCGTCGGCAGGCCTCACCCAGGTTTCGAGCCCCGCAGACGAAGGGAATGGCGAATTTTGTCTTTTCAATATGAAACTCGTCCGCAGGCGTGAGCACCTCAGACTCGTCCACCATATCCACGCCCAGTGCTTCAAGGATCTGGGCCTCTACAAAGTGGCCGATCCTGGCCTTGGCCATGACTGGGATTGTAACCGCCTCTATGATCGACTCGATTACCGCCGGGTCAGCCATCCTGGCCACGCCGCCCATCTTCCGGATGTCGGCGGGAACAGCATGCAAAGCCATTACTGCTACCGCACCAGCCTCTTCCGCTATGATGGCCTGATCAGGCGTTGTGACGTCCATGATGACGCCACCCTTCTGCATCTTTGCGAAACCGCGTTTGAGCAGTTCCGTACCAAATCGAAGATTTTCAAGCTCCATGAATTGCCCCAAATGCTCTTAAATGCGAGGCTAATGCAGGGAGAATAAATAAACTTTGCCCCGACAGACTGCGATCTTCAGATGATGAATTCGGGATGAAAAAAGGAGTTGGAGCAGGCCGAAGGTCCGCCTGTCCCGTTGTCACTTCTCTCACGCGCTTTACGACATATAGTTTTCATAGATGTAGATGTCCTTGTCTCCATCTCTATTGTCTTCCCAAACGATCCGGCTGGTCTTCATGCGCGGATTCGTCTGGTCTCCTTCGTCGGTGCAGATGGCCTTCTCCTTCTTCACATTCTGGTCATAGACATAAATATCCCAATTGCCGTTTCTGTTGTCCTGCCAGACTATGACCCCGTTTTCGACATCAGGATTAGTCTGATCAGCCAGATCCTGGGTGATCTGCGTCTCAGTACTTGTGTTCAGGTCATAGGCATAGATGTCCCAATTGCCGTTCCTGTTGTCCTGCCAGACCACCGTGTGCCCGTCGGTCGCAGGATTGCTCTGATCGCTGGCATCGCTGGTCAGGGCCACGGCGCTTCCCCCCATCTTCCACATCCAGATATCCCAACTGCCCTTCTGGTTGCTCTGGTAAACTGTGATGTCCCCTGCCGTTCGCGGATTGATGCCGTTGGGCGGGAAATCCGGAGTGACCTCCTTCTCATAGAGCGGTCTCACATAAACCATCCAGCCGAAGTAACTCTTTCTCAAATAGGCCAGATAGTCCTGACTGAGTGAGATTGGCGCGACTGCATCCAGGCCATAAACCAGCTCAGTGGAATTGACGATAGCAATATCAAATGTCCTTATAGACCAGTAGTCCTCGATCTTGTACTGGTTCAAGGGGTTTCTGGCAATCCATGCCATAATGCTTCCATCGATCTCTGGATACATGTCCTCATAGGGGCCTGCAGCAATAGGCAGCTCCAGCTCCTGGGCGAGGCTGTAAACATAAATATCCGGATTTCCAGTCCGATTATCCATCCAGGCAACATAATATCCTACCTGATCATTTCCGCCAACTACTGGATGGCTCTGCTCGCCTGGCACCTTGCATATGATGCTTGTCTGACCTGCAGTCACGGGAACTGTCCTGGGCCTTCCGCTGTACGAATTCAGCCATACCAGCTTCTCGTCCATGCTGGGCTCGCTCTGGCCGGGACCAGCCTGAACCAGCTCATCCTTCCAGTTAGTGGTATCCAGTTTCCGAATAGATGTGACTGGATCGGTGCCGTCAACATAAGCGATGTACTTACCAGATATCACTGGACTGGTCTGCTCTCCCGGTCGAGGATAGGTCTTGCCCCATTTCTTGTCCCAGAAGTAGTAGGCAATGTCTTTACTTGATCGATCCTCCCAGGCGATGGTGTTCCCTGAAACATCGGGATAGAGCTGATCGCCCTTGCCTGTCAGACAGGTCTCATTTTCTGTCACGAGGTCTTTGACATAAACATCGAATTCTTTGTTTCTGTTGTCCTGCCAGACGACCAGGTTGCCATTGATGATTGGATACATCTGCTGGCCGGCTCCTTTGTAGATGGCAACGTTGTCGCCGTCTGCAATATCCCGCATGTACACGTCCCAGTTGCCGCTCGCGTTATCCATCCACACCACTCGATCTCCATAGATGGACGGCCAGATCTGATCGCCCTTGCCAGTAACTATGGCAGACTCGACGCCGGTGGACAGGTTCTTCATATAAATGTCGCCGTTGCCATTTCGGTAGTCCGTCCAGACAACTCTATCGCCAGATGCCTGGGGATAAAGCTGATCCCAATCGCCCTCCGTGATAGGTTTTTCAGCTCTGGTGAAGAAGTCAAAGCCGAAGATATTCCAGTTGCCTCTCCGGTTATCGCTCCATACCAAAAGGCTTCCGTTGGTGCTGGGATAGTCGGTGGTGAGCAAGAGCAGCGGATCTGAGTTTATGTATCTCATCTTTATCTGAGTATAGCCGTTACTGTTATCCATCCAGACGATTTTATTCTCGCTCAGGATTTTGGAGGGGCCATAAGGCTTTACCTGTCCAGGGTCCCCCTTTCCATCGTTCGGAGACTGGATTATGGGCAATGTGGCAATCGGCACTTCTGTGCCTTTAATCAGATCATACAAATATATATCCGGGTCTCCACCTCGCTCATCCAGCCATGCCACATATCTGCCAAATACGCAGGGTGAACCCTGGTTTGACGAATCTGTGACAATAGCCTGCTCCACCTTGGTCGTCAGATTGTAGGTATAGATATCCCAGTTTCGAACACTGCTGTCAGGAGCATTTCTGCCGTCCGCCCAGACGATGGTGTCATTGTAGATCCAGACAGGGACCTGGTTCTTTGGATCGGTGCAGATGGCAGTCTCTTTTTTGGTTGTCAGGTTGTACAGATAGATGTCCCATTTGTCCGTTCGCTTGTCTGCCCAAACCAGATTCTCGCGGCTTATGACTGGAGAAAGCTTGCCGCCCGGGCTGTTGGTCAGCCTCTTCTCGGTCCCAGTGGTGATGTCATAGAGATAAATCTGATCTTCACCAGTGTCGTTGGCAAGCCATACGATGTAGTTGCCGTCGACCATCGAATACCTGTGATCGAATGAACTTTCGGTGATCCGCTTCTCTTTTTTGTCCTGCAGATCGTAGAGATAAACGTCGAGATGACCGCTTCTCTTGTCTGTGTAGATCACATAGTCCCCGCTGATATCAGGACTGCTGTGATCTATTTTGTCGTTAGTGATCGATTGCTCTTTATTCTCTTTGGTGTTGAACAGATAGACATTGTAGTTGCCGTCCCTGTTATCAGTCCAAACGATATTGTCCCCGGAGATGGATGGATTTGTCTGGTTGTAGGCTCCGTTGCTTATGGGAATATCTGCCAGGATCTTGAAGTCGAACATTTGAATGTCAGGATCATTTGCGCCTCTTCTGTAATCAGTCCAAACCACGCCTCTGTCGCTGATGTCCGGCTCCATTTTGATGGTGCCTGGAACCAGATCGATCTCCTTGCCGGTCTTTATGTCGTAAAGGATGATATCTGTTCCATTATTGAGGTAGGTCATGTATGTGTCATAAATCCTGGGATCGGTCTGAATTCCAGGCTTGGCAATGGTCGTCGTCTTCCCGGTATCAATATCCTTAAAGACAATGTCGGAATCGCCTGTACGATTGTCTGCCCATGCCACAATGCTTCCGTAGACGCATGGGAACGATTGATCCATTGGGCCATTTGCCACTGCGGACTCCGCGCCTGTAGAGATATCATAGAGGTAAACATCAAAATCGCCAGAGCGTTTGTCCATCCATACAATTTTATCTCCATTGATCTTGGCCTCAATCTTCTCAGCAGATCCCTGGGAGATGGTCTTCTCGGCCTTGGATGCCAGGTCGAAGAGACGGATGCTATAGCCGCCGTCGCGGTCGTCTGCCCAAACCACCAGGTCCCCGCTGATGTCAGGCTGGGTCTGGTTTCCCTCGGCATCGACTACAGCAGACTCTGTGCGGTTAACGGCATCATATAGATAGATGTCCCCATTGCCTGCACGCATGTCCTGCCAGACTATGCGTTCACCTGATACAGCCGGATTGATTTGAAAGAAGGGATTAATGCATACCCATCTGTCCAGACCAGTCTCCAGGTCGTACATGAATATGTCGAAGTTTCCGCTCTGGTTATCCGACCAGGCAACTATATGCCCATCTATTGAGGGCTGAATCTGCTCTGAGCCAGACAGGACGGTTATGGGACGCTCTTTTCCATATTCCGCCCCGCAGGCAGCGCCAGCATAGAGGAATGCTGCCGTTATGATCATAATGAAGATTGCCTTCTGCATCATATCACTCTGTGTTCGAATTGAGATATCATCGCGCTTTTTCACTTCACTCTTTACCTTTTGGCGAACCCATATAAGGACTTTTCTCGACGTTTGTCGTTATCAATCTAAAAGCCATAATTTTGCGAGCTGTTCCTTCTTGTATCATGGGGCGACAGTCGATCCAACAGTCACAATCCGTTCTGAGAGATTTGTTCAGACAAAGCGAAATAGGGCCGGACTCTTCAGGAGAGCGGATTTAGCCTTGACCCTCCAAATTAGCAATGACTATATATTCCTTGTGTCAACCTCTTGCCCAACCGGGAGGAACTGAGTTGAAGGATTATCTCACATTGGATGACGTCATGCTTGATAATAAAAGGGTCTTGGTTAGAGTGGACTTCAACTCTCCAATGGACCCCAACGGAAATATCCTGGATGATAAGCGCATAAAAAGCCATTTGGAGACTCTGCGCGCTTTAGAGCACTGCCGGGTGGCTCTCATGGCGCATCAGAGTCGCGCCGGAAAGAAAGATTATACTACACTTGAGGCCCATGCAAGACAACTTTCCAGGCTCTTGCGCCGCGATGTGGCTTATATTGATGATATCTTTGGGTCTCATGCCCAGAAGTCTATAAAATCGCTCATGCCGGGAGAAGTTCTTCTTTTGGAGAACACTCGTTTTTATGCCGAAGAGAACATGAACCGAAGCCCAGCAGATCACGCCAAGAGCCACATGGTCAGGAAGCTGGCACCGTTGTTTGACCTTTTCGTTAATGATGCTTTTGCAGTCTCCCATCGCTCTCACTGCTCAGTAGTGGGGTTCACCGAGGTCCTTCCGAGCGTTGCCGGAATTCTCATGGACAGGGAGATCACCGCACTGGACAGAGGCCTGAAAGGCAATGAGCATCCCACAATCTTCTCCTTAGGTGGTACGAAGGCAGATGACTCCATCAAGGTCACCGAGAACGTTCTGGGTCGCGGGGGTGCCGATAAGATCCTGACATCCGGAGTGGTGGCCACGGTCTTCATGATGGCGGCGGGGATAGATGTGGGCGAGGCCAATCGCAAGTTTGTGGAGGATCAGGAGTACCTGGAGCAGATACCAATCGCTGCCAAGCTTCTGCACGACTATCCTGGCAAGATCATGATGCCAGTGGATGTGGCCTTGAATCAGAACGGCGAGCGGGTAGAGGTTGCAGTGGACAAGCTACCTACTGCTCTGCCGATAGCTGACATTGGCCTGGAGACCATCGTCAACTACTCAAAACTGCTAAAAGAAGCAAAGGTCACTGTGCTTAATGGGCCTACTGGGATCTTCGAACAGGAGAAATTTAAGCTCGGCACCTCTGAGCTCTTGAAGGCTGCCACCGAGTCTGCCTACTCCATTGCCGGCGGAGGGCACAGTGTGGCTGCCATTGAGCAGTTGGATCTTGAGAGCAAGTTCTCACATGTTAGCATGGGTGGGGGGGCGTCCATCACATACCTATCAGGTGTGCCTTTGCCCGGCATTGAAGCTTTGAAGAAAGCGGCTCTTCGGGCACGCAAAGCCTAAAAGTGCTGCTAATGCCCCCTGCTCTTGAGGTGCGCACCAGACCTCAGGGCAGGCTCTCAGCCGCTTTTTTTCGGCATGCATCCAGGATGACAGAGGGGTCTCCGACGGCCTCCATGGCAGAGGCCGACATATGACCGCCGCCGTCCCCATTAAATGCCTGTCCGACCTCGCCCAGGAGGTTCGCCAGGTTCAACCCCTCCCTGGCGGCGGCCCGGCTTGACCGAGCACTGATGCGGATCCGCTCACCTTTGCCATGTCGTCCGGCTACGAAGGCCACGTCTGCCCCCAGATCTACCAGGGACATGGCAGCAACGCCCTCGAAGGAATTGACGACTGAACTAGCGATGATCCAGTCGCCATGACGGAGGACCTCTGCCCGGGAGGCCGCTTTGAGCACTGCGATTCTCTGGGAGACGCTCGTTGGGATGGACAGGACCTCAAGAGCTTCTTCATAGGAAAAGCCGCCCTCTGCCAGGAGCTCTGCTGCGACTGTGAACGTCTCTGGTGTTGCGCGCTTGAAGCGACCCGTATCTGAGACAATTCCCGCCAGAAGAGCGAGGGCAGAGTCTCTGTCTGGCATCTTGCCATTGTCCTTTAAGATCCGCCAGACGATCTCGGCAGTGGACTTGGCCGGCCTTTGGATGTAGAAGAGAGCATCATCCAAAAGTCCCTTGTCAAGATGATGATCTATCAGAGCATAAGGGACCTGGAGGTTTCCGCCCACCTGCAATTTTACAGAGGTGTCCACGACCACCACAAGATCGTAGTCCTGGAATTGTGGCTTAAGTATGACATGAGCCCCGATGGCCTCAGTGAGGGTGGCTCCCAGCCGGCTCAGATCGTCCACGACGCCGATTGTGCCACCAAAGGCCTGGGAGAGAGCAAAGCTGCTGCCGATGGCGTCGGGATCGGCGTTCCTGTGACAGAGATAGAGTATTTTGGAGAACGGGCGGATGTGATCGCCATACTGTTGCTCGCTGATGCGCATGGCTTTGCCTGAGCTATGAGAATTGATATAGATTGTCCAGAACAGACAACAATCCTGCCCAGACAGATAGCACTACCTATTTGCCACTACCATGTTGGCCAGGACTTCGGGCAGCATTGCAGCCATCGCCATAGCCATAATGAGAACCATAGTCTTTATGCTCATAGATCCCCCAATCTTTTTTGATAATGATAACATCATATCATATAAACTTTATTGATGAACTCAAGCTGAAATTCGTAGATATTCCGATACAATAGCAATTGTGTCAGCTGAGGAAGTCCCTCTGCAAATGTGCATAAATTAATTACTTTATCAATTATTATTTTATAAAGTTGTTTGATATGCCGAACTAGATGTTTCCACCGCATGCAGTCGAAATGACTAGAAGCATCCCAAATCCCAGGGTCACGAATAGTACCAACATCAAGTCGAGATGTTTGTATCCGGCCATTATTTTCAGTCCCGGAAGGGCGCATTCTCTGTGACCGACCTGCAACTGAGAACACAACTCGAAACGGTCCATAATATTAACCACTCCTTTTTTGAATGTTGGCAGATGGCTCATGCCGTCAGGCAGGCCATCTCATCTCTCTATTTGGCTGCAATACCGGGCAGTAGCTGCAACTCTCTGCTCTACCGCCTATCATCAGGACCGCGTCCGTTCTTCGACATTGCCCTGTTCATTTCCTGGCCCATCGGACCCTTTGACATCATGTCCTGGCCCATCATGCTATCACCCATCATGCCCATGTGACCCATTCCCATCTCTTTGATCTCGGCCAGGGTCATGTTGTTGAGCTTGTCCATCTGCTTTTGATGTAGCCCTTCGATCTGGGCTGGTGTCATATTTTTCAGCTCATTGATCTTCTCATCGCGCAGCTCTCGGATCTCGTTTAATGTTATATTGTCGAAGTTGTCCTTTGTGGCGTCATCCACCAAGAGCATCCAATCATGCGGTCCGGCAAAGCCGCCAACCTCGGAGGAGTTATTGCATCGGTCCCTGTTGTTCGCATCGCATGGTGCGGCCAGGGCCGGTGTCAGAGAGAGGCACACTGCCGCCAGTGCCATCAGCACCAATGTCATCTTTGTCTTCATGTCTATGAACCTCGTAGCTTTTGTTTGGTGAAATGTCCTGGCTTATTCGATCGCCTGCGACATTCACTGGTCACCACCCTATCGGGAACGATAGAAAAAGATGTAGCCGAACGAACGGTTCTCTTAGGTACGGATTATGGGACAAAAAAAAAGATTAAAAGCGCAGGAAGGTTCCATTGACGATAAATTATGCTATTTTGGTTTTGTTTAAAATACAGAACAGTAAGAGCCAATATTTTCCTGAATTCACGCTGAAAAATCAATTATTGTTCGCGGGGCCAATAATCGATCAGGCCCCGGAATAAATCCCCCGTCCTGTCTTCAGAATTTATTTTTCCTCTTCTCCTCTGCCCCTCAGATCATCGAGGTTGTCTTCCATGAGCTTCTTGCTTTTGATCTCTTCCTTTTTGCCACCTTTTCTCTCAGTATCTCTTTTCTTAAAATCAGACAAGAATCTCACCTACAGACCATCAGCACTCGGAACTGTAATTAACCTTTCTATCATCATTTCGCTAAGCTGTCGTTTCCATCACTGCCGAACAGGCCCACTGATCATAAATTCCTTTGGAATCGCAATTATCGATTACCATGCCCTTCCATCCGACCTCCCCCAGAGCCTTCGCGATGAGTTCTGCCTCTTTTTGTGTGTAAACTGTAAACAGGACCCTCTTTTTCGCGAGGCTGGAGGCCTTGAGGATGATCTCCTTCCATCGCGGCCAATTGAAATCATCTATCAGGCCCACCATGAATCCTAAAACGGTATCAAAGGAGCGGGCGGGAAAGATGCAGGGCAGGAGCCTTGCATCCAGAACAAAGCTCTTTTTAGGGTCCAGCAGCTTTCTCTTCAAAGCCGTGCAGAGATCGCATCGATCAGAGTCCATGACAAGTGGTTGATGCCCCATGCGGTATAGCGCCTGGGTTGCCATGCCGCTGCCGCAGCAGATCTCCAGGATGCGTCCGTCATCTGTGAGCATTGGTGCCAAGAGCTGCATGAGCCTATCGATTCGCTCTTCGACATAATGAGGCGGATCCTTCGAAGAGCAGCCCTCGCAGAGAAGCTCTGAATACAGTGAGGTTGCGAGGTATTCATTGATGGCCAGGAGGAAATCGTCATCGCTAGCCACTACTGTCTTGATAGCCTCTGGCATCCACTCCCAGTTCAGCTCAGATAATATCTTCTGAGATGAATACCTGTCAGTGAGCAAAAGCCAAATCCCATCCGGCTCGGTGAGATGAAGGGCATATCCCAGATCTTTGATCTCGATGCAGGAATCGGCATCCAGTCCTTCCTGAAGGATCTCGGCGGTAACGGGCAGATCGAGCAGATCCTGCCAGGACTCTTCAGCCAGAAAGATGCTTTCGGCCTCATCCAGTTCAAGTAGGCGATTGAGCAGCACGAGTCTTCCATCTTTTCGCTCCAGGATATCAATCTTCTTCAAAATCGTTCTGCCTCTTGCGGGAGGCCGGAACAGATATATTATATTCCTTGCAAAATGAGGCTGTTTGAAACTTACCGATCTGCCAGGCGTTGGCTCTCGCATAAAAGAGCGTCTCATAGAGCAATATGGTGATGAAAAAAAGGCCCTGAAGGCAATCCTGGACGCGGATGTTGCCGGCTTATGCAGGGCGTTGAGCGAACGCCAGGCGCTGCTTTTGGTTCAGCATGCCCGCGGATTGAGGTACGGTGTTATGCCTGAGCAGTTCCTGGCCACAGACGAGGCGGCAAGGATACAGCAGATGCTTGTCTCTCGCCTAGCAGGTTATGCTCATACCGAGTACGCCCGGCAGAAGATCGGCACTCTGTTTGCCTGCAGCTCGATGGATCTATTGGCCGAGAATCGCAAGGTTGCTCTGGCTGCCAGACAGGTGGCTGAGAGGTTGCAGGGAACTGCTCTGGAGGATCTGCTTAAAAAGATCCGGCCATTGCGAGAAAAGGATGTTGCAAGGGTTCGCGAGAGGGCAGTGGCTGTCACCTCTGCGGACGCATTCACGAGGCTGAAACAACGAGGGCTGGATAGAAGGATAGACCTGCATCTGACAGAGAGCCCGGTTGAGCTTTTAGACCTGACCAAAAGCTACAGCCACATCTGCCTGGTTGGAACTGAGATGGAAGTTGCAGCTGAGGTCGAGACTGCGGAGTCGCTCGATGATTGGTATCTGGTGCCTGAAGCAATCCTCGGTTTTTATAAGGATAATTTGGAGTGTCTCATGGCCTGTTCTCGGGCTGCTGAAATGCTGCGCGAGAGGGATGTCTCAGGATTTTCTGGATGGCAGACGCTAAGTAGAGCCCTTCTGAAGCTGGATATGTGTGGCGACAGGGAGGAGGAACGGCTGAATAGGCTGGCCGGGCGACTGGCGGTCAGCGTGAACGCATCGGCGGCCTGGGCAAATGAGGAGCTAAAGAAGAGGATCGAGAAAAGCTCCCTGACTTTGGGCGGCACAGATCTGCTTCTCGTCATGAGCAGAGGAGAGGGAGTCCGCGAGCTATTGGAGGCTCAGATGAGGGGCGTCTTCGCCGATGTCCTGCGAGAGGCCAAGGCGCGCGCTGCCGGAGAGCTTGAGCTGGCTGGGGCAGAAGCTGCATGGCTTGAGGAGATCTTCTCCGCCGAAGTCAGCTATCCGCTGGAGCTTGATCGGCAGGCAATGCACTCCTTCGAACAGGAGATCAGAAGCCGCCGGGAGGAGCGGGGGCTGAAGGCCAGGAGGGATCTGGCACGGACATTGCAGGACCAGAGGGACGCCTCATACTCGCTGGTCCATGCCCTGATGGAGTTTGATTTCGCCTATGCTCTCGGCAGTTTCGCTCTCGCGGAAGGTCTCGCATTCCCCGACATTGTCGAGGAGCCGTGTCTATGTTTTGTCGAGGGCAGGCACCTCTTTTTAGAGCGGCCTGAAGCCGTGAGCTACGCGCTTGGCGTGAAGGAGCACCCGGAACGGGTAGCGCTGTTGAGCGGCGTCAACTCCGGTGGCAAGACCACTCTTCTTGACCTCATCGCCCAGATCGTCATCCTGGCGCACATGGGCTTGCCCGTTCCTGCGCGAGCCTGTCGGCTCTCTCTTTATGAGGAGTTCTACTACTTCAGCAAGACCCGGGGCACTCTGTCCGCGGGAGCCTTCGAGACTGCCATGAGGAA
>Ga0074195_1004015_pt1 | contig 12707 bp, 11 predicted proteins | sample EPASupsiteHSE623_FD_64525 | JGI IMG/M metagenome (GOLD analysis project Ga0074195, IMG submission 64525) | Bioremediated contaminated groundwater from EPA Superfund site, New Mexico - Sample HSE6-23 | ecosystem: Environmental > Aquatic > Deep subsurface > Groundwater > Contaminated ...
AGGCTCAGCCAGCATCCCAGGAGGTCTGCATCGGCACCGCTGTAACCTTCAACGCAGCCGCCAATGGTACCGAGCCCATCTCCTACCAGTGGATGAAGAACGGTGAGGGCATCCTGGGAGCAACCGAGAACATTTACAGCATCCCGAGCGTGAGCGTTGAGGACGAGGGAACCTACAGCGTGATGGTGAGCAACCCCTGCGGATCAGTAGAATCGAGTGCTGCAACCCTTACCCTGGACCAGGTTCCCACCATCCAGGCTCAGCCAACTTCCCAGGAGGTATGCATCGGCTCCTCCGCGACCTTCAACGCGGCCGCCAGTGGTACCGAGCCCATCTCCTACCAGTGGATGAAGAACGGCGAGGGCATCCTGGGAGCAACCGGGAACATCTACAGCATCCCGAGCGTGAGCGTTGAGGATGAGGGAAGCTACAGCGTGATGGTAAGCAACCCCTGCGGATCAGTCGAATCCGGTGCTGCAACCCTTACTCTGAACCAGGCTCCTTCCCTTCAGATCCAGCCTGCTTCTCAGGTGGTCTGCATCGGCTCCGTCGTGACCTTCAACGCGGCCGCCAATGGCACCGAACCCTTATCCTATCAGTGGATGAAGGGCGGCGAGGGCATCCTGGGAGCAACCGGGAACAGCTACAGCATCCCGAGTGTGAGCACCGAGGACGAGGGAAGCTACAGCGTGATGGTGAGCAACCCCTGCGGATCGATCGAATCAAGCGCTGCAGCTCTGACTGTAATCTCCGGTCCCACCATTGTGGCTCAACCACTTTGTCAAGATGTCTGTTCAGGCTCTTCCGCAGCATTTAGCGTAGAAGCTACAGGTGCTGAGCCTCTATATTATCAGTGGAGGAAGGACGGTGCGGATATCCCCGGAGCCAACCAGAACTCATACCAGGTGCCATGCACGAGCGAGAGCGATGAGGGCTGCTACCAGGTTGTGGTGCAAAACAGATGCGGCTGGATTGAATCGGATGTAGCGGCTCTGTCGGTAAGCAAGTCTCCCTGCATCACTGTTCAGCCGGTCAGCCAGATCGTCTGCGAATGCGCCTGTAAAGCGGTTGTCTTCAGCGTGACGGCCACAGGCGCGAAGCCTCTGTATTATCAGTGGAAGAAGGATGGCGTGATACTTCCCGGGGCAAATTTAAACAAACTGAGAATCTTTGAGGCGAATGCAGACGATGCCAGCGGGTACACCGTTGTGGTGAGCAATAGCTATGGCTCAATCGAGTCGAATGCCGCATTCCTGCAGGTGAGCCAGCCTCCGCAAATCGCTAGAGGTCGCCCCATCTGCCAGGAAATTACGGTGGGAGAATCGTTTGCCCTCAGAGTGGATGCGATGGGAACAGGGCCTCTTTCCTACCAGTGGATGAGGAATGGATTGAACATCTCGGGGGCGACCTCCTCCACTTACTTTGTAGAAAACGCTACAAAAGACGACACTGGAAACTATAGAGTGCTGGTGAGCAGCGGCAACTGTCCGGTAGAATCGAATATAGGGACCGTGAAGGTAGCGGAGGGGGCCTTGAGGTCATGTCGCTATTGATCTGAAAAAGAGCATCCTCCGATGCGCCTGGAAAAGCTTGATCGGAGGATCTCAATTTTTTTATCTGGCTATCTGGCTGTGATTCTCAGCATCTCGTTTCCGCTTTTCTGGAATTCATAGGGTACCCTTTCCTTGAGAGCTTTGAGGCCCATTCTTTCCAACCCGCCCACAACCGCTTCGAGATGCCTTGATTCCCTTATTCCGAACTCCATCAGCGGAAATATCCGAACTTCAGAGGAAACACGGCAGAGCTCCTTCACCGATTGAAGATGAAAATCTAAAGAGAGCTGCTCGCTGTAGAGGAAAAGGAGATGCGAGCAAAGCGCAATATCAAATTCTCCATCCTGGAAGGGAAGGGTGGGCAGGCTCGCGTCCACATATCGGCCTTCGCCCTTGTCTGCATCGTAATCGGACAGGAAATCGTTCATGGCGTGCATGCGAATCCGGCCCAGCTCCTCAACTGAGGATATCCGGTTCCATACATAATCGTCCCTGTTTCTTCCGACCTGCTCCATAATTATTTCATATGCCTCATTTATCCGGACTCTCAATTCATCGGAGCTGAAGCGATAAATAGGATCTGCAGAGATTGCATGGCCGCCCAGCTTGGTCAGGCTTGCGTTAAAGCTCGCGGGCCCGCCGCCGCAGTCGAGGAATCGCTTTTCCAGATCATCCTCTGACAGAGCGAACATTGCCGCGTATTCGATGAAAGAGCGTCCCCAGGGAACCACTCTTTCCAGAGTGATGGCCATTATCTGTCACCGTTATAGGATGGGGGAAAAGCGCCATGCATATTGCCAGGATCGACCTCAAGGATTAAATTCTATCGTCTTCATTAACTAGATGATTAAGGGCTTGAATAAGGAACGAGAAATGGCCCATCCTAGAAACTATGCGGGAGATGTTATGGCAAGTCAAGCCAAATCCAATTGGCAGCCCCGGTCTCTGGATGAGATCAAGAAGATCCTCAAACAAAGCATGCCTGAGATAACAGATCGCTATAATGTGAAGTCCCTGGGCGTCTTCGGTTCATACGTGCGAGGTGAAGCGAAGAAGTCGAGCGATCTGGACGTACTGGTGGAGTTCGACCGGGCTCCGTCGCTGCTGGAGTTCATCCGCATGGAGGACGACCTGAGCGACAGAGTGGGCATAAAGGTCGATCTGGTCATGAAAAAAGCCTTGAAGCCTCATTTTGGTCAGCGAATCCTGGCAGAAGTGATTCCAGTTTAAAAAAGCAAAAAAGCGGAACGAATTTTTTCCCGCCCTCAGCTCCTGCTGATCATCGTCCCCACGCCCTCCGTGGTGAGCAGCTCCAGCAAGATCGCATGATGCTTTCGTCCATCGATGATGTGCGCCCTGTCCACTCCGCCCTGCACCACGCGCACGCATGCCTCGACCTTCGGAATCATGCCGCCCTTGATGACGCCCTCCTGCACCAGGCGGTTGAAGTCGGACGCCGGAAACTCGGAGATGACGCTCGCCGGGTCGTCCGGGTTCATGCGCACGCCCTCCACATCCGTTATGGAGAAGAACTTCTTGGCGCGCATGGCCACGGCCACGGCTCCGGCGACGGTATCTGCGTTAACGTTCAGATTGTTGCCCTCGTCGTCTGCCGCGATGGGGGAGATGACGGGGATGTAGCCCTTTCCGGCCATGATCATGAGGATCTCCGGATCAACCTTGTCCACATCGCCCACGAATCCGAGGTCCACCGGGTCCTTGCCCTGCACCTTCACCGGAGCCTTCTTGTGAGCTTTCAGGAACATGCCGTCCTGGCCGGAGAGGCCGATGCCCTTGCCGCCGTGCTTGCCGATGAGGTTGACCAGCTCTGCGTTGATGTTGCCGAGCAGGACCATGCGGGCGATGCCCAGCGTCTCCCGATCGGTCACGCGCAGGCCGCCCACGAACTCGGCCTTCTTGCCGAACCTCTCCATGGCCTGCGAGATCTCCGGGCCGCCACCGTGCACGATGATGGGGTGAATGCCGATGTAGCGCAAGAGCACTATATCCTGAATGAAGTCCTCCAGCACGGTACGGTCGGACATGATCGAGCCGCCGATCTTGAAGACCATGATGGAATCGTAAAACTCGCGAATGTAAGGCAGAGCCTCAATGAGCACCTGTTCTCTCTTAACTGTCACTTCTCATTCCTCTTCGAGAGTGCTATCTGGTAGCATCATGTTTTTATCTTTTTTTGTTGGCCAAAGATCCGTAAATAATCATTAAAAAATTATAAAACAAGATTATTAAGCTGTCGCAATGACGTGGGACCGAATGCAAACGTGAAGAAAATAGGGTTTAAAGCGGGGCGGGAAAAGACCTGCCCTATTCGATGGCCATCAGCACGTCGCCCGGTGTAACGGTGGTGCCCTCTTTGACGTAGATCTCCTTGATTGCTCCGTCCTTGTTGGCGAAGATGTTCTGCTCCATCTTCATGGCCTCCAGAACAGCCACGGCATCACCCTTGGCAACCTTATCGCCTTTCTTTACGGTGTAGCGGATGACCACGCCCTGCATGGGCACTGTGACTCCATCGGTGGGCGCCTTGGGCTGGGCCTCCTGGATGGTCATGCCGGCGGGAGCGACCTTGACCAGATAGGATTCGCCGTCGATCTCAACATTCAGGGCTATCGGCTCTGCTTTGAGGGAAACTGATGACTGCGCAGCCGCCTGCTTCTTGACGAGCGGCTCCTCCACGGCGGTGCCCTGCAGGAACTTGAGGGCCACCTGGGGATAGAGGGCGTAGGTAAGATAGTCCTCTTCCTGCCTGGCCAGCTTCAGGGCATCGACCGCCTTCTTGGCGTTGCCATACTCCGGAGCCAGCAGATCCGCAGGCCTCACGGTGATGGGCTCCTCGTCGCAGAGGACCTTGAGCCTCACTTTGGGGTCGATCATGGCAGGAGACTTTCCGTAGAGGCCCTTGACATAGTCCTTGACCTCTTTCGGAACCATCTTGTACCGGTCGCCGGTCATGACATTCAGGACTGCCTGGGTTCCCACGATCTGGCTGGTGGGCGTGACCAGGGGCGGATATCCGAGATCTTTCCTGACCCTTGGCACCTCGGCCAGAACCTCTTCCCATTTGTCCATGGCCTTCTGCTCAATGAGCTGCGAGACCAGATTGGAGAGCATGCCGCCCGGAACCTGGTAGACCAGCACGTTGGTGTCCACGCGAGCCATTATGGGATTGAAGACCGGCGCATAGATCTCCATGATCCTCTCGAAGTACCTCTTGATATCCGTCAGCAGCTCCAGATCAAGGCCGGTGTCGTAGGGCGTACCCTGCAGCGATGCCACCAGGCTCTCCGTGGCAGGCTGGGAGCTGCCGCCGGAAAGAGGCGACATAGCGGTATCCAGGATATCCACTCCAGCCTGGCAGGCATGGAAGTAGCTCATCTGGGCCATGCCGCTGGTGCAGTGAGTGTGCAGGTTCACCGGCAGGCTGACCTCCTTCTTGATCTCGCGAATCAGATCATAGGCATTCTGGGGAGTGATCAGTCCGGCCATGTCTTTGATGCAGATGGAGTCGCAGCCCAGCTCTGCCAGCTTGACGGCAAATTTTGCGAACTGCTCATTGGAATGCACGGGGCTGATGGTGTAGCTGATGCCGCCCTGCACATGCTTTTCCATACTCTTGGCGGCTTTGATGGATCGCTCCATGTTGCGAATATCGTTCACGGCATCGAAGATCCTGAAGATGTCGACACCGTTGATGGCCGCCTTCTCCACAAACCTGTCCACAACATCATCGGCATAATGCCTGTACCCGACCAGATTCTGCCCGCGCAGCAGCATCTGCATGGGGGTGTTAGGCATAGCCTTCTTGAGCGCCCGCAGCCTTTCCCAGGGATCTTCGTTCAGGTACCGAATGCAGGTATCGAACGTCGCTCCGCCCCACATCTCCAGAGAAAAGAATCCTACCTGGTCCATCTTCTCTGCGATGGGTAGCATATCCCTGGTCCTCATCCTGGTGGCCAGAAGAGATTGGTGAGCGTCCCTAAAAACCGTGTCAGTTAGCTTTACCCTGCCCATGAAGATCTTCTCCTATACGGTCCCTCTTATTTAAAACCCCTTCGCCCTTCAAATTGGATCGCGGAATCATGACCATTCATTATTTATTCTTGTCTTTTGTCGGCCCAGGTTTCATGCCCCAGGCAGCTCATGATTGCAATACCAACCGAACTCGGGGAATCGCTGAAGCAATCTTGATTCTCCAGCACAACCTTGGACGAGTTATATAAAGTTGATGGGCTAAATATGACCAATAAATTTTAAATTTTTAAGAATAATTTTTTATTTGCCTAATTTCTAAATTTCTGCAGCATACTGTATCTTATTTGATAATTCAGATTTTTGATGGCAGTATTTGGACGATTTACTTCAATACAGCTTCAGTCATTGGAATTTATCAACTATGCAATCAAAAAATTATCTTAAATGGCTTCTCAAAGTGGCATTGCTGTTTTCAACTATGCAACCATGACTTGGTGGTCCGGATTAAGAGAGGATCATACTGCAATCCAATTAAATCCTTCAACTTAATGGCAAATTCGCGAAGCTGACTATGGGACGGCAATTTCAGTTCTCGCGGCGACGGCAATCTGTTCGGTGCTTGTATGGTTGATCCTCTTATGCTTGATACTTGCATATTTGATATGATTGAAATAGTGGCAAAATGCTGTGGGATTTCATCTTGTTCGCTTGGGTTCGGGGTACAAAAAGTGATTTTCCGGCAACTTCTTCAGCTCATAAGGCGGGAGATATTCTTTAGACTCAAGCTCTATTGTATGATCTTCATATCGCTGCGGCAGCTTGAGATGGCGGTTAACCCGACGTGGTGGACGTGATGAGTTCCAGCGACCTTGTATCCTTGTGCCTTGGTAGTGATCGGCATGCATCGGATCGCTGCAAAGGCGCAAAGGACGATGATCGATTCACTTTCGGAATTCCGTGGCCTCGAAAAAAGAGAGAGTAATTAGCGCATGGGAAACGGAAAGCCGGAAGCCTGGAAACTTTTCGGTTCGTCTCCCAAGCTCCTTATTCAGGATTTCCTGGAAGTCAACCTCCGAATCCATTCATCGACTTCCTCACCGCTTTTTCCTCGGGAGGCGGCCCATTTCATGATCTGCTCCTCGCGCCATTTGTTAACTGCCTGCATGACGGGGTCCGGGTCAATTCCATGCGTCTTGATGTAGACCTCGCGGGTCATCTCCGACATGTTTCCATCCACATACAATTTTGTGGCCTGATCCGCCATCAGCCGCTCACCTGTGGGCATGTCAGACGGATTCAGGCATACGTCTTCGCAGTAAACCAATCCTTCGCCGCCTTTCGCTTGCTCGATTCGGAAAGGCTTTCCACAGCCTGGACAAACTCCAATCATCTTCAATTACCTCTTGCCATAATTTTTTCATTAGTAATTCTCTTATCATGATTTAAATAGCTTTCAGAATCAGGATTATTAAAAATTAGATTAGTTGGTGATTTATGGCTTTATTATCTTGCGATAAGTAAACAATCAATTAAGCATTAATGGGATGGATGGCTTTGTAGCTCGACGAGATTTGAAAATCTTGGCAAAAAAGTTACAGTTCGCGAAAAGATGATTAAAAGCGAGGGCTGAAGGCCTACCTAGCCTTCCCGCCAACGCCTCGCTTCACAGCTGCACTGGACTTAATTTTCAGCTCTATCCGTGCCCAGTATCTCGTAAGTATCCTTGTGGGGATTGATGAGCAGTTCCTCAGCAATCTTCTTGGCCCGGAGCTCCGGGTCCATGCCGCACAGGTACAGCTTCCAGATGGTAGCCTTCTTGACGTCCACAACATTGGTGAAGCCAAGACGGCTCCGCAGCCGCTCCCGTGTAGAGATGGCCTCGCCGTCCTCGATCTTCAGGGCGACCTTGACGGGAACGTAGCCCTCTTCAAACCTCAGCTCGTCGATGGAGACCTTGCAGCTCTCCTTGTTCTCGTTCACGAGTTCCTTGGCAAAGCTCTTGGCCAGCTCCTCCGCATCTCCGCAGTCGACCTCGATGCTGAAGAGACGCTCCTTCTTGACGTCATTGAGCACGTTGCCGTAACCGAGCCTGCGGGCCAGGGTGTTCTTAACTGTGGCCGCTTCCGCATCCGGGATCTTAAGCCAGACGCGCAGATTGATCATCTGGCTCATGCGCTCACCTCGATGTAACGCTTGACCGACTCGAAGACGCGCCTGCCCGGTCCCGCTGCATCAGGCCGATGCTTGCGGGGGTCGAATGAGGGAAGCTGCCAGGCAAAGAATGACCTCTCCGGGTGGGGCATCATGCCCAGGACGTTTCCGTCCGGATTGCAGATGCCGGCAATGCTCTGGGTGCTTCCGTTCACGTTCACCGGGAACTCGTTTATGACTCGCCCGTTCTTATCGCAGTAGCGGAAGACCACCTGCTCCTGATCATTGAGCTGCTCGATGAGCTTTGGCGTTGTGGTAACCAGGTTCCCCTCGCCGTGAGCAATGGGGATCTTGAGAAGGCTGCCCCGCTCCATGATGAATGAGCCGCTGCACCTTTTGGACGGTGCATCGTGGCGCAGATTGACCCAGTCGCAGTAGTAGCCGCGGCGCACGATCTTTCCCTGGGAGACCATCACATTCTGGGCCAGGGCCATATCGATCCTGCCCGTTCCGGGAAGAAGGCCGCTCTCCACCAGGATCTGGAAGCCGTTGCAGATGCCCACAACGGGCTTGCCCTTGGCCGCTTCCTCTTTCAGGGCCTGCATGACAGGCTCCTTGGAAGCGATGACTCCGGCGCGGATGCGGTCCTGGTAGGAGAAGCCTCCGGGAATGAAGTATCCGTCGAAGCCGGAGAGCTCTCCCTCCGATCGGTTCCAGCGGAAGATCTCTCCATCCATTCCCACTGCCTTTACCGCCACGAGGGTCTCATACTCGCAGTTCGTTCCCGGGAACTGCATCACTGCTATCTTCATCTCATCGCCTCCGCAAGGCCGGAGGTCCAGGCCGCCCTCGCCTCATCCAGGTCAATGTCGGCCACGGTCTCGCTCGCTCTCTTCATGACAATCCTTCGTTTCTTTGTTACCATTCCAATCTCCATTGGCTCCAGACAGTAGCCTCTCAGGATCTCCAGCAGCCGCTCTTCCTTTCCGGGCCTGGCCTCCAGTACGAAGCCGGACGACTCGGAGAAGAGGATCTTATCCGTCCTCATGCTTGCATCTGCAGCTGCGGCTTTGTCGAGGTCAATCTCAAACCCGAGCCTGGCGGGCCTGGTCAGTGCCATCTCCGAGACAGTAGCAGCGAGACCGCCGTTTGAGATGTCGTGGGCCGCCGCCAGGAGTCCTTCATCTATGGCATCGATGACGGCGTAGATCATGCTCCTCTCCAGGTCGAAGCGGACGATGGGGACATTGGCTCCGGTGATATTGAAGATGGTCTTGTAGTACTCCGAGCCGCCCAATTCGTCGAACCTCGGGCCGATGAGGAAGAGCCGATCGCCCGCGGCCTTAAGCTCCTGGGTGATGGCTTTGCTGATGTCCTTGATGATGCCGACGCAGGCGATGACCGGGGACGGGTCGACCGAGCCCTGCGGCGATTCGTTGTAGAAGCTCACATTTCCGGAGACGATGGGAACGGCCTGGCCCATGCAGCCCTTCAGCCAGAGGTCTTTGCATGCCTGGGAGAGGCCCTTGACGCCCTCCCGGAACTCCCAGAATGCTTCGGGCTTCTCGGGGTTTCCGTAGTTCAGGCAATCGGTGATCGTGGAAGGCACAGCGCCGATGGCTGCGACGTTTCGCATGGCCTCGGCGACGGCTGTTGCTCCGCCCCAGTAGGGGCTGATTCTGCCGTAGAAGGGATTGGAGTCCACGGCCAGAGCCACGCCGAACTTTTCGCCCCGCACGGGTGCGATCAGACCGGCATCGGCCTCACCGGGACGGATCACGGTGCTGCCCATGACCTCGGTGTCGTAGTATCTGTAGACATGCTCGCGGGAGGCGATGTTGGGGGACTTGAGGATCTTGAGCAGGACCTGGTTGTAGTCGGCGGGCTCCGCGGTCTCGGGCTCGGTCAGGTTGATGGTGCGCGGACACTCTTCGCGCTGGTACCTTATGCCGCCGGTGAGGTGCTGGATGGGAACATCGCAGACGATCTCGCCCTTGTGGCTGGCCACAAATCGGTCGCCGGTGTTGATCTTGCCCACGACGCTGGCCCTTGCGCCCTCGTAGACGTTGGGCAGGTCCCAGTGCTCGTTGTAGATCCTCAGGATTCTCTCGCGCAGCTCGGGCGGCGAGATGATCAGGAAGCGCTCCTGGGTCTCGGCGATGCTCAGGACCTCGGGCGGGAAGTCGCCGGCCTTGTGCAGGTCGTCCAGGTTGATCTCCATGCCGAAGCCTCCTGCCGCGCCCATCTCGGATGTGGCGCAGGTGAAGCCGCCGCCGCCCAAGTCCTTGAAGCCGATCTCGACTCCCTCCTCGCGGACGAGCCGGAAGAGGTCGTCGTTGGCCTTGAAGAGCACGTTCTTGAGGAAGGGATCGGGGATCTGCACCGCGCCGCGGTTGGTCTCCTCGTCCTCCTCTCGCAGGGCTTCGGAGGCGAAGGTCACGCCGCCAAGGCCGCTGGAGTCTGTCGGTTTGCCGATGAGGATCACGTCGTAGCCGCCCTCGCCTGCGGCGGGGGGGGCGCGCGAGCGGATGATCTGGTCGCGGCGGACGATGCCCAAGGAAACGACGTTCACCAGGCAATTATCGTCGAAGCTCTCATTGAACACGATGTCGCCGCCCATGTTGGGCACGCCGAGGGCATTGCCGTACTGCCAGATTCCGTCCACGACTCCTTCCGCGACCCAGCGCACCTTGTTGGCCTTGGGGCCGAAGGGATCGCCGAAGCGCAGCGGGTCGGCGGTGGCGACCACGGTCGCGCCCATGCAGTTCACGTCGCGGACGATGCCGCCGATGCCGGTTGCCGCCCCTTCGTTGGGCAGGATCTGGCTCGGATGGTTGTGGCTCTCGTGGGAGATGACGACGCACCACTTGTCGTCGATGGCAACGATTCCGGAGTCCTCCACCGGGCCCATAACCACGTTGGGGCCATCGGTGGGCATGAACTCCTTGAGTGTGGCGCGGCTGCTCTTGTAGGAGCAGTGCTCGGACCACATGGCATCATAGCAGAACAGTTCGGTGAGGCTCGGGTCTCGGCCCAGCACCTCAGCAATGGAGCGCGCTTCAGTGACGGACATGCCTATGCCCGCGCCGCGCAGATTTGATTCAACTTCTGAATCGGCAAGACCGATTATCTTCAATTTAGGTACACCTCTGCAATTATGCTTATCCATTCGAGGAGTATTATGAATTTATCGATTCCGCCGAAAAATATCTGCCTTCACAAAAGTTATGAAAAGCCAGAGTCATGGAAGGCAATGAGAAAGCTTAATGGCTCTTGACCGCCAAAAGGCAGGGGAATGGTTGTAGTCCTTTGCAACGATGCCGAGATCGAGGTTCCCGAAGGGGAGGCCTGCCAGATCTGCGGATGCGAGCTGGAGGAGTTTGACGAAGTCACAGGCACGGGGATTCACGGGTACTACCACTGGATCTGCGTGAACCATGTGGATGCGTGAGAGTCCGCGGGGGTACGCGCACGCGGGTACGCTAGCGGGTGGGCGAGAGAGGATTATTACTATCGCAATTGTGACCTTCCTGAATTGAAGGTTCTGGAGAGAAGCTCGATCTGCGATAAGTCGCAGCTCTGATACAGGATTAACCAAGCCAGGCCAACGCAGATAGGCTCAAGATCGTTTCAATTCGAAGGTTTGTATTTTTGTACTTTCTCACTTCGCCTTTGTATTCTGATTCCACATTCGAATTCTCCTTAGAATGATATATCAAAAAGAAACGTTTATAGCTTTTGAGATCCAGTATTTATTATGAAAGATGCAATTTCCTGGTTTGACATTCCCAGCGAGAATTTCGATCGTGCCGTGAAGTTTTACTCCTCTATTCTCGGGAAGGAGATACGAATAGACACTTTTATGGGACAGACACTCGGCTTCTTTCCCATGGAGGGGAAAGAAGGAGTAGGCGGAGATCTGCTTCCACCGGGATTGGGCAACAAGCCCAGCGCCAACGGCACTCGCGTTTATCTTAACTGCGAAGGAATCCTCGATGCGGTCATTGCAAGAGTGGAAAAGGCGGGCGGAAAGATCGTCACGCCCAGAACCCAGATAGGCGATATGGGCTGGATCGCGCTTATCATGGATAGCGAAGGAAACACTGTCGGTCTGTATAGCTTCAAGTGAATGATCTGAAATCCGATAAAAATTATTTTTGTTGAATTATTTTTTATGTATTCACGTTCATGGGATGCTTTTGATCGGCAAATTCTCTCGCATAATTCTTGAGTCACTTCGAAAGAGTCTATATACTAGAAGCGACATTGCGACTTAGCCGTGCGGGGATAACCAAGCCAGGCCAACGGTGATAGACTCAAGATCTATTCTCGCAGGAGTTCAAGGGTTCGAATCCCTTTCCCCGCACTCCTATCAGTCTATTGATTGCGGTTTTATGCATTATCCTTTGGCTTTAGTTTGCCCATGCAAAATATATCGTAGTATATTCGGGGTGGCAGCAAGATGGGCAAAGCAAAGGTTGACTGGCATACAAGACCGGCTGACATATTTAAAAAAGATATTGTGTTAGATCGTTTTAGAAGGTACTTGAAGGGCATCGGACTGAAGGACGAAACAATAAAACTGTATCTTTGCACGGTCGGAGGCTTCTTAGAGTACGCCAAGTGCGAAGATCCAGGCTTTGAGACTGCCAATAAATACAGATCCATGCTTGTTGATCAGGGCTTATCAAAGGGTCACATAAACAATACGTGCTTTGGGATAAGAAAATTTTATGAAATGGATAAGCAGACCTGGGAATTCCCATTTTTGAAGCCTAATGAAGGTATCCCGTATTATTTCGATGATCGAGATGTGCAGGCTATCTTCAGCGTGTGCAGCAATATCAAGCACCTTGCTATGCTCCAAGTCCTTTTCTTTGGTTGCTTAGTCTTTGACGATAAATAATTTACTCAATATTACCTGATACGGGCTAGGTTATACGCGGCTCAATCGAATAATTCCAATTGGGATATAATTCATGAAAAGTAATTTTTAGTCGTGCCATATCT
>Ga0074195_1004016_pt1 | contig 12700 bp, 16 predicted proteins | sample EPASupsiteHSE623_FD_64525 | JGI IMG/M metagenome (GOLD analysis project Ga0074195, IMG submission 64525) | Bioremediated contaminated groundwater from EPA Superfund site, New Mexico - Sample HSE6-23 | ecosystem: Environmental > Aquatic > Deep subsurface > Groundwater > Contaminated ...
AAGCGTTGAAGGCTCTAGGCCGCCAGAGCGAGGCCGAAGAAGCCTTTGCAGAGGCAAAAGAGCTGGGATATCAGAGATGAACTCCTTCAATCTTTTTTCACGCATCCGAACCAAATAGTTGACTGTTCGAGACTGAACGGGAAAAGATGAAAAGGGGGGCGTCTGAAATTGATGAATAGCGGTGGCTTTTTATCAGCTGCCTTGCTGGCATTCCTCTTTGTCGTAACAGCTGTTGCATCTGATGATCTCTCCGGTCGTTGGAAGATAAGCTATGTTGTTCAAAGTGGCAGCCCAGACGACGGACTGGCTGAGGGCAGTTTGGTTTCTCTGAGCGAAAAGGATTCTACTCTGCAGGGCAGGGCGACCTTGGGCAGCCGAGGCGACGGCTACCTGATTGGATGCTGCGAGGGCAGTGCCGTTCGAGCAGCTATCACTTTTCGCCATAGTCCGGCCATGTTCGTCCGGCTGGCCGGCTCCCGCACAGACGGCGAGTTACAAGGCAGCTTCTCCGCCTCTTCTTGTGAAGGTGGCTTCTGGCAGGGATACTTCGGAGCCATCCATTTGACTACGGGAGCGGGGGAGATCATCAGTCCCGACACCGGAGCTGATCCCTTGAGCTTCACACCCGCAGATGTTGACCTCCTTCCTGAGCCAACCGAATACCTGAACCCGGAGGCGAACTGGAGCGCACAGCAGGAGAATGGTGTGAGGGAGATTTTCGTCGTCAGCTATCGAAGAAATACCATCCTCATGGTTCGGAACAAGCCATTTCTCTGGCAGTGGTGGCTGTAACAAGGTTTACGAGGCCGTTGGCGTTTGACATGGCCATCGAGATGAATCCATAATTGGCTGGGCCTGAATACAACAAAAAGGCAATATTCGTGCTAAATATGCTGTCCTACAAATGCTGGCAGTCCACCTTCATAGCTGACCGATCATTCGCGGATCATATGGCTAGCAGGAATTATGTCGATTGCATTCGATTTGTTCTCTATGAGCGCATCTAGGTTAGCAAGGTCTTCTGCGGCAGTTTTAGGGTTCAACACTCATTATAGCATAAGGGGTGCAGGGCGAGAGAAGACCTCTCCTTTAGGGGATGAAACGCTGCCCTCTGTTGCTGCAATCGTATATATATCATAGTCAACTGCCTCTATCTCAAGCGTCAACCTTCAGACTCGCAAGATCGGCAATACAAGTCAGTTGCCCGTACCCTGTACCCCGTAAAGTCAACCTGGGACGAGGCAACAACGTAGTAGGCACGGACTGTGTCGAATTCAAGCCTGTGGATGACCCGAAGGTGTTCGATGAATCAGGAAGCTCTGCTCCTTCAGGGGCGGGGAGGAAGTCATCGGCAGATCAACCAATAATAGATCTCTCGATTTATCTGTTTTCCATTGCAGCTTTCAGGCCTTAAATCCACTGCCAGTAGATCAAGGGAGCGAGCGCAATCAGCGCCAGGCCTGTGGCCAGCCTCATGCCAACCCGATGATCTTTGCGGAAGGAGTCCACCTGCTCTGGGCTCATCCCTAGTGCCATGAAGCCGCCGAGGACTATGATGGGTAGTATAACTCCCAGGTTAAAGAAGAACAGGTAGGCTGAGCCCGCCAGGTAGCTTTGGGTTGATATAAGATCCAGGATCGCGAGGTAAATGGCACCGAGGCACGGAGCCTTGACCAGTGAGAAGAGCGCCCCTATCAGGAAGTAGGAGCTGAAACGTCCCTCATCCACCCCGGTCTGGAAGTACTTTAGCGCCCAATCCGTGCGGAAGAGTGATGGCTTTCCCTGGTTCAGCCTCACTGCGTCCAGAACCTGGGAGAGGCCGGCAGTCAAGAGAAAAACGGTCAGAACATAGCGGAAGACCCTATATACCGCTTCCGTCTGCAACAGCCTCTGCATGCCCAGCCCAAAGATGAAGTACATCGTGAAGATGCCCAGAGAGAAGAACACCACCATCATCACCAGATCGCGCTTGCGGCTTGTGGAAGAGAGCACCGACGCAGTCAGGAAGACCAGGATGCCCAAGAGGCAAGGATTGAAGCCTGCCACCAGTCCTGCTCCCATGACCGCGAATACTGTGTAAAAGGAGAACTCCCGCAAATTCAGAGCCGGGCCGTTTTCAACGCGCTGATTGCTGGGCAAGGAGTGGGAAGCATTCTCAATTGTGGCATTATCTGCCAGTGCTTCTTGAATGAGGCGCTCCATCTTCGCATTATCTCCTTTGTAATCGTTGTAATTTATTACGTATGATCCGATAATGACTGCAGGAACATCTTTGACTTTGCTTTCATTTATAATGCGGTGGCCTTCGTCAGTAAAATAGTAGTACTTGGTGATGTTTAGAGGCTGCTCTTCATCAATCTTGCCAAGCGCTCTCTCCATTGCAGCGCATTTTGGGCATCCGGGAGACTCGATGATAATTGCCTCGGTAGCATTTTTTCCGACCGTTGTGTCTTCATTCATAAATTGAAGGGCTAATCCCAAGATCAACATGAGCACAATAGGAACTGCATAAAATCTGCCTAAGCGCATCAACCACCTAGATGAGAGTAGAGTTATAAAAACATTTCAGGCAAAGGTTCTATTGAATCATGTAGTTGTGGCCAGGTAAAGCCAACATCAAGCGATCAGCCAAAAATCGTGCCACAACGTGTTAAAAAAGAAGGACAATGCCCTATCTAAACACTTTTGATCAGACATCTCTTGAATGATTTCTTTGATCTTTTCCTAGATCTCCTCCTTTTCTTTGAGGCACCAAGAACCCTTTCCCTATCGAGCTTGATAGACACTTTTGGGTTTTCCTCTTGGGGTTGTCTTATCCTGCCCTCACGTGCGAGGTCGTTCAGAATATCTATGAGCTCGGCTGAGCTCACTCTCGAACGCTGGCGCAGTCTATTGCGATTCAGTTTTCCATTTGAGACCGTGAGGGCCCAAAGGACCCGGTCTCGTGGAGTCTGAGGAGAACGCATACTTAGAGATAAAATTTGAAGAGATAAAAGCCTGAGGCGCGCGGAGCGAAAGTAATCTAATCATGCCTTGAATTAAGAAGGAGATCTGGTGGCAGTTCAGGAAATGATGAATAGAGCTTGCATTTCACAGTCTCCGCGTGATCGTGTCCTTTGGGTACTCGCAAGCTTCGGAGGAAGAATGGAGCGAGGCAAGCTTATTGCAAAAGTTGGAATGAGATATGTTCTCTTGGACTCCATTCTTTCGGAACTGCTCAAGGAAGGCAGGATTGGAATAGATGCAATTGATATCGTAAGCTTGAAGTAGATCTCTGTCATTCGAGCCAAAAACTCTTGCATGCCTTTTTTAGCCAAAACTGAATCTATCGAAACTTGCACATCCAGCTTCGATATGCGCGCCAGATAGCTCGTTCAGCTCATTTCCATCGATGTGATCATAGATGTCGATCGCCTCTCTCCTCATACCATCCCCCAACTCCTGGATTTACTCCCTGGTAATCCCGTATTTGGTGTTGCCTGGCCAGAGCACTTAAAAGAGGGCAAAATTAGCTTTCCCACAAATCCATAGTCATATCATGATAGTACTCGATCCTCTCGGGTGTGAACTTGAGAACGACGTACTCGGGATTCTCTGGCTTCTGAAAATAAGGTTCCATCATGGGGGTCCAGAACTTCTTTTTTGTCTCCAGGTCTTCATGGACCTCGGCCTTTCCCTCTATTATGACATAGGGATCGCTAAAATTCTTACCGGACCAGATGGTGAGAGCCACATTTGGGTTCTTCTTTATCTGCTCTACTTTGCGAGAGCTTTTGTTCGTGGCTCCGATCAAAGTTAGATTCTCCTGGCCCATAAGGGCCATGTACCGCACTGCGGGCTTTCCTTCGTGGATTGTGGCAATGGCAGTAACGACCTGACCGCCCATTACTTTGAGGATGCTCTCTTTTAGTGACATAGACCTAATAATGGCCCAACTTCCAGATATAATTATGGGATTTATTAATTCGAACAATATATCATTGATTCTTGCTTTGCCATAGATCAGAAAGCGTCATTCTGTAAGACGAGATAAAAGGATATATAATATGATATTATTACATTTTTTGACAAGATAGGTCCCAAATCAAGAACGATAATCCATCATCATATGCAGATGCCGATATGAAACGAGGAGGCAAACAAAACATGAAATGTATCAAGGATAATCATGCAGCCTTTAAAAGTAATCGATATCAGGATGAAGCACCAGAGGCCAGCAACGAATCTCCTCAGACGCCCGTCAGGAATCATATAACAATAAAAGATCATGGGGCTGTGTCAATTAAGGGTGATGTCCACAATGGCAAAAATTATTTGCCGGGCATGCAATTCGACGATGGTCAAATATCTCCTGAGACATTGGAGTTTTTGCGGGAAAATCGAGAATGCTTCGAGCAGGCATTCAAGATCGACGAGAAGACCTTCAGCCCGGATAACCCCGAAGCGGCCACAAATTTAAGCATACTTGGATCCATTCTAAATGGTCTGAGGAAATTGCAGGAAGCCAGAAAATGCTTCGAGCAGGCTCTCAAGATCGACGAGAAAGCTTCCGGCCCGGATAGCCATGAAGTCGCAACGGATTTAGACAATCTTGGATCGGTTCTAAAAGATCTGGGGGAACTGCAGGAAGCAAGGAGATGTTGCGAGACAGCTCTCCGGATTGACGAGAAAGCCTTTGGCCAGGATCATCCCAATGTCGCTATCAGAGTCAACAATCTAGGATCGGTCCTGATAGATCTGGGTGAATTGCAGGAGGCAAAGAAATGCATAGAACGAGCACTCAGGATCAACGAGAAGGCCTTAGGCCCCGATCATGCCAATACGGCCACGGTGGCCAGCAATCTCGGATTGGTCCTGAAAGATCTGGGAGAGCTGCGGGAAGCCAGAAAATGCTTCGAGCAGGCTCTCAAGATCGACAAAAATACGCTCAGCCGGGACAATCTCTGCGTGGCCGCTACAGCCAGCAGCCTTGGATTGGTCCTAAAAGATCTGGGGGAGCTAGAGGGAGCCAGAATATGCCTCGAACTTGCTCTCAAGATTGAGGAGAAAACTCTTGGCCCGGATCATCCCGAGTTAGCTATCAAAATAAATAACTTCGGATTAATCCTGAAAGATCTGGGGGAACTGGAAGAATCCAGAAAATGCATCGAACGTGCAATTAGACTAGGTGAGAAAGCTCTTGGCCCAGATCACCTCCGCATGGCTGCGATGATCGCCAACCTCGGATCAGTCCTGCAGGATCTGGGGGAACTGGAAGAATCCAGAAAATGCATCGAACGTGCTATTAAGATCAGCGAGAATGCTTTTGACACGGATCATCTTCGCGTGGCTGCGATGATCAACAACCTCGGATCTGTCCTGCAAGATCTGGGCGACTTGCAGGAGGCCAGAAAATGCTACGAGAGAGCCAATAGAATTTGCGAGCAAGAGATCGCTAATGACCATCCTATAAAAAAGATGGTAAAAGAAAACCTGGAATCGCTTGCCTCCTGATGAATTCAAATATTGACGCAAGAGTATGTTTGCCTTTATGGACAACGAATCCATGCTCTTGCATTCCATGGTTGTGAAGGAAGCTTTGGGCAGGAGTTTGAAACGCCCAAGGCTCTGAATGGAGAGAAATAGGCCTGCAGGGCAAAGCCTATGCAATAGCAAAGAAGCTGCCTCCATGGCCAAAGATGTCAAAGCCTAACCCAACCCTGATAAAAAGGCGATGCTTCGCCCTTTCTTGTTCTATGATCTATGCCGAGACTCCGCCCCACCATCAGTGGTCGATGGAAGGCCCCCTGAGATAGTCAGGCTCTTGTTGTATGTTATAAAAATTCGCACACGCTCTGCCTGTTCTCTTTTTTCATGGACAATGACAATTCACTTCAGGCAACGCCTTTTCTGGCATAGATTGGTTTTTTGTTATTTGCCAAGACATCGATTTCCCAGATAAATGGCCGCCGAATAATATCCCATCATTTCCTTGTCGTCATGGATGGTTAATATGTTGAAAGCGTATTGTAAAAAAATTTTAGCATTATCTGTTTCCAGAATTACATATAAATACTTTGAGTAAGTAAAGTGAAATAATATTTGCATTATAGTTCGATCAGTAAACTATATATAGATACAAGTTTAATGTCTAAACTGTCGAAACTGTCTCGACATCAAGATATAGGCATAGCTCTGAGAAGGACGCAGGAACAGACGTCGATCTGTCAAGGAATGCTCAATTCTAGATTAGATCACCGGTTGGGGTCATTCGTATTTATAGATATTTCTGTCTGAGCAGCTTCGATATGAAGAGACTTCGCGCGGGGGAATTCGAATGGAAAAAAAAGCAACGGGGGAAGATAGACTGGATAGAATCGAGAGGCAGATCCAAGAATTGGCAAAAGAGGTCTCTACAATCTCAGCAATTGTCATGGACCGTCATACGAGAGACGAGGAGTCCAAACTATTCATGAGCACGAAAAACGTGAATCCTTGGACTCTACAAACTGCCCAAAAGTTAAGTTCGGAATTAAATAGCGAAATAGCACCATTGCGTCGAACATTAATGGCACCAAATATGCAATACACAGCAAGGCTCTTCGAGACCTACCGCGATACATTGGATGTCTTAAAGTTGGATGAGATGGGATGCACCGCGGAAGAGGTGAGCAAAAAAACTGGAAGAAGTAGGAACACAGAATCAGGGTATCTGTACCGGCTCTATTTAGCAGGTCTACTCAAAAGAGTTAGAAAAGGCCGAAAGATAAAATATGTACTTGAGGACAAAGAGCTAATAAATCGTGTATTTGGGACGGTATAAAATAAGTCCTCATTCTCTATTTTTTCCCCAATCGCTTTGCAATTGCTTTAGCATCTTCGATTTCATCCAGAGTCATGCATATAATAGTCGATGTTTCTAAATTGTCGTTTGGCTCACCATTGTAGACCAAATCTCGTATCTTTACAATTGAGTCTTTTAGCAATTCAACATTATTTCCCCGCAATAGTAAAACAAAATCGGGCCATCCGAAGCTGATAAAAATTTCTTTGATATAAACACCATTACCAAGCAAGTCCTTTTGCTCTTTCAAATCCATTAGGAGACTTAGCGTTTGCTCCCTCTTGGCGGTTTCGCCTTTAATTAATGTAATTGCGTAAGTCATAAATCAGGGTTTATAACTTTGGGTACTACTTCGCGTTCATAATACCTGTACATGTTATGGACTAGCATTTCGAAAAGTTTCATTTCACTCTTACGCTTGTCCAAAAATGGTTTTTTTTCTAAATTAGAATCACCCACAATTTTCTCAAGCCTCACCACCCAGGCAACATTCATTAATTGGATTGGATTCAATCCATTTAAAGATCCATGTTTTATTGTATTTGTCACGTCTTTCCATTTTTCTCCATTAAAGGGCACTAAATTGCTATCTTTGAGAACACCTACGACGCTGCTTGTAAAAAGTTCTATCGCTTTTTTATAGTCAAAAATAAGCCCAGGCAAATTGGTGTGATCAAATAAAAACGATTCTTCAGAGTATCCACCTATGAATTCCTGTATTTGATCCTGCGGTACAATATTTTTACCTTCCAAAAACGTTTGGAATCCATTCAATATAATTTCCGAACTACTATAAGAAGATGATACATTTAATAAATCTAAAACCTTTCGCATAGCCGTCATTCTGACTTCTATCGGAGGGTGCGTGCTGTATCGGATAGCGTCATAAAATGTATGATATCCTAACCTACTTGAAAAGTTCAACATTGTGGAACCTGAAAAGAGAGATGCTGGACCACATAGATATGTGGAGACAATATCACAGACTACTTCGACTATCTGCGGATAAATATAGTTCTCAACGGTTCGTTGGGCATCTTCCTGATCCTTAAACTCATACACCAAAACATCCACTAAATCATATAATTCATATTTCATGCATTTTAAAAGTGGACCATTTGATTCCACCATTGTATGGGCTACTTCATGCGCCAATCCAGGCCAAAATCTGGCTCTAAAACAATCGTAATATGGGACTGTTATTAAACAGCTAGGTCCAGTTTCACTTAGCGGCAACATGGAATATTCGAGGCCAAATAGAGATAATGGCACATATTGCTTTTCCTTGATCCATTTTTCTCCAAAACAGTTTTCCATCAGCTCGTAAGACAAAGCATCAACTGCATTATACACTTTCCCAATTAAACTGTACTCGGATTGCAGAGTTGGCTGATATTCAATAGTCTTCAAAGCATGCAAGCCAGATATTCTCTGATCATGTAATTGCTGAAACCTTGCGAGGGTATCCATCAAGCCCCTTATGGAAGACGATAGTGATCGATGTTGACGCGCAATCGTTCCGTAATCACTGTTAATACTAATGCGCTCCAAATTGATCTCTAATTGATCGATGCGCTCTGCAAATTCCCTAAAAACAAGGTCAGAGTATAAGATTGGAGGGATTAATTTTTTTGATACACATGCTCTCTGGATTGTTTTAAGATTCTGAGCCAAATGCAGAAAAGTCGATTTAATCAGAGCTAGCCTCGACCGCTGCTCTTCAATGCGTTTCAATATAAATATTTTGCCAAAATCCGCATTGCTCATGTACCAAATAAGTTTAGGTTCGTGAATATAAACATTTCTAAGCTTTATTAATGATATTTTATTCTATGGCTTTCTCGTTGTCGCAGCAAGCTGGCGAATGCATGCTTGGAATATGCGGATGGCGATATTTTCTAAATGGCGAATCCTCAGACTCCATTACCAGCATTGTCTCGGCGCGAATTTCTGCTCGCTCGCAGCCTAGGAGAATGCCTTAGTCTTTAGAGATCATTTAGGGAGCCACAAGCTATGATCAACTTTTCAGAGGATGCTCTACAGCTTGGAGGCAAGGATTTCGAGAAGGTTGGCAGTTGACAGGAAATTAACGCCTAAGAAAGAAAACTGAGGCCTGCGCCGGGGAATTTTGCGAGACTAGACCCCAAGCTGCGGCACGTGCGCCAGATAGCTTCTCCCCAACTCCTCCTTATCGATGTGGTCATAGATGTCGATCGCTTCTCTCCGAGCATCGCCACGCAGTTCCTGGATGAATTCACGTGGCATCCCGGCCCGGCGAAGGTGTGTCGTGAACCAGTGTCGACAGCAGTGAGGACCAAAGCGTTTCTCCAGAGGAGCGCCGGGGGTATGCAGGCCGACGCGCTCGGCAGCCTTAACGATAGCATTCCTTATGCCTCGGCTGCCTAGCCTGAGATTGGTCTCAGCTACAAATAATGCTGGATCGCTCGGTGCCCTTCGATCTCTTGCCTTCAACCACCTGACCAGAGCATCTCTCGCCTCATTGTCAAAGAATACTGTTCTATTGGTCCGTTTCGCCGTGGGCTTCAGGCGGATGCACATGTGCTCTATATCCACATCCGAGACATCTAGCTTTTCCAGTTCCCCTCGCCTCATGCCTGTTTTAAGTAGGAGCAAAAGAAGCGCCCTGTCACGGGTATCAATAGTCAGAGCCACCATCTGAGCTGCTTGTTCTATACTGATGATCTGTCGCTCTTCCGCATCCGGCTTATAGCTTCGCAGATACTTTTTCCGAATGCTTCTCACATGTACAGCAGCGCTACTCTTCCCCTGCTCTTCCAAAAGCTCATAAAAACTGCTCAGAGCAGAGAAATCCTTCTTCAGAGTGGCGGCACTATGTCCCAATCCCTGCAGATGCTCCAAATAAGCCAGAATATCCTCTCTGCGGGCCTGGCAGGGATCCATCTGGCGGGCTTCGGTCCAAGCCAAAAATGCCTTTATCCGGAGCTCATTGACTTCCAGCGTGCCGGGTGAGAGCCTGCGGAGCTTCTGGTCGGCCATGAATTCGGCCAACATGTTCATCCTACCCACTTCCAGCCTTTGGGTCCCTCGACAACGAGTCGCAGATCCTGGAGAGCATGGAGCTGGCCGGCAAGGGCTTTGATGGCGTCAATGTTCTTAGTATCGATCCCCAGGGCTTTCATGATTTCATCACTCCGACGCACGTGGCCATCCTGGAGAAGATCTATAAGAGCGGAATCAGGAGGAAGGTCGCCATCCAGGAGTGGAGCATAAAATCCCGATTGCTTGAGGGCGAAAAGTTCCGTCTCCATTTTATGGATTAAGGCCTGCTTTTCCTTCAGCTCTCGCCTGAGCTGGGAAACCTCCTCGCGGCTCTGGCTTGCTTCATGGATGAGATTGGAGTCTGGCTTTGCTTCGTTGGCCTCCAAACCCTTGCGAATCAATTCGCGGGCAAAATGTGATAGGGGGAGCCCTGCTTTTCCAGCAGCTTCAATCAGATCATTCAATTCCTTTTTGGAATCGAGGTAGACGGTGAGAGTTCTGCCCTCGTACTTCTCCGGTGGCATGATACTATGTATGGTGAATACTGTATATAGAGATTATGCCCTTCAATCCAGGGGCCGCGCTCCGACTGGATCATCATCATGGCGATGGCCAGCAGCAGGACTCCCACATACTTCATGAGGTAATCGTAATAGCTGGAGACGGCCCAGGAGACGGGCACCATCAGGAAAAGGGCGATTATGATCGATCCTGCGCTGCCCAGGGCCGACAGGCGCACCGCCTCGATGCCCCGACCTTCCAGCATGAGCCGCTGGCCGGGAAGGACGGTCAGGGCGGTCTCGGAATCCGGCGCGCCGAGGAATATGGCGGGAACGGCGTCAAAGAACGTCTGGGAGATGCTGGCGGCCAGAATGATGGAGGCCATTTGAAACGGCGTCAATCCCTGGGCCAGGAGCTGCGGCGAAAGGGCTAAGAGCAGGGCGGCGAAGTTGTTCAGGTGCAGGCCCGGCACAAGGCCGCTGAGGATGCCCAAGACGAAGCCCAACGCGATGCAACCGGCAAGGATGAGATCGACCATTTACTTCACGACTATTTGGGAAGAGTTGTCGTCAGCATATTAATAACTTACTTTAAGTACGAACTTGTGATAGGGATAGAAGGGCAGAAGTCAAGAGGCAGGAAGCTTTGACCGCCGGAGTCAATTGCAGACAGGCTTGGCGGCGCGGCTGGCCCGGCGCTTTCTCGGCAGCCTTGCCCGCGGCTTTGGAAAACCCTTAAATACTGGGGTAATAGTCGATCTATTTATTCCGCACAGGGATGGGATTTCCTGGGCACATGGACCGGAAGGTCCGAACGCGCGCCCTGGTGCGCGTGAGTCGGTCTCGAATAGAGGCCTTTGCGGAGGTTTGTAATGACAAGATCCGAGAAGACAAATCCAAGAATAGTCCGTCTTATCAGCGCTCTGAAGGCGGTCTCTCGCGAAAGCGGCTCTCCGCTCTGGCGCGACATAGCCCAGCGGCTGCAGAAGCCCAGACGCAATTATGCTGCGATCAACCTCAGCAAGATCAACAGGCACACCCAATCCAACGACATCGTGCTCGTAGCCGGAAAGGTGCTGGCCTCAGGCGATCTGGAACACAGCGTTACCGTGGCTGCCCTCAATTTTAGCGGCCAGGCAATGACCAAGATCCAAGCGGCGGGCGGCAGATGCTTGCCGATAGAAAAGCTGGCAGAAGAACACCCCAAGGGGTCCGGCATTAAGATTTTGAGGTGAGGCAATGATAGTAGTAGATGCAACTGGACTGGTGCTGGGACGCCTGGCGAGTGTCACTGCCAAGAGCCTTCTGGCTGGCGAAGAGATCAATATCGTCAATGCCGAAAAGGCCTTAATAACCGGCGAGAGGAATGCAATATTTGCCGATTATGGACAAACGCGCGCTCGCGGCCACAAGGAGCGAGGTCCCTACTTCCCCCGCAGACCTGAGATGATCATGAAGAGAACCGTGCGCGGCATGCTTCCCTACAAGATGCAAAGAGGAAGAGACGCATTCTCCCGGTTGAAGATTTATGTGGGCGTTCCCCGAGAGTTCAAGGGATTAGAGTTCCAGCAGCCGGAAGGAGCAAAGATGAGAACGGCAAGCAATAACAAGTATATCGAGCTGGGGGCCTTGAGCAAGAGGCTAGGCGCGAACTTCTGAGGGGTTTAAATCATGAAGATCATCAATACCTCGGGTAAGAAAAAGACGGCAACTGCCAGGGCCACTCTGAAGGATGGAAAGGGCGTCGTGAGAATCAACAAGGTGCCCTTGGACATTTGGGAGCCACGCCTGGCACGGCTCAAGATTCAGGAGCCCGTCCAGATCGCCGGAGATCTGATCAGAGCCATGAATATCGATGTCGTCGTCAGCGGCGGCGGCACGATGGGCCAGACCGATGCGGTCCGAACTGCCATTGCCAAGGGCATTGTGGAGTGGACCGGCGATACGGCGCTGAAAGAGGCATTTTCCGAGTATGACCGAAACCTCCTGGTCAGCGATCACCGGCACAAAGAGCGGAAAAAGTTCGGCGGACTTGGTGCCAGATCAAAGTACCAGAAGTCCTACAGGTGAAACTGCTTGATTCCAGTCAGGTGCTTTTCCTGTGGCAAAGTAGTCTCCCATGTTTGGGAGGAATACCGGGAGCGCATCAAGACCGAGCCTCCCGGCAAAGTCTTAGATGACTTGGGGATAGACAAATACTGCTGCAGGCGCATGCTTCTTGCTCATGTGGAGTTAGTGGACACGCTGAGGCGGTACCAGTAGAAGGGGGTTGTAGGGTAGCCTGGTCCATCCTACAGCGTTCGGGACGCTGTGACCTGAGTTCGAATCTCAGCAACCCCATCATACTCTTCCTTTT
>Ga0074195_1004017_pt1 | contig 12699 bp, 7 predicted proteins | sample EPASupsiteHSE623_FD_64525 | JGI IMG/M metagenome (GOLD analysis project Ga0074195, IMG submission 64525) | Bioremediated contaminated groundwater from EPA Superfund site, New Mexico - Sample HSE6-23 | ecosystem: Environmental > Aquatic > Deep subsurface > Groundwater > Contaminated ...
CTGGCGCCGGCGCGCGTCGGGCTCCCGCCCTGGGAGCGGGGCTTCTTTCGGAACGCTCGGGCCGGTCATGCGCCTCGGAGGGGCGTTCTGGTCGCTCGGGGCGATCATGCGCCTCGGAGGGGCGTTCTGGTCGCTCGGGGCGTTCTGACCGTTCGGGGCGCTGGGAACCTTCAAATCGTTCCCCTCCGCCTCGACGCTCATCCGCGCCGTGGCGGTCGCCTCTCCCCCTGAAACGCGGTTCGGGAGTCTCGATGGTCTTTCCCGCACTCAGATCCTCGGGGAGGACACTCTGCGGATCAAGGGGGACAACCGACAGCGATGCGTCGATCATCCTTTCGATGGCGGGGAGTCCATACATGTAACGTTCACAGACGAGATTGTACAATCGGGCCGCGGCATCTTCCCTCTTGAGGAAATTGAGCCTTTCGAAATAGAACTCGGGTTCGAGAGGGAGATCATAATTGACGACCGTGGTGAATTCCGGCCTGCCAAGGCCTTTCGCTCCCTCGTCCGTGAGGACGAGGACAAAACTGTCGGCGGCGAACCGGGAGGCGGGGCCAGGGGCGGCAACGGACGCCGTCATCGCGGCGGCGGCGATGAGGCTCGCGTCGGCGGTCGGTTCATCCACCTCCGGCTCGGGCGGCCTTCGCTGACCCGTCCATGTCAAAGCCTTGGTCACGATCTGGTTTTTCCTGTCTGGATTGAGATTTCCCGCTATATAATCGGCGGCCACACCGTTGATGGCCATCCGCGCCGAAAGCTCGGCCGCTGTCGATTTGAGGTTGCAGAACACGCAGAGATGGCGATTCTCCCTCTCGGCGAGCAATTGCAGGATGAATCCGATCTTGTCGGCTTCCTTGATGTCCCGGGATATCGTCGACGTGGTGCCGGCGTACCCCATCGTTTCCCCAAGCTTGATTTCCCTGGGGCTGTCGCCGAAATCCCAGGCGAAATTCTTGGCCTTCGGGGTGTGTTTGTTCGCGATGATGAGGCTTTTTCTCTCCCAGGAGGGCAGGAGATTGCCTTGAAGCTTCCGGAGAAATTCGCCGGGAAGCTCGGCGATCTGCTCGGCTTGGTCGGCGATGACAAAACCGAAATCCCGCGGCATGAACGAGCCTGAAGGCAGGAGATCGTGGAAGGTCTGGACCGTGGAGAAAAGGAGGGTCGCGCCTTTCACCTCCTCGCTCTCCTCATTGCCGGGGACGAGAAGCGCGGGCTTTATCTGCGCGTTGCCTTCGGCCATGCGGACGGCCGCCTCGCAAGCCGCCGCGGCGGCGGCATCATCGAAGCAAAGGTAAAGAGCCTTGCCCCGCTCCACGGCGCGCCCTACCCGCGTGAGCCAATACAGAGCGGGAAAGGCGAAGATCGGGGCCCTTTCCTTCTGGATGTCCGTTCTGACGAAGAGGTTTTCATCTTTTTCGATCAAGCCCGATAGAAGTCGTTCATAGAACACCGATCGATATGCATTGGATGCCTCGGCGCTGGAAAAGAGCGCCGCATCGATGGAAAAACGCGATAAATCCATATACGTTCCTACACTATAAAACTATGTGCCCGGATACTCCGGGAACGCTTTGATCTCGCAAGCAAGTGATGGATGATATCCCAAAAGGGAGGAAAAGTGAAGGCATGGGCGGCGGCGCCCAGCCCGCGCCTCCGTGGCATGGCCAGGAATCAGCGCGCGATGGCTTTTCCTCTTTCCACCGGACCCGCAAAAACAAATAATAAATATGAATCTATATAAATTTGTATATAGTAATTTATAGAAACTTGCTGTATACTTCGTCCGGAAAAATCCATCCTACCATATTATCGGGAGTTTCTTAATGAGTGATTCAAAGAAAATCCTTATCCTCGGCGGCGGTTACGGCGGCGTCTGGGCAGGCAAAATCCTGGAAAAACATTTCAGGAAAGCGTCGAACATCGAGATCACCTTGGTCGACATGCGCCCCTTCCACACCCTCATGACCGAGCTTCACGAGGTCGCCGGCTGGCGAACCGATCCTGAATCCGTCCAGGTAAGTTTTAAGAAAATTTTCGGGGCCAAACGCATCAATGTTGTGCTGGACAAGATCCAGAAAGTGGACTTCGAAGCCAAGAAAGCCTTTGGGACCGTCGCGAATTATGCCTTTGACTATATCATCGTCGGCGCGGGCGCCGAGCCCGAATTCTTCGGCATCCCGGGCGTCCAGGAGAACAGTTTTACCCTCTGGGCCTTCGAGGACGCGATGAAGATCCGCAACCACGTCGAACACATGTTCGCCGAGGCGGCCAAGGAATTGGACAAGGATACCCGCAAGCGGATGCTCACCTTCGTAGTCGCCGGCGCCGGCTTCACCGGCATCGAAATGCTCGGCGAACTCCTTGAGTACCGCGATGTCATGTGCCGCAAGCACTTCATCGACCCCAAGGAAGTGCGGATCCTCAACATCGAGGCCTTGCCCTCCATCCTCCCCATCCTCGAGGAGCCTCTTCGCGCCAAGGCGGAGAAATACCTCGCCCGCAAAGGCTGCGAGGTCTTGCTCGGCAAGGCCATCGTGGGCGCCCAGCCCGGGAAAGTCCTTCTCAAGGACGGCGACATCGTCGAGACCGATACCTTCATCTGGACCTGCGGCGTCAAGGGCTCCAACTTCGCCGGTTCCCTGCCCCTTCCCATGGGCAAGCGCAATCGCATCGAGTGCGACGAAGGCATGCGTTCCACGAAATACCCCTATGTCTATGTCGTCGGCGACAACGCCGGCCTCATGCTGAATGGCAAGCCGATGGCCCAGATCGTCGAATCCGCCCACTTCTCGGCGGAAGCTGCCGCGAAGAACGTGATCGCCGACATCGAAGGCGGCGAGCGCCACGTGTTCACGCCCAACTACCATGGCTTTATGGTATCGATCGGCGGACGCTACGGCGTAGCCAACGCGGGCGGCTTCAAGAGTTCGGGGTTCATCGCCCTCTTCCTGAAGCATTTCATCAACATGTACTACCTGTTCAACATCGCCGGCATCAACCAGGTATGGGAGTACTTCAAGCACGAGTTCCTCGACATGAGGAATCGGCGTTCCTTCATCGGCGACTTCTTCGCCTACAAGGTGCGCGGCTACTGGCCTCTCCTCCTCAGGATGTGGCTGGGACTCATGTGGCTCTTTGAAGGTATCAACAAGATCGGCGAGGGTTGGCTCAATTTCGCCAAAGGCTCCAGTTCCGGCTGGATGTTCTCCCCCGGCGTGACCCAGGCGGGCATCAAGGCCGCCGAGGTGACAAGCGCGGCAAGCGCGGCTTGGGACGGGGCGGCAGCCACGACCACAACAATCGCCGTCGCGGCCACCAGCGCGGCGAGCGCGGCTTGGGATGGCGCGGCAACCACGGCCACCACCATCGCCGCCGCGGCGACCAGCGCGGCGAGCGCGGCGACCGGCGATGCGGCGACCCAGGGCGCGGCCGCCGTGGCCGATACGGCCACCAAAGCTTTCAAGGCGGTCTGGGATCTCACGAAGCCTATATTCGACCCTTCCTCCGGCATCGTCACCTGGTTCAGGACAACCTTCATGGATGGGATATTCTCCCATCTGCCCTTCAGCCTTTTCCAGATCATGATCGTCTTCATGGAGATGGCCATCGGTCTCGCCCTCTTCGGCGGCTGCTTCACCTGGCTCGCCGCAGTGGCCAGCATCGGCATGTGCCTCATCTTCACGATGTCGGGCATGTTCTCCTGGAACCAGCTCTGGTTCGTCTTCGCCGCCATCGTGATGCTCGGTGGAGCCGGCAGGGCTTTCGGCTGCGATTACTGGCTCGTTCCCCCCGTTAAGCGCTGGTGGAACGGTACCCGCTTCGCGAGAAAGTGGCATTTCTACGGCGACGATCCCACGAAATAAAGGATCAGGCCGCGATACAGCGACAGGGCGGAGTTCCTCGCGGAACTCCGCCCGCGCCACTGGGGTGCCGCCGCTAAGGCGCCGCCGCTAAAGCGCCGCCGCTAAGGCGCTGCCTCGGCGACGCGAACAGGCAATGACCGCCGGACGTCCCCCGATTTTGGCATGCCGGGCGTCCGGCTTTTTTTGGGCTTCAATGGAAAGACCCTCGAGGCTACATGACTGATATATGGAAGGATTCCCCGACAATCGGGAAGCGGCTCGCCGACGTCGAGTCGATACTCGCGGAAACGCTGGACGACCCCTCCTATCCGCTGGCGGCCGAGACAAGAAAACTCGTGCTCTCCGGCGGTAAGATGCTCAGGCCAGCCTTTGTCGTCATCGGTTCGGGCTTCGGCAAGCAGCGCAAAACAGCGGAAAACCGAAGCAGGATCGCCCACATCGCCGCGTCGATCGAACTTATCCACACAGCGAGCCTCATCCACGACGATATTCTCGACAGGGCTGACATCAGGCGAGGAATCCCCACGCTTCACACGCGTTTTGGAACGACGAACGCCATCCTCGCGGGGGATTGGCTTTTCTCCAGAAGCTTCAGACTCGTGGCCGACAACGCCGACCCGAAAAGCTCCAGGATACTGGCGCGCTTCGTCGGCAGCGTCTGCTCGGCCGAGATCCGCCAGGATCTCGCCAAGTTCTCTTTCTCCACCTCGCGCAGGGACTATCTAAGGACGATCGCGGGCAAGACGGCCGCCCTTTTTTCGCTTTCTCTCCACGTGGGGGCGAGCGAAGCCAAGGCCGACGCCGCGGTCACCCAGGCCCTCAGGCGGGCGGGTTACGACATTGGCATGGCGTTCCAGATCATCGACGATATCCTCGACTACGAATCCGACGGTAAGACGCTGAAAAAGCCCGTCGGCAACGATATTAAGGAAGGGCTCTGCACCTTGCCGCTCATTTACGCCATGAAGAAGGACGAAGCGACACTCAGGCCCCTCCTCAAGCGCGAGGTCATGGATGACGCGACCGTGGCCCTCATCCTGAGGAAGGTCGTCGATTCAGGCGCCCTGGAGCGGGCAAGGGTTGTCGCCCAACAGTTCACCGCGCGGGCGCGCAAGGAAATCGGCGCCCTGCCGCGCTGCGAGGCGAGAACCGACCTCATCGCCGTGACCGAAACTCTCCTCACCCGGAAGTATTGAAACAGCGGGAAAAAATCGTCGACGGCTCGGTGCTCGTGCTCATCGGGCTCAAGATCGCCGTTGAGCACATCGCGAAACACATTTAAGAAATTTGCCAAAAATTGATCTGAAAATTCTCAGCTTCTAGGCTATACTGTAGAAATGCTCGCTCAGCTGAAAGCTTTTTTCAACAACCTGCCACGCACATGGAAGCTTTTGGCAAGCGTCTTTCTCGCGGCCATATCGATCGCTTTTCTAGCGCTGGATATTCGGACTTCCATCAGACAGCGGGATCCAGCCGAATACGCGGCCAGCATTCTCCCAATGCGCGCAAGAAGAACAGCAGAACTAGCTGGCGCGATCGAGGCTATCTCATTCCAATTCCTTTCCAACCAGCTTCTCAACGACACCCTTGCTTCCTATGTGGCCGACAGCGAGCGCTATGACGTGAGCAAGTGGAATATCGTATTTTCCGAGCATATGGAAGGGCTCGCCGAAACCGTCCCCGAGTTGGAAGACGCCGTCTTCTTCGACGCGGCGGCGGGCGAATCGCGCATTCCCCTAACGATGAGCGATTCACTGACAAGATCGTTGTGGATTCCCGTCAGGGATAAAATCATGAAAACAGCTATGTCTGCCGATGGACAGCCCGTATGGAGCGTTCTTCCGGGAGCACCGGGGAATGCCAATCGTCATGATAAGATCCCCTCGACCTTGCTTTGCGCCCGTTTGATCAAAAAGAGAAACAACCATACTCCTCTTGGCGTCCTGATCCTGCTCATCGATCCGGACAGGCTTGCCCGGACCGTGAGCGGCTATTCACAGGACGAAGGAATCGCCGTATCGCAGAAGACCGATTACTGCGTGCTTATGAGCAAGGATGGCACAATCCTCGCCTCGGTCGATCCTTCGCTCGCCACAAAGCCGGTAAGCGAGGCTATCCCTGGATACGATGATCACTTCCAGGACAAGCTTTTAAAAGCGAGCCCTGGCAGCTACAAGTTCACCACCGCGAGAGATGACAAAGGACGGAAAACCTCATACTGGATCGTCTACTCCCCCGTCCCGGACAAAGAGTGGCTCCTCGTATCAATCTTGCCCATCTCCATCGATGCCCTGCCAACGGTCGCGAAAATCCTCATGCTCCTCGGATTCGCGGGGGCGGCATGGCTATTCTATGGAAGCGTGGGAAAAGCTGCAAACAAGGAAGGACAGGGCGCCGAAAATGTCAACGCTCAAAATTTCACCCTCGCCGAGCTGCCTGAGTGGATCACCCGATTGACTCCCAAAGAGCAAACCGTTCTCCTTTTTCTGCTGACGGGCAAAAGCAACAAGGAAATAGCCTCCCTTCTCGCCGTGCGCGAGCAAACCGTAAAAAATCACCTTTCCGCCACCTACCAGAGGATTGGCGCCCAAGATCGCTTTTCAGCGATCATTCTCATGCAGGAAGCGGGGCTTACTCTGGAATCCCTGCGCCATTACGCCGAAGCTCATCCCGATTTTCCGGTTGATATGCGCCTTTTTTCATAAAAAATGACGAAAAAGTACCAAAGTACTCGTTGCCGGTTTCGCGAACTCCCCTGAGAATGGCCCATCACGTTCAAGGAGGAATTGATGAAACGTGCATTTTTGCTTCTTATGGTGCTGCTGTCGGCAGGCATCGTGCCCGCGTTCGCTCAAGGGAAAGAGAAACTGATGGTATACACGTCGATGAAGGAAGTACTCATCGGCGAACTCAGGGATGCTTTTGTCAAGAAATATCCCAACATTCAGTTCGATTACTATTCAGCAGGTGCCGGCAAGATCATGGCTAAAATCGCCGCGGAACGCCAATCGGGCAAACTCGTGGTCGACATCCTGTGGACGAGCGAAGTCCCCGACTTCTATTCCCTTAAGCAGGAAGGCGTACTCCAGCAGTACAAGTCACCTGAAGCGCAGTATGTCGTCAGCCCCCTCGTCGATCCGGACTACGCTTTCACGCCAGCTCGACTCGGCACTTTGGGCATCACCTACAATACTAACAAGATTAAAACCCCGCCTACTCAGTGGAGCGATTTTTGGGGTCCTGCCTATAAGAACGGCTTCGCCATCGCCAATCCGGCGCTCTCCGGCACGGCTATGGTTTCGGTCGGCATGATGGCCAACAATCTTGGCTGGGAATACTTCGACAAGCTTCGCGCCAACGGCGGCAAGATGGGCCAGGGCTCGGGCCAGGTCGTCGATGACACCGCAGCGGGAGACCTCGTCGCCTGCATCGGCGTCGATTACATCACCATTGACAAGATCAAGCTCGGCGCACCTCTCGGATTCGCTTATCCGAAGGAAATGCTCGTCATTCCCAGCCCGGTGGCTATCTTCAAAGGCACGCCCAACCTTCCCGCCGCCCAGAAATTTGTCGACTTCCTTCTTTCGAAAGACGGCCAGACGATCATCGCGAATAACTACACGCTCCCCATCAGAAAGGATGTCCCCATCGTCCAGGGCGTCGGTCTTGTTACCCCTGAAGAGGCCGTCAAGCGCGCAATGAAAATCGACTATCTCAAACTCATGGTCGAAAAGCAGGCCACAATCAGCAAATTCACCGAGAAAATGCAGAAGAAATAGCTGCCAACGGACATCGAGGGCAGGGGGCATTGTCGCCCCTTGTCCCCGAAGCTTGCTTAATCTTGCCGGACGACGCGGATCCCGGAGCGCCCAACGGACCGCCTTCGAATTCAATCAATTTCATAAGGAGAATCTACCATGGCTGATCTTCAGCTATCGGGAGTATCGAAATCTTACGGGACCAGGAAAGTCCTCGACAGCCTCGATCTCACCATAAAATCGGGAGAGTGTTTCACCCTCCTGGGTCCTTCGGGAAGCGGGAAGACCGTTATCCTGCGCCTGATCGCCGGGTTCGAAACGCCGGACGAGGGAACCGTGAGCATTGGCGGCACGGTGGTGGCCGACGCGAAACGCGCGTTGCCGCCCGAAGAAAGGAGGATCGGCGTCGTCTTCCAGGATTACGCCGTTTGGCCGCATAAGACCGTATTCGAGAACATCGCCTACCCTCTCGAAATCGCCAAGACTTCCAAGGAAAAGATCAGCGAGAATGTGAAGAAGGCAATCGATCAGGTTGGGCTCAAGGGCCTCGCGAACCGTTACCCCTACCAACTTTCCGGCGGGCAACAACAGAGAGTCGCCTTGGCAAGGGCTCTCGTGACGACGCCCACCGTGATGCTTCTTGATGAGCCGCTTACGAACCTCGACGCGAACTTGCGCGAGGAAATGCGCTTTGAAATCAAGGAATTGCAGCGCAAAACGGGAACGACCATCTTTTACGTCACTCACGACCAGGAAGTCGCTCTCGCGATTTCCGACCGTCTGGCGGTCATGGACGAGAGTGGCCGCATAAGGCAAACGGGGACTCCCGATGAGGTATACGAACATCCGGTAGATGAATTCGTGCATCAATTCCTTGGTATCCCCAACTACATTCCCTTTGAAATTCGGGACGGCGCCGCGCATATCTCCGCCGGCCAAGACGATGCGACTGATCTTCCCATTACCGAAGCCCCGCCCGCGGCCTTCCGCGGCTCCTCGGGCAAGGCTGCCTGCCGCCCCATGGATATTCAGATGGAGCGCGGCACGGAAGGCGCGGGCATGTTGCCCGCAAAAGTTCTGCGGCTCTCTCTCCTGGGCCCTATTGTGGACTACCTCCTCGAAGTGGGAAGAATCCAACTCCGCGCCCAGATGCAGACCGAAGAAGCCCTGGCTCGCGGCATGATCATCGAAGAAGGATGTGAATGCGGCATACGATTCACGGACCTCAGATGGTTCGACGCAAAAGGGGAGGCGGTGCGATGACCTTCGGCAAAAAATTCAATACAGCGAATCTGGTGCTTGTATTTTCCATCCTTGTCCTCGTCATCGTAGTCGCTGTTCCCGTCATCCTCATCTTCATAACCGCTTTCTTCGAAAACGGGAAATTCAATTTGGCAGGCGTGATGAAGGTCCTTTCCGACCCCGACACGTATCAAGCTCTGCTCAACTCGGTGATCATCGCCACAGGCACGACGCTTTTATCGACAACGATCGGGACTTTCTTCGCATGGCTTGTCGCTCGTACGGATCTCCCCTTTAAAAAGACGATGAAAGCTCTCTTCCTCGTGCCTTTTATGCTTCCCTCATTCATTGGAGCACTCGCCTGGAAGGTCCTCCTTTCTTCGAGGGCAGGCTACATCAACAAGCTTCTCATGGCCATGTTTGGCCTTGAAAACGCGCCCATCGACATAATGAGCCTCGGCGGTATCATCGCCATTGAGAGCATGTATCTCTTTCCTTTTGTCTTCCTCCAGGTGGCCGGCGCCCTCGAGCGCATGGATCCCACTCTTGAGGAATCCGCCCGCATTTCGGGCGCCGGCCTCGGCACGATTACGCGCAGGATAACGCTTCCCCTCGTCATGCCTAGCATTCTTGCGGGAGCCCTCCTCGTAGCCCTCTATTCGCTTTCGCACTTCGGCGTGCCCTCGATTCTGGGAACGGAAAAAGGCATCTACAACATCCCCACCAAAATCTACGAGAGGATTTATGCCTCGGGAGGATCCTTCGGGGCAATTCGTGTGGGAACGATCCTTTCGATGATCCTGGTCATCGCCGCGGCCCTCATCCTGAAGCTCCAAGACGTCCTCCTCAAAAAAGGTCAGTATCAGATCATCGCGGGCAAGAGCATGCGGCCAATGGTCCTCAAGCTGCGCGGCCTCAAGGTCCCTCTCCTTATCATCAGCATCATCTATATATGCATTACCGTTGTCCTTCCTACTGTCACCATTTTCCTTGTAGGAGGGCTTAAAACCTACGGCCTCACCTTTGAACTCAAAAACATGACGTGGAACAACTATCTCAAAATATTCCAGTGGAAAATGACCAAGGACGCAATCTGGAACTCGATCTATTTGTCGCTGGGCGCGGCCTTCGTGACAATGCTCGCGGGCACCATGATTTCCTACGTCATCGTCAAGATGAAGGTGAGAGGCAAATTCCTCCTGCAGTTCCTCGGCGTCCTGCCCTTCTCCCTGCCGGGAACGGTCATAGCCTTGGGCGTCATCCTGACCTGGAGCGGCAAATTCGGCGTCAATCTCTACAATACTCCCTGGATTATCTTTGTCGCCTATATCGCCCGCTACATGGCATTTTCCATCAAATCGAACTCGGCGTCCCTCTCCCAGGTGTCCGATTCGCTCGAGGAGGCAAGCCGGGCCTGCGGCGCCACACACTGGCAAAGCCTCAAGAACATTGTCATTCCTCTCATCAAGCCCGGCATGATAAGCGCCTTCTTCCTCATCTTCCTTCCGGCGCTCCGCGAACTGACGACGTCAGTGCTGCTCTACGGGCCGACCACGCGGACCATTGGCGTTGCCATCTACGCCCTTAACGAAGACGGGGAGACCGTACGCGCCGCAGCGCTTGCCAGCATCGCCCTCATAATCATTTTCGTGGGCGAGACGATAATCCGCAAATTTCTCGCCCGGCTGGATCAGCCCAGGGCAAAGGTACAGGAGTGAAACGATGTCGCAGCTAAAACTTGTGGATGTGACAAAGCGATTTGGCGACGTCATCGCGGTGGACAAGCTGAATCTCGACGTCGAAAAAGGGGAATGCTTTTCCTTTCTCGGACCCTCGGGATGCGGAAAGACAACGACGCTCCGGATGATCGCAGGTTTCGAGGATCTGGACGAAGGGGAACTCTCAGTCGACGGGAAAGTGATTTCGTCGAGCTTTAAAAAATATTATCTTCCTCCTGAGCAGAGGGATTTCGGCATGGTTTTCCAGGCTTTTGCCGTATGGCCCCACCTGACAGTGCGCGATAATGTCGCGTTCCCTTTGCAGATACGGAGAAGGCCAAAGCAAGAAATCGCCGAACGGGTTAAAATGGCGCTCCAAAGCACTGGCTTGACGCACAGGGAGGAAAATTATCCCGGCAAGCTTTCGGGAGGCGAACAGCAGCGCATAGCCCTCGCCCGGGCTATCGCCATCAATCCAAAAGTGATGCTCCTGGACGAACCCCTCTCGAATCTCGACGCGAAGCTGCGCGAAGAGATGCGCTTCGAGATCAAAGACCTGCAGAAGAAATTCGGCTTTACCATCATCTATGTGACCCACGATCAGGCGGAAGCCATGGCTCTCTCAGACAGGATGCTTGTCATGGATCACGGCGTCGTTCAGCAGGTTGGGAAACCCCTCGACATCTACAACAAACCGGCGAACAAGTTCGTCTTCTCGTTTATCGGGCTTTCGAATTTTATCCCCGTGGATATTTCGGAAGGAAAGGCGACGATCAAGGGGGCCGCTGGAGTGGCCAGCCAAGCTGCGCCAGCCGACGCGGGCCTTAGGACATTGATGGCATGTCGACCTTCCGACATCGATTTCTTTGAGAGGGATGGGGGCGCCGATCCGCATGCGGTTGAAGCCACGGTAGCCAGACGAACCTATCTTGGCGATATCATCGACTACAAGCTGGTTGCCGGAGAATCGGAACTGAGAGTGCAAAAGCCTCGTCGGGAGAAGGGGCCGCTGGAGGGCGAGCGATGCAGGATTCGTTTCAACCGGACGCTTTGGTATTCGGCTGAATAAAGAGACAGCGCCCGGGTTTCCCCGAGCGCTGTCTCTTTATTTGATGGGACTTTGCGCCAGGCTTTCAGCGCGCCGCGAGCAGCGCCGCGACGACGGCCGCGCCCATCTCGAGGGTACCAACGCGACGCTCCGCTTCGTTCTTCGACGCGATGTCCACCGTCCGCAACCCCGCGTCGAGCACGGAATCGACGGCTTTCTCGACAGCCAGCGCCTCTTCCTCGAGGCCGAAGGAATAGCGCAGAAGCATCGCGGTTGAAAGGATTGTGCCGAGGGGGTTCGCGATGTCCTTACCCGCGATATCGGGGGCCGATCCATGAATTGGCTCGTAGAGACCGCGCACGGATGGCTTTGCGCCCGCTACAACGGGACTGGCTGCCTTCTTGGCCATCGCTCCCAGGCTCGCCGAGGGCAGCATGCCTATGGAACCCGTGAGGACGGAAGCCTCGTCGGAAAGGATATCGCCGAAGAGGTTCGAGGTGACGATGACATCGAACTGCCCTGGCCCCCGCACCAGCTGCATCGCGCAATTGTCGACATAGAGATAGCTCGTCGCGATATCGGGGTATTCAGCCGCGATTCGCGCCGCCACTTCCCTCCAGAGCCTCGAGGATTCCAGAACGTTAGCCTTGTCCACAACGCAGAGCTTCTTTCGCCTCAAGGCGGCCGCCTCATACCCCGCCCTGAGCACCCGCTCGATTTCCATTACCGAATAGGTTTCGGTGTCGAAGGCGGAGAGTCCATCGGCGCTCCTCCCCCTTTTTCCGAAATAGAGACCGCCCGTGAGCTCCCGCACGATGAGGAGATCGAACGAGGGCGATCCGTCATGGCTGCTGGCCTTCAATACCTCTTCCTTGAGAGGGCAGGCTCCCCTAAGTTGGGGCAGAAGCTTCGCCGGCCTCAGGTTGGCGTAGACGCCGAGACCTTCCCTCAAGCCAAGGAGTGCCCGTTCAGGCCTGAGGTTGCCGGGCAGGACATCCCACTTGGGACCGCCCACGGCTCCGAGCAGCACCGCGTCCGCGGCTTTCGCCTCCTCGAGCGTGGAGGCG
>Ga0074195_1004018_pt1 | contig 12698 bp, 11 predicted proteins | sample EPASupsiteHSE623_FD_64525 | JGI IMG/M metagenome (GOLD analysis project Ga0074195, IMG submission 64525) | Bioremediated contaminated groundwater from EPA Superfund site, New Mexico - Sample HSE6-23 | ecosystem: Environmental > Aquatic > Deep subsurface > Groundwater > Contaminated ...
GACATCCACGAGTTGTTTGGATTCTCCACTATTCGGTGGCAGGAAAACGTGCATTCCGTTAGTCGCATCAACCGGCCGAATGGAACGCAGGATGTTTTCAGTCACTTCTGTGAGGGGAACATATCGCATATCGGTTTTTGTAACCGGAAGTTTGACGAGTCGATTTTCCAGATCAATATCACCCCATTTCATGCCGGCAGCTTCGCTTGGCCTCATCCCGGTATGCATCATGACAAGAAGATAAGGATATAACTTTGGATTTTTGCTCGTCTTGGCCGCATCCAACAGTCGTTGCGCCTCTTCCTTGGTAAGAAACCGAGTCCGATTATTTCGAATCTTTGGCCTCGTGATGTGAGGAATTGGATTATCAACAGGGAAACCCCACTCACGACGAGCGACATTAAAGAGGTGGGAAATCAAAGCGAATTCTTTTTGAATTGTCGACGCTGCAACCTTTTTCATCCGATAATCACGGTATGCAGCAACTTTTTGGGGATTAATTTCGACCAAGGAGATTTCGAGGCCAAAATAATCCACAATTATTTTTGACGATTGTTTGTCTCGGTTTTCAGAATTGGGTCGTTTCGTTACCGAAACCTGTTCGAGATACCTGTTAAGAGCTTCAGCAAACGCTATTTTTTCGATGGGTCGGGCATCTTGATACCGCCCCATGCGCATTTCTTTCTCAATTTCGGTTGCCCAGTTTTTTGCTTCCCCTTTCGTGTCGAACGTCCTAGCCAAGGGTGGATATCCCTTAACACGAACAGTCGCCGTATAGGTAGTTCGCTTCTTGCCTTTGCGAGTCTGAATCCGGGCCATATTCATACCTCCCTACTTGATCTGGCCGATTTTTTTGTTCCACTTTTTGTTCCATTGTTATCGCAATTAAAACAAAAAGAAAGCAGAAAAAATCAACCGCAAGTAGAACAAATCGCAAAAACAAAAGGGGCTAACCAGTTGAAAATACCAGTTAACCCCTTGATTTTTATGGTGCTCCAGGCAGGATTCGAACCTGCGGCACCAGGATTAGGAATCCTGTGCTCTATCCACCTGAGCTACTGGAGCGACTCCGAGGGAATACGATGCAGCAACAACCGAGGCCCGGGGCAAACCTGTTGTTCGGGCCGTTTTCAGGGCGATGAAAATACCCAGTTCACCAAGCCCTTGCAAGCAATACTTACCGGCCCCAAATTCAAGCCGATTGGCCGTCGGCAAGAAAATCCTGCCCGTTGAACGAATCCTCGCTGTACCCGACGTTGACGATGCAATTACGGCCGATCCGCGCCCCAGGGGGAATTCTCGCCTCCTTGCCGATCAGGGAGATACCGGTATACAGATGCTTCGGAAATTGCTGGTTGACCAAGGTCAGGTTGTCGCCCTGTCCGACCACGGCACCCGCGCCGACCTGGACCCTCTTGTCCAGAATCGCCAGGTCGACCACGCCGTTTTCGCCGATCACGGCATCGTCGAAGAGGACCGCATTGGCGACTACCGCTCCTTTCTTCACCCGCACACCGGGCGACAGCACCGAATTCGTCACGGTGCCCTCAATAACGCACCCTGCGGAAATCAGCGACGACGCCACCTTGCTGCCTGGCAAGAAACGGGCTGGGGCGCGATCCATGGGACGGCCGCCGTATTCGGGATTGGGGCGGATCTCCCATTCCTCCGGCGATATGCCCGAATTTTCCCGGATAATGTCCATATTGGTTTCCCAATAGGATTGGATCGTGCCGACATCCCGCCAATACCCGTAGAAGGGATAGGCATAAACCCGATCCTCGCCGATGGCCCGGGGAATAATGTCCATGCCGAAATCGACCTCCCGGCGATCACGGGCCAGGGTCCGTAGGAGATACTCGGTGTCGAAGACGTAAATGCCCATTGAGGCGAGGTTGGTGCGCGGCACCTGGGGTTTTTCCTCCCAGTCGACAATCCGGTTTTCATGGTCGATGATGCCGGAGCCGAACTGGTGGATATCGCGCTTGGGCACGACCATCATGCCGACGGTGATGTCCGCCCGCTTGTGCTGGTGATAGGAGAGCATGGCGTCAAAATCCATGCGGTAAATATGATCGCCGGAGAGGATCACCACCTGCTCGCTGGGATTGGCGAGGATAAAATCGATATTCTGGCGGATTGCATCCGCCGTCCCCTTGTACCAGTCGGAATCCTTTTCCCCGGTGCGCGGGGGCAGGATCTTGATCCCCCGGGTGCGGCCGGTGAAGTCCCACGCCGCGCCGTCACCGATATGGGCCATCAGCGACAGCGGTTTGTACTGGGTGAGCACCCCCACCTTGGTCAGGCCGGAATTCATCACATTGGACAGGCTGAAATCGATGATCCGGTAGATGCCGCCGAACGGCACCGCCGGTTTGGCGCGATGCCCCACCAGGAGATTCAGCCGGCTGCCGATGCCGCCGGCCAGGAGCAGAACAAGGGCGTCGCCGCTTTCTTTCATTGCAGTTCCTCCCCGTCCTCAAGTTTGTCTTTCGGCCATTTTTCCGGAGCGATCCGGGGGGCTACCCGGCAGCCGCAGCCGATGTGCAACCCCTCGGGCACACTGTTGTTCCAGCCGATGACGCTGACCCGGCTCGGCTTTTCGCACTGGGGGGCGCCAACCTGGACGTCCCGGTTGAACACGGTGTTGACGTCGCTGACCACCCGGTTGAGTCGCACACCCTCATGCACGATATTGTCGAAAAAAACGATGGAGTCATTGATCTCGGCCCCGGCCATGACATGGACGCCGGGAAAAAGGATCGAATTGCGCACCGTGCCCTCGACGATGCAGCCGTTGTAGGCCATGGAATTCTCCAGGCAGCCGCGGGTGCCGATCTTCACTGGCTGGCGGTCGGCGATGTTGCGGTGCGCCAGATTGGTGCGAATGCCCCAAGCCTCCAGATCGATCCTGGGTTCCGGCCCGAGCAGATCCATCGAGGTCTGCCAGTACTCGTCGATGGTCCGGGTGTAGCCCCAGTAGCCCCGGAACTTGTAGCCGTGGACATTATAGTTTTCGCGCATCATCATGGGGATGATATCGCGGCCAAATTCATAGGAATCGCCCTGCTGATTCCTCTTCAGCACCTCGAAGAGCACCGACGGACGAAAACAGAACACGGTGAGCGAGGCCCAGCGGCCTTTGGGCAGCTCCGGTTTTTCCTCGTAAGACAGCATGCGGCCGCCATCAACGGAGTCGTCGGCAATCTCGGCCACGCCGAAACGTGAGGCCGACTGCAGCGGCACCTCGATGAAGGCGGCGGTCAGATCGGCATCGTGTTCGTTATGATAGCGGATCATCCGCCGGTAATCCATCTGGTAAATGTGGTCGCCGGACAGAACGAGAATCACCGAGGGTCCATAATACTGGATATAATCGAGATTCTGATACACCGCGTCGGCGGACCCCCGATACCAGTGGGGGTTTTCGTAATCCTTGAAGGGCGGCAGGATGGAGATGCCGCGATTGCGCCCGATCATGTCCCAGGCGGCGCCGGTGCCGATGTGGTTGATTAGGGAATAGGACCGGTACTGGCTGAGGATGGCGATCCGCTCGATGCCCGAGTGGAGGAGGTTGGACAGGGGAAAATCGATGACCCGGGCAAAACCGCCGAAGGGCACGGCGGATTTCGGCCGGTAATGCGTCAACACTCCCAATTCATTGACGCGGCCGCCTGCCAGGATCATCGCCAAGGTCGAGGGTCTATGCATAGCACACCGTGCAAAAAGGATATAGGGCCCGTGCCGCACGAGAGGAATCGTGCCCTCAGACGCCCTGCTCGGAAAGAAGTCTATTATTATTAATATGGCGCAACCCCAGACCAGGCGCAAGCACTATCTCGCCGCGTTCAAGGAAAAGCGGCCATCCGGCAAGCAGTCGTGGCGGGCGTGGGGTTATTTGACGTGCTGGGTGATGAGGCGGATCAGGGTATTGGTGGTAAATTCCTGATTTTCCCGCAAAGGCAGGCTCTTCAGGGGCGATTCCGCCCGGGCTGCCTCCCGGTGCCCCCCGGCGGGACCGAAACGGCCGAAGGTGGTTTTGGCAAGTTTGCCGGCATTTTTGCGGTACCCGTCGCAACGGAAGATCACCACCAGTTTTTCCCCGTGCACACCGGAGACAATGACCCAATCGAACCCTTCCACCCGATTGAAGAAATCGGCGATGATCACCAGGATATCCGGGGTGCTGACCTTGCCGAGATGGACATAGGCCCGCCGGTTACTGGCCTTGACTTCGTTGAGCGCGGTGCGGAAATAGCGGAGTTCGGAGCGGCGCAATTCGGTCAGCTCGAATTTGCGCACCAGGTTGAGATTGGCGATGTTGAACAAGTAACGGAAGCAGATGCCGTCGGACACCTGCATGTTCTGTTTCTGAAAATTCTGGGTATCCACCTTGATCCCGTAAAACAGGGCGGTGGCCAGGGCAACCGAGGGTTTGATCCCGGCAGCCCGGAGGTATTCCACCATCATCGAGGAGACCGCGCCGTATTCGGGACGAATATCGATGAAAGCCGCATCCCAGCCGGTGGTGACCGGGTGATGATCGATCACCGCATTGAAGGTCATCTTCTCGAAGCAGGCCAGATGATTGGGCTGGGAGTCGAGGAGCACCTTTTTCGTATACTCCTTCATCGACAGGGTATGGAGCCGTTCGATGGGAATTTTCAGGCGCTCCACCATGGTCAGGTTGTTGAGGCGGCGGATCTCGTTGGGGTAGCCGATGACGACGCTGTGCACCCGGTTTCTGAGCAGCCGTTTGAGGGCCATGGCCGAGGCAAGGGCATCGGGGTCGGCGCTGATGACGATCAGAACGGTGTCGGTCCGCTCGAAAATGGCCCAAAAGCCATTGAGGCGGGCCACGGCGGAATTCTTGCTGGCACTGCGCGTTATGTTGTTATCGGCAATTTTTTCAAGTCGTTTCTGCATGGACGAAGATCAAAAAGAAAAACACGGCCGTCTCTTGAAAGCAACCACAGTGACTAGAAGTCTTATCCGCCGAAGACAAACGGCTCGCTGCTCGTTGCCCGCTCGAAACCAAGGATGCGGTTGATGATAAAGCTCATCGGACGAACAGAGGTTTCAGGTAAGAACTTCCTCTGCGTTTGCCTGTCTCAGATAAAAAAAACAAAAATACGAGGGAAATAACTTACACAGAGACACCAAGAAGTGCAAGCTCCGTCTTTCCGGAATGCTTGGCATCGAGAAGGGGCCGGCCTCCTCTCCGTATCCCTTGACTGAATCCGGCCAAGCGGGTACTACATATCCAAACAATCAGCCGCGCCCGGGGCGGGAGGCCGGCGATACAACCCCGCCGCCCTGCCCGCCTCTCCCCGACAGCCCTGACGATCTAGAAAACACACCCCATGATCCTGCTCCATCGGTATATCCTGGCCCATTTCATCCGTAACCTCGGTTTGATCATGACCAGTTTCATCTCCATTTACCTGCTGATCGATTTCTTTGAAAAGATTGACAATTTCATCGAAAAAGGCAAATCTTTTGATCTGATCGCCAAATTCTTTCTCCTCAACATTCCGTTCATCATCGATATGTTGGGCCCGGTCTGCATTCTCCTGGCCGGCGTCGTCACCCTGGGCGTGCTCAACCACAGCAACGAATTGATCGCGCTCAAGGCCTGCGGCATCCCGCTGAAAAAAATCACCCTGCCGATCATCGGCGCGGCCATGGCCTGCATCCTGCTGTTTCTCGCCATGGCCCAACTGGTGCTGCCCACGACCATCGCCACCACCAATTACATCTGGAACCGCGAGGTCAAGGGCAAAACGCCGCTGGGCATTTATCGCAACGGCCGTTATTACTACCGCGGCCATGACGGTTTTTATTCCTTTGCCCGGCCCGATCCGCAAAAGAACGCCTTCAACAACTTCTCCTACACGGTGTGGAACCAGGCCCACGAACCTCGCACCCTGATCACGGCGGAGACCGCGGTGTGGAACCAGGGCGCCTGGACCCTGTACAGCGGCCAGGTGCAGGAGGCCGCCGGCAACGCCCGGTTTGCCACCGAGGTGTTCAAGGAACGGCGTTTTGATTTCCCCGAGCAGCCGGAAAACTTTTTCGTGCCCGAATATCACTCGATGGAACTTTCGCTGGTTGGACTGTACAAGGAGACGCGCGCCGCCCGCTCCCCCGAGGGGCGCAACAAGGCCTGGGCCGAATTTTACGGCCGGATCTCCTACACCTTCCTCGGCCTGCCCCTGCTCCTCCTGGGGCTGCCCCTGCTCCTCCTGGTTTACCGCAAATGGGGCCGGGATCTGTCGCTGGCCATCCCGGTGAGCTGCGGCATGGCCTTTGTCTGCTGGGGCGCCTACACCACCTTGCAGTCCCTGGCCAAGGCTGGCTACATTCCGCCCCTGGCGGCAGCCCTGTCCGTTCACCTGCTGGTCGGATGCCTTGGCGCATTCCTGCTGGTGCGCGAGGATATCTAATGCCCCGGCGAATCGGCATTGTCGGCGTGCCGCCGCTGGCGGTGATCGAGGCCATCAACCGGGCGGGCGACGTCATCGTCGATCTCGACGAGCCGCAGGTCCGGGCTCCCATTGACCAGACCGCTGCCCGCATCCCCCGTGCTTACTGCGCCATCCTGCGCACGGTGGTGCTCAACTGCCTCCATATCCACCTGGACCAGGTCTACATCGACGTCGGTCCGGGCAAATGTGACTGCGCCCTCCATGTGGCCGAGATTGTCGCCGACATGCTGGCCGTGCCGGTTATCCGCACCCGCAATCAGGACACTCAGGCCTTCGGCCACCCGCTCTGCGAAAGCCGGTTGCCGCTGATGGAAAAATTCCGCCGGATCACCAAGGGAGTGCAATCAGCCGCGCCCTACCCGCCCATGGAGTCCTGCCGTCCGGCCTGCGGCTTCTGGGGTGTTCCGCCCAGGGATTTTTCCCTGCTGGCGCTCTTTCCCGACACCACCCACATCTTCGGCTGGACCCGGTGCATGGAAAACAAAACCCCCGCCGACCTGGAACTGGAGCGCGTTTTCGATCCGGCCATTCCCACCGTCTTCTTTTCCCAGTCCTTTTGCGCAAAGGCGGCGCTGGCCAAACATCTGGCGGCCAAACATCCCCGCGCCATCGCCGTGGACTGCGACGTCGCCGCCGGCAGTTCGACCCGCGCCAAAATCGAAGCCTTTCTCGAACTCTCCGGCCTTGATCCGGGCACGAGGAGAAGTGCCTGATGCTGCTGGCCGATTTTGGGACCTCCTATTGTAAAATCCTGGACACGGTAACCGGCGAGACTCCCCGTATCGTCGCCACCCGTGAACTGGACCGCGCCTTCCAGGCCGACCTGGCCACCGGCCATAACGCGGCCCGCCGGAGCCGGAAAAGCATCAATGAACTGACCGCCCTGGCAAGGGGCGGCCGGCTCCTGATCGGCCGGCCGGATTTCGTGCTCCTGGATTGCGGCAGCCGTGACATCAAGTTTGTCCGGTTCAAGGGTGGCGAGGTCGCCGACATGGGCTGGAATGCCGAGTGCGGGGCCTCCATGGGCTTTACCATCGAGTTGCTTTCGACCTATTACCAGCTCGACTACGCCACCATCCCCGCGCCCGCCACCGGCTTTTCCGTCACCTGCGGCGTGCTCGGCATGAGCCATATCTTCGACGCGGTGATTTCCGGGGCATCCGAGGCCGAAGCCGTGGCCCGATTTGTCCGTGGCATCGCCCTCAACGCCCACCGCTTTGCCAATGAACCGGCGGAGCTGTATCTCTCCGGAGGCCTCTGCGCCAATCCACTCTTTGTCGCCAGTTTTCCCTGCACCGTGCACCCCCTGGGCCGGTTTGTCCTGCTCGAGGGGTTGCGGGCGACGCTGGCGCCTGGGCAGGAACCGGCTCCGCCCGCTTCTCTCTGAGACAGGCAATAAAAAAAGCCGGGCATCGCATAACGATGCCCGGCTCACAAAATCGGAACAGGAGAAAAAAACGTCGTTTTATTTCTTGTCCTTCTTGTCTTTCTTCTTCTCTTTCTTTTTCTTGTCTTTCTTCTTGTCCTTATCCTTTTTCTTCGCTTTCCCCTCTTCCTTGTCTTTCAGAGGACAACCGGAGCAGTGCTTCCCTTTTTTCAAGTACGCCCCGCAGCATTTGTCCTTTTTCTTCTTATCTTTGCCCATGGTTCGCCTCCTGCAAAAAATCCGACCAGTCAACAACCTCTGCCAGGTACTACAAAGTATGACCGGCTCCCAGGGCTGAAAAGGGGAAACCTATTCCTTCTTTCCTTTTTCTTTCTCTTTCGCCGGAGGCTGAACCTCAAGCAGTTCGACCTGGAAGACAAGCATGGAGCCGGGCTCGATCACCGGCGGGGCGCCGCGGTCGCCGTAGGCGAGATCCGGCGGGATGTACAACTCAACCGTGGAGCCGGTTTCCATCAACGGCAAGGCCTCCTGCCAGCCCGCAATCACCTGGTTGACCTGAAACACGGCCGGCTCATTGCGTTTATAGGAGCTGTCAAACTCTTTGCCGTCAAGCAGAGTGCCCTTGTAATGAACCTTGACGGTATCGGTCGGGGTCGGTTTGGCCCCCTGCCCTTTCTTCACCACCTTGTACTGCAAGCCCGATTTGGTTTCGACCACGCCTTCCTTGGCCTTGTTCGCCTTCAGGAATTCCTCGGCGGCCTTGCGGTTCTTCTGCACCATGGCCACGGTCTTCTGCACCTGTTTTTCCTGTTGCCGTTTGGCAAAGGTCTGCTGAATCGCGGCGGCATCCTCGGGCGCGAGCAGCGGCTTGTTGCCGCTGTAGCCGTCGTTGATGCCCTGCTGCAGTACATTCAGGTCAAATTTTTCTTCCAGGCCCTTGAAATACTCGCCCAGGTCAAGGCCCATGGCATAGCTCAATTTTTGCTCGTCGGTTTTCAGCTCCATCGGCTGGTCGGCGGCAACAGCCGGTCCCACCATGAGCAGCAGGGCCAGTAAACCAGACACATACCATTTCATACACATCTCCTCTCACGATAATTGAAGGAACAGAAAGGCGTTTATCGGCCGGCTGCCATGTGCAGTGCCGGCCGAAAGCGCCAAAGGTTTAATCCATGTGAGGCAAAGGGGGTTGGAGATGACCGCCGCATCCCTTCGCTCGGGAAAAAGGGTTCTTTTTTTACTTATCTGATCAATTAATCACTCTTTCATGCCGAGTGTCCACTACTTTCGTCCGCAGCAGCGGACAAATCATAATTTTCTTCTGTCGATCACCCGCTTGGCCTTGCCCTCGGACCGTTCCAGGGTCTTATCCTCGACCAGCTTGACATCGACGTTCACGCCCAGCTCCGAGGCCAGACGGCTTTTGATCCGGTCCACCACCATGCGCTGCTTCTTCATTTCATCAAAGAAGATCGACTCGACCACTTCCACCAGCACCGTGATCTTGTCGGCATGGTTCTCCCGTTCGACGATAATCTGATAATGCGGCTCGGTGCCCTCGACCTCGAACAGCACCTTCTCGATCTGAATCGGGAAGACGTTGACCCCCTTGATGATCAGCATGTCGTCGGTCCGTCCCAACACCCGCTGCATCCGTTTCAGGGTGCGGCCGCAGGGGCAGGTTCCCGGGATGAACCGGGTCAAGTCCCGGGTCCGGTAGCGGATCATGGGAAAGGCCTCCTTGGTCAGGGTGGTGATCACCAACTCCCCGACCTCGCCCTCCGGCACCGGTTCGAGCGTGACCGGATCAAGAATCTCAAGGAGGAAATGATCCTCGTTGATGTGATGGCCGTTGCACTCCAGGCATTCACCGGCAACTCCCGGCCCCATGACTTCGGACAGCCCGTAGTTGTCGGTGGCGATGATACCCAGTTTCTGGTGAATCTCCTGGCGCATGGCCTCGGACCAGGGCTCGCCGCCGAACAGGCCGTAGCGCAGCGCCAGGCCGTTGGGATTGATGCCCATCTCCATCATCGTGTCTGCAAGCACCAGGGCGTAGGAGGGGGTGCAGACCAGGGCCGTGGTCTTGAAGTCCTGCATGATCTGGATCTGGCGCTTGGTGTTGCCGGCCGAGATCGGGATGACCGAGGCCCCGATCAGCTCGGCGCCGTAGTGGAGGCCGAAACCGCCGGTGAACAGGCCGTAGCCGAAGGCGATCTGGATGACATCGTTCTTGGTGACCCCGGCGGCGGTGATGATGCGAGCCACCAGATTCGACCAGGTGCGGATGTCGTTGCGGCTGTAGCCGACCACGGTGGCTTGCCCGGAAGTGCCCGACGAGGAGTGAACCCGGACCACGTCGCGCAGGGGCACGGCGAAGAGGCCGTAGGGGTAGTTGTCGCGCAGATCCTGCTTGACGGTGAAGGGCAGCCGGCGCAGATCGTCCAGGGAGCGGATGTTATCGTAGTTGAATTTGAGCTGCTCGAATTTCTTTTTGTAAAAGGGGACATGGGTTCCCACTCGATACAACGTGGACTGCAACCGCTCCAACTGGAGCTGCTCCAGATCCTCCCTGGCCATGCATTCTCTTTCTGGTTCCCAGTACATAGGTGTTCAAGTCTGTAGGGGGTTATTCTGTTATAGGCTATCGGTTGTAAACTATTGGTCTGTAGGTATTGATTCTGCTGGCGCATCGGTTCGCCCAGGGCTGGAGAGAGTGCACTTGGCCTGGCTGTTTGCCTGAAACGCTACGTCCTCGGCAACCTGTCGTTACGCTATTTTTTCCCTTCCCATATAGGCACGCTGGACATCGGCATTGGCCAGGAGATCGCTCGACGGCCCCTGGATGATTACCTTGCCCACCTCGAGCACATAGCCGCGATCGGCAATGCCCAAGGCGGCCTTGGCGTTCTGCTCGATCAAGAGCACGGTGTTGCCCTCTTGGCGCAGCCGGCGGATGATCTGAAAAATATCGCGGACAATCAAGGGCGCCAGCCCGGTGGAGGGCTCGTCCATCATCACCAGTTTCGGCTTGGACATCAGGGCCCGGCCCATGGCCAGCATCTGCTGTTCGCCGCCGGAGAGCGTCCCGGCCAGTTGCCGCCGCCGTTCGCGCAGAATGGGAAACAGCTCGTACTGATGCGCTAGTTCCCGCAGCACCGCTGCCCTGCCCTGCTTCTTCTGCAGGACATAGCCGCCCAGGAGCAGGTTCTCCTCCACCGACATCGGCGCAAAGACCTGCCGTCCTTCAGGCACCAGGGCACAGCCGGAGGCGACGATCCGGCCCACCGCGGCCCGGGAACTCTCCTGGCCGAGAAAATTGATTTCGCCTTGCATCGGTTTGATCAGGCCGGTAATGGTGTGCAGCAGGGTGGTCTTGCCCGCGCCGTTGGCGCCGATCATGGTCACGATCTCGCCCGCCTTGACGTGGAGGGAGATGTTTTTCAGCACCCGGAGTTTACCGTATCCGGCGTCGAGATTGCGAATTTTCAACATACAGCACGTGGGGTGGCGAAAGGCGCGTCGGCAAAGCCCGACGTTCAGCCTTCGTCATCCTCTCCCAGATAGATTTTAATGACTTCGGCATTTTTCTGGATGTTGGGCGGCGTGTCCTCGGCCAGTTTGCTGCCGAAACTCAAAACCACGATCTCGTCGGAGATATCCATCACCAGCGACATGTCGTGCTCGACCAAGAGCACGGTGATGCCCATGTCCCTGATCATGGAGATCAGACGGGCCACCTCGGCGGTTTCGTAGATGTTCAGCCCGGCCGCCGGCTCATCGAGCAGGAGCAGGCGCGGTTCGGCGGCCAGGGCCCGGGCCATCTCGACCGCCCGCTGCTGGCCGAAGGCGAGGCTGGTGGCTTCGACGTCGGCCAGATCGGCAATCTGCAGCAGCTCGAGCAATTCCATCGCTCGCTCCCGGATGGCCCGCTCCTCCCGCCAGGTCGAGGGCAGACTGAACAGGCCGGCAAAAAAGCCGCTCCGGCTCTGCACATGCCGGCCCACCATGACGCATTCCAGGGCGGTCATGCCATGGAACAGCTTAATGTTCTGAAAGGTCCGGGCCATGCCCAGCTGGGCGATCTGGTGCGTCTTCCGGCCCTGAATTTCCTGCCCCCGGAAGGTGATAATTCCCGAGCTGACCGGCAGGTTGCCATCAATCAGGTTGAACAGGGTGGTCTTGCCGGCGCCGTTGGGGCCGATCACCGCCTTGATGCTCCCCGGCGCCACCATGAAGCTGACGCCGTTGACCGCGTGCAGGCCGCCGAACCGCTTGTGCACCTCCCGCAACGCCAGCAAGGGCTCCTGGACGACACCGGCCGGAACCGGACCGTGCACACCGTTCATGACCGCCCCCCGGGCATCAGCCGCCGCGCCACTTGTTTCAGGCGCAGACTCAGAATACCTTCCGGGGCAAAGAGCATGACGAAGATCAGGATCAGGCCGAACACCACATCGTCATGAACGCCGAACACGCCGCGCAGGGAGAGAAAGGTCAGTCCCACACCCATGAGCAGGGTGCCCCAGAGATTGGTCATGCCGCCCACCGCCACCAGGGCGACATAGCGCACCGATTTCATCACCGAGGCCTCGTTCGGGCCGATGCTGCCGTTGAAATGAGCGAGCAGCACTCCGGCGACCGCGGCATAGACGGCGCTCAAGACAAAAACCTGGAGCTTGCACCGGGCCGTCTCTATACCCGAGGCCTCGGCCGCCTCCTCCGAGCTGTGCAGCGAGCGCAAGGCGCCGCCGACCCGGGCGCCGATCAGGTTCAGCAGCAGGGCCATGACGAGAATCGGGACGCCCCAGGCCCAGTAGGCA
>Ga0074195_1004019_pt1 | contig 12697 bp, 9 predicted proteins | sample EPASupsiteHSE623_FD_64525 | JGI IMG/M metagenome (GOLD analysis project Ga0074195, IMG submission 64525) | Bioremediated contaminated groundwater from EPA Superfund site, New Mexico - Sample HSE6-23 | ecosystem: Environmental > Aquatic > Deep subsurface > Groundwater > Contaminated ...
GAGACTCAGCCTTCCAGAATTTTAGAGGCAGTTCATGAGTGCAAAACCCGGATTCCCCCGCGCAGGTATCACTCACGGCGAGGATATTCTTCTTGGTTGCCAGATGGATAAGTCCTATATACCTTTTATCACCGGGTACCTTTCGTATTTTCAAACGTGTAGCTGAATGAGACAGAAATCATATATGTATCATCATAATAAATCGCACATTGTGGACAGCCGGGGGTTGTCCCGAAAAGAAGAGGACGGGTCCACCAAGCGACAAACTTCGTTGGACCCGGTCCCGCCCGTAGGCATGAGAATTTTATCTTCCGATCCTATGAATGTTTTCCCATGCCGGCGAGCGAAGCGCATGGAAGAATGCGAGGAGTTGAAGAAAAATGAACATACACAAAACAGTTGTCGTCCTGCTGGCGCTACTGCTGGCAGGGATGGCGATGGTACCGATGGTGAGTGCTGATGATAATCTTTCCACTGACTTATCTTCACAATCCAAAGGCCAACAAAAAATACCTGAAGTTGAATTTGCTGGCATATCTGAGGATCTTCAAACAACGTTTCCAGAAAAAACAGGTCCTCTGACAATTTCAGACTCGATTAAAAAATATGATCTGATAAGCATGGATGCAAAAAAGCTGAAAGAACAGTTGTTGGCTAACCAAAAAATCCCGGTTCGCATTAAAGGAACCAACTTTTTCATGAACCTGCATGAAGACACGTTCTATCCCAGTGATGAAACGGGAGTCTACACATTTTCCGGGTATCTTGAGAATAGTATTGACGGGGTAAGAGTCACAGATAGCGAAGTTCACCTGACACTCGATGACTCGGGGGTAATTGGAAAAATTTCCCCGGACCAATTCACCTATTGGTACATTGACTTGATAGAAACAAACGATTTTTCCAGGTCTTCAGGACCAATCCAGTATGTGTATTATTCTGGCAATGTCGAGCAAAAGATTTCGCCAATGGGTGAAGATCGTTATGTAATGTTGTCGTCAGGAGAATCAAAACCGCTCAATGAATTATCCAAAGAAGAACTCACACAATATCTGGCGGACGTACAAGAAAGGCAAAAAGACCTGGAGGCAACACGCGGGGAATCGGACTGGTATAATGTCAATATCCTGGTGGTATGCGACAATGAGATGTATTCCCGGTATTCAAACTGGGTACTGAGAGCTCAGTCGGTACTCAGCGATGTAAATGCCGCCATGAGTTTTAATGACATCAGGATCCAGCTTGTGCCGACATATGATGCCACAAAAAGATACGACTTAAGCAACAATTTCAATGCTGCATCTCCTCTTCAGGTATTCCAGCAGTATGTTAACAATGCATACCTGAATTCAAAAAGTGCCGATATTGCAATGTATCTTAGTGGGAACCAGTTCAGTACATGTATCGGTGCAAGTTACGGGTATGATGCCGGATCCACCCTCGGAAGGCATTCGGTAATGATGTATGAAGCGGCAACTGGCGGGGGATATGGTGCAAACCCCCAGGAGCGGGCCAATGTGTTTGCTCACGAAGTAGGCCATTTGTTTGATGCGGATCATCAAACAGCCCCAAATCAAGGCGAATTCTACAACCGTGCGACCACATATATTCTTAACGGCGGAACACTTCATACACTGATGTATTCATTCGTAACAACTGATCCGACATATTATTCTTCAGATAATCTGTATGGTGATTTCTATCACGATAATGCACGAAGATTGAGAGAGACAAAAGCAGTAGTAGCTGGCTATTACTGATTTTTCAAATTTTTTCTCCATAATAAACAGGTGATGCTGATGCAACGTGGAACCATATTCCTGATCCTGATTTCTCTGACAATCCTGTCAACTGCTACCAGTAATGCTGCAGCAGCAGTGACGTTGGTAGAAATCAATCCTGTTTCGGAAAAAACCTACACCCCTCTGTTCCTATTCGAAAACATTTCAACGGTTATTACGGGCGATCCCGATAATTCGATAACTTCAGCTGTCCCTCCGACAATAAAATCGTATGATGTTCTGGAAATCGATGTTCCCGCACTTCAACAACAGATCCAGGCTGGAGAAAAAATCCCGGTCCGTTTCCGTGGGATTTCATATCTCATGGCGCTTGATAGAAATCCTGTTGTACCCGAATCCGGAGAATCGATCTATAATGGAAATTTCCTGGATATCCCTCATGAAGAAATTCAGGATTACCTTGTAAGATTGTCGTTTTCCGGCGATCAATTCAAAGGGTCTGTCCATGATATCAGAAACGGCACATTCGTGTATCTCATACCTGTAAAGAACGTTCAGCCGGCTCATACCTTGTATTATGTGTATTCATTCGCTGATGAAACGCCGACCGGCGCACGTCTTGATAACGATGTGTGGGTCATGCTGCCTTCGGGAGAGAGCAAACTCCGCAACGAACTTACCCCGGAGGAAATTGAATGGTACAAGAACGAACAGGTAAACCGGGAACAACTCCGGCTGAATGAAACCACAGCTCCTCCTGCTGATATTTCTGGACAGCTGCCGGCAACTGCTGCGTCTCTCCCGTTGGCGGTCGTGACTTCGACAGTTCCTGCCGGCGATTCAACTCTTATTATTGACATCATCACTCCTCAGGAAAATGAGTTCGTTTTATCGGACGTCGTACCACACCACATCTGGGTGACCGGTGAGGTGAAAAGCCCGGTACCATTACAGTCAATTATCGTCAGTTCCAGTGAGGGATCAATTAACTGTGGCAATCAATCCCCGTTCGGTTGTGACATTGTAGTGGCAAAGGGCTTAGACCGAATCGTTGTCACCGTTACAGATATAGCCGGGAACCATGTTTTCCGGACACGGAATATTAGAGTCGAAACCGGGATGCCTGACCTGCCCCTGAGGATAACCATTTCCGGGAAGATAACAACACCGGATGGCCATCCAGTAGAGGGGGCGACAGTCCGAACGGAATTTCCCCGGCCGTATGATACAAAATCGGTTGCCGTGCAATCAGAAGCCGATGGCACGTATCGTATCAACAACGCACATGGGTTTAACCAGAAAATCAGTGTGGAAAAAAATGGGTATGCAAATATTACAAAGGAGATGATCTTTACTCAAAATGTTAATACCGCTGATTTCATCCTGGAACCAACACCAAAACCCGCTCCCGGATTTACGATTATTATCTGCCTTGTTGCGGTACAGGGTACTCTTCTGATTATTTCCCGGAAAAGGCGGACACAATAATCACCTAATTTTATTCTTCTCCAACATTCCGGATTATTTCTTTCGCTTGCAACAACGCTCCGATCAACTCTTCATATGTAAATCGATCTGTAACACAATCAGTGATTTTGTGCTTTGTATCATTGAAACGACATTCAAGACAGAATGCAATCGTATCTCTCGGCTCCATATTCGGACATCCCGCTCTTAATTGCCGCTCTGAAAAATCTTTCATGCGGTTCCCTATCGGTCAGGTAATATTAAATCTTACATTCAATGAAGAAAGTTTCTTTTGCATTGATGATTGATCGCCATTTTCCGGTTTTGTTGCGATGCCCTCCGCCCTTCCCGGTTCGCCTTGTCCTGCATAGATGCCATAGCCTATGGTGGAGGACCGGGGGGTCACCTCCCTCCACGTTTCTCCAAATTCCCATCAACCCCCCCACCCCCATAGGGGGGGGTCACCGGCCGACCCCTCCCCCCCTTTGGCTCAAACCGACCCCCCCTTACCATATCTGGGTAGGCTGCCGGACAAGGCGCTCCGTCTGGACGACCCAAAAAGATCGTGATAAATTACGCGTGCAATAATGCACAAATCCCATTTTTAATGGGGGGGTCAACGGTCGACCCCCCCCACCTTGTGCGTTTGAAATCGTGCCGACCCCCCCTCCAACTTTTTTTTAAAACGATCAGACCCCCCTCCCGATCAGGATTTTTGAGTGCCTGGCTCTCAATTTCTCGTCGGGACGTGCGGTGGGGGTGGGTTTTGCCAGATCTCCGGAAAAATTATTCCCCTTTCCCCTCAATAATCACAAGAACTTTTTTGCCGGTCTCTGAAATCCGGTAATAGCGATCCCTATTTTCATTCGGAGTCAAGCATTCCACGAGCCCGACTTTTTCCATTGCATGGATGGTACGGCTTACCGCAGCCCGGTCGACACCAATCATCTTCGCAAGTTCCGTTGTGGTGGTTGGACGAAGAAGGCTCTTGATCACTTTCCTTCTTACACTCCCCCGTGTCACAAAACTTACGAGATTGAACATCTGGGAGACCAAGGAAAAATACATATTTGACTGGTAGACATATGCACCACAAATGTCATCTCCCGCACGCCGATATCCAGAGTGGTGCCTGGTGACAGTGAATTGTACAAATACGAATACAAAAAGTGACAACCCCCGGCTTCATTCACTTGTCCCAATGGGGAATTTCGTCGCCCCCCAGGGACTTCACCAGACACCAGCATTTTGGATTAATGAGTATCTCTAAATCAGCCCCTTTGCGGGCTCCGATTCCCGGTTTTCCCAAAACCAGAGGAAGTAATTCCTGAAAATGAGACATTAATTCATAGATTTTCAGTCATTTTTACGTCTGAAAATATGAGGCGCTATTTGGGTGTATTTGGACCGTGAAAAGCAGGGAGGTACGGGTTTTCGGCCGGACCTGCATTTTTACCGGGCCGGAAATGCTATGAGGACCTTTTGGAAGAGACCAACCCCCCCTTGTTGTAATCTCCCGATCTTTCACTTGTTAAAAGGAGCAAAGGGAGTAGTACTCCTGCCACTTCTACTCTACGTCGTAGATTCCCCTCACTCGGAACCCCCGAAGGGACTAAGTACCCCAAAATGAGGGACTAATTCATCAGAATGAGGCACTAAGTCCCCATTTTCCCCTCATTTTCACGTCGTAGAATTGCGGACGTAAATAGCGCTAATACAGGGGCGAAACGGAGGGGCGGACGGACTGGGATATGGTGAAATGAAAGGAGGGGCTGTTTTCCGGATCATGCCGGACGAGTACCTTGGGGAGATACTCTCCCGATATTCCTGTTCTCCGTCGTAGGCTTCCCGTACCGGCAGGCCCCTGATGCACGATACCAGCACTATTTCACGAAAAACCGACACAGTTTCACCCATTTTCCCTCATTTTCACGTCGGAGATTGATGACAGCATTTAGCAGCATTTGGAGGGGCGATCGGTTGCCGGATCGGGCAAGAGTAGCGGAAAATGAAAGGAAGGGCTGTTTTACAATATGGCTCACGTCGGAGAGCAAGAGTTTCACGTCGATGAAACTGTGTATTTCGTAGAGAGATAGGGGGGATTCCTGGAGATGTTGGGATGTTGCCCGGAAATTTTTCGTGAGTTGGAAATTTTTTCAGAAATCTTTTTGGAAAACTTTTGAAATATTTTTTTAGGTAACCCAATCGAAAATTTTGCGATGCCCAACGCGCAAAAGGTCTGGCGACTTTTGCGCTACGCACTTACCGGGATCGTTGGTGAGATTGGAGGCCGGAACCTTGCCAGACGAGGCGGCCGAGCGACTCACGGAGCGATGAGGGGGATAGCGCCACGTACCGGGTCGGCATACAAATCCCGTTCCCCAAGAGACTCAGCCTTCCTGAATTTTAGTGGCAGTTCATGAGTGCAAAATCCGGATTCCCCCGCGCAGATATCACTCACGGCGAGGATATTCTTCTTGGTTACCTGATGGATAAATCCTATTTACCTTTTATCCCCGGGTACCTTTCGTATTTTCAAACGTGTAGCTGAATGAGACAGAAATCATATATGTATCATCATAATAAATCGCACATTGTGGACAGCCGGGGGTTGTCCCGAAAAGTGAAGAACGGGTTCACCAAGCGACAAACCTGTGTTGAACCCGGTCCTGCCCGTAGGCATGAGAATGTTATTTTCTGATCCTATGAAGTTTTTCCCATGCCATCGAGCGAAGCGCATGGAAGAATGCGAGGAGTTGAAGAAAAATGAACATACACAAAACAGTTGTTGTCCTGCTGGCACTTCTGCTGGCCGGGATGGCGATAGTACCGATGGTGAATGCAACGGAACCTCAATTAAATACTCCCTCAAAGATGGTCAGTATTGATGAAGCCGGCAATGAAGCGCTGATAAACGTTCAAGATATTGCAAATACAGCCCAGGGTTTTTCAGAATGGCGCGATTCGGAAGTGGTTCTGTCAAAGACATATTTTGATCTATCTGAAAACCCGGCAGCATATGCGTTTAATGTAACGAAAAATGGAGAATATAATGGATATATACTTGTGTCCGCTCAACGGGATAACTATCCGGTACTTGAATGTTCCAGAGGTTATCTTCCCACATTAAGCACGGAAACTAGTATCCGTTCCAAAATAAAAATCTCCGAATCCCAAACAGAAGATCTGGTAATAAAGGACCCTGTTCCTGTATATCTGGGTGCAACATTCTATTTTAATGCGTACCCAATAACAGATACAACCGGAAAAGTCGTCGATCACGCATATGTTGACCTGATTAACAACCGGATTTTCACTTCAAGTGACATGAAAATGGAGATGGCAGTTAATAAAAGTAGTCTGCAGGCAAATGCAGCGAAACAAGCTGATATCGAAAGGCTCTGGAGTCTTGAGAGTTCCCCTTCAGCTATGACATCTGTGTCATCTATGACGCGATCTTCAAACTATATCTATGACGTTCCCTACTATCAGTGGTATCGTGGCTGTTCACCCACTGCAGCCGCGATGGTACTAGGGTACTGGCAAAGCCATGGTTATCCCAGCTATCCAACAGGAACCACGCTTATTGATGAACTCGCTAATGCCATGGGGACTTCAAGTACGTGGCCCTTCACCGGCGCGACATTCCCGCTCTTCATTGACGATGGGATCGAGACGGTCGCAACAAATCATGGATATTCAAGTCTGAATTCGATCGAAAATATCTGGTTTAACACCGACCATTTCACGGACATGACAGCAGAAATTGATGCCGGCCGACCGTTCATCCTGTCAATGTATGGGGGAGGTGCGGCTCTTGGAAAACCGGATACCTATGACGAGCATAGTGTGACCGTTGTTGGATATGTCGGATCACTCCAGAACTATCTCACAATTCACGACACATGGAACAGTCCTCCCAACTATCCCCTCAATGAGTACCGCCTTCTTGCAAACATGAACTGGGGAGGTTCGATGTCGGATTGGGTCAGACCCTAAATAATTCATTACTTTTTTTTGGAGACTTGGAATTATGAAACAGGAATGGAAACGTATCATGATGGTAATCGGGACAGTTGCCATCCTTGTTGTTGTCATTGGATGGTTTTGTGGTTTCGTGATGATCGGCCCCGGCCTGCCTCCATCGGTCAATGGCTGGTATTTCCCGCAACCTGACGGGCGATACATTGATGGAACACGGGTGTTTGCAAATACCGGTGCTGAGCATTATGGAATGAACGGCCCTGTCAGCCGGATATGTCCTGATATGTTCCCGGTTATTTCCAGCGATTGTATCCAAGCGCAGTATGAACGATTCTACGCAAATGATTCAAGGATGGACTCGCACTATATCGTAATCAGCTGGTACTTCAACAATACTGCAAAATTTGCCGATGCTGAACAGGAGCTGAACGATTTCCTGAAACGATCCGGTACGGTATCGGACATCCGTCTGGATCTGAATCCGGAGTTTCAACGGGTATCAGCGTTTCGGGCTGACGATATACAATACTCGTTTACTTCTGTTCCTGTTTCGCAGTACACGAGCAACGCAACGTCCGGTTATTTCATTGTGTATAACCGGCCCTTGATCCGAGACCGCCAGGATTATATCATCATGTATTACGGTGTCCTGAACGATTCGGATATCCGGACCCATGAGGCATTTCTTACAACACTCCTTGTACAAGGTGGTTTTCCCACGGATCCTGGGGTGATTTCCCCCTTTGCGTGAACGTACCGAGAATTGTAAGGGGACTCCGACTCCCTTTTGAAGAAGTACTAATCAGGGCCTTCTGCAGTCCCGGCCACTTCCCCATCCCAATCTTCACCCCCTTTCGGCCATTATACCATTGCTAAATATTACCTCCCCCGTTCCCGCCGGAGAAATCAGTATTATTCCGGCCCCATTCCCGTGTTTTTGCGAATTATGACCTCTGAGATTGGGATGTTGAGGGAAATGAGGTACAGCCAACCTTGTTACGGGCTCCGTTGTACTAAAATTCCCACGAGGCAGTCATAAGGGTAAAATCCCATCTTTCCGAGAAAGACACTCGAATAAGTTCACCCGATCGTCTATCCCGATCCCGGTACGAGCCGCTTTCCTTCGCGGTCGATCTCGACCAGTGCATTTGGCGTGACGAGAAAGAACCGCCAGGTCCCGTGCCGGGATCGGAGCCAGAGCTCGGCCGTAATCGCTTGCGTCGCTTGCGACAATCCGGAGCTGGCCGATCTCACTTTTGAAATCGTCCGCGAGTTCCTGAACGCTCATGAGGATTGACGGTGCAAACATGACGCGGGCGAACGTGACCGGGATCTTCGATACAATGGCGATGTCGAAGATCCACTCCGGCCCGCTCAGTGCCAGCTGGACGATGCCGCGGACTTTTGCGATCGGGATCGCTTCCGCGAGCGCCCGGTGGGGGCGGGGACCGCGGGGTTGGGGGGTATGCGGAAAAAGGGGCGTTACTCATGTTTGAGGAGCGGGGTCAACTGCTGACCCCCCCCTTCCCTTTTTTCCCAATCCGGGCCAACCCCCCCTGGCATGGGGGGGTTGCCACGTGATGCAGGAGTTTTCCGGATAGTTTGGAGATATGCGATGGACTGCCGCTGAATGGATAGGGGCAGTGCGGCAACAACTGCCAAAAAAATCCAGCAAACTCCCGCGCAGGCATCATTCACACCTGATAATTTTTCTTCCAAACATTCCCGGCTCATTCTATTTACGTTTTGTCGGCCAAAACTTGACACGTTTTTTTAAAATAAATCCCAGTTCGATTATTGGGACAGAAATCATATATATCACCCCAATATAAATTGCTCATCGTGGACAGCCGGGGGTTGTCCCACGAAAAGAAGAGGACGGGGTCCACCAAGCGACATCTTCGTTGAACCCGGTCCCGCCCGTAGGCATGAGAATGTTATTTTCTGATCCTATGAAGGTTTTCCTTGTGCCTTGTTGAGCGAAGCGTACGAAAAAAATGAGGAGATTCAAATGCAAATTCGTAAAACAGGAATTACTATTATCGCAATGACGATAGTATGCATTGCATTTTGTCTGCCTGTATCGGCGTATGAGTATTCGATGACAAGTGTAACAGCATACAATGATGGTGCGACCTATCCTATGTTACCCTATCGTTCCGAGATGCGTTCTACCCTTTCCACATGGTTAACAGGGACTCCTGGATGGACGGAACGGTTTTATGAAAGTAATGGCTGGGTCGATGACACGGATTTAGGTACAACAGGTCAGGGTCTGAATCTTGCAGAACTTCATTATCACTACGGTCATGGAGGAAATGATGGTTCTCATTCCTATCTGCCATATGTTTACTGGCCAACGACTTCATTATACCCCAGCGAAGTTTTTAAGAAATGGGATTCCGTGAATAAATGGGTGGTTATGGATGCATGCTCACTCTTATCGGATTTGGATTGGGGGAGTGCCTTGAAATATTCGCATGGGATACTTGGATTTACAACGGAAAAAACACCCAGTACAGATCTTCCCTATCGATTCCTGCAGAACACCATTGATAATGACCATACAATTGCCTATGCCTGGCAGCGTGCCACGCAGGATACGTATGGCAGCACCGTAACTGCACGGGTGATTTTCGATACGAATGATCAGCTCGATAATGACCATCTGTCCGGACAGGGAACGGTTGCAGCAAATGAGTACCCGGATGACAACGTGAAGTATGTTAGTACCTGGACCTGTTGATTGAGGTGAATGAAATGGAAACAAAATGGAAACTTACCGGAATTGTTCTCATCTGTGCCATCATCTGTTCCGTGATAATCGTTATGCCTTTGGTGAAAAATCCCGCCACGTCAGCACCTCAGGGATCAGCTAGCGGGTTCGTTCTGGAACGAGCGCTTCCGGAATCAGAGTCAGAAGCTCCATCGTATCACGTAATGAAAAAGGAATCGATATTTGAAGGTTCTGAAAAACTGATGACAACAAAAAAGATCATTCCGACCACGGAAGAAGCCCCCGCCCTTGCAGAAAAAACTCTTGAGTCGTATGGAGGTCTGCCTGAAGATGCAGTTCTTGTCAAGGTTGAGCAGGTATTTCTTGAACAATACAACACCGATACAGAGTCGGTTGAAGAACGGTACCCGCAATTTACCCAGGTAATTTATAATCAGGTAATCAATGGTTCACCTGTAATCGGCCCGGGAGCAGAGATTAATATCTGCCTGGGTGAAAACGGAGACATGCTCCAGATAGAAAAGGCATGGCGCCATGTTGAGTATGGCGGTGATGTTCCGATAATTTCCGCATCTGAGGCATTTGATAAGCTGGTGAAACGGGATCTTCTGGTCATTCCCCAGTCGTCCCTTAAAGGTATTACAATATCTGAAGTGAAACTTGGATATTACGCTGAAGACCGGGAGCATGATCAGGAAATGTATTCGCCGGTTTGGATTTTTTATGGGTCTAAAAATGGAGGGCAGCCATATCCTTACCTGGTTGATGCACGAAGATCGTAGCACATTGTGAAAATTCTCTCTTTTTTTCCTGACCTGTAGAAATGCGGTGAATGAGGAGAATAGAATCAGAACCGATCAAAAGATCTAAGAAAGATCTCAATCCTATGGTGGATTAGGTAAGTCCGGATCAACGACCGTAACGGGGGGACCAACTACATTGTTTAATACGGTAAAAACTGAGATAACTGCTCAAAGGCCCGTTGCAATCAGTACCATGACCCACACTCGGGCAATCGGGGGATGGCAACAATATACCGGCGATGTAAATGTTAAATATTTACGGATGTATGATCCTTGGCCAGCCAACTATGGATTTGTCTATTATGAGGATTTTGACCAGTCACGAAATACCTATATCGGATCGATCCTTGTCAGGAATTAAAACCCTTTTTTTTGGGATGCACAATTATTTGATTATTGACAGAAGGATGACATGACACCGCAACAAAGAACGTGTTCAGGAATATTACCCGTCCTGGCTTTCGTAATTATTTTTTCCCTTACAAGTCCCGTCCAGGCATCAGATCCGATCTGGAACCTGTCATTTCCGGAGATAGATTCTCATCAGGGTTTTAATGGAATCGCGAAACTATCCCCGGACAACCAGTTTCTCGTTGCCACCAATCCCGATGGATCGGAGATATTCACGGTTTTGCAAAACGGAACCCTGCTCTGGGAATATACACCGGAAAAAACTACAGAAGACTGGAAAAAACCTGTAATATCCGGAATTGCAATCTCATCGGATAATTCACTCATCGGTATTTCCGTAATGCTCCCGGGATGTTGTCGTGGGATAGTAACAGAAACTCCGTCCAACCAGGTTATTTTATTCGATACCGGGGGTCATATGTTATGGAATTACTCCACACGTGAGCCCCCTCAGTCTATTGCCATTTCAAAAAATGGTCGCGATATTTTCGTTGGATATGAAACACGATCACTTTCCTGCCTTAACCGGGACGGAACACTTCGCTGGAATTCACCGACGGACAGTCCGATATCCAGGATTGAAATATCTGCTGATGGAGATCATATTCTTGCAAGTGGAATAAACGTTGGGGGGCAATACACAAATGATGTGTTCTTTTTTACAAGCGACGGGGTTTTGCTCTGGAAGGAACAGTTCAGAGGAGAAAACATTCTTGGAATTTCCCCTGATGAACAAAACCTGATAATATCCGGTTATCCGGCACAGAATACCTTTTCATTAAATGCCGGGGGAAAAATCCTTTGGGAGCATTCGTTTGCAGATATTGGGACAATAATGGCAATGGCCACAAACGGCAGGTATGTTCTCGCAGGCACGAACGACCATGTTCAGATGCTTGACAATCGTGGTGAAGAACTCTGGGATTACATGACCTCTGAACCGGTCTATAGTGTTTCACTTTCAGGAAATGGGGATACCATCGGTGCGGGAACAGGTACAGGTCTGATCGTTCTCAACAGGACGGGAACTCTCCTGTGGCGATACACGACCAATGAAACGGTAATCCCCGTTGCTGTATCGGATGATGGAGCATATATTGCCGCGATTTCCGATCGGCTCTATCTCTTCAATTCCTGGGGGAATTCATCAATTATCGAACCATCGCAAGGAAGAACATCATCAATTCCTTCCAGTGGGTCTCCCGGGTCGTTACCGACAGCAAAGCCGGCAGCCGTGCCGGGAATTATCTCCATTTTTGCATTGGCACTTGGAGCAACAGGAGCGATCAGATATTTGAGGAACTGATATTGTCGTGATCAATACCGGTCTAATATTTATCCAGTCGCGACAATGCACCAGAACCCGTCAACCCCCCCCACCTTGTGCGTTTGAAATCGTGCCGACCCCTCCACCACCATTTTTTTAATTTGATCCGACCCCCCTCCCGATCAGTTGAGTGCCTGGCTCTTAATTTCTCGTCGGGACGTGCGGAGGGGGAGGGAGCGCCCGGGTTTTTTGGATGGGGGGTGGGGGGTCAGTGGTCGACCCCCCC
>Ga0074195_1004020_pt1 | contig 12691 bp, 9 predicted proteins | sample EPASupsiteHSE623_FD_64525 | JGI IMG/M metagenome (GOLD analysis project Ga0074195, IMG submission 64525) | Bioremediated contaminated groundwater from EPA Superfund site, New Mexico - Sample HSE6-23 | ecosystem: Environmental > Aquatic > Deep subsurface > Groundwater > Contaminated ...
TTAACGCGGCCATGCCGCCGCGCTTCTGCACCTCGGCCAGGATATGCAGGGTCAGCGTGGTCTTGCCGCCCGCCTCAGGACCGTAGATCTCCACCACGCGGCCGCGCGGCAGGCCGCCTATCCCCAGGGCCAGGTCCAGCGACAGAGCGCCGGTTGGCAGGGCCTCTATCTTTATTTTAGAGGATTTCTCCCCCAGCAGCATTATGGCTTCCTTGCCGAAGCTCTTCTCTATCTGCGAAAGCGCCATTTCCAAAGCTTTGTCTTTTTCTTCTTTTCCCATTTTCATGTCCTCCGGACCGAGTTAAATGCGCCGGGGGGTGCGGCTTTACCGGCCCCGATAGTCTAGCACATCACCCCGACAACATACTGTCGGGTTGATTGCGCCTTTTTCCGCGAAAACGGCCTCCCGGCGGCTCTTTTCCGGGGAATATCCACTATTATAACCCTAATCCCGCGCTATAGTAAACCCCGCGCTTCCCGCGCGGTTCCCGCCGGGAAAAAGCGCGGAACGGAATTCCTATTTGCGGGTCAATTCCACCAGATACAGGCGGGCGTGGAACTCCGGCAGGTCGTCCTCGTAAAGATACTTTATCTTAAGCCCATGCTCCGGGGCCATTTTTTTCACAAGGCCAAGCCCGCCCGGCCCCGCCTTATCCGAAGTGCAGGTGATAACGGCCCGGCCTTTTTTGTTCAGATGGGCCTTCAATCCTTCCAGGAAGGACCGCAGCAGCACAAAGCCGGGATCATAGATGATATGATCCTTAATGCTCTTAACCTCCCCCTTCACAAAAGGGGGATTCATAATGACAAGGTCGAATTTTTCCCCGGCGCCTATGACCGAGAAAGCCCCAGGGCGGCCGGCCGGCACCAGCCTCGCATGGAAAGCGGCGGCATAACCGAGCTCTCCGGCGTTGCGCGCGGCGTTCTCGACGGCGCTGGAACTTATATCGGTGGCCACCACTTCCTTGGCGCCGTGTTTAAGAGCTATGAGCCCCAGCACCCCGCTGCCCGTGCCGATATCCAGCACGCGCTTCATGCTTTTCGCCGGCTGTCCGGCGACATAGTTATGGATAGGGGCGTCCCAAGAGAGCACGGGACGGAATACCGCGGGAGAGACGGATAATGAACGCCCCAGGGCCGGCACTTCGAGGGTCCTTGTGGAATCGCTTATCGCGATGCGTATATCCGGGTCGGATTTGGCCGAAAGGTCCTGCGCGGCCGAGTTCCCCTGCGAGCGGACCGGGGCGGGCGGCAAAGCCGACAGGAGCAGCAGCGGCACGACCAGGCGGATCGCACGCTCACACATCATAGCCGGTATTGTACCAAAAACCCGCCCGCCGTATGGCGCAACCGGATAATCAAGCATAGTGTCCCGGAAATTGATACCGGCTCCCGCGCTGAACGACACCGTTATGTTTCAATTATACTGGACGAGCTCAGATGGTTTATTCCCCGGCCGCGCCCTGTCCTTCCTGCATATAGTCCGTCACGATGCCTATTATTTTTTTTACCGTGACGGCGCAGGATCTAAAGGAGATGCGCTCCAGCGCTTCGCCGCCGAATTTCCTTATGGCGTCGCTTATCAAAGCATGCACGAAAGACTGCGTGGCCGCCTCGATCTTCTCAAAGTCCAGCACGATCTCCTCGCCGCGGTCGAGCGCGGGCAGTATCTCGTTGACGCGAATCTCCCTGGCTATATCCTTGTTCTCGGCGAACGCGCCGGTTTTCTCGAACAATAGAATTGTTTTCATATGAATCTGGGCTTTTTGTACCGGGCTCTGACGCGTTCCCTGACCGCGGCCCGGTATGTGCCGGCGATCGCGTCCAGCAGCGCGGAAAACTCGGCCGTCTGATCCAGCGTGATATCCGCTCCGACCACGGTCCCGCGCCAGACCGGGAGATTCTCCTCGCGGGAATGCCGGTCTTCGAACGGATCGGCATGCAGACGGGGCTTTCTGCCCGCCGGCTTCTTAAGCAGCTTATACAATGCGCCGCCGCTGTAAATGACGAAAAAATCCCGGTTTATACTGGCGATGGATTTGATAAAGAACAAGCCGGCGCCGGCGTTCTGTTCCGTGCCGCCCTCTCTGCTGGTTGTCCCCGTTATCCCGGGGCGCAGCGCCAGTCTTAGCGCCTCAAGATCGGTGCGCGCGGGATGAGACCTTGTGATGGTCGCTCTCACTCCCACTCCGGTATCGGCGATGCCGATCCGTATGGAATTGCTTTTTTTATAATACTGGGCGCACAGCAGCGCTCCATGTTCGGATTCCGCGTGTTCGATGACATTCCGGGCCAGTTCGCTTACTATATAGCCGATGGTCCTGGTCTGCTCCGGCTCAAGATGCAGCAACGGGATCATTTCCGCGATGAACTTCGACAGCTCATCCGAGCCGCGGATCTGCGTTATAGGAATGAACCGGCCGGCCGGTTCATGTTCCATGAAAGGGACATCAAAAGGAATTTTAAGAGTCTTGAACAACCCCATGCGGGCCAGATAATGGCTTGATTTCGCCTCAAGTCTCTGGCACCGGATGTTCGCCGGATCAACGGTGACTCCCAATGCGGCTATCATCGAAAGCACCGCGGGATGCACCGAGATCCATTTATCATTGGCCGTGATCTCCAAAAACCCCGGTCCCTCCGGGTCGAAGCTCTTGATAAAGGGATCTATATTCCCCAAAAAAGCGCTGTTCGGGATATGCACTCTCATACCCAAATTATACCGGGATTCCCGGCAAATGTCAATATACCGGCATTCCCGGTAAATAACATGTAAATCGGGACATAATACTCATTAGCATGGAAATGAGTATTATGTCCCGATTTATCCTATCAGAACCGCTTTTTAAGGCTGATCTTCTCTATAACCCCGTTTTTCTGCCGCGCGCGAAAAGTCGCGCCGCCCGGATTATGCCGGTTTTTTATCGCGCGACGCCCTTTTTGAAGCAAGGAATATTCTTAACCGGGACTCTCCGGAACAGTCGTCCCCGGCCCGGGAACAAGGTGTGAGGCGGACGAAGGGCCAGCCGGAGGTTTTAAGCAGGGAGACGAAAGCCGTTTCCGTCGCCTCTTTACCCGTTTCGGCGCCGCCGGGAGAACCGCCGAGATGATCGAATACCAGCAGCTCTCCCTCCGCCCGCGCGAGCCCGCGCAGCTTGCGCAGAAATCCGGCGCGGTCCTTTTCCGGAAAACTTGAAAGGACCCCGGACAGGATGATCAGGTCGAAACGGCTTTTTGCCGGCAGCGCCAGGCGGGCTTGGCTCAACTCCACCGGGACCGCTCTCCCGGGATCCTGCGCCTCGTCGGAAAACCGGTCGCGCAGGAACAAAACCTCGGAATGGGGAAGAAATTTATGGTCGCAGGAATCCGCCCAGCAGACCAGCAGCACCTTTCCGGCGCCGCCCGCGTACCTGTCGGCTGCTTCCTTCCGCCGGCGGCCCGCGGCGTTGAAAAGAAGCCTGCCCACGGCGGCGCGCGCCAGCCTCTCAAGAACTGGGCCGGCGGCCGACCGCCCGTGCCGGGCCAGCAGTTTCTTTGAAAAAGAAAGCAGGAGGCCGATCAATCGGGCGCGATATTCATTACCCGGGGACGGCCCGCTCCCGGAGTCCGCGCCGGAGTCCCAGTCGGCGAGCAGCCGGTCGAATTCCGGCGTCCGCTTCATGAACCGCGCCAGTTCCACGCAGACATGAATATGCGGGAACCGGACGGCGCCTGAAAGCCTTTCTCCCAGGCGGAGAATGAACTCCGTGATCAACGGCTCGCGCAGAAGATTATCGGTTATTAATTTCACGCGAGACACCAGCTTCCCGGCGCGCCTCATATCGGCGGAGCCGAAAGCGGGGGTTGAAATGGCGTAATAGGGATAGGTCTCCTCGCGGCGGAGCTTCAACGCGGCCCTGTTCGCGCCGAAATATGTGCCCTCCAGGACGCGCAGATGATAAAGAACCAAAGCGGCCCCCGTGGAGATAGCCCAGTCCAAAGTGGACATGAAGCCGCGCAGATCGTCTCCGGGCAGGCCGTAGATCACATCCAGCAGCAGTTTGGAGGACGGGGCGTCCCGCCGGAACCGGGCTATATTGCGTTTCAGCAAGGCGGCGTTCCGGGGCCGGCCGGACTCCGCGAGCGCGGCTGGATTGAGGGACTGCAAGCCCGTTATCACGCAGAATTTCTCGCGCGAGCGGGCCGGAAGTATCTCCGCGTTAAGCCCGTACGGGCCGCTTACGAGCATGAACGAAGCCGTGGTTCCCGCGGCCGCGTCCGCCGCTTTTGCCAGCAGCCGGGCCGCCCTGCCCCGGTCCGCCAGGAGATCGTTATCCACAAAAGCTATCTGCCGCGTCCTCGGCGCGGTCGCCAGAATATGCCGGACCTCGGCCAGCACGCGGGCTTCCCCGAAGTATCTAAGGCCGCGGGCGTTCATGGCGCAGTATTTGCAGGCGGAAGCGCAGCCCCGCGAGCCTTCGATAAAAACGCCGGCATGGCGGGACAGGTCCAAAGCGCCGGAAAGGAACGGAGAGGGAAAGACGGATGGGTCGGCCGCCGGCGGTCTTTCCGGATTCTCCAGTATTTCACCGTCCCTTCTGAAAATAAGCCCAGGTATTTTCCCGAACCCGCCGCCGCCGCGGGACAATTCCAGCAGAAGCTCGCTGAAGGTTATCTCGCCCTCTCCCCTCACCGCGAAATCCACGGCGCCGCATGCGAACAACTCCCCCATCTTCATGCAGGAGACGGCCGGCCCGCCCAGGACTATCCGAAGATCCTTGTTCAGGGCTTTTAACCGCGCGCAGCCTGCGAACAAGCGCCGCAGACCGTCCCGCCCCGGATCGCCGTAAGTGGAAAACCCGGCCACCGCCGGCCTAAGCGCCGCGGCGGCGTCCGGCCTGGAAATATCGTCGACATACTCTATGGAAACCGCGGCCTTCCCCCTGAGCCGGCTGTCGGCGTCCGCGAAAGCCTTCACGCAGCCCAGCCCCAGCGGAAACCCCGCGGAGCTTTCGGTAACAAGGATGGTTTTTAACATTATTCAGTTTCCCCGTAAAATCATAGCAAAAACAAAAACGAATCCCGGACGGGGGAGGCAGATCCGTCCGGGACCCGTACTTTGGTAGAACTTAGCTAACGGCCGGCCAGCGCGCGCGAAACCGTTGCGGCTTGCTCCATCATCTCCGCCGGCGCGGCCTTCTTCACCGCCATCGGCGACGCGGAGGACTCCGCCTTCAGATACGGCAGCAGCGGCGCGACCCGTATCACATCCTCGCCGCGGCCCCCGTTCTCCGGGTTCACATTATAAACATTGCAGGAATCCTGCGAATTGCCGGATTTATAATCCGTATCTCCGCGCACCACTATGCCTTCCACCAGGCCGGTTCTGGTATTGAACACCATACCGCCGGAATTGCCTCCGAAAGTATCCATATTGGCTACGAAGAACACCGGGTCGGAAATATCGCGCACTTTGGCGTTGGCGGCCACTTTAAGCGGCAGACCGGAAGGATAGCCTATGGCGGCCACGCTGTCGCCCGCCGCCACGGCGGCGCCGCGGTTGAGCTGCAGCGGGACATGCGCGAAAGGCCCGCTTTGCGGCACCGGCCTGTCCAGCTTGATCAGCGCGTAGTCGCTGGTCCGGGCGGCGGGTCCGTAATGCACGCGCACCACAGTACCGGCGCATTTATAGATGTCCTGGGGGGCCGCCTTCGCAGGATTTCCATTTTTATTATTGTAGCCGAAAACGAACTTGATATTATCGCAGAGCGGCACAGGCTCGTACCAGGACGGGTCCGCGGGCAGTTTTATGCAATGTCCGGCGGTCATGATCAGGTCCGGAGCCACGAGGGTGCCGGAACAGTAGGAACCGCTGGGCTGATCGGCGAAGCGCTGCCCGGCGCATAGTTTACGCTTTTCCCCCAGAGTGGTGCGCGGCAGGCTGCCGTCAGAACCCACCTTGTCGCCGAAGAAAAGCGCCACGGTGGAATCGGCGAGTTTCTGCCATTCGGGCGGGGCCGCGGTATAATCCACCCTGTCATCGCCGCCGTATATCACTTTTTCAGTGAAATCCGGCTCCTCCGCGGCGGGGACGGGCGGGGCAAAAAAACCGAGAAAAACCAAGGCCGAGCATATTCCGGACAGTCTCATGATATCTCCTTTATCAGGCGCGCATAAAGACCCGAACCGCGAATTTTACCGCGAAAACCAGACGAGAAAATCGGCCCAGCCTGAATCCGCGGCGAAAGCGCTGCTGGTCCTGTAATCAAGTTCCAGCGGCGACGCGAACGGATTGCCGGCCCGCCTCGGGGAAACCTCTATGGAAATTCCGTGGGCGTCGGCTTCATAATTCCCGTGCTTTTTCCGGTACAGGCCGAGATTAGCGACTACCAGTTCCTTGGAAATAAAGGCCGTAAGCTCTTCGCTTTTCGTCCTGACAGCCGTGGTTTTCGCGCGCGAGCCGGTCAATTCCACGAAATGGTACAGGTCCGAAAAAGTGGCGTAGTCGCGGGCCAGGTCCGGGGATTGGCTTCCATAGCCGCGCAGGCCGAAACGCAGCACGGCGCCCGCCGCGTATTTTGCGGCCTCTTTTTCATTGGCGGAAATGACCGCCCTGGTCCAATCCGACAGCAAAGCCGCCAGACGCGGGAGTTTAGCCGCATCGATAGCCGAGAAGGTCCTGCCGAGATCGTTCTTTTCGTTGGAAGCCGCCGCCTCGGGATCTGTGGAAACGGCCTTTTTGTACGCGGCCAGCACGGGGCCGGCTATCTCCGCGGGCGAGGCGTCCGGCTTCGCGTCCAGCGTCCTTATAAGCGGCTCGTAGACAAAAGACGGACCCCAGTAAAGTTCTTCCGACCCCATGATCAGGCCGGCGTGGCCGCGGACCTCGTAGACCACTTCGGCCATCTGCATCTGGCAGGCCATGAGCATCAGCAGATCCACGCGGCCGGAGGCTTCGAGTATCTTCCCAAGTTCGGCGTTCCTTATATGATTGCGCGTTTCCCAGTCGTAACCCATTCCCTTATGGGCGGCTTTAGGCTTGGCGTTTTCTTCCCAGCCGCTGCCGTGGCCCCACAATATCAAAGCGTAGCGCCGCGCCGGGAATCTGGCCCTGGCCCAGTTCACGAAATCCAGCACGACCTTATAATCGCCGCCGTCCACGGAACTCAGTTTCTCCAGCGCCGGCGAAACGAAGGCGTCCCCTCCCGTGCTTTTGAGGACCAGGTATCTTTCCGCCGAGTTCCAGTTCTTCGAGTTTTGTATGACAAAATTCACTTTGGGGGTGGAGCCGACCTTCTCTATGCCGGCGAATTCCTTCAGAGTGTACGGCATCTCGCCGCGCGCCTTGGCGTCGGTGTACATCATTATGGTCCATTCTTTCATGGAGGCTTCCGGCGGCAAGGGCTTGGCGGCTTCAGGCAGCCGGATCCCGGCCGCCGCGGCCGCGGGGGAAAGGCTTTCAAAAGCCGGACCAACGGCAAAACCGGCCGACGGCAGAAGCAACGCGCACAAAATCGGCCTGAATGTCCTGTTTATATTTATCATTACATTCCTTATATAGGGCTCCGGCGGCCGCTATGGGAATAGTATATGGCCGCCCCCCCCTCCCAACAAGGGACTTTCGGCCCCGCTTCCGCGGTCTTTCGGCCTATACCGCAAAAAGCAAAACGAAGGGCGGGGAGACTTTCCCCGCCCTCCGGAACAACGAACTTTAAGACCTGGCGCTCAGCCTGAAAAGCTCAACTGAGCTTTTCCGCCCGCTGCACGGGGAATTCCGCTGCGGAATTCGGGTTAGAACTCGAAGCCGGCGGCCTGCTCGGCCACGGCGTTGCAGTACTTGCCGTTCTCATCGGTCATCTTGGAGCGCATATAACCCTGTTCGCCCCAGCCGGTCCCCCAGCTGTTGCGCAGGATCCAGACGCCCTTGCCGGGGGGCAGATTGCCGTTGGCGTCGAACTTCGCGCCTTCGTTATCCCAGCCCACTATGTTTATCATGTGGTCCAGTTCGCCATGCGTACAGGAGGAATACACCCCGCCCCTGTAGCTCATCCACTGTCCCTTGGAAGCCGCCACCGCTATGGCGACCGGGCTGTTGTTCACTACTATATACGCCTCTATGTCGCGCGCCGACGGCGCCTTGTCTTTTTCGCCCAGCATATACCACGATTTAATGCTGGCCGCTATGGGCAGGTTCCGCGCGCATTTGCTCTGGCCGTTATTATAGGGACAGTCCTTCCACAGCGGCTGGCCCTGCGGCTTTACGAAGTCGTAGGCGGAATCGAAATAGCCGCCGTTGCAGCCCGCCGCGTAGGTGGAATTGTTCACCAGCCATTCCTGCGAGAGCCGTCCCGGGTCCTTTCCGGCCAGCGAGTGGCCGTCGCGGTGGCTGGCCGTGAGGCCGAAAGCCCAGCAGCTGCCGCAGCTGCCCTGGTTCTCTATCTGGGTCAGCTTGGGGCGAAGATCGAGGGCGTTCGGGATCTCCACCTTGGCGCCTTTGAAGGATTTCCACACCGCGTTGGGCAGGGTCTTTTTCACGAATCCCGTAAAATAGCGGACCTGGCCGGTTTTGACATCCGTGATCGTGTCCGGACCATCGAACCGCGCGGCCTGGACCTGCGGCAGATTGACGCGGTCAGGCAATACGCCCTCCCTGAAACTCACATTTCCGGCGGCAGCCGCGCCATGGAACGCGGCCGCGGCCAACAAACTTACTATGAACCTCTTGAACATTTTGCCTCCATTGAGTATCATCGAACCCGCTTCGGCGGACAAGCGCCGCCGGTCGTACCTTACGACTTTAACAGAGGGCCCATACATGCGCATGGGCCTTAAGACCCATGCAGCATAGGCCAAAAGGCCCATAGCAAAAATCCACAGCCGCGCGGGCAGAGGAACAAGCGTTTCAGATCGGAGGTTGTGTTTTTGCCCGGAACGACAGATACGCCTCCAGGAAACGGGCGTATGGAACTGCGAGACCGGCGGAGGAAAGGGCTATGTCGCGGCCGAAAGATTTTGAGAAGATGACATAATCCCTTCTGAGCCCGGCATGTTTCTTAAGGCAGGGGAAATAGGCGCAGGGGGTATAACCGGCGCGCAGCAGGCAGTCCACGCCGGAGATATCGGCGGCGTCGTTGATCATCTCCACATAGGAGGAGCCGGAGGTCTCCAGTATGCCGGAAATTTCCAGGTAAAGCCGCACCGGGTCCACCGGTTCCGCTATCCTTTCGCCTATGACCGCCGCGAAACGGATATTATCCGCCGCGCGGCAGAAGATCTCTATGGTCTGCTCCGGGTTGGTTATCAGCAGATTCGGTTTCTGGAACGGATAGAAACTGGCCGCCAGGCTGGTCCTGCTCTTAAGAAGCCCGAACCGCCCCTCCACGAAGCGAGCGGCGCGGATGGGCTCCAGCGCGGGAAGCCGGGAATCCCGCCGCCAGTCGCAGGGCGGCGGCGCTGCGGCCTCCATTGTCTCAAGGCCGCATTCGGCTGCGGCGATCTCATAAAACGGCGCCAGCGCCGGATGCAGCGGGAAGCGCCCGCGGCGCTTTTTCTCCAGGACCCCGTCAAAAAAATAAGCGGTCAGGCCGTTGACCCCGCTCCTGTCCGCCCCATAGGCGTTAGGAAAAACGCCCAGCATCCTGAAACCGGCGTCCAAAGTGATCTGCTGCTGTTCCGGCGTCAGGGTGCGGGTCGTGGCGTACACTATGTCGGGCATCGCAGGCGACCGCCGCAGGATCTCCAGGGCGGCCAGTATGAGAGCTTTCGAGATCTCCCCCGCGTTCCCGGCCTCGGCCGGGACATAAATGCGATGCAGCTTGCAAAGGCCCTGGGCGGCGTCGTGAAGCATGAAAAGCAGCGCCTCCGGCGCCCCGTCCCGCTCCGCCATGAAGCAAAGCAGTTCCCCCGATTCCATAGCGGAGGCGAGCCCGGAGGGGTCCGGCAGACAACGCTCGCGCGACCCCGGCGAGAAAGCCGGATCGAACCGTGTCACGGCCCCGGCATCCCCGGGGCCCGCGAGCCTGCAATGTACGCCGCCCGCGGAGGTCATGCGGCCTCCTTTCTCGACAGTCCGGCCAGATATACCGAAACCGCAGCCGCACCGCAGCCCTGTATCAGGCACAGCGTCTGCGGGGAGAACCTGTCGGCCAGAAAACCGAAACTGAAATAAGCCACCGGGAACGAGAAACCGATCATGGCCTGCATCAAAGCGAAGAAACGCCCTTTCACGGCCGGCTCCACCACGGTCTGGAAAAGCGTGATGAATTTGACATTGTTCACGCCTATGGAGAGTCCGGTGACCAGCAGCGCCGCCATATATACGAACCTGTCCGTCAGCAGCCCCGGGATGATCAGCGAAAGTCCGGCGGCCAGCACGCAGAACGCGCCCAGTCTTATGGCGCCGCGCGTATAATCGCCCTGCGGCACGCGAAAGCTGTTCGACAGAAAGGTTCCGCCTATGAGACCTATCCATAGAGCGGCTTCGAGCCGGCCCAGCAGCGAGGCCGTGCCCCCAAGCGCCTTGCTGGTGTAAAGCGGCATGATCACCAAAACGGGGGTCACGAAAAAATTCACGAAACCGAAACCGATCAGCACCTTTTTTATCAGCGGCATGCCGGCCAGGATCCCCCAGCCGGACAATTCCGCGCCGGCGGCGCCGGCCGCGCGGGGGACCGGCGTGAATTTTATGAACCGGCTGAGCGCGCCGGCGCAAAGATAGCCGGCCGCGCTGAGCAGGAAGACATTGGCTACGCCCAGCCGGTCTATCAGCATGGCTCCGGCCACCGCCCCGCCGAAATTCGCGAGGGACTGGGTGGAGGCCTGAAAAGCCACCGCGTTCTCAAGGTCTTCGGCGGCCGCCACCTCCCTAACCGCTTTGTTGAACGAAGGGTCCAGAAAAGCCTCGGCCAAGGCCACCAGAAAACCCAGGACGGCCAGGCCGTAAAAACCGATCCGGCCGCTTTTAAGCGAAACCGAACATAAAGCGAGTATGCCCGCGGCCGAAACCGCGCAGAACAGAAGCACGCGGCCGGTCCTGACCGCGTCCACCGTCCTGCCGATAAGCTTCACGAAGAGCAGCGAAGGCAGGGCCGCGGCCATCATGAAGATGCCCATCTTTCCGCCCGAGCCGCCGGCGGGCACGGTAACTATCCACCATAGCGCGGCAATCTGGAACATGCGCAGGCCGGCCTGGCCGCACATCTGGCAGATCCACATCAGGAAAAAACCGGGGCTCCTAAAGATCACCGGCAGGCTTTCGTTTTTCACCCTTTTATCCTCTCGTCCACCACGCTTTTCACCTTAACGCTTCTGGGATTCCTTTGAAGCCCGCCGGAGGCCGCTATCTCCACCTCCAGCCTGTGGAGCTTGCCGGAGCGCAGGCGGTCTTTGATGACCGGCATGGCCTTTATCATGGCCGCGTATATGCGCTCTTTAAGTCCGGCGGCAGGCGCCGGGGCTTCCGCCCTCACGGCCAGGATATCCCCGCCGGCCGAACTCCGCGCCGCGATCTGCAATTCGGAGAACGGCAGCCCGTCGAGGGCCTTCCTGATATCTGCGTAATTGACATTCATGCAGCCCACCGAAACATCGTCCCCGGAGCGGCCGAGGAATTCCAGCATACGGGCCGTTCTGCCGCATTCGCACTTCCCCGGGATTATCCTGCCCCGGTCGCCGATCTCGTAGCGGATGAGCGGGAAAGAGTATTTCAGCAGGCTGGTGATGACTATCCGCCCGGCTTCCCCGTCCGGGACCCGTTCGCCGGCAGGGCCCAGGATCTCCACGAAATTGAAGTCGTCCGCCAGGTGATGCGCGTTCCCTTCCAGGGCCGCGCACTGGTACGCTATCTGGCCGCCGTCGTTGGCGCCGATAACCGACGCCACTCTGTCCGCGCCCAGACGGCTCCTGAGCCAATCCCTGTCGGAACGGCTCAGCGGCGCTCCGGCGAAGATCACCTTTTCCAGGCGCAGACGCGGCTCCAGCTCCTTCGCCTTCCTGAGCAGGGGCATTATGGTGGCGGGCACCCCCTGCACGGCGTTGAGGGAAAATTTACGCCAGACCTCCACGAACACTTCCGGCGAGACGGCCGTGGCGAAGGCGAAGGAAAGAACGCCCAGCCTGGAGTTTATATGGTCGAAGGAAACGAAACTGCCGTAGAGGTCGCCCGCCATGAAGCAGTTGGCCAGCCGGTCTCCCTCGCGCAGGCCGCAGGCCCGCAGCACACGGACCGCGTGGCCTATCATCTCGTCCCAGTCCCGTCCGTCGTATATCGAGAACTTGGGCGCGCCGGTGGAGCCGCCGGACCGCGAGACATAGCCGCCGGAGAGAGCGGCCGGGAAAGCGGAACCGCCGGCTTTCATTACGCCGGTATAAAGCCCGAAACCCTGCGGCGGCATATTTTCTTCCATCTCCTTGCGGGTCAGCACCGGGATGCGCGGAAGGTCGTCCACCGACATTACCCCGGCGCGGCCGAGCCTTTTGGCGTAAAAGGGCGACCGTGCGGCCTGCCGCAGCAGGGCCCTCAGCCTGGAATCGACGACGGCTTTTCTTTCCGGGACCGAAAGCGAGTCGGCCGGCTCTATCCCCTCCCTGGACGGCAGCCGCTCTATCACAAGGTTCATCAGCTGCGGCAGATCGTAGGCGCCGTCATGGGGGTCGTCTATCTCCCCCCCCGCCATTTTCCCGAGAGCTACTATTCGCAGCGCGCCGCATTTCC
>Ga0074195_1004021_pt1 | contig 12686 bp, 9 predicted proteins | sample EPASupsiteHSE623_FD_64525 | JGI IMG/M metagenome (GOLD analysis project Ga0074195, IMG submission 64525) | Bioremediated contaminated groundwater from EPA Superfund site, New Mexico - Sample HSE6-23 | ecosystem: Environmental > Aquatic > Deep subsurface > Groundwater > Contaminated ...
CAATATAAAATACTTGCCTGTACATATTGATAGTATCATAATATTGATGTGAATAATATCCATGGAGCAGAGCGGTTTGGCAGGGGTCCTGTGGGATGGAGAAGATTTAATAAGGGCTGGGCATTAACGAAAAGCAACGCGAGGGTAGCCAAGCCAGGTCAATGATGATATTTTTAATATCATCGGCCAAAGGCGACAGACTCAAGATCTGTTCCTGAAGAGGTTCGTCGGTTCAAATCCGGCCCCTCGCACTAACCGTTCTGGGGTAGTAGATATCTTTTTCAAATGTTCCACTGACGGTGCTATAAAATGACACTTCACCCATCATCTTATTGGCTCTTCAATTCGCAAGTGCTATGATGGCAACTAGACGAACCGATGCATACCATCTAGCCAGGTCACGCATCGCTCGTTGAGCGACTGTATCAATTGCGAGTAACAGTGTTAGCACACTTTTATCGTGAGAGGCCGTTCTCCTGTTCGTGGGGAGTTGTAGATGCCGACAGAGGACTCTCAAGGTCTGATGTTCGAGAACCCGAAGGACCGGTACCTCATCAAGATGGACATGTCCGTTGGATTCTCCCTCATCCTGTTGTCCTTGATCCTGACTGCCATTACTGGAAAATGGCAGTGGTTGCTCATCCCGGCAATTCCGGGCGGAATCGTTCTGCTAAGAGTCTGGCAAGTGGAGATATGGCACAGGCCCAAGAAGATCATCATCAACCACAGTGGAGTCACGATAGAGTTAAGCTATTCAAGAAGGAAGGAGTACGCCTGGTCCTCGATTCAAGACATCTATAGCCACCCCGGATCAGCGTGGACGAAATCTGGACGAGGCATTGGTCGAGGAGGCTTCGGGTTAACGGTTAAACGATGCCCTACAACACCTCGTACGAGATCATCGAGGCGATGATTCGACAGTACACGGCATCGATGGGCCGACCGCCTCAGATTTGGGACGGAGCACGCCGGTGAACGCCCTACGGCTGTTCTCCTCTCCCTCGGCTCCCTCTGTTGCAGAAATCGTTGCACTCTTCATCCCCCTCGTTTTTAGGCCTAGCCAGACGCTTGATACATGCTGTTAAAATATTACATTGTGGCACCATATTGAGCCATCCACTTAGCAACCCATCGACTCGTGTCTCAATGAAAACAGCTGGCCAGGTTCATTCAGGTTTAAGCATCATTTTCTAAAATCAACTTGCTAGGCCCTTTGATCTCTGTTTGGATATGTAATCAAGAAGAACAAAGATGATGGTGGATGCAATCATAATCGCTAGAGCAATGTAATTGGTCCCCGATTCATCCGTAAGCTACAATTTCTTTCAGGGCCAGATCTGCGGATGTTTATCATACCACTTGAAGGCTGCTTTGACCATGTCTCTCAGACGACCGTCATCCGGTATTTTTTCAGGAGCATACTTTTGAAGGAAGTACCAGACCAGTAATGAGTTAATGAAATCATGTTGATAGATGCTAAATGTGCCATCGGTCAGTGAAACGTCGAGTGATTCGCCATATGATATGTTAACGGTAACATCCTTCCACCTCATCATCTTGTGCTTTGAACTCCCTTTGCCATTGCTCCGTACCGTATCGATTCTGGCAGGGCTGAATATCGCCACCTTGTAGGTAGGTGAATACCACGAGTGTATGTAGCCTAGCATGATGACGAACGGGAAGAAGAACCAGGCAATCTCCACTCCCTGCAAATCAAGATAATAATCAAAAGGATGCAACCATAGGCCGATGACGGTCACGGGGATGCTGACGAGGTATACGCCCCATATGTTTGGACGGTGGTATGCAACTCTTGATTCCGGTTGAACCAAACCGGCTAGTCGGGCCTCCTCGATCATCAACCTCAGCATGGTTCTCTCTTTTCTCACCTTGGACTTGGCCGTAAAATAGGCTATAGTATCTATGACAATAAGCGTCAAAGCAAACAAAATCCAAAGGATAAGCCCACCAGAGTTTTATTAACATACAATTATTTAAAGATAGTGTAGTGCGGTTGTTGGGGCTGTTATCCATATCTTCACCATCGTCATCGAATAAAGATTGGACAAATTGGACAGAATGATGTTGAATGTTCGTGCTCTATAATGTCTAGGTTCTGCCCTTCTAATTACTCGATGCATAATCCGATGGGCAAATAACCTAGACATTCATTCATCGCCTGGCGGAGGATTTTCTGAGATCCATTCCTCAAGTTTCTTAATCGGCCTTGTTCTTTTAGGTAAGACGGGCCGACCATTTTTTTTCCACTGTTCATAATCCCAATCCAGCCAAAAAGATTCGCCTCTGTCCACGATTTCATTAACGGCACGTCGGCCCTCGGGTGTCAGGTCATACATTTCCCCATCGATCGCCAGCCAACCACGCCTCCTAAGACGTAGGAACGCCCAGGAAGTCTCGTCATAATTGGGGATAGAATGTTCGATGGCATCAGCCGTCCAAATGATATCCTTTAAGGAGCGCAGCCCTTCGTTGTTAAAAAGAGCAACAGCCAACCACGCCTCGGCAATAGGTTCTTGCTCCGGGACCTCTCGTTCTCCCGCCAATGCCGCTTGCAAGAACGGTCGAGTTATTTGTGCGACATAGTTGTACTTGGCATCGGATGTATGAATAACCCCGACTTCCTGAAAAGCACGTTTAATCTCCAAAACATCGCATCCCATGCGGAACAGCTCACCTTCCAATTCGAACTCGGCAGGGGGCTTCGGCTCAATCTTCTTAGCTCCTCAGGACATCATACAGCTCTTTCATGTCCTTGTTCAAAATGCTGTTGCGCTGATGAATCCACATTATCTCAGATTGGGAGATTTTAGTATAGTACTCAGCGTAGTCCCGCCGCCATAGTTCAATCCATTTGAGAAGGTCCTTATGCTCATCCACCGTGATGATGATGGCCCAGTCGTGGACCCCGTTTAGGTAGTAACTGTCTTCAACCACCGCCTTTATCCCTTTTTGTTCCGTCTCTTCGATTATGCGGGGACGAAGCACCAGTTCCACGAACCGATTATCCATGGGCCGTGAGGATCTCTCAAAGAGCAGTAGAAACGTCCGTTTTCCCATCTTCCTCGGGTTTAAGCTGGAAGGATGCGATAAGATTACTCCGCCCTTCTCCATTTTCTTAATGACTCGCCATACCTTCTGCTTGGAAAGCCCCAACCTTGTAGCGATCGTGCCCGCATCTAGAGTTGGATCTTTGAGCAGTTCGTATCCAATCCTCCTTTCGTCAATCTCCAACTGTGCCATGGATGTCATAGAACACCCTTGTTAGGGGCAATCGAGATAATAATGGATCTCACGCCTGTAATATGATAATATTGTGTTATTGAATAACATAAATACGCATCACAATGAGAAGATATCTCTCAACTTACGATAACATTAATCTAGAATGCAAATTCATTTCACCGCACCCAAATAAGGTGCAGAGGGACGAAGACCATGACCGAAATGACCGAGAGAGAAAGAGTCCGTGCAGCGTATTCGTTGGAAGAGGTAGATAGACCAGCAGTTACCGGCAAGACTGTGATCACGCCCGAACTGTTCATGAGAACTGGCGTTAACCCAGCAGGCCTTTTTGACCGAGCGAAGGATGTCGTGGCCCTGGCCAAGGATGCCCACGATTACTATGGGTTTGAGAACTACGAGGTATTCCAGATATGGTCTCATGCTGAGTACCTGGGTCTAGAGATCGAGTACAATGCGCCTAACCCCTTTGTCAAGAAAACGCCTTATGCCCTTGGCGGAGAGTTCGAGATGCCCGACATGGACAAGTACCTCAAGGACCCAAAGATCCAGAACGTTGTCGAGGGTTACCGTATGCTGAGGGAGGTCGCTGGAAAGGATGGGGCCGTCAACGGTATCACCTCTTGGGGACCGCTCACCATGGCTGGACATCTGGTGGGAACAGAGAACCTGATGCTGGGCATCGCCACCGATCCCGAGGAGGTCAAGAAGATCATAAAGTTCTGCGCAGAGTTCGACGCCGAGGCATACAAACTCGAACTCAGCCCAGGCAATATGGATGTCTTGGACTTCCTCGCAGTTGCTGAGCCGACCGCTTCAGGCGACCTGGTGTCCCCGGAAATGTTCGAGGAGTTTGCTCTCCCATACAACAAGATCGAGCAGGGAGCCATCCATTCGTCCGGCATGCTCTCCGAAATTCACATCTGCGGCGACACCACCGCCAATCTGCCGATCATGGCTCAGACCGGTGCGAACGGCTTGAGCATCGAGCAGAAAGTTGACCCTTACTCTGCAGTGAAGCTCGTGGGCGGAAAGGTCGCTCTATGCGGCAATGTTGGTCCTGTAATGCCCCTGTGGCAGGGTGATGTGCAGCAGGTGAAGAGTGACACCAATAGATGTGTCGATGCTGGCTTCAGGGTCATCCAGCCAGGTTGCTCTATTGCAATGGAGTCTCCAGCTGAGAATCTGAGGGCTATGACCGAGACGACCAAGGCGTCAAAAAGAAGAATCCCCAAGGGTGCGTGAAGGTATCTATAGCCGCCGAAGCGGCTCTTTCCCTTTTTTATTATACAGCCAAAACCTCACTAAATATCATGCGATGGTCAACCATTCGCTGAATGAACAGGGAGATTGCATGGATGGGATAACAAAAATTGGAAGGGTTTACCCAACAAGATTCTGTATGACTTCATTATTGCCAATAAACTCAATTATAACTCATCTGGATCGATGGTGATTAAAGGTTGTGCTAGACTTAAGGCGTATATGCTCCATTAATTCCTATTCACAGTGCTAGACTTTGACTAGGGGCAATTTGCTCTTATCATTACTCCCCCTGCACTAACCGTTCTGGGCAGTAGTTATCGAAGTGAAATGTACCCGGATACGTACAGTTTAGCACTGAATACATATGCACCACATTATTAATCATCGTCAATGCCTAGCTCTCGACAAACCTTTTTTTAGGGGCATCTGGTCGATCTCTATTCAAATAACCTCTCACTAGCTCGAGGCCGCCCGCCATCAACAACCGCATCATGTTGGGCTGCTTATTAATCCCCCGGTTCGAGGCGAGCATCTTCCCTAGGATGCGGATGCCATCAATGATATCGATGTCATTACCTTCTTCGAACCCGAAATCATCCAGATCAATTTCCAGGTTGATGGTGTTCAGATCGGTTTTTCCCGGGATGACTCGGATGTACTCCACCCCTTTTCGCGTGGTCTTCATGATCCAGCTGGTGATGGCTACTCCATCGTTCCTTACCGTAAGCTGTAATGTTTGATCGCCCAGGAGCTTTAGGGGCAATGCCATGTCGAGGATATTGTGTACGCCTATCTCCCTCGTATATCTCTCTACATCAGGGTCCGCTGACGCCTCAATGACCGACAGCACATGTTTTCCTAGGTTCTTGTTCTGAAGCTGCGAGCCCGTCTCCAGCAAGATACCCAGCTCCTGCATCTTGCTATCGATGAATTCGGCGAGCGATCTCTTTGACGAATGCTTTATCAGATGCATACGTTCCTTTTCGAGGAACATTTCCACCGTCCAGAATTTGGCCATACAGACAGAGGCCAGTTCTTCGATCCTTTCACTGGAGATATGTTTGGAATTGAAAATTGAATGCATCTCATCATAACAATTCCAGTCGGTTTCAAAGATCAGACCGTGAGCATTCAAATCGTCATAGAATTGAGTTCCAGGAAAAGGTGTTGCGATTCCGTAGGCGGTGCTTGTTAGACCAATTCTCTTGGCATAAGCGGGGAATTCGAGTATCTGGTCTTCAGTCTGATTGGGTAGGCCGATGACAAATGTCCCGCCTGCATTTCCGCCCCATCTTTTTATGTTGTTGACCGCTTGGATGTGCACGTCGGTGTTTAGACCTTTGGATACAGATTCGATATCCTCCATGTTCGGGCTCTCTATACCCATCTCAAAACCCTCAAGACCTACCGCAATCATTTTCTGTACAATGTCTGGATGCTTCGCTACCGAGTCAGCCCGCACCTTGATGCCGAAGCGAATATCGAGCTCATGCTGTGCCAAGAGATCGCACATCCGCTCCACTCGCCATGGACTCCCCAGAAAATGAGGGTCGGTGACATCGATACTAAGGGGTTTGTGATCGTGGAAGGAGACTATTTCCAAGATCTCCTCCATCACATTCTCAGGAGAACGGAAGCGTTGATGGCCCTTGCTCATTGTTGGCTCGCAACAGAAAGTACATTTGCCAAAACAACCCCTCGATGTCGTCAAGACATCGTACTCTCGATCTCGTGACAGGCGTGTACCATAGACATATTTCCTAAGGTGACGAGCGGGGAAAGGTAGGTCGTCCAGGTTCTTGATGAACTTTCGATCAGAGTTATGGATTACTTGCTCATTCTTCCTGTACGAGATGCCCTGTACTCCTTCTGGCCCTCCTCTTTCCACCAGCTCCCGCATGGTGATCTCCCCCTCCCCACGTACCACAACGTCCACATGGGACTGCGATAGGAGTTCTTCTGGAATGGCTGTAGGATGATATCCGCCCAATACGGTCATTGCTCCCTGAGCCTTGGCCAACCGTGCGATTTCAAGGCCTTCGCTATGCTCCGTGGCTGACATCGTTATCCCCACAAGGTCTGGGTCAAAGGTCAACAGGGACTCCTTGACTTCTTCTTCAAATGGCCCCCTCTCCATCTCCAGATCCAAAATGGCCACTTCATCTACGGCATCTTCCACCGTAGCTGCGATATATTCAAGAGCAGTAGGGATAAGATCGAATGCAAATGAGAGGCCGTGTCTCCCAGAAGGCTTGATCAGAAGAACTCTTTTAAAAGACATAGCTTAGCTTCACCTATCACTACACGATTAGGGCTACCGATATTAATATCAAGCTGAGATTACAAGAACGGGGTCGAGTGATGACGACCCCATGCCCCTGGCACTTATCGGATAATGCACTATTCGTGAGTCTTTAGCATCGATAATTCTAATGATGGTGATCGAGAGTAGTCTTCGTATTTCATAGCCTACCGCCACCATCACCTACAACCCGGGATGTTGAGGGATAGGACATTATGGATAGACCGTATTTTAATCGGATTAATCGCTCTTGTTCCATCTGCGTTAAGATCGTCTTATCCCTTGGATTCGAAAGGTTTTTCCTCCTTGCTAAAAAAAATTGGGGATTGGATATATTGCAACCGATGGCGTGTCATTTTGACGCTTTCTTTATTTTTCCGATCCCTTGTTGAACTTTTCCTTCGACCTGCTCGATCTTGCCTTTAGCCTGCTCCGCTTCATTACCGGTTAATTTACCCACTCCCTCACGGACTTGTCCCTCGATTTGTTTGCCCTTCCCTTTCAACTCATTGTTGTTCATAATTATTATACGTAGCCTGGCTCTAATAAAGGGATAGGTACGAAGCCCCAGTTATTGCTCGACTGCCATTATATAGGCCCTGGTCAAATCTTAATGTCATGGCAGACGTTGCACTTGGTTCGGTCGTGGGTTTCGTACTAGCCCTGATCATCAGCACTATAGTCATCTATTTAGTGGCGAAGTTGACCGGAGAAAAGGAGGCAATAGGGACCGCTTTCCTGGCCGCTCTCGTCGGTACGATCATCTACGTTATCGCATACTTTCTCCTAGGCAATGGTCTACTAGCAGCAGCGATCGGTGGTATCGTCTGGCTCCTCGCACTAAAGGTGCTATACAAGATTGGGTGGTTGAAGGCCCTTCTGATAGCAATCCTAATCTGGATCCTGACCACAATCGTAGGCCTCTTCCTACCGACCTTGACGGGCCCATTGTAAGTCTGATGCGTTCCTGGCAGGCCGATCCATGGATGCCTTTAAACTGAAACCCATTCTGGCCCTTTTTCTAAGGGTCTTCTTTACATGTATTCTCTTACCGCTCATGTTCCGGCATTCCGTCACCTCTCCCTTTGCCACCCCATGAACACGGAAATCAAATGTCGCAGACTATGGAGGCGTTTAAGGGCCCGGTCAGACAAAAAATCCCGCTTCCAATGGCATTGGTATAAACCAGGAGTACGCCGACAAGTTGTTCAGAATATTCCAGCGTTTGCATACAAGAAACCTAGTTGGCTAATCGTTTTTTAGGGGGGTGTCTGGCACATCTTTTTCTGCTCTGCGGTGGCAGAGCAGTTTGTGTAAACCCCTTCGGCAAGTCGAAATAAATCATAATATTGTATCTGGCCAGAGGATAAATCACAAAATCAATTCAATTTGAAAAAAGCAAGCAAGTAGACGGACTACCACTCGTCAACATGGATGCCAAGATCAATGTACAGCCCATGCTTGAGGTCCATGGCCAGCTCCTTTGCCTCGCTGATTATCGCATCCTCGTTACCATGATGTTCCGATACAATGCCTGCCATTCCATTGAGGTAGTCCTTGACATAATCCTTGATCGTGATGCACACCTCCCGGTTCCTGGCGTTCATCGTATATTCTTCGAAGAAACAGGCCTCGATGGCATCGTAGGCATCGGGGTAGGCGTCTACCACTTCCCTGAATGCCTCGAACTCCATCTTCATCCAGAACTCGTTGGAAAGGGCGTTATCCAAGGTCTTGGCCATCAAGCTGTACATCTTGTCCAGGTTCGGTCCGTCCTTGGCGAAGTTCTCTTTGTTTATCTTAACCGATATATCAACATACACAGGATTAATGAAATCCGATACGTCAATCTTTGTTAGGTGCAGGTTAGCCATTTGTTCCCGTTTCGAAAATGGCGACGGTGCTCTATTTGAAATTATATTCTTCAGGACCGATTTTGATTATTTAGACAGATAGCGGGCTTTCGTTTTTATGATGAGGATTTTATTTTTTTGAGTCCATTCGATACTCAATACCCTTCTGCTTGCCCAGTAATGGGGGGCGGATTGATGCTACAATCTACGTCTATGGATACGATTCGATCTATGATGCTAGGGAGGACCGTTGGAGGAATCGGTTCACAACTTCTGCCTTCTCTGACATTAAGGATGAGGACGTTGGTGACGTCAGCTATTTCTGGACCAACAACATCACTTATTCGCTGGCATTCATCAAGGGTAACGTGATTGTCGGCGTCAAGCTTGTCAATAACACGCCAGACGTTATCGACGGTGAAGCGATAATAAAAGAGATTGGAAGCAAACAAGCGGAAAAGATAACCAATTGGTCAACAAGGCTTTGGCGGACCCAGGCGCTGGACAGCAAGCATTATGGGCGCTGGCCTCGAACGTCGGTTGGGGTGCCAGCGTGGCCCCCAGCGAACCGCAGTTGTGGCATCTCCGCGAAGTGGTCGCTGGATTGATGTTGAGCGGTCGAGGCTAAAAGAACGTCATGGACCTCGACACGAACACTCTGGACGGACGAAACCAGTCATCTCTGAATCGCTTCCTGCACGGCCAGGCGTGACCGGAGGCGGTGGAATGCCTCGCCTCGATGAGCACCTTCGCGGCCGTTCGGGAGGCGTGCCGATTCTCGACGGCACCTTGACTTCGTGCGTAAGTGATGGAACACCGTAACTTGGCAGTTGAGCTTCCTTCCTTATTCCTCCTCGTACTATCGATGGCATCTGGTTTCGCTCTCAGAATGTGATGCCGCAAAATGGCTCCGAGCGATCACCGTTGAGGCGCCGGAATGGGATTCAGTGGTTTTGGAAGACGAGGAATTTATCAGTATTCACAGTCGTTCTCGTCATGATCTTCTCCAATAATTGCGCGAATGGCCAGAATGAACGATAACTCCTCAGGCCAGCCATGTGAATTCCCATCGCCGTTGGCCCAGGATATCCATTCTTATCATTTATTATACTAGAGAAAATTATTTACATCCTGCCGGGTAAGTAGGGCCCGGGCGAGTAAATGATACGACAACGTCTTAATGAGATGATCACCGGAATGCCTTGCGAGAGGTTGGTAAGGAACGTTTACAGTCTCGTCTACGGTTACTACACCCAAAACCCGAACTTCTACTACGATCGGCAGGCGCAAAAAATTATGTCCAGGGTGCTGGGCAAGCACTCCAACTGCATAGATATTGGCGCCAACGAGGGTGTAATCCTCAAGGATATGCTCAAGTTCGCTCCCCAGGGCGACCATATCGCCTTCGAACCTATCCCTGAACTGGCGGAACGTTTGTCCGAGAGGTACCCTCAGGTGGAGGTCCACAAGTGCGCACTCTCTAACTCCAGCGGATCCTCCACCTTCCAGCTGGTGACCAACAACCCCGGTTATTCCGGGCTGCGACGAAGGCACTACGACTTCGGTGAGCCTATCATCAAGGAGATCACGGTGCGGACGAAGACCATGGATGATGTCTATCCTGAGGACCGCCCGCTGGATTTTGTTAAAATCGACGTCGAGGGGGCGGAGTACCTGGTGGTCCAGGGGGGGAAGGACACGCTGAAGCGCAATCATCCGTACATCGTGTTCGAGCACGGTCGAGGGGCGGCCGAATATTACGGCGTTCGTCCTGAGCAGGTTTACGATCTCCTGGTTGATGAGATCGGGCTGGAGATATCGGTTATGCAGGATTGGTTGGATGGCAATCCCTCATTGAGCAGGGAGGAGTTCGTCGATCAGTTCGAGCATGTCACCAACTACTACTTCCTGGCCCACCCCTGAGCGATTGCTCAGGTGTCCTTTTGCCTCGGAAGACACCTAGTGAATCTGGAGGTAAACACATGATCTGTGGAGCAAGGGAAGGATCGAACAAGCGCCATAACCGGCCTCGTCTGCCATTCAGGAAGAAGATCGATCTATCCTGAGCGAAAACAATATAATGCCTCATGCTGAAGTAATATACCAGGTTGAGGTGTTAAAATGCCAGATATTGTTGAACTAGCAATCCAGGCTGGGAATTTTAAAACGCTGGTAGCAGCGGTCCAGGCTGCGGGCTTGGTCGATACCTTGAAAGGTCCCGGTCCGTTCACGGTGTTCGCGCCGACCGACGAAGCTTTCGAAAAACTGCCAAAGGGCACGGTAGACGATCTTCTCAAGGACGTTCCGAAGCTGAAGAGCATCTTGCTGTACCATGTCGTTCCAGGCAAGGTCATGGCCGCAGATGTGGTCAAGATAAAGGAAGCGAAGACCGTTCAGGGCCAAGAGTTAAAGATCGATGCCGCCAGGTGGCACCTTCATCGGCATGTTAAGGTGAATGATGCCAACATCATCCAGCAAGACATTGTTGCCAGCAATGGTGTCTGTCACGCCATCGACAAGGTCCTGATCCCCAAGTAGGCGGGGTAATCGCACCTGCTAATCCTTTCCATTTATTATTTGGGTCAGACCAGTTCCTGGCCAGGCATGCCACAATCATAGGTTCTGCGGCACCGACGGCATAGCTGTGCCGGTGGGTCGGAGAAGGTGCAGTCGCTAGCAGCTCCGGCGGTCGGACCTTGATGACGTTGCCTCTTCGCTCGGAGCCGCGACGACTTTGGGCGCTCATGGAGAGGTTCTGCAAGCGAGCGTATCCGATCGTCATGGTGACGGGCCCCCGCACAAGGGACTGATGTCCAATGGCCGAACGCCACGCGGCTGCTCGGGGAAGACTGAAGTGGAACTCCTAAATCTGCCAAATGGCACCGCTTGGAGAATATGAGTAGAGAGGTCGAGAAGTGGAAGGAAGCGACTGTTGGCACGCATTCGCCGGAGCAGAGGTTTCTATGATATTCAAGTCGGAATAGTGAAGAAGAACGTCGTCCCCTTGCCCGGTTCGCTCTCGAACCATATCCTACCGCCGTGCCGCTCGACGATCTTCTTGGCAATAGCGAGCCCGATGCCGGTCCCCTCATACTCGTCTCTGGTGTGCAGGCGCTGGAACATCTGGAACAACTTGTCAGCGTACATCGGGTCGATTCCGATGCCGTTGTCCTTGACGGTGAAAACGAACTCGTTGCCAAAGGTGATGGCGGATATCTTGACCTTTGGCGACTCGTCCGGGCGTTGGAACTTGATGGCGTTGCCGATGATGTTCTGCATAAGCTGGACCATCTGGGTTTGGTCCCCGTTGATGGTCGGGAGCTCTTCAGTGACGATCTCTGCATGGCTTTCATCGATCGAGGACTCAAGAGCGAGAAGTGCTCTGCTGACCGCGTCATTCATATCCACTTTGGTGAAGTCCTTTCCTCTCGTTTCCACCCTCGAATATTCCAGCAGGTCTTTGATCAGGTTCTGCATCCTCTCCGATCCTTCGAGTATGTATCTCAAATAACCATTCTCTTTCTCATCGAGCTTGCTGCTTGCTTCTCTTTCGAGCAGACCTGCGAATAACGATATGGTCCTCAGCGGTTCTTTCAGGTCATGAGAGGCTATGTAGGCGAATCGCCTGAGCTCTTCGTTGGACCGTCTCAGCTCCTCAGCCTTCTCCTTTAGCTCGCGTTCAATCCCCCTGCGCTGAGTGACGTCTCTCCCTATGCCGATGATCCCTATCGGCTCTCCACCTTTGTTCTTCAACAAGGTGCTGGTGACCGACACGATGCAGCTCTGTCCGTCGATGCTTTGTATCGGTATCTCTCCGAGCCACGCCCCGTTATTATTGAAGGACTCGACGATTTCGATTCCCGTGCTCGTGTCCACCTGCGGAATAAACGCATCGAAGATGCTCTTTCCCAGCGCCTCTTCCTTTTTCATCCTGATGAGCTTTTCCGCCTGTCTGTTCCAGAATAATATCGTGCCTTCCAGATCCGTGATGATGATGGCGTCGC
>Ga0074195_1004022_pt1 | contig 12678 bp, 13 predicted proteins | sample EPASupsiteHSE623_FD_64525 | JGI IMG/M metagenome (GOLD analysis project Ga0074195, IMG submission 64525) | Bioremediated contaminated groundwater from EPA Superfund site, New Mexico - Sample HSE6-23 | ecosystem: Environmental > Aquatic > Deep subsurface > Groundwater > Contaminated ...
GAGGACATTTTTTTGCATCTTTTGCTTTTTTAGCTCTTTGACTTGGAGTGTATTTTGTTAAATCTTTATCTTGTAACATTAATTTTCCACATTCTTGGCAAAAACATCTAAGGCTCATTTCAATTAATGGAACATATTTAAGATGAATTAGAGACCTTGCCAAATCAATGCTTCCTGGATGTCCTAAACATTCTTTTATTCTTCCTCCACATGTTCTACATCTTACTCCAGGGTCAACAGCTCCTAATCTTAAATCCATTAATCCTCCATCTACAGGATATCCGTCGATATCATAAAGTTCTGGTGTAACTATTTTCGCACATGAAATTTTTTTAATTTGGTCAGGACTAAGCAAGCTGAATCTCATTTCTCCTATTTTCTTTTTTATTATTTTTTGCATTTTAATTTAATTTTTTATTAATTCTTTTTAATTGTTGTTCTAAATTATTAATTTCTCTTAAGCTTCCACCTCTAATTGTAACTTTTTTTGAAAAAAAATCAGAATATATAAGTAACCTCTTAGTATCACTTGAAAAAGAAACTTCTTTAATTTTAACTTCTCCATCCAAATCATTATCAAAAGCATAACTAAACAAAAATTGATTTGCCATTTTATATTTCTCTTCTGTATCTAATTTAATTTGTCTTTCTATTTTCATTTTAATTTCTTATTAATAAATCATTTAATATTTGAAAGCTAAAAGTATTTTCAATATTCTTTGATACTTGAGTTGAATTATTAAGCAAAGTAATTAATCTAAATCTATTTTCAGAATTTGTTATATCTTCATAATTTATTTTACCATTAAGGTATTGCTCTGCTACAAAATTTATTCTTTGTTCATAATATTCTTTTGATTGTAATATGTTTTCCATTTTATTTAAAATAATTATTTATTTCATTTAATTTTTCTGGAGTTATATTATTCATTTCACAAAACTCTTCTAATAAGAAAGTATTTTTATATATCCTTTTTGGATCCCAACTTAAGTATTTTCCATCATTTAAATTTATACAAGTATTTCTTCCATACTCTGCAAGCATTTGTTCCACATAAGCACCTTTTATTGGAGATTCTTTGCTACTCCAATTTATTTTTTTATTTAATTCACAAATCTTCATCAAATCTGTTAATTCTTTAGCATTGCTTGTATTTACTACTACATTTGTTTTAATTAATTCAACTTTGGGTTTTACTTTTTCTTCTATCATTTTATTCATATTTATTCTTCAACTCGAAAGTTGTGTTTATATGTAATCCCTGCAACTCCCCTAAGAGAAGTTTGAAAGCATAAGATACTTCAACAAGTTCAATTTCCTCGCTGTTGCACATTGGGCAGAAAGTTTTTCCTCTAATATTATCTTCAATTGCAATTGTCCCACATTTTGTGCAAATAGGAAGAACAACTTTATCTGAATCATATCTTTCTTTTAATAATAATGAAGCTCCGTGAGCAACAAGTGCTTGCTGTTCCATTTCTCCAAGTCTTAATGCTCCTCCTCTTGATCTTCCTTCAATAGGTTGTCTTGTAAGCAAAGCAACTTTTCCTGATGCTCTTCCATGCATTTTGTTTCCAACCATATATTTTAATTTCAAATAATATAAGTCTCCAACAAAAATTCTTGATATAATCTTTTTTCCTGTAATTCCATTATACATTGTTTCTTTTCCGTCAAATCTGAATCCCATTGCTTCGAGTTGTTCTTCAAGTTCTTTTTTAGTTGTTCCTGAAAATGAAGTTCCCTCGACAATTTCTCCTTTTAAAGAACCAACTTTTCCTGCAAGTAATTCAAGTAAATATCCAACAGTCATTCTTGAAGGTAAACCATGAGGATTGAAAATAACATCTGGTCTTACTCCTTTTGAAGTAAATGGAATATCTTCTTCTGGAGCAATCATTCCTATTACTCCTTTCTGTCCGTGAGCAGTTGCAAATTTATCTCCAAGTTCTGGAATTCTTTGGTCTCTTGTTTTAACTTGAACTATTTTATTTCCTTCATTATCTTCTGTTATAAAAACAGATTCAACAATTCCTTTTTCTTCTTGTCTCATTGCAACACTTGATTCTTTTTTTGTTCTTATTGAAATTTCTCTTGCTTCAGAAAGGAATTTTGGAGGAGACATTTTTCCAATCATAACTTCCCCTTCATTTACTTCTGCTTCAGGAGAAATAATTCCGTCGTCCTCAAGATGTTTATAGCTTGATTCCATTCTGTAACCAGAAGCATCTTTTTCAGGCATTGCAATTTCATCTTTTAATCCACCTGCATAATTCATTTCAATAGCAGAATAAGGTCTGAAATAAAAACTTCTTCCAAGTCCTCTGTCAAGACTTCCTTTATTTAATATTAAAGCATCTTCCATATTGTATCCCTCATAACTCATTATAGCAACGACTAAATTTTGTCCAGCAGGATAAGTGCTTAATGTATCATAAATAAAACTTCTTACTATTGGTTTTTGAGGATATTGAAGTATACTAACATCAGTATCTAATCTACATAAATAATTTGCAGCATACAAACCCAATGCTTGTTTTTGAGTTTTACTTCCTCTATTTAATCTTGAACTTTGGTCATGATTTCCGTATGGAACTAAACTTGTAACAGTTCCAAATAATGAGATTGGGTCGATTTCAAGGTGAGTATGTTCTTGAGTAAGACTTTCTTCATTCAAAGAAACAAGAGCGTTTTCTTCTTCAGCAGCGTCAATATATTCAATTATTCCTTTTTCAATAAGATTTTTCCATTTTAATTCTCCCTGTTCTATTTGAACAAGATGTTCTTTTTTTAATTTTGAAATTCCATTTTCAATAATTATTAAAGGTCTTAGAACTCTTCCTGATTCAGTTGAAATATAAATTGTTTTTATTCCTTCATCTTCTCTAAAACTCATTTGCACAGGAAGTTGATTTTCTCTTCTCTTTTCCTTTATTTGTTTTACAAATTTCTTTCCATCATCAACACTTCCTATAAACATTCCATTAAAGAAAATATCATAATCACTAATTTTTTCTTTGTCAAGTCCAAGAGTTTCTAATTCTTTCATAAATTTGTCTTCGTCAAGTTCAACACGTGTTGAAACTCTGCTAAGTATTGCAAGATTTTTTCTGAGTCCTATTTCTGTTCCTTCTGGAGTTTCTATAGGACAGAATCTTCCATAATGAGTTGGATGAAGAGTTCTTGCAAGGAAATTTTCTTGGTCTCCAGGAAGCATACTTGACACTCTCTGCAATTGTGAAATTGTTGCAAGATAATTTGTCTTATCAATATTTTGAGTTATACCACTTCTTTCACCTGTCCATGAACCTGTTGCAATAGCAGATTCAATTCTATGTGAGAATAAAGTAGATTTAGCAAGAACTTTTATTGAAAAGAATTTTTTTCTTTTTGAAGATTTTTGAAGAGAATATTGAATATCTCTAACTAAAATTCCAAGATTAACTCTGAATAAAGTTGCAAGCAAATCCCCTGATAATCTTACTCTCTTGTTTGCATAATGGTCTTTATCTGTTCTTAATTTTGGATTTTCTTTTGCAATCAAAAATTGTTTTATAAATTTGCAAAGTGTTACTGCTTTTTTTATTCTGTCTTCTTTTTTTTGTCCTATGTGCGGAAATAAATAAGAATCAATTCTTTGCTTAACTCTGTCAAGAATTTCTTTTTTTGTTCCTTGCAAATTTGTTTTTTCAGCAATAAACATCATAGCATCTTCTTTTTCAGCCATATTCGAGAATTCATATAAATTAACTATTACACTATCTGTTTCTTTTCCTATGTATTTTGAAATATCTGATTCTTTTGTTAATCCTAAAGCTTTGAGAAGAACTACTGCAGGAATATCTTTGAATCTGCTGAATGAAACATTGAAGAGTCCTTCTTTATTTTCAGTAATTGTTACAGGAATTCTATAAGTTCCTTTTAATGAGAATAATTTTAATGTTAAATCCCCTTTTTTATTGTTTTCTATGAAAGGTTGATTTTCTGCAAGGTCTTCTGCCATAATCATTACTCTTTCATTTCCTTTTATTATGAAATATCCACCTGGATCAAGAGGGTCATTATAATTATTTATTAATTCTTCTTTTGACATTCCAACTGTGTTGCATGCTTTGCTTTTTACCATTACAGGAATTTTTCCTATTTCAACAACTTCTGAATCAATTTGTCCATCTTTTTTAACAGTTAATTCAAGAGTTATAGGAGCAGAATAAGTAAGATTTCTTAGTCCTGCTTCTGCAGGTGTAATAAGTGAAGTGCTTCCATCAGCTTCAGTAACTTTTGGTTTTCCAACTTCAATTTTTCCCAAAGTTATTTCAAATTCTTCATTAGTTATTGTTTCAGAAATTTCATTGACAATTTCTTGAAGTTTCTTTTCAATAAAATTGTTAAAAGAGATGATGTTTGACTCAACAAGAGAGTGTTCCTTAAGATAATTTTTAACTATTATATGTCCTTGTTTTTCCATTATTATGAATTTTAGATTACTACCCTAAAATATATATTTAATTTGTCATCTTCCGCTCTTTCAATTTTTATTACATCTCCGACGCTACAACCTTCTGGCAAAGCAGAATCAGTAATAAGTATTTTTGGAAGTTGAGATTTAGAAACATTAAACTTTTTTAATAACTCTTGAGCTTCTTTTTCATTGAGTTTTGTGTGTTTAGGTTGTAGAATGTGCATCTTATTGTGTTTGGCATTTAATCCTCAGCACCATGGCCACAGGATAAATATTTAACAACTATCTGATAATAAAAGATAATAAAAAATGATTTTTAAACCTTTGGGTAGCAAGGGCTTTGCACAATAAGTCAAGTTTGTACAAAAAAGAAAGTGGCCCCGATGGGATTTGAACCCACGACACCTGGATTAAAAGTCCAGTGCTCTAGCCAGACTGAGCTACGGAGCCTTGATAATATTTTTATTAGAAAATAGTTTATAAAATTATCCAATTAAACATATATTTTAATTCACAAGAACTTCTTCAACTTCTCACTAAAATCATCCTCACTCATTGCACCAACAAAATTTTCTACAACTTTGCCATTTTTGAATAAAACAAAATTTGGAATTGATGAAACATTAAACTTTTGAGCAATTTCGTGCCCGTCTTCAACATTTACTTTTCCCACTTTCAATTTTTTGCCAAATTTTTCTGCAACTTCTTCAACAATTGGGCCCATCATTACACAAGGCATGCACCAATCAGCATAAAAATCAATAAGAACATTGCCTTCTTTTATAAATTCATTAAATTTTCCGTTAGTTAATTCAGTCACCATGTTTTCTATAGAAAAATACTCTTTTTAAAATTGTTGGTATTTCAAAAACTTCTTTGATAGGTTAAAAAAGAAAAGTTAAGTCCATCAGGGTTTGTTTTTTTCTCTTCATTAATTAAATCCCATTCATTCCATTCAATATTTGGAAAAAAGGCATCCCCTTTATAATTTGCGTGAACTTTTGTTAATTCCATTTTATTTGTAAAAGGCAAAAATATTTTATAAATTTCTCCCCCTCCTATAATATAAGAAGGTTGTTCTTCAGTTAAATCTAAAGAATGTCCTATGCTTTTTGCAATAGAAACTCCATTAATTGTGTCAAGAGTTTTTGAAAGAACAATATTTTTTCTATAAGGCAATGGGCGAAACTTTTCAGGAATTGATTCAAAGGTTTTTCTTCCCATAATTACAGGATGATTTAAGGTAAGTTGTTTAAATCTTTCCATGTCTTCTTTTATTCTCCATGGAACTTTATTTTCAAAACCAATTACATTATTTTCAGATACGGCAGCAATTATTGTTAAATTCATTTTAAACAGACATCTTCCTATTTATTGAAGGATGAGGATTATAGTTGCTGATTACAAAATCTTTAAATTCTAATTTATCAAATGGTTTTTTTGTAATTGTCAAAGTTGGAAGTTGTTTTGGTTCTCTTGATAATTGTTCTAATACTGCTGTAACATGATCATATTTTTCATCAAGTCCGTTTCTTGGAGCTTCTCTACCAGCCCATTCCCACGCCCTTTCATAACCAATCTTACTTCCAGTTTTTTTTTCAATATCCATAGCATATTTAACTTTATCTTGCAATTCTTTAAAATTTTCTTTATACCATTGTGCTCTTTTTTCAGGGCCAGTATAAAAATGAGAATCTCCAAAAGTATGTATAAATGTTTTTGGAGTAAGTCCTAATTCTTGTGCAAATATTTGTGTTAACATAACATAACTTGCAATGTTAAACGGAACTCCTAAAAATTCATCACAACTTCTTTGATATAATTGTAATTCTAATTCACCTTGTTCATTTGCAGTCATCTGATACATTACATGGCAAGGAGGTAAAGACATACTTGGAACATCAACAGGATTCCATGCACTTACAAGATGTTTTTTTCCAATTGGATTTTTTTTCATATTTTCAATAATTCTTCCTAATTGGTCTAATTCTTTAATTTCTTTTTTATCTTCATCAAAATATTTCCATTTTCTCCATTGTTTTCCATAAATAGGTCCAGATTCACCAAACTTCTCTGCAAATCCAGATTCTTCTCTTATTTTTTTTCCATATTCTTTCATTGCAGCATCCCATTCAGGAGAATATTTTTTCATTCCATCTTGAAAGATTCCTTCTTTAATCATTTGAGGCAAATTATGCTGAAAAGTATCTGCTCTCCAAATTGAGCATTTATTATCTTCCAAATATTTTATATTAGTTTCTCCTTTCAAGAACCAGATTAATTCATGAATTATAGAATCTATTTTCATATCTTTTGTAGTTAATAATGGAAATCCTTCTCTTAAATCATATTCATTTTGATAACCAAATAAAGAAATCAAACCAGATTCTTTGCTACCTCCTTTAAAATTAGAACGATTGGATGTAAGAATTGCTTTGCAATGTTCTAAATATTGTTGCACCATTTTTAATATAAGCCAAAACTAAAATTCTTTTATAAACCTATTTATCTTTTGATAAATATATTACAAAATGTCTAAATCTTTTTAAAGAAAATATAATCTAAATCGATATGCCATTAGAACAAAAATATAAATATAAAATTTCTGAAGAAGTAAAAAAGAGTGTTTATGGTGAAGAAAAATAATTAATTTATTAAAAGATGTTCGAGCCTGTGCAGCTCTTTTAACACCAGCTCTTGCAAATAATAGATTAGATACTATTTTAGAAATAATTGAAAGTGGAGAATGGAGCATTCAAGATAAAGTTAATTCATTAAAGCCAGGAGTAAAGATAAATTTTCACTTAGATTTATCAGAAGCAAAAAAATTAGTTGACAATTATAGACATAATTCTGAAAGAGGATGTCAATCTTGCACAAGTTTAGGAAAAGAATAGGCTAATAATGAAATCTCTTTATATTGTAAAGATTCTGAAACTAAAAAAGATATAGATTTTTCAGAAAATAAATCTCCTTGTATAGCTGTATTTTATAAAGATGGATGTGTAAATAAAAATCCCATAATAAAAAGAAAACTAGAAGAAGTTTTGAAAGAACATAAATCTGAATAATTAAGTTTATATTGAATCTTCTATAATTTTTCCTCTTCTAAATTTTTGGATTTTTGGAAGTTTTCCTTTCCAATATCTTAATTTAACACCTGTTTCTTTAAACATTTGAATTGTTCTTTTCGAATTTTCTAAATCTTCTCCAAGATTTCCTTTATTCCATTCTTCATCAACAATAACTTCCACAATTCCTGATTGAACAATTCCTCTAGCACAATCCATACATGGAATACCATTGGTATACATTCTGCAACCAACTAATGAAGTTCCAGAACGTGTTGCATTATATATTGCATTTCTTTCTGCATGTTCAAACCAATAATCTTTCTCTGGTTTTTCTTGTCTTTCAGGAACATTATCATTTAACCCTCTTACAAAACTATTGTATCCAGTAGTCCTAATTTCATTTCCAGGTCCGATAACAACTGCTCCAATATGTGTTCTTTTATCTTTGCTCTTAGATGCAACATGATAACTCATTGACATGAGCCAATCATCCAAACCTGGAGTTTCAAAGATGTTCTTTTCCATAGAAAAATAATTTTAAGATTGTTTTTAATAATTATTATATTTTAAAATATAATTATCCGCACTTAGCTTCACAAGAACATTTTTTGCAGCCTTCTTCATAACGAAAATTAACTCCACAATCTTTGCAAACTTCTTCTGTTTCTGTTCCATTGGGAACATATTTGCTTAAAGCACGAATAGTTCCGTTTTTCCAAGAATTAATTCCTTCAAAACCTTCATTTAATTTAGATACAACTTCTATAACATCTAAGATATTTAATTCATTTTTTAACATTCCAGATATTAATCTTGTATAATTCCAATATTCTTTGCTGAATTGATGGGAAATTCCACCAATAGTTGATTTGAAACCATTTCTATCTTTAAAAGTAAAATCATAATGTTTTGTTCCATCTTCTTCTACAACTTTTACAATTTCTCCCTTGTGTATATTAGTTGGAACTGCTAAAACTTCTTCTTCTGATTTTCCAGTAAATATTTCATAAGGTCTGCCATACATTAACCCAACAAAAGCTATCCACTTTTCACCTTCATTATTAAATTTAAGAACAGCTGCTTCTAAAGAGATTGGTCTTTTTTTTGGAAAAGGTTTTTTTTCATCTTTACCCTCTCTCATTATGCTATCTCTTGTCCCTTCTCTATAAACAGTAATTCCCTTGCATCCAGATTCCCATGCTGCTTCATATACTTTTGCAACAGTTTCTTCAGATACTTCTTTTGGTAAATTAACAGTTACACTTATTGAATGGTCTATCCATTTTTGGATTTCACCCTGCATTTTTACTTTTTGAACCCAATCAACATCTTTTGAAGTTGCTTTATAATAAGGAGATTTTTTAATTAATTCTTCAAGTTGTTCATTAGAATATTCTTTAACTTTTTCAAAATTATACCCATTTATCTTAAGCCATTCTTTAAATTTTGGATGAAAAACATTATATTCTTCCCAAGCATCTCCGAGAGGGTCAGTAAATGCAACTTTTACATTTTTATCATTTGGATTAACTTTTTTTCTTCTTTTGTAAGTTGGTAAAAAAACAGGTTCAATGCCTGAAGTTGATTGAGTCATCAAACTTGTTGTTCCTGTTGGAGCAATTGTAAGAAGAGAAATATTTCTTCTTCCAAATTTAATCATTTCTTCATAAAGTTTTTTATCAGCTTCTTTTAATCTTTGAATAAAAGGATTATTCTCTTCTCGCTTTGCATCATATATTGTAAAAGCTCCTCTTTCTTTTGCTAATTTAACTGAATTTCTATAAGCTTCAACTGCAAAAGTTTTATGAACTTTTTTTGAAAAATCTATTGCATCATTGCTACCATAGGTTAAACCTAAAGCAGCAAGCATATCTCCTTCAGCAGTTATTCCCAAGCCCATTCTTCTTCCTTCTTCTGCTTTATGCATTATATTTTCCCATAATCTTTTTTCAGTAAATTTAATTTCTTCCTCTTCTGGGTCATTTTTTATTTTTTCTAATATTTTTTCTATTTTTTCTTTTTCTAAATCAATAATATCATCAGATATTCTTTGAGCATAATGAACATGTTCTTTAAATAAATCAAAATTAAATTTAGCATTAGGTGTGAAAGGATTTTCAACATAACTGTATAAATTCATTGCTAATAATCTGCACGAATCATCAGAACATAATGGAATTTCACCACAAGGATTTGTTGAAATTGTTTTATAACCTAAATCAGCATAACAATCTGGAATTGATTCTCTCATTATAGTATCCCAGAATAAAACTCCTGGTTCAGCAGATTTCCAAGCATTGTGAATAATTTTTTCCCATAATGACTTAGCATTAATTTCTTGTTTGAATTTAGGATTATCAGAATCAATAGGATATTGTTGAACATATTTTCCATCTTCTTTAATTGCTCTCATAAAATCATCATCTATTTTTACAGAAATATTAGCACCTGTTATTTTTCCAGGTTCCATTTTGGCATCAATAAACTTTTCAGAATCTGGATGTTTAATTGATAAGCTTAACATTAATGCCCCTCTTCTTCCATCTTGTGCAACTTCTCTTGTTGAATTAGAATACCTTTCCATAAATGGGACAATCCCTGTTGAAGTTAATGCACTATTCATTACATCACTACCTTTTGGACGTATATGTGATAAATCATGCCCTACTCCCCCTCTCCTTTTCATTAATTGAACTTGTTCTTGGTCAATTTTCAATATTCCTCCATAAGAATCAGAAGCACCATTATTTCCTATAACAAAACAATTTGATAAAGAAACAATTTGAAAATCATTTCCAACACCTGTCATTGGGCCCCCTTGGGGTATAATATACTTAAAATTTTTTAAGAGAGAATAAATTTCTTTTTGTTCTAATGGATTTTCATAATTGCTTTCAATTCTGGAAATTTCCTTTGAAAGTCTTAAATGCATTTCATCAGGAGAAGATTCATATAAATTTCCTGCAGAATCTTTTAAAGCATATTTGCTTATGAAGACTCTTGCAGCCATTTCATCTCCTTTGAAATAATTAATTGATTTTTGGACTGCTTCATCAAAAGAATAAGTTGTTAGTTTTTGTTCCAAACCTCTATTTTTCATCATTTTATTGTAAATTTCTCAATTTTTATTTAAAATCTTTTTTTTGATTTAATAAAAACTATTTAAAGATTTATAACTCTTAAAAAAAGTAACATAAAATAATTTACTTAGAATACACCACTGCAAATATCTTGGATACTTCTTACTTGTATTGAATCATTTTGCCAAATTAAGATATTTCCTGTTTGAGTTTGTCCTTGTGCAACATCAACTAAAGATTGATTATAACCTAAACTAAAAATATTACCATTCTTCTTATCTGCATAATTCTTATATAAAAAATAGCCTCCAATTATAGCTACTATTATTAAAATAGTTAGTATAATAGTTAAAATAATCACTCTTTTATTTGTCCTCACAACAGAATTGTTCATATCTATAAATATAAAAAAGTCTATATAAATATTTCGTTTTTGAAAGCAAAGCAAAACTTTTTAAATTAATTTCACTTATTACTAAGAAGTAAAATGGATTATACAGCTGGATTATTTGCACAATTATCAGAACAATTTGGAGTTTCTCTTTGGATACTTATAGTCATACTTATTTGGTCTATTATCTGGAAACTCCTTGCATTATGGAAATCAGCTAAAAAGAATCATGTTGTTTGGTTTATTTTGTTAGCAGTCATAAATACAATAGGTATTTTAGAGATTCTTTATGTTTATGTCTTTTCAGAAATGAAATTTAAAAAAAAGCCTGTTGATAATTTTAAAAGAAAAGTTAAGAAAAGAAGATAGGTTTTTAGTTATCTGTAATTTTTTATAAGTTATATTAGTAAAATTATATATTGTTATTATGTTGCTCGAGGTAATAATTTACAAGGTTGGTTAATAGTTGGACAATATAAGGGCTTAGGCGATAATTATATATTCAAATTATTTAGATTACAAAAATAGGTTATTACAAATAATTATTTTTCAAAATTTTACAAATTTATTCACAAACAATTTTGACTTCTTCCAGTATTTTGTTAATATCCTTTTCATTCAAATCAGTTTTATTCATTAAATCTTTGACAGAATATTTTAAGAGATTTTTAGCAACTAAAATCTTTGCCTGAAATAATTTTTCCTTTGTGCTTTCATTAATTGTCTTTAAAATTGTTATTGGATATAATTTTTTTAATTCTATTAATTTTTGCAAACTTTTGTTTTTTGGAAAATTCCAGCTTGTAATTTTTAATCCAACTCCGCGAGCATAATCTTTTGCATCTTGGGAACATTTGGTATTTGTAACTAACCAAGGCATATCTGGTTTATCTCTTAAATCGAGAAAGCGTGCATAAGTATAAAGTGCAGGATGCAAGCTTGTAGAAGTTCCAGGTTCATTGTGATATTTACATTCTATCATATAGCTTTTTTCCTTTTTAGCAAGAATATCTACTTCATGAGTTATTATTTTTCCTTTTACAAATATTCCAACTTTTGTTTCATACCCGTAGTATTTTAACAAATCTCCAAAAAATTGTTCAAATGGAAAACCGCTTGGTCCAAGTTCCATAATAGCTCTCTTAAGATTATATTTTGCTCTTATATCAGGGAAATCTTTAAGTTCGCGCAAAATAATTTCAAGAATTTCTTGGGTTGTCATCTTTTCATGATATTCTTTTCTAATTATTTCTATAATCTTTTTAGCAAGATTTACTGAACCTCCTGCTTCAAGAATTGTGTGATGAATTTTACCAGAACTAAACTTTTCTTCCAATCCAGAAGCTTTTATTACATTCATAAATAAGTTAAATAAAGGGCATATTTATAGTTTTTGAAATAGCAAATTCTAAAATATAAAAATTCACATGGGCAAAAATAAATAAACTCTAAATTTTTTTATTAATTATGCTAGATATGAATACCTATTGGATGGAAGAAAGATTTGACAAGGAAAATCTAATTTATTGTATTAATAATTTTAAACCAATAAGATTCTATGTGGGACTTGTGGGAGGAAAATTTGCTAGAAAAACACTCATTGATGAATCCCTTGAAGATAAAAGTTTAACCTGCGAGATAAAGAAAGAGCAATTTATATTCAACTTAAA
>Ga0074195_1004023_pt1 | contig 12675 bp, 9 predicted proteins | sample EPASupsiteHSE623_FD_64525 | JGI IMG/M metagenome (GOLD analysis project Ga0074195, IMG submission 64525) | Bioremediated contaminated groundwater from EPA Superfund site, New Mexico - Sample HSE6-23 | ecosystem: Environmental > Aquatic > Deep subsurface > Groundwater > Contaminated ...
AGAGATAATCCTGATCGGCGGTACATTCGAAACATTTGGTGCGGGGATCGGTGGCGTTGTAGGTCTGACACTTGGTCTCGCCGACCTTGCAGGCGGCCGGGACGCACTGGGATGAATTCATGTAGATCTCTCCCTGCGGACAGATGCCGCAGACATTGAGCGTTCCCGATGTCGCGCACTTAAGACCCACGAAGCCTTTCTCTGCATAACAGCAGCCGGTCTGACAGTTGGTCTCATCGCAGGCGCCGCTTGACGCCGCGGTGTTCAGGCAACGGCCGAGTTTCGTGTTGCAGGTGGTGTTCGGGTAATTCGCGCAATCGGCATTGCTGGCACACCCTAACGCACATTTTGCCTTGACGCAGATGTTGGGTGTACATTCCGAATCGAGTTTGCAGTTGCCGCCCAGATCGGAATCAGGCACCACGTTCCCGTCGTCGGGAATGGGATCCTGTTCGGGATTCGTCCCTTCGGTGGTACCCGGGTCACTGGTATCGGGCGGGTTATTCTCGAAGTCCGGATTGGGTTCCTGTTCAACCTGTCCACCGGTGTCTTTGTCGTTCGGAGCAGTGTCGATCAGCGCGATCGGATCACTGTTCCCGCAGGCCATGACGAACAATGCCGTCATAAAAAAAGAGCAGAGCACCATCCTTTTCATAGCGTCCTCCTTTACAAAATCATTCGCCAAGTTCAGATAAATAGACCGTGAACCGCAACAGGAAGTTTCGGTCGAACGATAAATTTATTGCGGGGTGTCAGAGGGGATGCAATAACACGAAGATGTCATAGCCGCCGGCATTTTTCTTGCCTAGATCGCCGGCGGTCCATCCCGAAACGATGAGCCACCCGTCGAAGATGCGGAGCGATTGAGCCATGTCCTCTTGCGGGGTGCCGTAGAGTACGGTCCACTGTTCGATGCCGTCGGGAGAAACGGCGGTCAGGAAGATGTCGCTTGATCCCTTATTGGCGATCCCGGCGAGCGATCCGTCGGTAAAGCCGGCGGCATAGATGGTGCCGTCGGGACCTACCGACACCGCGTAGGTCATGTCGTTCTTATCGGTGCCCCATTGATAGGTCCATAGTTGTTCGCCTGCGGCGGAGAATTTGACGAGGAAACAATCCTGACCGCCGATGTTCGAAAAGCCGCCGAGCCCGCCGGTGGTTGCGCCGCCGATGTATACCGAACCGTCCGGAGCCACCGCGACCGAATAAGATTTATCTTCGGAGTCCGACCCCCATTGGCGGGTCCAATCGATGTTGCCTGCCGGTGTTATCCGGGAAAGAAAAAGATCGTTCCCGCCGAGATTCGGGTCTTGGGCCAGATCGCCGTAGGTCCAGCCGGTGACGTAGATACCGGCATCGCTATTGGCGGCCACGCTGTAGCCGACGTCGATAAAACCGCTGCCCCACTGGGTGCTCCACATCTCGCTGCCGGTATTGTCGAAACGGGAGAGGAAAATATCGCTGAATCCCTGATTCTCGGTGGTGCCCACCATGCCGTAGGTCCAACCGGTGACATAGGCGTTCCCCTGTTTGTCGACCGAGACGCCGGAGGGATACTCCTGCTGGAATGAACCCCATTCCTTGGTCCACTGTTCTGTGCCGTCGGCGGTATAGCGCCCGATGAACATTCGGCCGATGGCGATGCCCGATATCGGATCAACGATACCGTTACGCCAACCCGACAGATAGAGCGATCCGGTCGTATCGAGCGCCAACGTGAATCCCTGATCGAAATTCATCGTACCCCACTGTTTGGTCCAAACGAAATCATGAGCGGGACCGAGTTTGGTGAGGAAAAGGTCGCTGGAGCCGGCACTTGCATTACCGAACAGTTCGCCGGTGGTGCCGCCGGTCACGAAGATGGTCCCGTCAGCGGTTGGTTCAGCGGCGATACCGACATCGTCGCCCGGAGAGCCCCACTGGATGATAAGCGGCGCGGTGGGGATGTCCGCATCGTTATCGTTGTCGATGTCGATCGTGTCGTTTTCCGGTCCGTTGTCATCGGGTACCACTTCGTCGACCTCGGGCAAATCGCGGTCCGGTATGTTCCAGATATCGATATCGCAGGGGAACGTCCGTTCCACCGGTCCGGGGCAGGCGGTCAGGAGAAAGAGTGCGCAGCATGCCGTCACGAGCGGGAACAACGGCGGTCTCATCTCGATTCTCCCTCGTAGTGAGCGTTAAATTCAAGCATTATCATGTGACGATCCATCGTATAATCGACATACCCGCCATCGCTGCGGCTGATATTAGAGAAGATATAGCGGTATGAATAATTGATCGAAAGTGATATATAACGGGAGATGTCCCAGAGCACTTGCGCCGATACCGACGGAATGTGCTCCTTGCGCCTTTTCACGTAGTCCGGTTCACCGGTGATGAGGAAGCGGTCATCGCCCAGCCATTCCATGTATGCGTATCTCAACGCGCCTTTGAGAAAGACCGGCGCGATGTCATATTTGCCTTCAAAGAAGAGGTAAGGTTTCACCGATGAGTTATTGACAGACAGGTCGATGCTGCAGGAGGTCCAGCGCTCGGGGCGGAAGAAGGCGCCTTCGAACCCGGTGCCCATTTTCAGATAATCGGTCCGTACGGTGGGGTAATGGAAATAACCGAGTTCGATACCGACCGCCGGTCCGGTCATATAGCGCATATCTTCGTCAAAGCCCGTAAAATATGATGCCTTGAGGGTACTGTAAACAGCATCATCGTCGGAGATGTCCCAGAACAGATCACCCATGATGAGCAGGTCGAGGAACATATTGCGCATATGAAGGTAGTTCTCGGCAGTGTGGTGTGCCTGCAAGGCGAGGTCGACCGAAAGATCGCTGCGCGGTTCACCGTGCCAGCCAAGCTCAAAGAAGGAATTGAGACGTGATTTCTCCGGGAAATCCAAACCGGTGTCCGATGAGAGTGAGAGCGCGGTGGAAAAGGCATCGGCCTCGCCGAAGTTGTATTCGAATGCTCCCTCGTTGCGGATGAAAAAACCGGAGCGTTGGCCGATGGTGAGGGCATCCCACACGGCGAGATGTTCGATGTTGCTGTCGTAGAACCCGGCCACGGTCCCCTGTGCGGCGAATCGGTCGGCGAGAACAAAAGAGGGGAAGAGAAGAATGAAGATGGCAGAGAAAAGAAGGCTATTCAGTGCGGCGGTTGCGGTAATTCCGCTCTTTTCGTTCTTCACGCAGGAGTTCACGCCGTTCCTTCTTCCGTTTGCCGGCGCTATCGTCGTCCGTTTCATCATCTTTGTCAATTTTTGATGCGGGCGGGACGACGGTCGGCGGCGTTGTGGGCACCGGCGGTTTCTTTGCGGCGTTCGACGAAGCCGTCGTTACTGGAGCGATGGGGGTGTCGGTCGTGTGGGCCGGGGTGACCGGCTTATTGATCAGTATATTCTCTCGGCGCGATATGACGGGGCGTTGGATAGGGACGATCCGACGTTTTGCGGTGGCGGGCGGCACTGAGATAAGATCGGCGTCGAGGACCGGCGTGATGTCGGGCCCGACCTGTTGTTCCGGCCGTGCCGGAGGAAGAAAGCGTGCCTCCCAATCGGGAGCGGTGAGTCCGTCGACGATCCGGACGGTGCTTCTCAATACCGGGTCACTTTTGGCGAATAGGGGAAATGCGGCGCAGATGATCGCAAGCGCCGCGAGGCTAATTGATCTTTTGCTCATCAAGAACCTCAGCGTTCAGGCGATACTGGGCGATCACGACCTTGTATCCATCGGCCGAGAGAATAACGCGGTGCCGGTGCCGCAGACCCTCATATTCGGCGGTCGTGGCGATGTGCCAGACCCCTTTCTGAGCGACCGTGACGACGAAGGGCACCGCGTTCTTGCCCTGTTTGAGCGGGCCTGACCAACTGAGGGTCTTCCGGGACGAGATATCGGGAATGGTGCTGTAGAACGAGATCCCAGCCTCCAGCTCGATGGTCACCGTCACCGCCGCGATGTCGCGGTCCGCCTCGTATTCGAGTTCGATGGTGACCGGTCTGCCGGCCGACACTTCAGACTTCGAGATGAGAACGCCCTCATCAGGATCGGTGGTGTCGTCGACAAAATAGAGGGTGGAGGCAAGGGTGATGACGAAAAGCGCCGCCAGACCGGCAAGGAGCGGGCGCGCGAACAACGAGAACCGTTTCGGGGTTCCCGCCGTGCGCTGCTGCTGCGCCGTGACCAGTTTCAGGTGGAGAGACTCGTCGAACGATGCGGGGATCGGCACCGGACGGTTCTTCAATTCCGTCGATGCCGTCTTGAGCGACCGGGCCACCGCAAGCTCTTCGGCGCAGGTGGTGCAGAGGGCGCAGTGTTCCTGCAGCCGTTTCTGTCCTGCATCGTCGAGCGTGCCGTTAAGCCAGCCGACGATAAGCTCTTTGTAGCCGGAACACTCGTACATGATCCTCACCTTGCGAACACCGTAATAGACCGGACCATCAGGTAAAAAGTTTCTTATGTTCGAGCGCGAGCTTAAAAAGGTTCTCCCGCGCCCTGAAAAGTCTCGATTTAAGTGCACTTTCCGATATTCCCAGCATTAGCGCCGCCTCATCGTAGCGCAACTCCTGCAGATCGACGAGCGCTATGACCTCGCGGTGTTCCGCCGAAAGCATACCGATAAGCCGATGGAGGTTCTCGCTCCGTTGTGTCTCGGCAATGGTGTCATCGAAGGAGCGACTACGGGAAAGTTCCTTTTCCGGGATATCGTCGATCGGGAGGTTGCCCGAGGTCTTCGGACTCATGCGATAATCGACGAACTCGTTACGGGTGATACGCCACAGCCACGTCATGAACGATGCGTCGCCCCGGAATTTCCCGATGTTCAGGAATGCCTTGAGCAGGGCCTCTTGCAGAACGTCCGATGCGGCAGCGTGGTCGCCGCCCGCCATACCGAGCGCGAACGAGTAGAGCCCCTGTTTGTGGTCCTTGACGAGCTCTTCGAAGGCGCGGACGTCGCCGGCGGTCGCTTGCTTGATAAGTGTGGTCGTTCTTTCATCCACCATGCGTCAGTTGTACTGGTCCCGCGATTTTTTTCAACTATTTCGGGACACGGTTTTTTGTTGAAATACCGGAAACGGCAGATACAATGCCCGCCAACGGTTTGAGACGGGGTCCACGTCATGGGTCTGTTCGAGATAGTGCTTCTTTCGGTGAGTCTGGCGATGGACGCCTTCGCCGTGTCGATCGCGGCCGGCATCGGTTCGCCAAAAGCCGGACGACGCGTTGCCGGTACCATGGCGCTCTTCTTCGGCGGATTCCAGACGTTGATGCCGATCATCGGCTATCTTGCCGCCGGTGCTTTTTACGGCTACATTTGTCATTTCGATCACTGGATAGCGTTTGTCCTGCTTTCCTTCATCGGCGGCAAGATGATCTACGAGGCTGTCGCCAGCGACGCCTGCGAGACGCGCCGTATCGATCTGGGCCTGCGGTCGCTACTCATCCTTGCGTTCGCCACATCGATAGACGCGCTGGCCGCCGGGGTGGGGCTCACCTTCCTGTGTGCCTCCATATGGCTTCCCGCCGCGACCATTGGCATCATTACCTTTGTTTTGTGTTTTGTCGGATTCCTCTTCGGCAAACGATTGGGATGTGCCTTCGGGAAACGGATGGAGATCCTCGGTGGTATCGTTCTTGTCGGATTAGGGCTGAAGATATTGCTGGAAAGTCTGTTTTAGTCGATCGCTTTTCTAGTGTTCCGATATATCCTTAAGCATGAGGCCGCCGGGGTAGGCGTACGACACATCCTGTTCCCAGCCGTAGACGAACAAGCCGCAGCCGCCGGGACAGGTAAGCTCGTGGCGTTTGAATTCGTTACCCAATTGAGCTATCGAGAATTGATAGCCGGTACTGGCGATGTCGATGAAATCGTTGACCACGGCGCCGTTAAGGGTCGCGACGACCCCTTTGGGTTTGACGATGGTTGCGAAATTCGAGACATAACTGCCGGGGGTCAGGAAGATATAGCTTTCGCGGTACTGTTCTATTGGCGGGATCACCATCATTGCCGGGTCGCCGACACATTCCGGTCCGTGGTTGTTTTGACAGGCGGTCGATATCATTTCGGAACCGGTGACATACTGGGCGACCATGATCGGCTTGTCGGCATTGATGAAGAGGGGTTGTTGAATGTAGAATTCGGTCCACTGTTGAGCATTGAGTTGTTTGCTTGCAGGCCAGGTGGTTATGCCAGGCAAGGCGACCGGTTCGAAGGGAGTGTAACCGATATTGGTGCCGTCCTCCGAGGCGACGATACGGATCATGTCGAAATCGGTGTCGCCGCGCGGCATGGTTTTCACGATGATGTACTGTTTGCCCCAGATCTGGACCGGGAACATCTGGTGTTCAAGATGGTCGCAGTAACTCCTTTCGGTTGGGACGTTGGCGCAGACATGGCCGCCGAACACGACGAACGGAGCGCAGGTGGCCGAGTCGGGGGTTTTGCAGCGGATGCGGGTGCCGGTGATGTCGGGACCCTTGTCGTTGCCGTCGGTCGGTCCCTCGAGTTGGAGTGTCTGGAACCGCTTCAGTTTCAGCATGGTCCACGCATTGGCCGAAAGGCTGGTGACGCCATTGCCGAAGTCCCCCGAAAGGGTGACCGTGGGCCTGATCTCTATCTCTATCTCGGTCGGATTGAACCCGATGACGGTCGCGTAGGATGGCGCAATGTCACCCAGCGCGTGATAGGAGGTAACGATATAGTCAGTGTAGAGTCCGGTGGTAGGCATCAGAAGCGATGCGTCGTTGGAGTATTGTTTGCCGCCGTAATCGTTCCCCGAATCGACAGAGAGCCCATCGGCAGTGAAAGGATTTGAGTTGCTGTTGTCGAACGGGTTAAATTGATAGACCGATACCGGCGTGTCGGTGACCAAATGATAGGAAAGAAAAGAAGTCCCTGGACCATTGATCATCCGGTCATGCGGGAAGCGGATAATGCCAAGTTTCTTGGGAGGGATGGACAATCCGATAGCAGTGGTCATCGTCTGACAGTCTGTCGCATTGTCGACGCAGAAGTAGTTAAGCCCCGCATCGGTCTCGGTCGTTCCGTCGGCGCTGATGGTGATGTTGATCGTGGCGGTCATTGTTTCGTGCGTATTGCTGATCGTTATCGAGTAATTCGGATCGGTGCGCGTCTGCAGAAGATTCCGCAGGTTGGCGGTGAAATAGTCGCATCCTTCGTAACTTTTCTCGTATGCTTTTATCTCGCAAAGCGTCATGCAGTACCCGCCCACGCAGGCTTCACCGGTCGCCGTATCGCATAGTTCGATCGGATCGGTCAGATGCCCCATGCCGGTCTCGTCGCATTCATAGACTGCGTTCGGGTCGGCCGTGGTGTCGCAGATATGGGATCCCGGTTCGCACATCTGGTACTGACAGCCATCCGGTTCTTTACAGACCCAACTGGAGGGATAGCAGTCGATCTCTTCTTCAGCGCTGCCATCGGCAGCACACCGGACCTGTTTATGTTCGTCCGCCTCTACGCAGCGGATGAATTTCTCCGGCTTGCAGAAGGTGTCGTAATCGGGGGCGGGGGTATCGGCGTCGGTCGGATTGCCTTCGCTTTCGGTCGCCGTTTCCGCTTCGGACAGTGTTCCCTCACCATCCGTTCCGCCGTTCTCATCGGTCACCGCCACATCTTCTACGCATTGGTTCAGGAGCAGGTCGCATGTGGACCCTTCGGGGCAGGCGGTGTCCTCGTCACAGAATGCGCCTTCATCCTCAGGACTTGAGCAGGTCAGGGCAAAAAAAGCGGCGCCGATCAGGACCATGAACATGCGATACCGTTCCATGGATATACCTCGCAAAAAGAGATTCGTACTGCGCCGATTATATGTTTTCAGATGTAATTTGCAATAGCGCGGTCAAAAAAATGGCCGGCCCCGAGAAAGGACCGGCCGTGGAGAAAAAGGTATCAGTAGACGCTATTAGCCGCCGCAGCTGCCACCCTTCGGAGCCGGAGCCGGAGCGGCGCCCGGGGCCGGAGCGGTGGGGACGATGACCTTGTCGCAACCCTTTTTGCCGGGGTTGAAGGTGCAATACTGTTTCTGGACGTCCGTGGTGGTGATGCCGGAGAATTTGTTCTTATTGTTGGCGAGCCAGGTCGGGCTGGCGCCGATCTCGAGGCCCTTGGCGAGCTTGATGTTCTCGCTGAGGAGTTTTTTGCCTTCGTCGCCGGTCGAACACTTCTCGATCACCTTGGCGTCTATGCCGCCGGTGGCGCATTTCTGCCATTCGGTGCTGCGGATGTCGGGATTGCGGCACCAGATGTAATCCATGTACTTGAAGTTCTTCTTGTAATACTTTATCGCGCAAAGCTCACGGATGTTCTCGTCAACCTCGGGCTGGCCGTGGAGGGCGTTGAACTTGCCGGGTTCCGTTTCGTCGGCGATGAAGTTGACATTGAAATCGATCTTGTTGTCGAACGCCTTGAGCACGTCCTTCATCGCGTCGAGTGCCTTGGTGCCGTAGGGGCACTGGCTCATGACGAACAGATCGAGCCGTTCTTTGATCTCTTTGCGGCAGACGAGGTTATTCTTGCAGCCGTCGTCGTCGCAGTCGATCTTGCCGTTGCCGTCGTCATCGGTGGTGTTGTCGCAGATCTCGGCGGTCGGGTCGAACTTGCCGCCCACGCGGAGCATTTTCTTGTCGTTGACATCGAGCATCCAGCGGGAGACCTGCTGGAAGCCGGCGTCTTCGGTCACATTCTTGTCGAACAGGAACGCGGGAAGAAGCTTCGCATCGGTCGCCTTGATGGTCTCATAAAGAGCCTTGCCTTCGGGAGTGCTGTAGTCGAGTTTCTTCTCAACGAGGCCCGGGAAGATGTTCTTCATCTGGTTGATGATCGGATCGACCACGCAGGTTTTGCAACGGGCATCGGTCAGGACCGTCAGGTCGACCTTCTTGGGGGCCGGGATCGACTTGCAAGCTTCCGGTTTGTTCTCCGGTTTATACTTGCCGCAGATATTGCGGAGGAAATCGTTCTCGGTACGGCCGCCTTTGTAGCGCTCGCCGTTGATCATGATAGTGGGGGAGCCGCTCGCCTGCTTCTCTTTGGAAATAGCATAGGAGGCCGCGAGGAGTTTCTTGCCTTCGTCGCCGTCGGCGCAGGACTTGATCTTGGCGGCATCGACCTTCGCCTCGGTGGCGCAAGCGTCGAAGTTATTGGGGATCTCGCGGTAATTCTTGTTCATGCAGAACAGCAGATCGAGATACTTCTTGGGTTCGACCTTCGCGGCGCAGATCTCGAGCAGGTTGCCCTTGACCTCGTTCTCGCCATGCATCGAGGTGAGCTGGCCGTCCTTTTCCTGACCGATGAAGTGACGGTTGAACTCGACCGCGTTGCCGAGTTTGTCGAGGACCGGCTTGATGCCGTTATCGACCTGAACACCAAAGGGACACTGGGACATGATGTGGAAGTCGACCTTGACCGTTTCCTTTGCGGCCGCTCCCTTCTTCAGTTTGTCACAGCCGACGAGCATAAGCGCCGTCACGACCATGAGCGCGATGATGATCTTTTTCACAGGCATCCTCCGATAAATATTGGTAAAAACCAAAACAGTGCAGACACTTTTCACTCTGCAAGCGGGCGACTTTATCCCAGACCGGTCTCTTTGTCAAGTCGAACAGAGTGTTTTTTTGGTGAAGGGTCCTTTGTCTGTTTGTTAGAGTTATGCAGCAATTTTGCATAATGGTAGTCTCTTTCAACAGCGATCTGCGGCAAGTCGTCGGGAAAACCAGTCGCAACCTGCCTAAAATGAATGCACTGAAAAATGTGCATCGCCGGAAGTGCGGCGCAATCGAGGAGTTAGGTGCGTTTGTGTGCGCATCTCTCAACAATGGTGTTGAAAGGCCGGAATTACGCGGCGTGGCAGGTGGTCGGGAGATCAGGATATCTTGCGTATCTCAACGCGGGTGACATGGCGGTCGTTGCTTTCAGCGACGCGGAACAAAAAGCCTTGATATTCGAACTTGTAGCCCTTTGCCGGGACAAAGCCCGCCTGTGCGGTTATGAAGCCGCCGAGCGAGTTGTATTCGCCGTCATCAGGCATCTTGATGTCGAGTTCTTCCTCAAGATCATAGATGGAGATATGGGCGTCGACGCTGATGACGTTATCCTTAAGTTTGGTTATCTGATCTTCTTCCTTATCGACCTCGTCCTTGATGTCGCCGACCAGTTCTTCGAGTATATCTTCAAGAGTGATGATACCTGATGTTCCGCCGAATTCATCAACAACGACGGCCATGTGGGTCCGTTTTGCCTGCATGGTCTTGAGCGTTTCGTTGATCTTCTGGCTCTCGGGGGCGAAGAGGACCGGCTTGCGGAGATAAGGGGCTATCGGACGGGTGAGGTCGACGCCTCCTTTAGTGAATTCGGCAACGAGGCTCTTGGCCAGCAGTATCCCTTTGACATTGTCGATGCTTTCCTCGTAGACCGGGATGCGAGAATGACCCCATTCCGATATCTTTTTCAGCGCCTCGCCGATAGTGTCGGTCGTTTCGAGGAAGTGGGCGTCGGTGCGCGGGATCATGATCTCGCCGACCAGCGTCTCGCGGAACTCGACCACCGACGAGAGCAGTTCGCCCTGCTCCTCCTTCTCGAAGACGCCGTGTTCGCTTCCTTTCCTTATAAGATATTCTATCTCGCGTTCAGTAATGTTGAGTCCTTCGTGTCCCGAATCCTTGCCGCCCATGAGACGGACGAGCAACCGGGCGAATTTCGACAGAACGATAGCCAGCGGGGAGAAGAGAAGATCGAAGAGACGCAGTACGAAGAGCGCAGGAACCACGATCTTTTCGGCGTTCAACTTAGCGTATGTCTTGGGGGTTATCTCGCCGAAAATGAGCAGGATGAAGGTCATGACCCCGACCGCCGTCGCGTCGGCCCACGAGCCGAGGTAGTGGTGGGCAATGCTTGCGCCGAGCACCGAGGCGAGGATGTTGACGAGGTTGTTGCCGATGAGAATGGTGGATAGTATGAGACTCGGTTTGACCATCCATTTCCTCAGCAGGGCCGCGGCGTACGGGTGCTTTTCGAGGATGTGGTGGATCTTACTATCGGAAAGAGCGGTCAAGGCCGTTTCCGTGGCGCTGAAAAAGGCGCTGAAGATGAGGCAGATAACGACGCCGGCGATCTCTAGCTGGACACTAGGATCGGATGGGATGGATTCCAAAAGATTCTCCGTGAGCGGTTCATAAACAGGAAAAGGAACGGTGACCAGCACTATCTACCAGATTCTGAGGATTTATCAACTATTCTGGCGGTGACGCGGTGGAGCGGCTCATTTTATTGCCATTCCGGGACGAGTGGAGTATGTTGAGGGCGACTCTTTGTGCGGAGGTGCGCCGGTGAAAAAAAGCTTCTTCTTTTTGGCGATATTCCTGCTGACCGCCTGTACGCCGGTCGACAACGATGAGCCCATCGTCACGGGTGACGGTGAGGTGGGGGAGCAGGAGGTCGTTGACAATGATCTGTCGGATCCGTCGGATCAGACCGATCTGTCTGATCTGTCCGACGACTTTGTGGTCGTCGATGAGATCATCGTGGACGAAACGCCCGATATCGATGAGCCGGCCGTTGAATTCGACGAACCCGACGCGGCCCTCGATCCGATCGTCTATATCGTGACGGTCGAGGCCTTCCGCAAGACCTTTGAGTTGCTTGCGATACTCCACAGCGCCATCGGTCTGCCGACGGCGGTGGCGACCATCGAGGATATCTGCGGCGGTTCGTGCGACGACGGCGATCCGCGTAACGATACGGCGGCGGCGATAAAGGCATGGGCGCTGACCCGGCCGGGGATACAGCATCTCATCCTCGGCGGCGACATCGAGGTGGTGCCGTCACGCGCCGTCCACGATAAATACTCCAATATCGTTGCCGGGACCTACGAGGAGGACTTCAAGACCGATCACTACTACGCCGACCTTTCCGAATGGGACGGCAACCATAACGGCATCTACGCCGAAGATGCCGGCGACAGCCCCGACCTGCTTCCCGAACTGGCGGTCTCGCGCATCCCGGTATCCGACGACGAAGAGGCGGCCCGCTATGTTGCCAAGGTGCGGCGTTATCTGACCGCCTACAATGCCGCCGACATGCAGAAGGCGCTCCTCATCGCCAATGTCGCGACCAATTACAACGGGATTGATATCAATGCCGGCTATTACTTCGAGAACGAGGGGCGTACCGTATCGGCCATCCCGACGAGTTTCACGATACGGCGGCTCTACGCGCAGACCCTCCCGCCGCCGAGTCTCGCCGCCGAGGCGCTGACGCTCGCCAAGGAGGAGGAGGCGCTCAAGGCGGGGGTGAATCTCGTGGTACACAACGGCCACGGCTATCCGAGTCTGCTGACCTGCGAACAGGCGACCGACGATGTCAATTTCACCGGCGCGATGGCCTACGCGCTGACCAACCAGACGCCGCTCGTGTTTCTTTCGTGCGCCTGTCAGGCGGGGCAGTTCGAGGCTCCCTTCACCTGGCACTACACCAACAGCGCGGGGGAGGCGAAAGAGAAGGTATTCACTGACGATTCGGCGGGCGAAATGCTGGTCAATGCGCCAAACGGCGGCGCCGTCATCTACCTCGGCAATACCACCACCGGCCTCGGCCCTGCCGGCGGGAGGCAGCCCATCCCCCAACCCCCTAAATATTCCTTCCCCCCTCCCCCCCCACCCCCCC
>Ga0074195_1004024_pt1 | contig 12674 bp, 8 predicted proteins | sample EPASupsiteHSE623_FD_64525 | JGI IMG/M metagenome (GOLD analysis project Ga0074195, IMG submission 64525) | Bioremediated contaminated groundwater from EPA Superfund site, New Mexico - Sample HSE6-23 | ecosystem: Environmental > Aquatic > Deep subsurface > Groundwater > Contaminated ...
CTATCCGGATATCGTCGAGTACCTCGTGTCCATCTTCAAGGAAAAGGGCTACGAGACCTGCTCGGCCGAGGGCGGCGAAGGGGCCATGGAGATGCTGGAGCGCGAACGCCCGGCCCTCCTGACCCTGGACCTGGAGATGCCCGAGGAATGGGGCCCGCGCTTCTACCGCAAGTTCAGCCAGAAGCCGGAGTTCAAGGACTTGCCGGTCATCGTCATCAGCGGCCTGGCCGGCATCCATCTGGCCATCCGCAAGGCCGTGGCCACGGTGAGCAAACCCTTCGAGCCAGCGCAGGTGTTGGAGATCGTGGAGAAAACAATCGGCAAGCCGTAAGCGGGAGGGGTTTTTCCCCTCCACTTCCGGGGCGGTTTGCGCTAGGCTCCCCCAAAACGGGGAGCACGGGCGCGCACGCCCGGCGTCATCCCCCCGCACCAGCCGCGCGCAAGCGCATCGGAAGCGCATGGAACTGCTGCTTGTGGACGACGAGGCCGGCATCCGCAAGGTGGTCGGCATCACCCTGGCCGACATGGGCCACACCGTGCACCAGGCCGCCAACGGCGACGAGGCCCTGGAGGTCTTCCGCCGCGTGCGGCCGCCCGTGGTGCTCACGGACATCCGCATGCCCGGCATGGACGGGCTGGAACTCCTGCGGCGCATCAAAAAGGACAGCCCGGACACCGAGGTCATCCTCGTCACCGGCCATGGCGACATGGACGTGGCCGTGCAGGGCCTCAAGCTCGACGCCTGCGACTTCATCTCCAAGCCCGCCGGGCCCGAGGTGCTGGAAATCGCCCTCAAGCGGGCCGAGGACAAGATCGCCCTGCGCCGGCGCATGCGCGAGTACACCGAGAACCTTGAAGAACTCGTGCGCAGCCAGTCCGAAAAACTGGTGGAGATGGAACGCCGCAACGCCGCGCGCGACGCCGTGGAGGGCCTGGCCCAGGCCATGGGCGGCCTGGCCGGGGAGATCTCCGGCGAGTTCGCCATGTTCAACGCCCTGCCCTGCCTCGTGTCCATACAGGACCGCGACCAGCGCGTGGTCTCGGTGAACAGGCTCTACCGCGAGCGCCTGGGCGACCGCGTGGGCCAGCCGGGCTTCGCCATCTACGCCGGGGCCAGCGGAGAGGGGCTGGAAAGCCCCGTTGCCCGCACCCTGCGCACCGGCCAGGCCCAGAAAAGCCGCGAAGGGCTCTTCGGACCCGACGAGACCCTGGCCGCCGTCACCGTGCACACCGCGCCCATCCGCGGCGCGGGCGGGCAGGTGGAGCTGGTGCTCGAAATGCTGGTGGAGGCCAGCGAGGTGCAGCGCCTGCAGGACGAACTGCACACCACCCGCCAGCGCTACCAGCAGCTCTTCGACGAGGCCCCCTGCTTCATCACCGTGCAGGACCGCCACCTGCGCATACAGGCCGCCAACCGCCGCTTCCGGCAGGAGTTCGGCGCGCCGGAGGGCGGCTTCTGCTACCAGGCCTACTGCGGAACCGAGCGCCCCTGCTTCGGCTGTCCCACGCTCAAGACCTTCGAGGACGGCCAGCCCCACCAGAGCGAGCTCACCGTGCGCGGCAAGGACGGCCAGACCATGAACGTGGTCGTGTGGACCGCGCCCATCCGCAACGCCCTGGGCGAGATCGAGGGCGTCATGGAAATGGCCACCGACATCACCGAACTGGCGCGCATGCAGGACCACCTGGCCTCGCTGGGCATGCTCATCGCCTCGCTCTCCCACGGCATAAAGGGCCTGCTCACCGCGCTGGACGGCGGCGTGTACAAGGTCAACGCGGGCCTGCGCAGCGGCAACCAGGAAATGATCGACTCCGGCTGGCAGAAGGTCACCGGACTCATCTCCCGCATCCGCGGCATGGTGCTCGACATCCTCTTCTACGCCAAGAAGCGCGAGCTGCAGCTGCGCGCCATGCCCGCCGCCGACCTCGCCTCCCAGGTGGCCGAGGCCGTGGCCCCCAAGGCCGAAAAGCAGGGCGTGGCCTTCAGCGCGGAGATCCCCGCCAACCTGGGCGAGTTCATGGTGGATGAGGTGGTGCTCTCCGCCGCGCTGGTGAACATCCTCGAAAACGCCGTGGACGCCTGCGCCGACGACAAGACCAAGCCCGCCCACGAGGTCGCCTTCCGCGTTCGGCCCGACGCCAGCGGCGTCTTTTTCGAGATCGAGGACAACGGCGTGGGCATGCAGCCCGACACCCTGGCGCGGCTCTTCTCCGTGTTCTTCTCCACCAAGGGCTCGCGCGGCACGGGCCTCGGCCTGTTCATCGCCAAGAAGGCCGTGGACCAGCACGGCGGCCGCATCGGCGCGGTGAGCGAGCCCGGCCAGGGCTCCACCTTCCGCATCTGGGTGCCCCGGCAGCAGTAGGCCTGGCTCCGTGAACTCCGCCCAGGGGCGTCGCCCCCAGGCCCAGGCAAGGGGCTCCGCCCCTTGACCCCGGTCAAGGGATTGATTAAATTTTATTTGTTTTGGACATGTTAGGCTGTGAATCCAGTCTCCAGCTGCCAGGGTTCCCAAATACTTTCACTACCGAACAGGCTGTTTGTCCTGCAGCAAGCGCAGCACGAATGGCAGCAGCCGGTCCGCGATGATGCGCGCGCCTTCGGCATTGGGATGCGCACCATCGGCCTGGACGTAGCGCGGGTCGCCGCGCACGCCGTCGCCGATGCGCGGATAGTAAGCCACGCCATGCTTTTCCGCCAGGCGCCGGTAGATGTCCTCGAAGGCCGTCCGGTAGGCGTCCGTGCGTTTGATCCCGGCCCCGATTCCCGTCAGCAGGATGCGCGAGCCCCGCATGCGCGCAAAGGCCAAAACGGAGTCCAGGTTGGCTTCCACCCCTTCCAGTGCAAGCCGCTGGATCGCGTCGTTGGCGCCAAGCTCAAGGATCAGCAGGTCCGGGGGGCGGGAAGCGTTCGGCGGATAGTACCCCGGCAGGCGGGCAAGGCCTCCGGCCGTGGTGTCGCCGCTCACGCCCGCGTTGATCACTTCGGCCGGTTGCCCGGCCTGGGCGAGAAGCTCCTGGAGCACCGCGGGGAATGCCTGTTCCTGGGCAAGTCCGTAGCCTGAGGTGACGCTGTCTCCCAACGCCAACACCAGCATCCTGCCGGGTGAGCCTCCCCAGGCCAGACATGGCGCCAGCAGCGCCAGCAAAACCCCGAGCAGGCAAGCCCTAGCCGCCATGTCCGCTCCGGCGCTGGTCCAGGTAATACATCACCGGCACCACCATACGCGAGAACAGGGTGGCCGCCACTTCTCCGGCCAGAAGCGAGAGGGCGAGCCCCTGGAAGATGGGGTCGAACAGGATGACGAAGGCCCCGGCCACCACGCTGATGGCCGTGAGCAGCATGGGCCGGAAGCGCACCGCCCCGGCCTCGATGACCGAGTCCTCCAGGCTGTGGCCCTCCGAGCGCCGGAGGTTGATGAAGTCCACGAGGATGATGGAGTTGCGCACCACGATGCCCGCCCCGGCGATGAAGCCGATCATGCTGGTGGCGGTGAAGAACGAGCCGGTGAGCGCGTGGGCCGGGATGATGCCGATGAGCGAGAGCGGAATGGGCGACATGATGGCGATGGGCGTGGTGTACGAGCCGAACCAGCCCACCACCAGAATGTAGATGAGAATCATGACCACGCCGAAAGCCAGGCCCATGTCGCGGAACACCTCGTAGGTGATCTGCCACTCGCCGTCCCACTTCATGCTGTACGACTCGCCGCCCTTGGGCATGGCCGTGCGCAGGCGCGGCAGCTCCCTCCTGTCTCCACCGCCGGACTGCCAAGCCCCCTGGCCCCTGGCCGCCAGCGCGTCCAGGGCGGTGTCGATGCGGGCCATGCCGTACACAGGGCTTTCCTCGCGCCCGGCCATGTCGCCGGTTATGTAGACCATGGGCAGCATGTTCTTGTGATAGATGGCCCCCGGCGTGACGGCCTGCTCCAGGGTGGCCACCTGATCCAGGGACACTGCCTTTCCCCCAGGCGCAAGCCCCCCGCGCACCGGCACGGCCGCCAGTTCCGAGACCGACGCCCGGCGCGACAGCGGCAGGCGCACCACGATGGGCACGTCCTCGCGCGTGGAAGGGTCGTGAAGCAGCCCGGCCTTCTCGCCGCCAAGGCTGGCCGAGACCACCCGCCGCGCCCGGTCCGGGTCCACGCCGTTTTTGAGGGCCTTGTCGGTCTGCACGCGGATGCGCGTCTCCGGCCTGGGGTCGTCCACGAACCAGTCCACATCCACCACATTCGGCGTGGAGGCGAAGACCTCCTTCACCTGCCTGGCCACGCGCTCACGGCCTTCCCGCGTCGGCCCGTAGATCTCGGCCACCAAGGTCTGGAGCACCGGAGGCCCCGGCGGCACCTCCACCACCTTGATGCGGGCACCGAGCTTGCTGGCAGTTGGCAGCATGGCCTCGCGCACGCGCTTGGCGATTTCGTGGCTGGAGGCGCTGCGCTTGCCGCGCGGCACCAGATTGACCTGGATTTCGCCCTGCTCCGGGTTCTGACGCAGGTAGTAGTGGCGCACCAGCCCGTTGAAGGAGAAGGGCGCGGCGCAGCCCGCGTAGAGTTGGGCGTCGGTGACCTCCGGCTGGTCCAGGGCGACGCGGGAGAGCTGCTCCGCCGCCGAGAGGGTGCCCTCCAGCGGCGTGCCCTGCGGCATGTCCACCACGATTTCGAACTCGGCCTTGTTGTCGAAGGGCAACATCTTCACCAGCACCAGCTTGAGCGGGAAGAACAGCACCGCCCCCGCGAGCAGCCCGCCCACGGAGAGCAGGAACTTGCGACGGTAGCCCGGCTCGGTGATGAGCCTGCGCATGGTGCGGCGGTACATCTGGGTGAAGCGGTCGTCGTGGGTCTCATGCTCGCTGTTCCCGGCGGGCTTGAGCAGCTTGAGCGATGTCCAGGGCGTGATGACGAAGGCCACGGCCATGGAGAGCAGCATGGCCACGCTGGCGCCCACGGGCATGGGCCGCATGTAAGGCCCCATGAGGCCTCCAACGAATCCCATGGGCATGATGGCCGCGATGACCGTGAAGGTGGCCAGCACGAGCGGGGCGCGCACCTCATTCACGGCTTCGGTGATGACCTGGACAAAGGACCTGCCCCGGGAGCCGGGCAGGCGCACGTGGCGCACGATGTTCTCAACGTCCACGATGGGGTCGTCCACCAGGATGCCGATGCAGAAAATGAGCGCGAACAGCGTGACCCGGTTGAGGGTGTAGCCCAGGAACCAGTAAGTCGCCAGGGTCACGGCCAGGGTCACGGGCACGGCCACCATGACCACGTAGCTGGCCCTCAGCCCCAGGAACACGGCCACGATGGCCCCCACGCTCACCGCGGCGATGAGCAGATGCTCCAGCAACTCGTTGCTCTTGTCCTTGGCCGTGCGACCGTAGTCGCGCACCACGGTGGTCTGCACATCGGAGGGGATGGCGAAACCGCGCAGGGACTGGATGCGTTCCAGGGCCGCCTCGCTGACCTTGGTGGCGTTCATGCCCGCCCGCTTGGCCACGGTCAGGGTCACAGCCGGGAGCAGGCGGCCCGGCGCCTCGGCGATGCCCTTGCTTGCGGCCTTGGGGCCGGGGGCGAAGAACACGTAGTCGCGCGGCTCCTCAAACCCGTCGCGCACGTTGGCCACATCGGCCAGGTACACGGGCCTGCCCTCGCGCATGGCCACCACCACGCGGGCCACGTCCGCCTCGGTGGACAGAAAGCTGTCCAGACGCACGCCGAAGGTGGCCCCGCCCGAGGTGAGCGCCCCGCTCTGGGCGGCCTGGTTCTGCGAGCGGATGGCGTCGGCCACGTCCAGGGCGTCCAGGCCCAGGGCGCGCAGGCGGTCGGGATCCACCTCGACCGTGACGGCACGGGTGCGTCCACCGGTGAGCGTGACCTCGCTGACGCCAGGCAGGGCGCGCACGGCCTCGGCGGCCTCAGCGGCCACCTGCCTGAGGGTCCTGCCGTCGCGGCCCTCGCCGTGGAAGCTCACGGCCAGGATGGGGACGTCGTCGATGCTGCGGGGCTTGAGGATGGGTTGGGAGCAGCCGGGCGGAATCCAGTCCAGGTGCTGGTAGAGCTTGGCATAGGTCTTGACCACGCTCTTCTCGGTGTCCTGGCCCACCTCGAAACGCACAATGGTCAGGGCCTTGCCATCCATGGCCGTGGAGTAGACGTACTCAACACCCGGAATCTCCCACAACAGCTTCTCCATGGGGCCGACGACGCGTGTCTCGACCTCGGCGGGGGTGGCGCCGGGCATCTCCACCATGACGTCGATCATGGGGACGATAATCTGGGGTTCCTCCTCGCTGGGGGTGCTCACGATGGCAAACAGGCCCAGCAGCAGCGCCCCCAGGATGACCAGGGGCACGAGCTTGGAGTCCACAAAGGCCGCCGTGAGCCTGGACAGGACGTGGTGGTCCGGGGGATGCGGAGCCTGCTGCGAAGAGTTCATGGCTGGCTCAGGGCTTTGCCGGGGCGATGCGGTCGCCCTCGCGCAAGGTGTCAGGTCCGCCAGCAGCCACCGTCTCACCCTCTGCCAGGCCGGAGAGCACTTCCAACATCACGCCTCCGGACTGCTTCGGGTCGTTCAACAACTCGGCCTGGGCCTGCACGATGTAGGACTGGCCGTCCAACTCGGCCTTGAGGTAGGCGCTGCCAAGCTTCACCAGCCGCAGACGCAGCACGTTCTTTTCGTCCACGCCCAGCACCGTGGCCAACTCGCCGCGCTGACGCACTGCCGCGGCGGGGATGAGCAGCTTCTTGGCGCGGGCCACGGGCACGCAGACCTTGCCGAACATCCCGGCATGGGGCTGGGCCGCGGCAGCCGGGTCGGTGGCGTTGGCGGGCGGGGATGAAGCCGGGGCAGCCTCATAGGCCGCCTTGACCTTGAAGGTGCGCGTGGCCGGGTCCACCCGACCCACCACGGAGGTCAGCCGCGTGATGAAGGGCGCGGGGGAGACCGAGGGCACCAGCCCCAACACCTGCATGCCCTGGCTCACCTGGGGCATGAGGCTCTCATCGGCCTGGGCCTCCAACTCGTATCCGCCCTGAACGTCGTCGATGGCGGCCAGGGGCGATCCGGCGTTGACGAAGGCTCCCTGGTCCACGAACCGGCGCGAAAGCACACCCCGGAAAGGCGCTGTGACCAGGCTGTAACCCATGAGGCTCTTGGCCTCGGCCCCCTGGTGCCCGGCTGCGGCGGCCCCGGCGGCCATGGCCTGCTCCTGCTTCTTCAAGGCTTGGTATTCGGTGCTTGCGCGGTCCAGTTCATCGCGGCTGATGACCTGCTGGGCGAAGAGTTTCTGCATGCGCTCCAGGTTCGTCTTGGCCATGTCGCGACGGGCGGCCAGGGCTTGGCGTTCCAGTCCTGCCTGCTGGGCCGTGGACTGAACGGCCTGTACCCGCTGGCGGATCTCGGAGTCGTCGATGCGCAGGATAGACTGGCCTTTCTCCACGATCTGGCCTTCGGCGGCCAGCACCTCAACCACCGTGCCGGAAATCTTGCTGGAGAGGGTGACGCTGTTCCTTGAGCGCACCTCGCCGGGCAGGCTGCGGCACTCGCGGGCGTCGTACAGGGTGGCCCGCACGGTGGGCACGCTTGGGGCGGCTTCCGGAGCCTGTTTGTCTGAACTGCCGCAGGCGGCCGCCAGGGCAAGGCAGGCAAGGGCGAGGAGGCGCAACCAGAGGCGCGGGGCGGGACCGAGTGGCAACATGGTCGCTCCTTTCCGGCCGGAAGAAGGGGCCGACACCATTTTGATGCCTTGCCGGGGTACTTAAGTCAATGCCGTGCGTGGTCCGGGGTCGATAAGCCCAGCACGGCGGCGGCACGGACAGCAACGATGGCGGGAGATTCCCCTCCCCCGTTTGCGGTTAAGGGAAAAATTGAACACCCAAGAAGAAAGGCCCTGTCACTCACCTGTAGGCTACTTACTGCGAAATGTCGCGACACATAATCATGCACTGTTTTGCAGGTGTCATTTTACTTCTGACAACAGAATGGCAGTCGGACCGAGCCCTGCTCTCGGCAAAGAATTTGTGCTCTCGGAGTGGTCCGCAAACTCCATTTCTTTCTAGACTGCATGCTCCCACATCGAAGTATGCAGTGGGGGAGACTGTCTACGGATTCGCCGGTTGTGCTATTGTTGTTGAGAGGCTTCCGAAGCCCTCATTATCTGATCCAGCTTACTGGTTGCTCTGCTGAGAAATTCCTGTGCTTGTGAGCTTTTATTCCGGTACTCAAGCAGCGCCATTGGGCTTTTATCCGCGATAAAGCTTTTGATGGCCTCAAATGATTCCGCGTGCGCCGTATATGCGGAAATCAAATCACTTTTCCCGTCTTTCAGCAAATTTTTCACTTCAGCGGGCAAGGCTTCGGGAATATTTGTTTGAGCCAGCGATTCTACGGCGCGCAGGCTTTCATTCTTCGCCTTGTCGGCGAGGGACGCCAGCGTGATAGAGCCCTCCCCACCCTTGATGACATTCATCGCTTCATCTTTGGCCAGCTTGACGGCCTTGTCCGCGAGACTTTCGACACTCAGGACGTTTTTACAATAGGCATCCAGCGCAGCTTTCTCGCTGGGTGAAAGCGTAAAGCTGGGCAGCTTCTGCGGCTGCTCCGGTGCTGTTCCGCTTGAGCAGCCACACAGCGCCAAAACCATGCAGGTGAGAGCAATCCCAACTATCTGCCTCATAATGTCTTTCTCCCATTTGTTGTGATTATGCGCCGTGCGTTGATATGTGGATTCTACTGTCAGGCCGATGTGGGCTGGAACCCAGCCCTCACACATGCTGCCGTCTCGCGCGCCAAAGCTTAAAGCCCTCGAACCAGCCGATGCCTATAACTCCAGCAAGCGCACAAAGGCCGAGCTCCATGGGCCGCAACGGGTTCAGGTGTAGCAGGCTGCGAAGCGCCGGCACATTGAGCACCAAGCCCAGCATTACAGTTGCACCGCCCACCACCCACCACAGCGCGGCGTTGGGTTCCCGGAACATGGCGGCCATGCTGCGGACCCAGGAGCGATTGGTCAGAATCAACCCCAGGTTGCCTGCCACCAGGGTGACGAAGACGAAGGAGCGCCGCGTGTCATCCTGCGGCTGGCCAAGGACACGCGCAGCCCAGTACATGAGCAGCAGCGCAGCCAGGACAGCCCCCCCCTGTAGCAGGCTGATCGCCAGCACCCGCGCGTTGAAGAGCCGCCCTTCGGGTTTGCGTGGGGGACGGAGCATGATGTCCTTCTCCGCGCCCTCGGCCTCGAAGATGAGCGAGCAGGCCGGGTCGATGATGAGTTCGAGAAATACAATGTGAACCGGCAAGAGCAAAAGTGGCATGCCGGTGAAGAAGACCGGGATCATGGACAGCCCGGCGATGGGCACATGGACGGCCAGGGTGTAGCCCACGGCCTTCTTGATGTTGTCGTAGATGCGGCGGCCCAGGCGGATGGCCTGCACGATGGAGGAGAAGTCGTCGTCCAGCAGGATCAGGGCTGAGGCCTCGCGCGCCACATCCGTGCCGCGTCCGCCCATGGCGATACCGATGTGAGCGGCCTTGAGCGCAGGGGCGTCGTTTACGCCGTCCCCGGTCATGGCCACGATCTCGCCGTTGGCCTTGAGTGCGTTCACCAGGCGCAGCTTCTGCTCAGGCACCACGCGGGCAAAGACATCGACGTGCGGGATGCGCCGCGTGAGCATATCGTCGCTCATGGCGTCCAACTCCGACCCGGTGATGACGCCTTCAGCATTGCGCAGCGCGATCTGCCTTGCGATGCTCCGGGCTGTGTCCGGGTGGTCGCCGGTGATCATGATCACCCGGATACCTGCCGTGTAGCACTCCTGAATCGTCGCCGGAACAGTGGGCCGGATCGGGTCCTCCAGCCCCACAAGGCCGAGATACTCGAAGGTGAAGTCGTGCTGTTCGCTAGGCAGAGCGTCCTGAGGCCAATGGGCACGGGCAACTCCCAGCACGCGCAGCCCTTGCCCGGCCATGCGGGCCACTTGCTCCGCCATGACTGCGGTTGGCTCCGCCCCCAGATGGCACAGCTCGGCAATGGCCTCTGGCGCGCCCTTGGCGGCCACGACGAAATGCTCCCCATCCGTGGCGCGCCAGACGTGGGACAGGGCCAGCAGCTCAGGCGAGAGGGGATAGTCGCGCACCATGGTCCACTGCGCGTGCCAGTGTTCCGTCTTGCCAAGGTGGTCGTCGCCCAGAGTGCGCAAGGCGCGCTCCATGGGATCGAAGACCTCCTTTTTGCTCGCCAGCACCCCATACTCCAGCAGCGCATGGAAGCGCTCCGGCAGGATTGCGCCTGGGGTGACGACGAAGGTCTGACCATCCACGCATAGCTGGCGCACGGTCATCTGGTTGAAAGTGAGCGTGCCGGTCTTGTCCGTGCAGAGCACCGTGGCCGCGCCCAGGGTCTCAATGGCGGGCATTCGTCGAGTGAGGACGCGACTGCGGGAAATGCGCCAGGCGCCAAGGGCTAGGAAGATGGTCAGAATGACCGGGAACTCCTCCGGCAGGACAGCCATGGCCATGGCGATGCCGGCAAGCATACCCTGCACCCAGCTTTGCGCCGTGTTTCCGCGCGAGACGCCATAGGTCACGATAACCACCACGCAGAGGCCCAGGCCGATGGCGGCCAACTGCTTGACCATGCGGCCCGTTTCGCCCTGCAGCGGTGTCTTTTCTTGTTCGATAGTTTGGAGCGCCTTGCCGATCTTGCCAAGCTCCGTGCGAATGCCGGTGCCAACCACCTCAGCCAGACCCTGCCCCCTAGTGATGAGCGAGCCTGAGAAGACGTCAGGCAGGTCGTCGCCGCCGGGCTTCCCTGTTTGAGTGGCCGACTCGGAGCTGGCCTTGCGCACCGGCACGGACTCGCCCGTCAGCAAGGACTCATCTGCATAAAGATTGAGTGCTTGGCGCAGGACGGCGTCTGCCGGGACACGGTCGCCCTCGGAGAGTAGGAGCATATCCCCTCGGACCACCTCGCGCCCGGCGATGCGCCGCTGCTGCCCGTCTCGCAGCACCAGGGCGCGGGGGCTGGAAAGGTCGCGCAGGGCGTCCAGCGCCCGCTCGGTTCGCCGCTCCTGCACGATGGTGATGCCCATGACCACGAAGACGAAGCCCAGCAGCATCAGCGCGTCCGAGAGTTCGCCCATGAGCAGGTACAGGCTGCCGCAGGCTACCAGCAGCAGGAACATGGGTTCGCGCATGACCTCAAGGGCGATGGCTAACACGCCCCGCCTGGTCCCTTGGGGCAGCTCGTTGAAGCCCTCGGCCTGCTGGCGTCGGATGGCCTCGACTTCGCTGAGGCCGATGGCCTGTGCGGGGTCAAATGTCTGGGGGGGCATGGTCATCCTGTCGCCGAAGGCGTTTTGCGGTTGGTGTGCCGGGTGGCACAGGTTCTGGCCTTGGCCACCCGGCTGGTTCATAGCCTAAAAGTCGAACAGCTCGGAGAACATGGATTTCTTCTTGTGCTGTCCATAGCCGTGCTTGTCACCGTGCTGGCCGTCGTGGTGGCCGCCGTGCCCGCCGAATTGGGGGTGGACAGGGGGCTGCTGGTACACGGGCTGATGCTGAGGCGCGTAGCCCTGCGGGGCAACAGGCTGCGGGGCGGCTGAGGGGGCATGTGCGCCCGACCTCTCGATGATCTTATCCAGTTCCCCCCTGTCGAGCCACACTCCACGACACTGGGGACAGTAGTCTATCTCGACGCCGTTACGCTCGGCCATCACCAAGGTTACATTGCAATGCGGACAATTCATAAAATATCCTCCGAGTTTGTTAGCTTGTTCGAGTGAAGCCTATTTGGCGGGAATCCTGACCCTATCGTCTTCAAAATCCAGGTCCGTCGCTCCGGGGTGGCAGGCGATGCAGTTTGCCAGCCCGCCCACACCTTTTCTGGCCAAGGTCTCCGAGGAGAGCTTGCGGTGCTTCCGCTGGATGTAGGGAACCTCCACAACCCTGGCGGGGGAGGCCCCACCAAGGCTGCGCATCACCTTTTGGCTAATCTCACTGGCGGAAACATCCGCCGCGTTGTTGTATAGATGGTTTTTCACGATCGCCTTCTCCTGCTCGGAGAGTGCCACCTCGCTTCCATAGTGGTCGCCAAGTCTGGCGAGCATGGTTCCCCAGGACTTCTTGGGGAGCAGTTGCGGGGCATAGGCCCAGTGGCAACTGCCACAGGACGCCTCGTAGGACGCGTTCCGCGTCTGCGCTGCCGGGCCTTCGCCATGCTCTTCTCGGTGCTTCTTCCCTTTCGATTCTCGCTGGTGTTCGCCGTGTTCCTCCCAGTCATCGGCCACGCAGTAGGCGGCCACGGATATGGCCGTCACCACAAGAAGCAGGACAAGAAATCGATGTTTCCGTTTCATGAATCCTCCCACAGCCCCCCGCGAGAGGGGGGGCAAGGCGTGGCTATCCGACCATCATCGACACATGTGCGTGGGTGAGGCAGGGAAGGGGAGCAGGCCAGAAGCTTTTTCCCTCTCACCGACCAACCGCACCACAGAGTCCACTGCACAGGCGTCTGGATATGTGCTAGAAGCCAGAGCTTCAGCTTTGCCGAAGCACCTGATGCGTGCCAGCCAACACCCCAGCCCCTACGAGAGGCAACTGGGAGGTAGGTGAACGCTATCGTTCTGCGTTACGAGAGAGACAAGGAGGATTGAGGCGGGCGTTCAAGGGGTAATCCG